>Ga0307424_1001914_pt1 | contig 10562 bp, 7 predicted proteins | sample SalMarWE160320MG_FD_202157 | JGI IMG/M metagenome (GOLD analysis project Ga0307424, IMG submission 202157) | Salt marsh sediment microbial communities from the Plum Island Ecosystem LTER, Massachusetts, United States - WE1603-20 | ecosystem: Environmental > Aquatic > Marine > Intertidal zone >...
ATCCGGGACGCGCCGAAGTGAGGGTACCCAAGCCCGGCGACCCGCGGGCCAGGGGGGCGACGGTGGTCTCGCTGAGCTTCGCCGACGGCGAGACGATGGTGGGAATGACCATCCACTACCCGCCCAGCAAGCCCTACTTCTACCTCAACCCCGTCGACGCGAAGAGCAACAACATCCGCATCCTCGTCAACCGGGCCGCCGTCACCGGCATGGAGCTGCTCCAGAGGCATTGAAGGGCCGCGTCTCGCACGGACCGACCCACCGCGCCGGTCTCACCGTTGCACCCGCGCATCGGCTGACGAAGCCACCCACCACCAGGCGTGGCCCCGCTCTTGCAAATCCGGCTCCCGGTCGGGGCGCCTGGTCCCGCCCTTCCATCGTGCATCCCCGAGCTCGAGGTTTCCTGCGATGAACGGAAAGCTCCACTCTTCGACGTACGCTCCCGCGTACGGCGCCGCCGTCGGTCTCACCCTCGCCCTGCTGGTCGGAGGGGTCGCACCCGTGCAAGCGCAGGGCCTGGGAATCGCGGCCGGCGCGAACTTCGCCAACCGACACGACATCGACGTCGGCAACGCCCGGGCCACGTTCGACAACTCCACGGGCTACCACGTGGGGATCGAGTTCGAGGTGGGCTCCGGGCCGCTGGCCGTGCGACCCGGCATCTTCTATCAGCGCCTGGGCACGTACGACTTCCCGTCCGGAGAGGCGTTCGATCTGAGCGCGATCGAGGTGCCGGTGGATCTGCGCCTCACCGTCCTTTCGCTCCCCGTGCTGCGCCCCTACCTGGTGGCCGGACCCGTCCTCACGTTCCCCAGCGCGAACGGCGCGTTCGGGGACGCCGTGAAGAGCGCCAGCCTGACCGCCGACATCGGAGCGGGTGTGGCGATCGCCCTGCCGGGGACCGGATTCGTACTGATGCCGGAGCTCCGTTACAGCGCGGGCGTGACGGACTATCTGAAGGACAGCTTCCAGATCGGCGGGACGACGATCACGCCCACGAACGACAGCCGACGACTGGCCAAGGTCATGCTGCGGCTGCACCTCTTCTTCTGAGCGCTCCGAAGCTCGAGCCGTAGTCGTCGAGCCGCCGCGGGCTGCCGCATCGCCGATGCGGCAGCCCGCTTCGCTTTTCGCACAGGGACGGGGGGCACCGGCCAGGTCGCTGCGGACCGCGGAATCGAGTGACCTCCGACCCGTCCCATGGCACACGGCTTGCGTTCGATGTATGGCCGCGCACGGGATCGTCGGACGGTACCGGGTCGAGATCCCCGGGACGGACACCCGGCTCGGGGGTAGGTGGAGCCGGGCCTCGGACGCGTCCCACATCGTGGCGAAGGGAGAGGAGAGCGTGGACGACCCTGCTGCTTCCCACAGGAGCACGGACCACCGCCCGGGAGGGCGGGTGACGCGGGTCGACGTCTATCCGGACGGGGAAGCGCTGGCCCACGCAGTGGCCGAGACGGTCGCAGGTGCCGCCGCGCAGGCGATCACGCGGTGCGGGCGGTTCCTCTGGTGCCTCGCCGGCGGGCACACCCCCCGTCGCGCGTACGAGCTTCTCGCAACGGACGCGTTCGCGCCGCGCATGGACTGGGAACGCGTACACGTCTTCTTCGGGGACGAACGGTGCGTGCCTCCCTCCCACGATCGCAGCAACTACCGCATGGTCCGCGAGGCGCTCCTGGGCCGGGTCCAGCTCCCCGCCGGGCACGTCCACCGCATCGCGGGCGAGCGTGATCCCGAGCGGGCGGCCCTGGACTACGAGCGGACACTGGAATCCGTCCTGGGCAGATCCCCGGACGGCGACCCGATCCACGGCTTCGACCTCCTCCTGCTCGGCATGGGTGAGGACGGCCACACGGCCTCCATCTTCCCGGGCTCGGTGGACGAGCCGGGGCGTTGGGTCGGGCCGCGCCGACATCCCTCCGACGGAAGCTGGCGCGTGACGCTCACGCCCGCCGTGCTCGACGCCTCCGACTGCGTGCGCTTCGTGGTTTCCGGCCCCGACAAGGCGGATAGGCTGGCGGACGTGCTCACCGGTTCACTCCGCCCCCGGGAGCTCCCGGTGCACCGGATCCAACCCGTGCGGGAGGCTGCCTGGTTGGTGGACCGCGCCGCCGCGGGGGAGCTGCCCCACGACCGGGCCCCCCGCATCGACCTGGAGGTGCACGCATGACGCAAAGCCGTCCCCCGCTACCATCCCTCAGGATGAACCCGAAGGAGCACGAAGCATGCGCATCGGCATGATCGGAATGGGCCGGATGGGCGCCAACATGGCGCGCAGGCTCCTCGCCTCCGGCCACGAGTGCGTCGTCTACGACGTGTCGTCCGAGGCGGTCGAAGCGATGGAGGGCGCCGGCGCCGTCGGCGCGCGCTCCCTCGCCGACCTGGCCTCCAAGCTACCGGCCCCGCGTGCCGTCTGGCTCATGGTGCCGGCGGCGGTGGTCGGGAAGACCATCGACGATCTTGTGCCGGCGCTGGAGGACGGCGACACCGTCATCGATGGAGGGAACTCCTTCTACCGCGACGACGTGGCGCGGGCGCGCATGCTGGCGGAGCACGGTGTGCGCTACGTGGACGCAGGGGTGTCGGGGGGCGTATGGGGGCGCGACAACGGGTACTGCCTGATGATCGGCGGCCCGGACGAGGCGGTACACGCCCTGGAGCCCGTCTTACGGTCGCTGGCGCCGGGGGTCGGTGCCGCCCCCCGGACCGAAGGCTGCGAGGGAGAGCCGTCTCCCGCCGAGGAAGGCTGGCTCCACTGCGGCCCGACGGGGGCGGGGCACTTCGTGAAGATGGTGCACAACGGCATCGAGTACGGGTTGATGGCCGCCTACGCGGAGGGCCTCAACATCCTGCGCCACGCCAACGTGGGACGGCAGGAGCAGGAGGTGGACGCCGAGACGGCGCCGATGCGCGACCCGGAGTTCTATCGCTACGACCTGGACCTGGCGCAGATCGCGGAGGTCTGGCGCCGCGGAAGCGTCATCCGGTCCTGGCTGCTCGACCTGACCGCGCACGCTCTCCTAGACGACGCGGAGCTCGCCGGCTTCTCGGGGCGCGTCTCGGACTCGGGCGAGGGACGCTGGACGCTCCACGCCGCCGTGGACGAGGGCGTGCCCGCGCCGATTCTGAGCACCGCCCTCGCGGAGCGCTTCGCCTCCCGTGATCGCGACCAGTTCGGGCGTCGGGTCCTGTCGGCCATGCGCCGGGAGTTCGGCGGACACCTGGAGAAGAAGTCATGAGTGCCGATGCCGATGCGTTCGTCTTCTTCGGCGCCACCGGGGACCTGGCGTACAAGAAGGTCTTTCCCGCCCTGTACCGCCTGGAGAAGACCGGACGCCTGTCGGTGCCGGTCATCGGCGTCGCCCGATCCGGATGGAATGTGGATCGACTCCGCGACCGGGCGCGGGAGAGCGTCGAGCACGCCGAGGACAACGTGGACCGGCAGGCGCTACAGGGGCTCCAGGCCCGGATCTCGTTCATCGACGGGGACTACACCGACCTCGGCACGTTCACGCGGCTGCGCGAAGCGCTCGCGTCGGCAGAGCAGCCGCTGTTCTACATGGCCATCCCCCCGTCGCTCTTCGAGACCGTTGTCCAGGCCCTCCAGGCCACGGCGTGCAAGCGGGGCGGACGCCTCGTAGTGGAGAAGCCCTTCGGACGCGACCTGGCGTCCGCGCAGGAGCTGAACCGCACGATCCTCGACGTGTTTCCGGAGGACTGCGTCTTCCGCATCGACCACTTCCTGGGCAAGGAGCCGGTGGAGAACCTGAGCTACTTCCGGTTCGCCAACAGCGTCTTCGAGCCCATCTGGCACCGCCATTTCGTGCGCAGCGTGCAGATCACCATGGCGGAGTCCTTCGGGGTGCAGGGCCGGGGCGCGTTCTACGAGCAGGTGGGCGCCATCCGCGACGTGCTGCAGAACCACCTTCTCCAGGTCGTGAGCACGCTGGCCATGGACCCGCCCGCACGCGGCGAGTCCCTCAGGGAGGTGCGCGCGCGCTTCATCGCCGCCATCGAACCCATCCGCACCGAGGACGTCGTGCGCGGCCAGTTCCGCGGTTACCGCGACGAGCCTGGCGTAGCCGCCGACTCCGACGTGGAGACCTACTGCGCGGTGAAGCTCTTCATCGACAGCCCACGCTGGGCGGGCATTCCTTTCTACATCCGCGCCGGCAAATCCCTCCCGGTGACGGCCACCGAGGCACTCGTGACGTTCCGGCGCCCGGCGCGACCGGCCCTGGGCGACCCGGTGCCGGAGGGCGCCACGTACCTGCGTTACCGGCTCGGCCCCGACGTGGCGATCGCGGTGGGGCTGCGCACCAAGCGGCCGGGGGGGGAGATGGTCGGGCAGGGGGTGGAGCTCGTCGCGCACGAGGACACGGCCGGCCAGATGCTCGACTACGAGCGGCTCCTCGGCAACGCCCTCGAGGGTCGCAACGAGCTGTTCGCCTTGCGGGAGGGGGTCGAAGCGGAGTGGCGGGTCGTGGACGACATCGTGGCCGCACGCACCCCGCTGCACGTCTACGAGCCCGGCACGTGGGGACCCGACGAGGCCGACGGCATCATCGACGGCTCGGGTCCTTGGCACGCGCCCCGGGGCGTGGACGACGGGAAGAACGCACCATGAGCTACGGCCCCTTCGACCGGCTGTGCGTCGACACGATCCGCTTCCTCGCGGTGGACGCGGTCGAGAGGGCCGAGTCCGGACACCCGGGCCTGCCGCTGGACGCGGCGCCCATGGCGTACGTGTTGTGGGACCGCTACCTGCGCCACGATCCGGGGGACCCTGCGTGGTGGGACCGCGACCGGTTCGTGCTCTCCGCCGGCCACGGCTCGGCGCTGCTGTACGCGCTCCTCCACCTGACCGGCTACGACCTCCCCCTCGAGGAGCTGGAGCGGTTCCGCCAGTGGGGGAGCCGCACCCCGGGCCACCCCGAGTCGGAGCTCACGGCGGGGGTCGAGGCCACCACCGGGCCCCTCGGCCAGGGGCTCGCCAACGCCGTGGGGATGGCCATCGCCGAGGCGCACCTGGCGGCCCGCTACAACCGGCCGGGCCACGATGTCTTCGATCACCGTACCTGGGTGATCGCGAGCGACGGAGACCTGATGGAGGGGGTGACGTCCGAGGCGGGCTCGCTCGCGGGGCACCTCCGGCTCGGCAAGCTCGTCGTCCTGTACGACGACAACCAGGTGACGCTCTCCGGCACGACGTCCGTGACGTTCAGCGAGGACGTCCTGAAGCGCTACGAGGCCTACGGCTGGCACGTGCAGCGTGTGGATGACGGCAACGACCTTCCCGCGCTCGACAAGGCGCTCCGTGAAGCGGTGGACGAGCGCGGACGCCCGTCGCTCGTCGCGGTGCGGACCGTCCTGGGATACGGCGCCCCGCACAAGCAGGGGACGTTCCAGGCCCACGGCTCACCCCTCGGCGAGGACGAGACGCGGGCCACGAAGCACGCCCTCGGCTGGCCGGAGGATGCGCGCTTCCGGGTGCCTCCCGACGTCGCCGAGCACATGCGGGGTGCCCTCGAGCGGGGGCGTGCGACGCACGAGGCGTGGCGGGCGCGGCTGGCCGCATACGGGAGGGAGCATCCGAAGCGACTGCACGAGCTGGAGCGGCGTTTCACCGGGACCCTCCCCGACGGGTGGGCGGACGATCTGCCCGTCTTCGAGCCCGACGACGACGGGCTTTCGACGCGCAAGGCCGGGGAGCCCGTCCTCCGCAGGATCGCCGAGCTGGTCCCGGAGGTGATGGGGGGCTCGGGAGATCTCGATCCCTCCACGCATACCATGCTCGCCGGGCTCGGGGACTTCGAGCCGCCCGAGCTCGCGCACGACCGCGCCCAGGGCGCCGCGGGTGGGCCGTGGGGATACGACGGGCGCAACATCCACTTCGGCGTGCGCGAGCACGCGATGGGCGCGGCCGTCAACGGGATGGCGTACCACGGGGGGTTCATCCCGTTCGGGGCGACGTTCCTGGCCTTCAGCGACTACATGCGTCCCGCCATCCGCCTCGCGGCGTTGGCCGGCCTGCGATCGATCTTCGTCTTCACGCACGACAGCGTCGCGCTCGGCGAGGACGGCCCCACGCATCAGCCGATCGGGCAGCTGGCCTCGCTCCGGGCGATCCCCGACCTGCTCGTCATCCGCCCTGCCGACGCCAACGAGACCCGCTGGGCCTGGCAGGTGGCGGTCGAGCAGCGCCACCGCCCCACCTGTCTGGTGTTCGCGCGCCAGTCCGTGCCCACGTTGGACAGAAACCGGTACGCACCGGCCTGGGGCCTGCGGCGTGGTGGCTACGTGCTCGACGCCGAAAAAGGCGACGGCGACCCCGACGTGATCCTCCTGGGCACGGGCTCGGAGGTGTCGCTCGCGCTGGCGGCGGCGGAGATCCTCCGCTCCGAGGGCGTCCGCCCCCGCGTGGTCTCCATGCCGTGCCGCCGGCTCTTCGAGGAGCAGGAGCCCGGCTACCGCGAGCGGGTGCTTCCCGCCGGCGTCACGGCCCGCGTCGTCGTCGAGGCCGCTTCGCCCCTCGGGTGGGACCGCTACGCCGGGCCGCGCGGCGCGGTGATCGCGCTCGACCGTTTCGGCGCGTCCGCCCCGGGCGACCGGGTGCTGCGCGAGCTCGGGTTCACCCCCGAGAACGTGGCGCGGCGCGCACGTGAAGTCCTGAGCTCATGACCTGGGAGAGAGATCCATGCGCCCGTCGGCGGTGCTGAAATACGGACAGTCGTTCTGGCTCGACTACATGCGACGTCACCTGCTGACGAGCGGGCAGCTCGAGCGCCTGCGTGAGGAGGGCATCCGCGGCGTCACCTCGAACCCATCGATCTTCGAAAAGGCATTCTCCGGGTCGAGCGACTACGACGACGCCCTGCGCGCCCTCGAGGAGCAGGAGGACCGCTCGGCGGCCGCCCTGTACGAGACGCTCGCGGTGCAGGACATCCAGGGCGCGGCGGACGTCCTGCGTCCCGTCTACGAGGAGTCGGAGGGGGCGGATGGCTACGTGAGCCTCGAGGTGTCCCCCCATCTGGCCCACGACACGCCGGGGACCGTGACCGAGGCGCGGCGCCTGTGGAAGCGGCTGGACCGCCCGAACGTGATGATCAAGGTGCCGGCGACCGACGAGGGGATCCCGGCCATCCGCGAGCTGCTGACGGAGGGTGTGAACGTCAACGTCACGCTCATGTTCGGCGCGGACGCGTACCGACGGGTGGCCGACGCCTGGCTCGGTGGCCTGGAGGCCTTCCACGCCCAGGGGGGCGACCTCCGCCGGATCGCGAGCGTGGCCAGCATCTTCGTGAGCCGCTTCGACGTCATGGTGGATCCCATTCTCGAGGGTATGGCCCGCGACAAGAAGCCGGAGGAGCGCGACCGTATCCTGGGCCTGGTCGGCGAAGTGGGCATCGCGAATGCGATGCGGATCTACCGAGACTTCCGGGAGGTCCGTGCGAGCCACCGCTTCCAGCGCCTCGCCCGGGAGGGCGCGCGTCCCCAGCGGATCCTCTTCGCCAGCACCAGTACGAAGGACCCACGCTTCAGCGACGTCCGGTACGTCGAATCCCTCATCGGACCGGACACGGTCGACACCGTGCCACCGGCCACCCTCGATGCCTTCCGTGACCACGGGCGGGCGCGGGAGACGCTGGCGGCGGACGGCGACGGGGCGGAAGGGACGCTCGAGGCCCTCGAGAGCCTGGGGATCTCCCTGCAGGAGATCACCGCGCGCCTCCTGGACGAGGGCGTGGAAAAGTTCGCCCGCTCCTTCGACGAGCTCATGGCCACCGTCGAGAAGCGCCGCGACGGCGTTCTCGGCCCCCTGCTGGACCGCACCACCGTGACCGCCGGGCCCATCGAGGAGGACGTGGAGCGGACGCTCGACGCCTGGCAGCACGACGAAGCAGTGCGCCGCCTGTGGGAGCGCGACGCGTCCCTGTGGACGGGGAGCGACGAAGGCCGCTGGCTCGACTGGCTCGACATCGTGGACACGGAGCTCTCGGACCTCGACCGGCTCGTCGCGTTCGGCGAGGAGGTGCACGAGCGCGGCTTCACGCACGTCGCCGTGCTGGGGATGGGGGGATCGAGCCTCTTTCCCTGGGTGCTGTCCCGGACTTTCGCGCCGCCCCCAGACGGGCGGACGCTGCACGTGCTGGATTCCACCGACCCCGCCCAGATCCGCGCGTTCGCCGCGAAGCTCGACCTGGAGCACACCCTCTTCGTGGTATCGAGCAAGTCGGGCTCGACGCTCGAGCCTAACCTCTTCGAGGCGCACTTCTTCGAGGCCCTGGCCGGGATGGTCGGCGCCGAGGAGGCGGCGTCGCGGTTCGTCGCCGTGACGGACCCGGGCTCGCCTCTTGAAGAGAAGGCCCACGAGCGTGGCTACCGGCGTGTCTTCCACGGCGTGCCGGGCATCGGCGGGCGCTATTCGGCGCTCTCCGACTTCGGCCTGGTACCCGCCGCGGCCATGGGGCTCGACGTGCGGGGCCTGCTCGCCAACGCCCAGCGGATGGTGCACGCCTGCGCCGCCTGCGTGCCCGCCCGGCAGAATCCCGGCGCGCTCCTGGGCGCCGTCCTCGGCGTGGCCGCGCGCAGCGGGCGTGACAAGGTCACGCTCGTGGCGTCGCCCCCGCTCCGGTTCCTGGGCGCCTGGATCGAGCAGCTTCTGGCCGAGTCCACGGGGAAGGGGGGCAAAGGCCTGATCCCCGTGGACGGCGAGCCCCTCGCCGGTCCGGAGGCGTACGGAACGGACCGGGTGTTCGCCTACCTCCGGCACGATACCGGGGCGGACCCCGATCAGGACGCCGCGCTGGACGCCCTCGCCGAGGCCGGCCATCCGGTCGTGCGCCTCGACGTGGCCGACGTGGCAGACCTCCCGCAGGAGCTGTTTCGGTGGGAGGTCGCGACCGCGATGGCCGGCGCCATCCTCGCGCTGAACCCCTTCGACCAGCCCGACGTGGAGGCGAGCAAGGAGCAAGCGCGGCGGCTCACCGAGGAGTACGAGCGCACCGGGCGCATGGCCGACGAACCGTACTTCTTCCGCCGTGAACCGGTCTCATTGTTCGCCGACGACCGCAACCGCGCGGCGATCCAGGGCGGCCTCGCGGGAGAGCCCTCGCTCGGAGCGTACCTCCGTGCGCACCTGGCGCGCCACGGCACGGGCGACTACGTCGCGCTCGTCGCCTGGGTCGAGCGCTCGGAGGCGAACGACCGGCTGATCCAGGAGGTCCGGCGGCTGCTCCGTGACCGCCTCCGGCTCGCAACCTGCGTCGGCTACGGTCCGCGCTTCCTGCACTCGACCGGCCAGGCGTACAAGGGCGGCCCGAACACCGGCCTGTTCCTGCACATCGTCGGGCACGACCCCGAGGACCTCGAGGTGCCGGGCCGGCGAGCGTCCTTCGGCGTCGTGAAACAGGCGCAGGCACGCGGCGACCTCCGGGTGCTCGCCGAGCGCGGGCGCCGCCTCATGGGCATCGACGTGGGCGACGATCCGGTGAAGGGCCTCGAGGCACTCCTCGCCGCGGTTCGGGAATCCGCGTGAGCGGCGTCGATGGGGTGGGGAACTCCCCCATCGAGCTGTTCGTCGTGGACGTCGACGGTACGCTGCTCACGCCGGACAAGGAGCTGACCGATCGGGCTCGGCGCGCGGCCCACCAGCTGCAGGAGCGGGGCGTGCGCATCGCGCTCACCAGCGGACGCCCGCCGCGCGGCATGCGCATGCTGATCGAGCCTCTCGCGCTCCGCACGCCCCTGGCCGGGTTCAATGGCGGGATGTTTGTCGACGAGGACCTGGAGATCCTGAAGGAGCATCTCATCGAGCCAGGAGCCGCGCGCGACATCGTCGAGCTCCTCGACGAGCGGGGCCTCGACGTGTGGGTCTACCGGAAGGGCGAGTGGTACGTGCGCGATCGGGACGCTCCGCACGTGGACCGGGAGCGCGCCACCGTGGCCTTCGACCCGGTAGTGACGGCGGAGCTCGACTCCAAGCTGGACGCGGCCGTGAAGATCGTGGGCGTCAGCGACGACCACGAGCTCATGGCGCGGGCGGAGAAGGACGTGCAGCGTCAGGATGGGCGCGTCTCGGCCGTGCGCTCCCAGCCCTACTACCTCGACGTCACGCATCCCGACGCGAACAAGGGAAGCGTGGTTCGGTTCCTGTCCCACCACCTCGACGTGCCGCCCGAGCGCATCGCCACGATCGGGGACATGCCCACCGACCTGAGCATGTTCGAGGCGGCGGGCCTGAGTGTCGCGATGGGTAACGCCGACCGGGACGTGCGGGCGCAGGCACGCTTCGTGACCGCGTCCAACGCCGAGGAGGGGTTCGCCCGGGCCGTCGAGGAGCTGATCCTCCCGCGAGCACGGGCGAAGGGATCGGCCTGAGTCCGAGCGCGGCCGACGCGCTCGTGTGCGATCAGCGCAGCGGGTGCGACGGGTCGGCAGGCCGCTGCCGCACGAGTGACAGCACGCCCCCGGCGGCCGCCGCCACCACCAGGCCATAGAGTGCCCACGAGATTCCCGTCCGCACCCGCACCACGCCGACGACATGGCTCGGACCGGAC
>Ga0307424_1001915_pt1 | contig 10562 bp, 13 predicted proteins | sample SalMarWE160320MG_FD_202157 | JGI IMG/M metagenome (GOLD analysis project Ga0307424, IMG submission 202157) | Salt marsh sediment microbial communities from the Plum Island Ecosystem LTER, Massachusetts, United States - WE1603-20 | ecosystem: Environmental > Aquatic > Marine > Intertidal zone >...
TCGTACCACTGCTATTTGTTCCCCTATTTGACAAGAATGTTTTGAGATGATCAAGATATTGCTCTTTGATATCTAGATAGTGAATTTTTCCAATCTCATCCCATTTTGCTACTATATATTCACTCTTTGCGATAGCAGTCTCTAGAAAAACCTCTTCCGTTCTCACAAATTCTCTCCCATTATTGAAGAATTTGAAACCATTATCCTCTGGAGGATTGTGACTGGCAGTTACAATAACAGATGCGTCAATTCCCTTTACCTGACTATAATATGCCACCGCCGGCATTGGCGCGATTCCCAAATCGACAACGTCGACACCAGTTGAAAGTAATCCTGCAATGAGACCATTTCTCAGCATTTCATTGGAAGTTCTAGCATCAACACCGACACCTACTGTACCTTTACCTTCTAGGAACGAACCTAATGCTCGTCCCAGATTAAGCGCCAAAGTGGGTGTTGATTTTTCAATAATTGAACCGCGAATACCTGAAGTACCAAAGAGCTTGTCAGTCATGTTGATTTCCTCTAGTTGTGAGGTAGTGCAAGGTCAGTGATATCCTTTGCAGCCTCTCCCATTCTCAATAAGCTATCTACAACATAAAGTTGAGTTTGTGGTTGTCCATTAGGCGATATGACAATATCCTGTCTTAACTTTGCAGTTTCCTGAATTAACCATCTCTCGGTTTCAATTACCATTGTAACTTTTTTGGAATCGAATTTGAAGAGGTTATTCACAGATTCAGACAACATTTCCTTGACCTTGTCACCAATGAGTTGCAATCTCTTGACTAGTTTTTTGTCGAGAGGACCTCCAACTCTCAACGCAATATCTACTGCTAAATCTGCAATCCTTTCAATATACTGTGCAGCCAACCGGTAATCTAGAGCCTCTACCGGAGTAATTTTCATCAATTCACTCATTCTTGGATATTGAACAGCAGATCTGAGTTCCCTTACGATCAAGAAAAATAACCTGTCTACCTCCTCATCACGCTGTATGATTTCCTCAGCGTCTTTCTGAATCCCATCAAAGTATGCATTCAAAGCGTCACCTATCATCCTCGAAGTGATTAAATTCATCCGTCTCATTGCGGTACTCACAGGAAGTGTTGTTGGATCTACCAAGCATCTCAAAACAATTTGGTGGTCATCTTCTTCTGTGACCTCTAGAGCAACGAAACGCTTGATTACTCGTTTCACTTCATCTCTTTGCTCATTCGTGATAGGATCCTTACTGACAATACAAATTTCATCAAAACCAAGAAGGTACCTACTTGTAATCTCCCACCTCAGGTTATGCGCGATTTCTGCGGTAGTGGAACGGGTTTCTCCTGCTTTAGGAAGACGAGGATCTATTATCAAACAACCATCTTCACGTTCTGCCACAACGACAGGATCCCCCTTGCTTAGTTTTTGCCTCACAACCCAATCCTTTGGTAAAATAATGAGAAATGAGCTACCACTTTTACCGCCAGTTTGTTGCAGAGTTCTGATGTTTACCATATGATATCACCAATTGGAGATAGTAGGCAGCAAGATGATTGTGAAAGGCTCGCTTATTACATTTCCCGCACGATACAATAATGGCAGACGTTTAAAACAGAAACCTGATTCTCATTCATCGGTGACCAATTGACATCTTCAATACGTCGCAATATTATAGCACGGCTGATAGAGTCAGGATTCCAAATCACGCCTGATGCATTAGAGTACTTACTAGACCAGGAATCCCCCATGAAAACAGTAGAATCAAAAATATTGGTCAAAAATCCAGCCGAGAGCCCATCTATTCTATCAAAGGAATATATTGAATCACTCATCGAAGGCTACGATGTAGTTCCACATTCAATAGAACCGCCTCCCGTAATTCAGGATAAACCTCCAGAACCATTCCTAGAGTCAGAACCTGAAATCATTTTTTCTGAATGGGACTTCAGAATTGAAAAGAGTCCTGATGATGAATCAGTTGGTTCTGAAGGAACAATAGATGATTTTCTTATGCTGTTCAGAGACCGTTTTGAAAGGATTAAAAAAATCTACATGGCGCGAATCGATACACAAAGTGCAGTCCCTCCAAGCGTAGCCAAGACAAGAAAGAGTTCAACAAGACGTGCTGGACTAATGAGCAATGATGGTTCACGGCAGAGACGTCCTCCAAGTCAAGTGGTTTTAGGTATCATCAGGGACAAGAGCATCTCAAAAGCTCAGAACGTAATTATCGATTTTGAGGAATATCAAAAAGACAAAGACCCCACAGATACTAGGAGTTCATCAAAAAGAGGAAATGAATCAATTATCTGTATTATTCCTTCCAAAGTTGGTGGACTTAAGGGTACAAATCTTTCAGAAAAAGCAAACTCACTATTGTTGGATGAGGTTGTTTGTATATCTGGTTCTGTTGATTCTGATAGTAGAATGATTGCAGATGATATTCTGTTCCCTGATATTCCCACAGCACGTCAGATTGGTCGTGCAAAAAGGGATATCTATGCTGCATTCATCTCTGATTTACACTGTGGAAGTCAGGAATTTCTTGAGAAAGAACTTGACCAGTTTATTGCTTGGCTGAATGGGAAGAATGTTGATGATGCAGACAGATCCATGGTTGAAAACATCAGATATCTCTTCATTGCAGGAGACTTGGTGGATGGCATCAGTGTATATCCTGGGCAAAGATACCATCTAGAAATTACAAGTCTGTATGATCAATATGCATTGATTGCAGAAAAGCTACAAACACTTCCAAAACATGTGAAAGTATTTTGCATCCCTGGAAATCATGATGCTGCACGTCAAGCTCTCCCAAAACCACCTATTATGAAAGCTTTTGCAGAACCGCTCTACAATTTGGAAAACGTAACAATGCTTGGCGATCCTAGTCAAGTGATTGTCGAGGGCGTAAATGTCTTGATAACACATGGTGATATTCTGGACGATCTTGTGACAATGCTTCCGGGAGCATCCTACACTGAACCGGCGATACCTATGAAAGAGCTCTTGAAGAAACGTCATCTTTCTCCTGTGTACGGTGGAAAGACAGAATTAGCACCATTGCATCGTGACTGGATGGTGATTGATACTCCACCTGATGTTGTCCATTTTGGGCATGCTCATCATAATGCAGTGGATAACTATCGCGGCGTGCAGATAATCAATTCAGGGACATTTCAATCACAGACAGATTTCATGCGCAAGCAAGGTGTGGTCCCAACGCCTGGAATTGTCACCTTCTTGAATCTTAGGACTGGTTCTCCAGAAGTCAAGTTCTTCTATGATTTAACAGAACAAGGCTAGCCTATGATATCCCTTGCAGCTTGGCCAAGTCTAGTATCATCATCTAGAATTGCTCCTATCTGTTTCTTACTGACTGCAAGTTTGATCTTCTTTGTACGACCATAACGTCCCTTCGAGATCACTGTTGTATTAATCAAACCCATCATATCCAATTCCGATATCAGGTCTGAAACCCGTCTTTGCGTAAGTGTGTCTATTGAAAGCGATTTTGCAATCTCAGAGTAGACATTGAAGCATTCGCCAGTGAAGATATCATTTTGTCCCTTATCTGCTAATACATAAACAGCAAAAAGGACAGCTTTTGATTGCATTGGTAGAGTTTTTACAGTATCAGTGATAGCGTCCCTTTCAATTACTTTCTGAGCCTCTCGAACATGATCTTGAGTTACTCTTTCATCTCCACGTCTTTCGGCTAGCTCTCCAGCAGTTCTCAATAAATCTAAAGCGCGCCGAGCATCTCCATGTTCTTGTGCTGCTAAAGCCCCGACAAGATTGATGACTCCTTCATCCCCAATCACACCTGGATTAAAGGCAATCTCCACACGTTGCTGGAGAATTCCTTTAAGTTCCACTGCATTATACGGTGCAAAGATGACTTCCTCTTCGCCAAGAGTGGATAGTACCCTTGGATCCAACATATCCTTGAAGGTGAGGTCATTGCTAATGCCAATGATTGAAATTCGACTTTGTGATAGTTCACTATTCATTCGTGTTAGACCATATAGGATATCATTTCCTTGATTTACATCTCGTTTTACGAGACTATCAACCTCATCCAACACAACAACCATGATTTTTGAATCTGAATCAAGCTGTCTTTTGAAAATTGCTCTAATCTCATCCGTTGGGAGTCCAGTGAAAGGAACATCAGATCCATCTTGCATAGTCGCGCCAATAGCATCACAGAGAGTCTTGAGAACTCTATAGTTTGTTCCTACAATACGGCAATTGATGTGTGCTGTGAGCGGGAAATTAACATCGCTCTGTTTAGCCTTATCAACGAGCAAATCAAGAACATATCTTGAAACTACGGTCTTACCAGTACCAGTTTTTCCATAACAGAGTATGTTTGAAGGAGGAGCTCCGCGCAATGCCGGACCAAGAATTGACCCTATTCTTCCCATTTGCTCATCACGATAGGGAAGTTCACTTGGAACATAGGTAGGTCTTAGAGCATCTCTATCTTTGAATATGGGTTGACCCTGTAAGAACTTGTCAAACAGCTTATCTAGAGGTTTTTCCATCTGTGTACGCTCCATTAGAAGTAAAGGGTAGTTCCACTGGACTTCTTATGGAACGTATGGAACATGGAGACCTGATAAGCTTACGTATTACTCGCAACATCATTCATTCTATTCTGATAAATACACACTACCTGCCACATGTGAGGACTATCTTGGAATGAAAAGTGGAGAAGATATTGTCTTAAGAATCACCATCGATGAGAAACTGAAAGATTTGCATAAGAGAAAATATCTCAAGGTTCATCTTGATGGATTGAAAAAGAGAAATCGCTTCACAGAGATAGAGAATGAAGATATGGGAATCTTCGATGTAGCACTGTTAGGAGAATGTGGTCAACTTCTTGATTTGGAATCTAATTTGAAACACGACTTCACTATTGAGGCAGAATCACTTGTGAATCTGCGAGTGGCACATATGCTTGCTGACTATTCTCAACTCCATGATACAATCCTTGCTCATATTGATGAATTAGAGGCCGCCGAAGAAGAAGAGGCCGATGAAGAATTTGAAGAGGATTGGAATGAAGAGCATGAATTCGATCAACCCGATGAAATGGAATGAATCATGGAAGAAATGAGTTAAATCGCAAACTTAGGACCATTTATCCGGAACCATTCTTTTCTTCGCTTATAATCCGGAATAATCACTCGTAGTCTTTTCCAGAATTCATTGGAATGGCTATCAATATCAACATGATTCAATTCATGAACAACTACATAGTCCAAAACTGACATCGGAGCCATTATAATTCGCCAATTTAAATAAACAATTCCATCTTTCGTACAACTTCCCCAACGTTTCATCTGATTCTTCACAATTATTTTCTATGACCCGATCGAAGAGAATCAGCTCACCATCCTTGACTAACTTCGGATCACGAATTGTGTCTCCCCGTTCGACATGTGCATCAACCAATCCATGGAGTAACATGTTCATCTTACAGATAGCCCATGTATTGATATTCTTCTCTTGTCCATAGAGTGAGATATTGAGGGGATTTCCTCCCTTCTCCTTGATGTTTTTTGCACACTCAATCAACATACCCCCAGAGCCACAAGCAGGATCACAGACACGCATACCTTCCTCTGGTTTGATTAATTTAACAATCAGTTCTACAACCTTTCTGGGGGTGTAAAACTCGCCTCCCTTCTTTCCAGCATCATCAGCGAACTATGCAATCAGGTATTCATAGGCTCGCCCTAAGAGGTCAGGTTCAGAGAGGTCCTCGTTTCTCAAACGAAATCTACTGAAGTGGTCAAGTAATTTTAGTAGAGTTGCATCTGGAAGTCGTTCCTTATCATTGAAGTTGATATTGGCAAGCACTCCTTCCAGTTTCTGGGGATTTGCTTCCTCAAGTGCTTCATTTGCCTTGTTGATTGCATCACCCAAGTCGTGAGCAATCTTTCGTAGTTCACTCCATCTGGCACGCTTAGGGACAAAGAACTGGTGCTCATCGGGATCATCCCACGCAAGTTCCTTATTTCCCGTTTCTTTCTCAATCCTCTCGGCTTCCTCTTCGAAGACATCAGATAGTCGCTTGAGAAAGAGTAGACCAAAGATGTAATTCTTGTAGTCAGCAGCATCAATAGAACCTCTGAGGATATTTGCAGACTCCCAGAGGTGCGACTCGAGTTCTTGCTGAGTCAGTTTGTGACCAGTCTCAACGAACTCATCAAGTCTTTTACTCTCATTATTCTTGCGCGTGGATTTCTTTTTAGATGACATCCCCATTGCTCCAATAGCCTGAAGATGAGAAGCGACTTAATACTGTTTCCTGATTACTACCTGCTTTCTCCCTCTAGCAAATAGCAGAGATACCTAGGATGATTAAAATGAATTGGAATACAGCAAAATTCTGTACTGATATGCCCATAACACTGGTATTCTCCGAGAGAGTTGGTAGAATTCATGGTGAGATACCATCGAATCAAATTCCAGAATCTCGTTATTTCTTTTATATGTAAAAATCAAATATCAATCAGAACAAAGACTTGAATTCATTAATTTAGATTCGTAATGTAGTTATAGGTAGGAATTTTACAAAGTTATACAATTTTCGTTATACGGTATCATTCATCAGACAAAGAATGTGTTGCTTGATATGACTTGGTGAATGCCTTTGCGTCTCAGGGATTTGGAAATAACACTAGAATCTATTGAACGATCTGGTGAGTATGAGGTGTCTCTGGAACAATATCCAACCCCGTCAAGAATAGCTTCTGCGATTCTTTTCGCTGCACAAATGGAGCATGGTGATATTACAAACAAGACTGTGTTAGATCTTGGCTGTGGTGATGGTATTTTTGCACTTGGGGCTGTATTACTTGGTGCTCAGAGGGTGATTGGAATTGATGTGCAAAGCAAAGCCTTAAAGGCGTCACAAATGAATTCACGATTGCTCGGAACAGAAGGCACTGTAGACTGGGTCTTAGAGGATGTATCCTCTTTACAACTACAATGTCTTGTTGATACTGTAGTCAGCAATCCACCGTTCGGAGTGAAGAAGAGAGGTGCTGACTTGAGATTCCTCAAAAAGGCAATCTCGGTTGCTAAGGTGACCTATAGTATCCACCTTGCAGGTGACAAGAATAGGACCTTCCTTGAAAAGGAAATTGAGAAACTTGGCGCAAGGGTGACCCAAATCGAAACATTCCAATTCCCAATCGGTAAATTATTCGATTATCATAGAAAACATGTACATATGATCGATGTAGACCTCTATCGAATATGTTCAAAAGAGTGTGAACAGAATGGCTGATGTTAAGAGCGGCGATATTGTAGTACCAGGTGATCAGTTATGCGTAATTGAAGAACTATCACCAAGTTATGGTACCTACGAAGAAGAAGGCATTGTATATGCCGCAGCACCTGGTGCAGTTTCAATGGATTTGAAACAACGCAGTATTAGTGTCTTTGATACAGATGGTAAGATGAAGCTTGCACTTCCAGTAATTGATGACATTCTGGTAGGAGAAGTAGTCAATGCCTACGAATCACGAGCAGAAATCGCAATAGTTCGAAGGAATGGTGAAGATTTCTTTAGTGGTTTAGTAGGAGAAATCCGGATTAGTAATGTAACTCGACGATTCGTTAAGAGTATGCATGATGTCATGCGAAACAACGATATTGTTCGGGCTAAAGCTCTCGATACTCATAAAATTCCTACTGAGCTAACTGTCGTTGGCACTGATTTAGGCGTGATTCTAGCGAAATGTTCCAGATGCGGAAATCCTCTCACACTGACCACATATAACAATATGTTCTGTTTAAGATGTGAAAATCGTGAGAATCGAGAAGTAGCAAGTGACTATGGTCAACAGTTTGGCATTGAAGCAAGACCCGATCTTGCTCCCCGTCGTAGAACATATGACCGTGATAGTTATGATCGTAGAGGTGGGGGACGATATGATAGTCGCAGTAGAGACGGTGGACGGCCTGATAGGGGTCGTGGTGACTACGAACGACGTAACGACAGGAGGCGTCGCAATTGAAACCAAGAACAATAGAAAACACAAAGTTTGAGTTGAAATTTGAGATAGGGGGAGAAGGTCATTCTTTTCCTAATCTTTTACGTAAAACACTCCTCGAAGAGTCAGCTGTAGAATTTGCAGGGTATAACATTGAGCATCCACTGCTTGCAAGTCCGATTGTTACATTACGAACAAAGAGGCGACAAGCTAATGTCGTGCTTCGAGAAGCACTTGAAAAAATGCTTGCACGCACAGAAGAATTCAGAAAGAAGTTTATACAAGCAAGCGCTGACCACAGCGTAGACTAGAATAATATTTGGTGGTCCCAAATGTGGGAAACCTTTGTTGATCATAAGAATGTCGAAAGCATCATGCACGATAAGGGTCTTGCAAAGGTGGGTGACGGCCTTGTCAATTTTTGCTACTCGTTAGCTAAATCCTTGGTTCTTGGGTATGCAACAGGCGAAAAAGTACGTGATAGCGTCCTTGCTCGTGCTATACGTTCAACATCGGTCTATACTCATATGAATCGGCGAACTGATGCTGGAAGAGCTGGTGATGCATACGAGGCAATCATGGCATATTTGTGGATGACTGAGAATATCTCAATCTCCGATATGGTAGATTCCCTCTCAAAATCACTGGACATTGATAGAACTACTAATCGAAAGAAAGAGGGTGAGGTTGCAGCGTTAGCATTTCAGAAATTCTTAGAAAACAATATTGAACATCTACCTTAATTATAGTTGAATACGACATGTCAAAATGCTTAATTGACAACAATGAACTGCACCGCAGAAGTGGTGATCTGTCCTAATGGAATTCTGTGAAAAGTGTGGTGCAATGATGATTCCGTTTACACAAGAAGACGGAAAGAAAGTTTTGAAATGCCGTAGCTGTGACTATACCAAAGAAATTGAAGGAAGACTGAGTGTTTCCCAGAATATAGAGAAAGGGCCTCGAGATAAAATCATTGTAGTTGAAGATGATTCTATTCCAATGCCAGTCACCAAAGCGAGCTGTCCTAAATGTGGAAATAATGATGCATATTATTGGACCGTGCAAACAAGACGTGGCGACGAAGGAGCAACCGAGTTTTACAGATGCACAAAATGTAAACACACGTGGCGCAACTATGGCGGTTAATTCCTTTTACGATACCAAGTGACACATTTATAGCATTACTTAACGATGAAACATAGTTGACTAAATGCTCCAATCTCTAACAAAAATATTCAGAGAGTATGTGATTTGGCCGAGGAAAAAAAGACAGTTAGGAAAAAAACATCAAAACTTACTACTATTCGTGACATCTCATCTTCAACGGATGGACCTGTTCGCGTTTTAGGAATAGTAGTAGATGCAAGTCCTGGTGCAGCTTTCATTCAAGATCTTTATGATTCAGATGTTGACAATGCTGGAAGAATTTGGGTAAGCGTTGAAGGGACCCTCGAACTCGAGAAAAAATACCTGATTATTGGGGACGTAACCACCAAGACTACAAAGGATACGAAGGAAGCAAGGTTGAACGCGACTATTGTACATGATATTGATCAACTCGATATCGAATTGTACAGAGAGATATTAGAGATGGAAGATGAAGTCAACAAAACAATGAGCGGATGATGGATAATAATGTTTTATGCTACACTTGATAGTACGAAGACTTGGAAGCAAATTGTTGATGCTCTGGCTACTTTGCTTACAGAAATTCACTTGGTGGTATCATCTAGTGGAATTACACTGACTCAATACGACTCTTCTCGAGCGGCCATGGTCGATATGGAATTACCAAGAAGTATTTTCCAACAGTACAACTGCACTGAGGAGCATGACATCTGTTTGGGAGTTGCTGAAATAGTCAAAGTGAGCAAACGCATGGCTGGGGATGACCGATTAGTATTCAATCTTGATGAATCTGAGAAACGTTTTGAAATAAAGATGATTGGTCATGCTGAGAGAACGTTCAAACTCCAATTATTGACACCACCGGAAGAACGTACTCAGAAAATATCGCCGTCTTTTGATATCCAAGCTGAACTGTTATCTGATGCATTCAAACATGTGGTAAAAGATATTGGAGTGGTATCAAATCATCTAAAGATCACTGCGACCAATGATACACTGACATTCGCAGGCGCCGGCGATACCGGAGAAGTAGAGGTAGTTTTGAAACTTGGTGGTGATGAGTCATCTCTATTTAGTCTCAGAACTATGAATGAGGCTACCTCTATGTATGCACTGAGTTATTTAACAGAAATAGCCAAAGCTATATCTGGCGACAGCATTACTCTTCAGATGGCTGCGTATAAACCGATTCTACTTGAGTTTTCAATTGCGGAGAGTGGAGGAATGCGGTATCTTCTTGCTCCGCGGGTAGAAAGGAGATGAAGTATCCATATTTCATCATAAATTGATACTTGTATCTTCCGAGAAGTACATTTTAAATGCCATACCGCATGTCAAAACATGTTCATACCTGCTTGATCAAAAGCCTAACAATGATATTGGAGATAAATGAATAATGTTCCACGCTACCCTAGACAGCACGAA
>Ga0307424_1001918_pt1 | contig 10556 bp, 6 predicted proteins | sample SalMarWE160320MG_FD_202157 | JGI IMG/M metagenome (GOLD analysis project Ga0307424, IMG submission 202157) | Salt marsh sediment microbial communities from the Plum Island Ecosystem LTER, Massachusetts, United States - WE1603-20 | ecosystem: Environmental > Aquatic > Marine > Intertidal zone >...
GGTATTTTATAATAATAATGTTCTGGGCCGGTTTAACCACCGCCCTGACCGGCATCGGCTGGTATTTGATCAGCGGATCCCCTTACAGCCTGATGCCCTATAATAATCTTATTGCTGCCTGTACCCTGCTGGTACTCCTTACGGTCGTGGCTGTTAGAAAGTTGGCTGATAAATTTCTTGTTCTGCCCAATCGTGGCATCCTGGCAACGGGCACGCTCCTGTTTGCCACGGAGGCCCTGTATACAAACTTTTCAAATATTTTCCATTATCAAACACTGCCAATTCTCGGCTGGCTGGGATTTGCGGTGCTGCTGTTTTCCCTTGCCTATGCCGCAGCGAAAATAATTTTTTCAAACGAGCGCCGTCTGATAATGATAGAAAATGAGCTGGAAACAGCCCGGCAAATACAGGCCTCCATTCTGCCAATGACAGTTCCTGAATTAAGGCACCTTGGTGTGGCCTCCGCCTATCACCCGATGACGGCGGTGGCCGGGGATTTTTATGATTTTGTGCCTATCGATTCTTACCGCACCGGATTTTTGATTGCCGATGTCTCCGGTCATGGCGTGCCTGCCGCCCTGATTGCTTCGATGATCAAAATTGCCATGCAATCGGTCGCAGCCGACGCCCGTGAGCCGGCCAAAGTAATGCAACGCCTGGCCGCTATCCTCGGTGACCAGTTACGCGGACAGTTTTTATCAGCAGCTTATCTGTATCTTGATACAGAAACATGCCGGGCGCGCTACACGGCGGCCGGACATCCTCCTTTGCTGTACTGGGATTCCTCAGATCAAAAAGTGCGCTTGATTGAGAGTAACGGCCTGCTGATCGGTGTTCCGGCAGAAACAGATTATCCTGTACGTGATTTCGCCTTTAAGAAGGGAGACCGCTTTATTCTTTATACGGATGGTCTGACAGAACCGGAGAACGAGACCGGCGAGGCTTTTGGAGATAATCACTTTCCTGAGTTAATCCGGTCTAAACCAAACCTGCCGGCCCAGGAACTCAGCCAGCTTTTGCTGCGGGAATCTCAAAAATGGCAAAAATATTCAAAGGAACAGCTGGATGATCTGACCTGGATCATCATCGATGTGACAGACTAATCATGTCAATTTGCCGGCCACACGAGCTGGTTAAAACAAAAAGCACCGTCACATAGTGGGTGCCGTGGTCTTGCCCACTGAACAGACGGAAAAGAGCAACGTCTGTTTTTCGCAGCCGGATCGTATGAATCTTTCACACCATTCCCCGGCCCGGGAAGCTCGGCTATGATACCTGGCCTGCAGATGCCTGGCAGCAGATTGCTGGTGCTGATTACTGGACAGACATGAGTTTCGGTGAAGCACGCGGTATCGTTTATGTACCAACCGGCTCAGCGGCTTTTGATTTTTGGGGCGGCAAAATGGGAACTCAATTAGGAGACACATATATAGCCTTTGCCTTAACTGATTATTGATCTTTTTTCCAAATCATAAAACGAAACTGTTTATATTTGGCCTTGTACAACCGATTATAAACGGGTTGGTTTTTTATCCACGAATTACACGAATTAGCACAAATTAATTTTTTATTATTTTAGCATGAATAATTCATAAGCACGCAGTACAAAGGCACGAAATAATAAAATATTAAATTTATCTAAACTTAATTATTTAATGGAAAAATAATGGGTTTCATTCGAAATTTTATTGACTATAATATTAAAAAATAACCAGTATCCTCGCGGCAACTATTTGTAAATAGACCAGATTTAATAAAAAATTCGTGAAATTTGTCAAAATTTGTGAAAATTCGTGGTAAATATTTAATAGAACATCTAAACGACTAGGTGTTAAACAAACTAAACGACAATGCTGAAAAAGATCCTGCTTATCATCCCTGTTATTTTTATCCTGCTTATTTTGCTGGTCATGTTTCTATACTGGCAGACGGATGTGGTATCCGATTTTAGCAGGGTACTGCTCAATAAAAACCTGCGTGATGTAGCAACTATTGACTATCAATCATTATCAGGCAATCTTTTTAATGAGATTATCCTCCGGGAATTGAATATCTCCTTTAACAATGGCCTGCAGGTGCATACTAATACTCTTAGAATTGACTATGATATACTGGATGTAGTCAGGGGACAATATATGTTTTCTAAGATTGCCTTTGACTCGCTATGGATTGTCGTACCCGGTGGAGGAGAAAGTGCAGAACGTGAAGCGTTGAGTTCAGAACCAGCGGAGAATAACAGGACACTGCAGGAGACGTTGAATCATATGGCATCGTCGGTGCCGCTGAAAGAATTGATTGACGGCTTACCGGTGCTGGCGGTTGAGGATCTCACTATCGGCTGGGGCCGGCTCGATCTGGAGCCGCTGAAGCGGGTATTTGAAGACATCCGCCTGACCATGAGTGCCTTCCATATGGATAACCGGGTGGATCTGGAGATCAGCCGTCTGCAGGCTGCTGAAAAGAAGACCGGCTTTCAACTCAACCAGTTGCGTGTGCAGATCATCGGTAATGATGAACGCATCACCCTGAACCGGCTGGAAATGCAGACGCCCCGCTCTCAAATCTTCGCCCATGCTGATCTGACCATTGGCGACAGTCTGTGGGTAGTTCTGCGTGTAGAAGACAGCCATCTGTCTTTGCAGGATGTGACCACTTTTATTGAACAGCCTCTGGCGGATTCAGCTGACATAGGATTATCATTTAGTCTGGTGGGACAGCCGAACCGCTTTTCGGCATCGTTGCACAGCGGCGGTTATTTGAATGAATACAAACTGGACTCCCTGATCTTGGATGCGGATTACAGGCAGGGGACCGTCAATCTGCGCAGGGCCTCCCTGGCACTGGACACCAGCCGGATCGACATTTGGGGAAAAATCTATCCCGGCAATAACAGACTGTCAATGAAGTTTCGTCACTTCAACCTGGGATTATTGCCCCTTGATCTGATGAGAACAGATCTAAATGGTGATCTGACTATCCGTACAGCAAAATTACAGGACCCGCTGGCTTTCAGCGAGGGCCATATCAACCTGTATCATTCCATTTTAGATACGATGCAGATCGATACATTGCGTTTTGCCGTAAAGGCCGGTCAGCATCGAGTGGATATTTTACAACCTTCTTACCTGCGTTTGGGCGAGGGATCAGTCTTTACGGTCTCCGGTACATTAGACAGCCTCCATCACCTTAATTTTGTTCTGGCTACGGAAAAAAATAACCTGCAAAACCTGGCTGCAGCCACGGGATTGCCATCTTTAACCGGTGAGGCAGATGCCAACTTGTTCATCAACGGCCCTTTATCTAATCCTAACCTGGAAGCCTACCTCTGGCTGCCTCACCTGCAAACAGATGAATTCCATCTGGATACGCTGATCGCCCAGGTGGATATAAAAAAGATCATATCCGGGCGACAGGGACATGCCTCTCTGACAGCCGCACACTGGGAATACGGGGACCTGGATATTACGCAGACGATGACCAATTTTATCTTTGACAGTAATCGCGTGATTCTTGATACCTTGCTGTTTGCCAAAAACAATAATTATTTTTCCAGTACGGGCGTTCTGGAGGCTGTCGACGATACACTGCATATCGTTTTCAATTTTTTCCGCATTAATTACCAGCAAACCTGGATCGAAAACAGATCACCGCTGATATTTACCCTCACACCCGAGGAATATAATATTGAATCCGCTGTTTTTATCGGGCCAGATCAGGGAACGATTGAGATAAGGGGCTATTGGGACCGATTGAATGATGATATGCAGTTTGGACTTTATATACAGGATTTCAGTTTCGCACCCCTGAAACAATTTATGAAAGAAGATCAGAATTTTGCCGGTAAACTGAATGCTGATTTTGTCCTGGAAAATCCATTAGGGGATATACAAATTGATATGATGCTGCGGGCTGAAAATCTGATAATCAACCAGGTGCCGGTTGGCGATATACGCAGCATATTCCAGTATGAGAAAAATAAATTATTTATTGATGAGTTTAAAATGACCAATGGTGCGGGTATGCTCGAAGTAGTCGGGGATGTCGCCCTTACCTGGAAGGATAGCAGCGGGAGCGGGACAACGGGCCTGATCAATCAGAGTCTGGCTGACGTCAAGATTATCTGGAAGAATCTTCTGCTGGAAGATTATGCACCGTTTTTAGATTTGTCCCGCCCGTTAAAAGGAAATATCTCAGGTCGAATGGATCTGGCCGGGACCATCAATCGTCCGCGTGGTAAATTTGAGCTGCAGGGTAGAAATATGTTGTATGACAAATTCATAAGCGACAGCCTCTCACTTTTTGGGCATTTTAACCGTGATTCACTGGTCCTTGACCAGTTTGCCCTGGGTTTGAATGAGACTGATATTGAAGGAAAGGGATGGCAGCTGATCAACCTTAACCTGACCAACATCGATTCGATTATACAGGACCGGCCCTTTGAACTGGCCATTTCCAGTCAGGGCGACGGTATTTCTTTTCTCGGTAATATCTTCGATCAGGTGGAGCGGTTGGAGGGTGCTTATGAAGCATCCTTTTTACTCTCGGGAACATGGCAGAAAGCCTCCCTGGTCAGTGGCCATTTTAAAATGGACGACGGCCGCCTGTTGCTTTCAAGGATACGCAATCCGATCACCAATGTGGAAATTGACGCAACCATTGACAGCTCGATGATGGTGATACATTCCTTCAGTGGATATGCCAGTAAAGAAACTGATTTCTGGGAAGACGCGTACAGCGTGGTGAAGCGATTCTTTCGCTTGTTTACAGGGGAAACCAGCCGTGAAGGGACGATGTCCGGAGAAGGAACGATCGATCTGAGCAATATTTACCATCCCCGCTTTGATCTTTCTTTCAATACTTATTTCCTTTACCTGGACTATTTTGTCGAGAATACCAATTTTGTCATTTCAACCAATGATCTGCATGTTCAGGGCGGGGATACGATCAATGTCAGCGGAGATATTACAATAAACGAAGGTGCCTACCTTGTCGATGTCGATAAACTCAGGAAGAATATTTATTTAAACCGGCCAACCCTGAAAGAGCCACGGCCGCTTGTCTGGAATCTTAGCTTGAATATTCCCGGAAATTTCATCATCAGCAGCTCAAAACTGGACTTATTGAATAATTTCAGTTTTGAGATCCTGGGTAATTTCCGCTCCATCCAGGAGGTCGATGAAGCATCAATGGAGCTTACCGGCCATATGGAAATCATCTCTGGTAAATATGGTTCATGGGGACAGAATTTTACCATTGCCTCGGGGAGTATCTCTTTTACTGACCCGAAAGTAATCAATCCGGATATCAATGTCCGTGCTGAGAAACAATCTGGTGACTATTTTGTGGAAATTATTCTGAGTGGTACACTTGATAAGTTGAACCGGGAGGTACAGGTGCGAAGCAGTGACGGCACGTATATGACAAATCTCAGCGATCAGGAATTGCTCAGTCTGGTCAGTCTCGGGCAGAGACAGATCGATCTGGCCGGGGCAGGGGGGCAGGTGATCAGTACTTCGGTTGAAACGGTAGTGGAGAGAGGGGCGGAAGCATTGACCGGTCTGGATAAAGTTGAGATCGGATCGGGCACCGGTGGCAGCCTGATTGACATGCAGTCAATGAAATTGAATCGTGGCATTGAAAATGCGTCTGTTTCAATTGGGAAATATCTTTCCAGTAATCTCTATATGGAGTATACCGGTGTCTTCGGTTCAAGCACTGTGCCCACTCCCTCGCTCAACTGGCAGCCTGGAAATCAGATCGGCCTGGAATACCGTATCAATAAAAACTGGTCTGTTGACAGTCACTATACACATACGCTGCGTGGAAACAATATATATAAACTTGCCCTGGCCTGGAAAATGACTTTTTAAAATGGCATCTACATGACGCGGATTCTAATAAGATACCGGTTTATCTCCCTATTGCTTGTTATACTCTCTTTTGCTGAGAGCAGACAGGCTGCTGCACAGGAGCTGACGGTGACGGAAATAGATTTTGCCGGCAACCGTGCCTTTGACAAAGGAGATCTGGAAGACCTGCTGAACAGCACAGAGGGCGACGATTTCGATGTCCGTCTGATCAAGCTTGATTTGATCATGCTCACCAATTTTTACCGTCAAAACGGTTTTCTGACTGCCGATGTAAGAGACAGTCTGACCATTGATAAACTCAGCGGGACAGTCAAGGTGGCTTACTTGATCTCAGAAGGTCAGTGTTATTATTATGAGCGCACCGAAATTTCCGGTAATAAAATATTTGGACTTAATTATATACAAAGCCTTTTCGGGGAGCTTGAAAAAGGAAAGCCTTTTAATGAGGGAATGGTTAAGACCGCCCGTGAAAATCTGGAAACTGCCTATTATAACAACGGCAAACCCTTCGTACAGCTGAGTTTTGACTATTCTTTTGAAGAGGATTCGCTGGTCGTTGTGACCTGTAAGATCATTGAAAATAAAACAGTCTATATCAAAGACATGCAGTATCTGGGTCTTAAACTCGTGCAGGAGTTTATTGTCCGCCGTGAACTGGAAATTAAAAAGGGTGATCTTTATAACCGGGAGTTACTGGCGAAATCACAAAGAAATCTTTACCGTCTTGGCCTTTTCGACTATGTCAGATTTGAAATCAAACCGATTGAAAAGGATTCAAGTCAGGTGATCCTGCAGATTCAGGTTCAGGAAAAGGATTCCTGGTGGATCGGAACAAGTATTGGCTTTACTTATGAAGATGAAGAGTCATACGGAAATAAAATGGAACTATCGCTGGAAGGCGGCCACCGTAATCTCTGGGGTACCGGGCGCAGCCTGAGCCTGCATGTTGTACCTTCCTTCGCCTATGATGCAGGCACCAGATCGATAATCAATCCTGATAACCACATTACTTTGGTATTTGTTGAGCCCTGGATCGGGTATACCCGAACGCCCGGGATCTTTATGACTTCCTACCATCTATACCGGCCGCTGAACAGCGCCGATTTTAATCTACTGCGATTCAATTTTGGTGTCACCCGTGAACTGACAGAGCATACTGATCTTCGCGGTAACCTGGGAGCGAAGCTGGTAACCACACTCAGTGCAGGAAATATCGACACCACTCTGGTAGAAGATGTCAGCCGTGATCAGGTTTATGCCGTTACACTTTATGGTAAAAGAGACACACGCAATAATTTCTTTAGTGCGACTGATGGCGCGCTCACTGATCTGAGTGTCAGCTATTCGTATTCAACAAGCAAACAGGAGGACGTAGGCAGACAATACAATTCATATCTTACATTCATTGCCGGCTGGCGGCGTTATCAGCCGATCAAGTGGCAGCCGTTCATGCGCAACGAACAAATGACCTTTGCCACACGCCTCAAAGCAGGTATTATCAGTGAGTTAGGAGCGACGGGGGTGATTCCTATCTCGGACCTCTTCTTTGCCGGAGGAGCGACCAGTGTACGCGGCTACGAGGAACAATTACTGGGGCCGGCAACTCTTGACGCGGAAGGCTACAAGGATAAAGCGACCGGCGGCAAGCTGCTGCTTTTGGCCAATGCGGAGATCCGGGTACCTATTTTCTGGTTATTCATTGGTGAAATATTCCTCGATATGGGAAATGTCTGGCAGGAAGTCAGGAATTTTCAGGCTAAAGAAATTAAATTTACAACCGGTCTTGGCCTTGTTATCCTGACCCCGGTGGGACCGATCCGTTTTGATTACGGTATAAAACTGAATCCCGACTCTGTTGATCGCCGACACGAGGCGTTTCATTTCGGGCTCTATTTTGCTTTCTGAAAAAATATATTTATACTAAACGTTATATTTGCAGAAAACCGCAGTTACGCAAAGGAAACAAAATATTTTTTTCCACGAATTCCACGAATTTTCACGAATTATATTTTTCATAGTTTAAGAGACAAAATAATGATTAATGAAACAGGTAAAAGTATTTTAACCCTTTTATACAAAAAGTCTTATAAAATAAATTCATAAGATTCGTGGAAATTCGTGTAATTTGTGGACAATTTCTTTAGGAGGTTGTATGCTCAATCACATATGGTTTGCGATGATTGCTCTGGCGATCCTGATTGCTGCCGGTAATGACATCTATAACGAAATCCATGCTCCGGAACCGGCGAAAACAGGTGAATCGAGAAATCTGAATCAGGAGACAAAACTGGGCCAGGTTACGACCGCTGCCCTGGATGGTGCCAGCACCGCGGTGGAGATAGCGATCGGACTGGTCGGGATCATGGCTCTCTGGCTGGGAGTCATGAAGGTGGCGGAGGAAGCCGGTCTGACAAATATTATCGCCCGTATTGTCCGTCCGGTGACCCGTCGTCTGTTCCCACAAATTCCCGAAGATCACCCGGCTATCGGGGCGATGATCATGAATATCGCCGCCAATATGCTGGGGCTTAGTAATGCGGCGACGCCTCTTGGTCTGAAAGCGATGGAGGAGCTGGATAAACTCAATCCGGTAAAAGGGGAGGCCACTGACGACATGTGCACCTTTCTGGTCATTAACACCAGCGCCATTACCCTTATCCCGGCTACAGCTATCGCCATTCGTGCGTCACTGGGGTCTGCCAATCCACAGATGATCATCATTCCATCGATTCTGGCAGCCAGTTGTGCGACGCTTGTCGGCCTGACAACGGTGAAACTGATCCAGGCCTTTAACAGAAAAAGAAATACTAATAAAAATAAGTAGATTTTTACTGCGAAGACGCAAGGGAGACGCAAAGTACGCAAGGATTTTTCAGAGATTTAAAAACAGAGTCTTTGTTTTAGCAAGGGAAGTCTGATAATATCTCAAGTCTATATTAAGTCTGATTAAAACGTAGCTAAAAGTATATGAAAAGAATAATAAAATACATTGCGATCTTCGCGCCTCCTTTGCGTCTTGGCGGTTAATTTTAGTAATAAAGGAAAGTGAAATGGAATATTTTAAACTGACCCTGGATTGGGCATCTATTGCAGTGATCCCCCTCATTTTACTGGTTTTTCTGGGCATGGGTTATTATAAAAAGGTAAAGGTTTATGAAAGATTTGTGGAAGGTGCCAAGGAGGGATTTAGCATTGCTGTTAAAATTATACCCTATCTGGTAGCCATGCTGGTAGCCATCGCTATGTTTCGTGCCAGCGGCGCGCTTGATATACTCACCTATGCCCTGAAACCGGTCACAGAATTGATCGGCATGCCCAGTGAAGTATTGCCCATGGCATTGATGCGTCCGCTGTCCGGCAGCGGATCACTTGGTGTCATGACTGAATTGATGAAAACCCACGGTGCCGACTCATTAATCGGCTTTATATCCTCTACTATGTATGGCAGTACGGAAACCACTTTCTATGTCATTGCTGTTTACTTTGGTGCTGTCAATATTCAAAAGACGCGTTATGCGCTACCAGCCGGTTTGCTTGCCGATGCGACCGGTCTCATCGCTGCCACATTGATTTGCCGGGCAATATTTTAGTGCTTGATAAACAATCTTTTCCACGAATTACACGAATTTTCACGAATTTTTTTTAATTTTTTAATCTCCGTGTACGCCGTGGTTTATAAATAAAACAGGTAAATAAATTTATACATCTTAATTATCAATTATTAATTGTTGAACGTTGCCACTTCCATGTTGACTATTGATTATTATTTATGGACTTTAAAAATAATGGATCTTTTTCAGAATGGTTGATATCAAAGGATTATTAATCGATCTTGATGGTGTGATTTTTAACGATTCGGTTGTCATCGAAGGAGCCCGGAAAGCGATAAACTGGTTGCAGCAAATGGAAATGCCTTTCCGTTTTCTGACCAACACGACCGTGGAGAGTCGCGACAGCCTGAGCAGAAAATTACAATCCTTCGGTATTGAGGTTAAAAATGATCAGATCTTTACCGCAGTGAGTGCAGCCATCGCCTATATTAAAAAATCCGGCAAACAAAAATGTCATTTATTGCTAAGGGATGATGCCGCAGGTGAGTTTCATGATTTTGACCTGTTGTCTGAAAATCCGGATTTTATTGTAGTCGGCGATCTGGGAGAAAAATTAATTTTGAAACGCTTCATTTTGCTTTTCAGAAGCTGCTGGCCGGTGCCCAGTTGATTGCCTTACAAAAGAACCGATACTGGATCTCCGATCGTGGTTATACAATGGATGCCGGGGCGATAGTGGCTATGCTGGAATATTCCTCCGGGAAAAAGGCACAGGTAGTCGGTAAGCCGTCGGCCCATTTTTATGCGCTGGCCCTTGCTGACTTGCAGCTAAAACCGGAAGAGGTGGTGATGATTGGAGATGATCTGGAGACGGATGTAAACGGGGCCCGGCAAATGGATATTCTTGCGGTGCTGGTGAAAACCGGAAAATTCAAAGAAGAGGATCTGGAAAAACATCCGGTCAAACCCTGGCGGGTAATTGATAGCATTGCAGATATCAAAAACATTTTTATCTGACAGGATAAGAGATTATACAGGATACTCGATACTAGCCTGAATAATTCATCTCTCGCAGAGACGCAGAGACCTGCCCCCGCCTGAGGCGGGCGGCGCAAGAGTTTATTTTTAATATATT
>Ga0307424_1001919_pt1 | contig 10548 bp, 6 predicted proteins | sample SalMarWE160320MG_FD_202157 | JGI IMG/M metagenome (GOLD analysis project Ga0307424, IMG submission 202157) | Salt marsh sediment microbial communities from the Plum Island Ecosystem LTER, Massachusetts, United States - WE1603-20 | ecosystem: Environmental > Aquatic > Marine > Intertidal zone >...
GTGGAGATATCCTTGAGCTCCGACGTGGAGTTGGTGCAGAACAAGCTTACGGTTGAGTGCCGCAACGCCCGGGTTGTGCTTAGCGGCAAGGTTCCGACGGAAGAACTGAAGAAACGCGCCGGCAGTATCGCCGAGAACCAGGAGGGCGTGAAAGAAGTTCTCAACGAGATCGAAGTTGATCCGTCCTTGAAGGACCAGCGCTTCTCGCTGGACGACATGTAACCACCGCTATCAGGAGATGCTATGAGACACTGCGCGATTATCGCGATACTTGCAGTTGCGGGCCTGCTGCTCGTGGCCTGCAATCCGCCCGCGGATAACTCGTCTGACACGGGCCAGCAAGCTCAACCGGCGTCTACGGGTTCCGGTTCAACTCCGGGCCTCGGCGGGCCAGATGTGTCGGCCGAACCCGGGGGTGATTCCGCCGAGCCTGCAGGTGAATCTGCGGGCGAGAGCGGGACTCCTGGACCCCAGCGCGACACCGCGTCGTTGCCCCAAGTCCCAGCCAAGGGCAAGCCGCTTCCCACCTTTGAGTTCGCCACGCTTGATGGCAAGACCCACTCCGTCGAGGAGTTCGTCGGCCAGCCGCTGCTCATCAATATATGGAAGATAAACTGCCCGCCCTGCAAGGCCGAGATGCCGGAGTTTGTGAAGTTCTACGGGGAGTACAAAGACAAGGGGCTGGAGGTAATCACCCTCAACGTGGAAGACACGGCGGACGCGGTCAAGAAGTTCATGGAGACCAAGCAGGAGATGCCGTGGATCACCGGCTTCAACGCCGGAACGCTCGCCCGGAGCTGGGGCGTGCGCGGCGTGCCCACCAGCTACTTCGTGAACTCCGACGGTGTGGTGGTGGAAATCAAGCTGGGCGCCGCCGACCGCAAGTACCTCGACAATCTGCTTCCCGCGTGGATGGGCGTTAAGGAGTAGCTCGCGGCGTACTTCAGACGATGCGCCGTGACAGGCGCAGCGAACAAGCCAGCACTGCCGCCGCCGCCGCAACCAGCGCCACGGTCACACCCACTGCGACGATTCCCGTTCCCTCCCCGGCAAGTGTCCGGCTGAGGCCGCCCGTCCAGGCGTGGAACACCGACGTGTAGGTGAACTGCCCCAGGCGCGCCGCCTCGGCCGCAATCCGAGGCGCGGCTTCCGCTGGCGCGATGGATGAGCCAAAGAGCCTCGCCGGCGGATCCAGTAGGAAGCTCACATATGAAACCACCCCCGCGGTGAAGCCCACGATCAGGCCCTGCACGGTGCGCGCGTATTTCCGCGCCGGCTCCTCGCGCAATCGCCAGAGCACCAGCAGCGCCGCGCCCAGCGCCAGCATTCCCAGCACAAGCGCGGCCATCGCCGCTGCAGCCGCCAGCACCTCAGTCCAGGGGCGTTGCTCCACCCGCGCCAGCACCGACAGGTGGAAAAAGCCTGCCAGCACGGCGCACCCCGCATAGGCCGATGCACGCCGGGTGTATCCCGCGAGCAATTGGCGCAAGCCGCCGCCCAGCCCCGTGCCCACCGTCCTCACGGTGTAGAACCAGCATGCAGTGATAATGTATCCAGCGGCAGCCTCCACTCCCAGCCAGAGCAGCGCGAAGGGCGTCCCCGCCTGCACCCGCGCCATCTCCTCGCCTTGCAGGAAGCTCGCGTTGTACAACAGCGTGAGCGCGGCCGCCCCCAGCAGCGCCAGCGAGATCACCAGCGCCCATTCCGGCGGGGCGGTCGGCATTCCGCGCCGCAACCGCGGCAGCCAGCCAAAGCTCCACAGCGCCAAGTCGGTGCCCACCCGCGCCAGCGACGCCAGCCCGAGCAGGACGAAAACGAGTATCATCGCCAAGATGAAGTTAATGAGCGTCTGCAGCAGTATCCGCAACCATATGCTATGAATGACCGAGAGCAGGAAGGTCCCGTGGTCAATCGCGTAGGCGAAGGACTCGGCGCGGCTCGGGTAGCCGCCGGCGGACTGGATCTCCACGTAGGGAACCTGAATGGCCCGCGCAAGCCCTCTGAGCCCACCGGCCACCAGCGCGTTCACCACCACCGCGGTGCCGGTAATGGAGCTTGCTAGAAAGACGAGCGCGGCCACGCGGTAAACCGCCACACTGCGGATGATGAGCAGCAGAGCTGTTCCCGCGCCCAGCAGCAATACGAGGTATGACGCCATCACGAAGCTGAACACAACCACGTGGAATCCCCAGAACAGGGTGAAATCCTCCCCGTAGTACCTGCCGCCCACCACCTGGTTGAACGGGAACATCAGCGCCAGCGGCAACAGCGCGAAGGACGCCAGAAACGACAAGTACATGATGTTGCCGAACAGGCCGCCCAGCGAGGCGCTCACCATTCCCGGCCGCAGCCGCAGCCCCGGCCGTTCCAGCGACGCGTCAAAGTCCCTCACCAGCGCCGGCACGAACCAGAGAGCCACAACCGCGATGACGCATAACTGCAGCAGTGTGAGCTGCACATGCACGTCGCGGTAGTGCGCAAACATCAGCCTGAATGTGAGAGCGAAGAGCAGCGCGCCGATGGACACCCCCGCGAAGTATCCGCGCGCCTTGCGCCGCCGCCCCGCCCAGCCGGGCCAGTTGCCTTGCGCTCCGCGCCCGTTTTCCCGCTCCGACGGGCGGGCGCGTAACATCCGTACTGGCATTGGTGTCCGTCCCATCATCTCAACCGGTGCACCACGATTTCATAATGCGGGACCGTGCGCCGCTGGCCGGACAGCGTAAGCTCCAGCTCTCCTTCGCGCAGCCCCACAATAGTGATTCCTTCCCCTCCTGCCACCAGGTTGCGCAGAACCTGGCGCATGCTCTGCGCCAGCATTATCATTGACGCCGTTTCCACCGCCTCTTCGCGCCCGGCGTAAGCGTCCCGTATGTGCTCGCTGGTGTAGCTCTGGATGGCCTCATTGGCGAGCCGCACATAGTAGTCGGTGAACCCCGCTGTCTGCGGCGGGATATCGGGCAGGTCCACGGTGATGCTATCGCCCTCCCCCAGATCTCCGAGGTAGGCGCACATCGGCCCGTCGGCGATGAACGCGAGCTTCAACCCGCTACCATCGCCCTTCAGCCGCAGCTCAAAGCCGTCCCCCGCGGGCGTCAGCTCCGCCTTCAGCGGCTCGGCCGCGGGCTCCAGCACGCTGAATGACGCCTCCTGCGGGAACAGCGCATCCACCCGCGTGCTCGCGGCCCAGCCCGCGCCTTCATTCACCAACGTCCGGCCGTCCGCCGCTTCGCAGGGCGCTAGCCCGGTGAGCATGGCGGTTTCGTTGTCCAGCTCCAGCTCAACCGTGCGCGAAAGCGAGGAGTAAATGTACGCCACCGACCGCCGCTCGGACTGGTCCGACAGCGCGCTGCTGCGCAGGTTGGACACCACCGCCATCTTCGTGTGCGAAGGCAGAGCGCCGCCCAGCCCCGCCAGCACCCGAACGGTGGCAGCAACCACCACCAGCGCAAACACCGCGGTGAACCATGCCAGCCGGCGTCGCGGCCAGAGGCTCACCAGCGCCAGCGACGTGATAACCACGGTGAACCAACCGAGAGAGCGGCCGATGCTGCCGGTGACCGCGCTACTCAGGTTATAACTCAGAAACCACCCGTACTTCCAGCTTTGTTGCGGGTTCCACTCGGCCAGCTCCTTGCGGGCATCGCTGCGGGCGGGCGACATCCAGTGGAACCCCAGCAGCGACATCGGCTCGCCCAGCTCCGGGCGCGTGAGGTAGTCGTAAACCCATACCGGGTTGGCAAGTCTGACCGTCCCTTCGCCGGTTTCGCCGATCCAGTCGTACTTGGGGACGAACTGCTCCACCGTGCTCATCTGGCGGCTGCGGTACAGCGGCCACCCGACTTCCGCCGCTGGCGCCAGCTCGTTGCGCGAGAAGGCATAAGCGCGCGCCAGCCGCTCCAGCACGCCTGCGCGAATGAAGCGCTTCACCTCCGCCAGGCCGGCCGTGGTCACGCAGACTTCGCCAAAGCCGAACCGCGCAAGTGCTACATCCTTTCCTGGCGCAAAGGCCTGCCCGCGTAGCTCCAGCGTCGCTTCGTCGTTGAATACAATCAGCCGCGTGCCCATCGCCGCTGCGTTCGCCAGCAGCTCCTTGAGCCGCCCGTCCAACTGCGCCCAATTGCTTCCCGCCACCAGCACGTATTGAAAGTGGCGCAGTACGCGGTAGTCCGGGCCGACATCAGCCGCGGACGCCATCAGCACCCGGCTGTCCAGCACGAATGCCTCCGGCGCGGTATTGCCCTGGAACTCCGGCGATTCCGCCAGCGATATCTGGTCGCCCTCCAGTAAACCGCCCCCGGTGGGCTCCAGCAACAGCGAGTAAATGGACCGCGCGGGAAGGAATTGCGCTTCCACGCTCTGGGTGGCGCGCAGGCTTCCGCCCTCCCACAGCTCAACCTGCAACACGGCGTGCTCCACGCCCGGTGACGGCGGGTACAGGCAAACCGGCAGGTAGACTTCAAACTCTTCCGCACCCTCCGGCACCTGGTAGCGCAGCGCCAGCGGCGGCGGCGCGCCCGGGCCGGACGTCAACGGGTTGTATGCGCCCCTTTCCACAAACAGCGCATTCGCGGTCGGCAGCCCCACAGTGCTCGCTTCGGTGCGCACCACAATCTCGCGGCCGGCAGCCACCGGGCCGCCCACGCGCACGTGCACCGGGGTCGGGGAGATGTCGTGGTAGATGGTGCTGGCTACATCCGTGTCGTGTTCGCCTGCGAGGAAGAAGAGCGCCGGGTATTCCGCCAGCGGATTAGCGTAGCCGGCAAAGCCCACGGACGCTTCCAGCTCCGGCGCAACCTCTGCGCCAACCTTGGCGGGCGCAGCCGCCAGTGCGCAGCTTAAGGTGATAGCCGCCAGCCAAAGCAGATGCCGTTTCACGGCTCAAAGGCCAGGCGCCACTGGGGCTTGGCGGCGATGGCGCCGCGCAGCCTCGCCAGTGCGCGCTTGTGGAGTATGCTGATATTCGCCCGCGTGCAGCCGAGGGCGGTGGAAACCTCGTCCTGGCTCATCCCTTCCTGGTACATCAGGCGCAGAATCCGCTCCTCGGCGGGCGTGAGCAGCAGCATCAGCTCCTCCGCCAGCCGCAGGGATTCGAGCTGCTTCTCCGCCGGCACCTTCTCGCTGAAGCCGATAATGCGCGTGAATTCGGCGAACTCCAGGGCGTCGGTGCTGACCGGCAGCAGCGCGCGCCGCCGCAGGTAATCCAGCATCCGCCCCTTTATCCGCATGTACGCGTAGGTGATGAACTTCACCCCGCGCTCCACGTCAAACTCGTCCGCCGCCTCAATCAGCGCCACCGTCCCCTCGGACACCACGTCAAACTGCTCGTCGCGCGGCACGTGGGGAAGCTGTCCGTAGATGTGGTAAACGAGCGGCTGGTAGCGCTCGATCAGGCGGGCGCGGTTCTCTACGGTGAAATCGCGCCAGAGCGCCGCTTCTTCTTGCAGCGGCCCCGGCGCGCGTGTTGTTTCGTCCCCAGAATGCACTGGTGCCCCATTATAGCAGGTCGGCCGGGGGGAGTTCTGTAGGGCGGGGACCTGTGCCCCGCCGCTTATTCCCTGGGTACGCCGGGCTGACCAGCCCGGCTCTTCACCCCTCTTACTGGCGACTGGAAGCTTACCCGCCATAGCCTTGCGGCGGCGGGCAGCCCGGCTAAACCTGGCAGCGGGATGGCACGCCATGCTTCGGGAGGGGCAGACTCTAGGCTGCCCATCCCTGGCTGCCACCAATCGGCGGCCTGGAGACCGCCGCTCCTGGCTACGGGCCGCTGCTTCCCCTGTGCTAGAATCTAAAGTTCATATGCGCATCTACTCCGACCGGCACGTGCTCGCGCGTCCCCGTGGGGACGGGGTGCGGCTCGCGCCGGTTTCGCTGGGCTGCGCCAAGAACCGCTGCGACCTGGAAGCCATGCTGGGAACGGGCTTCGCCGCCGGCGTGGAGCTGGTCAACAGCTTTGAGGCCGCCGAGGTGATTCTGGTCAACACCTGCAGCTTCATCGAATCGGCGGTGGACGAAACCGAGCAGGAAATCGCCCAGGCGCTGCTGCACAAGCAACAACACCCGCGCACCCGCGTGGTCGTCTCCGGCTGCTACCCGGCTCATTTGCGCAACCTGGGCGAAACCGCGCCGGAGGGCATTGACGCGCTGCTCACTCCCTCGGAGCTTGATCGGCTGCCCGAACTGCTGCGCACCTGGTTCCCCAACCGCCTCAACGGCGCGGAGCCCGCAACGGCGCGGATGCTCACCACGCCACGCTCGGTGGCTTATGTGAAGATTGCCGACGGCTGCGATATGCAGTGCGCCTTCTGCCTCATCCCCGGCCTGCGCGGCGCCTACCGTTCGCGCCCGCGCGCCGAGCTGCTGGACGAAATCCGCTCGCTGCTGGACGCGGGCTGCGCCGAGATTACGCTCGTCTCCCAGGACACCACCGACTGGGGCAAAGATATCGGCGACCGCCTGCCGGCGCTGTTGGCGGACATCTGCGCGCTGCCCGGCGAATTCTGGCTGCGGCTGCACTACCTGACGCCCGCCAAGGTCAAGCCCGACCTCATCGCCGCCTTCGCCCAGCTCAAGGACAAGCTCGTCCCCTACTTCGACCTGCCGATTCAGCACATCAGCGGCCCGGTGTTGCGCCGGATGCGGCGGGCGGAGACCGAAGAATCCATCTACCGCCTGTTCGCCGAAGTGCGCGCGGCCGTCCCCGGCGCCACTGTCAACTCCAACGTGATTGTGGGCTTCCCCGGCGAAAGTGAGCAGGACTTCGCGCGGCTGCTTCAGTTCATCGAGGCCGGCCAGGTTGACCGCTTGGGCGTCTTCACCTACTCCGACATGCCCGGCGCGCCCAGCCACGGTTTCAGCGGCCAGGTGCCGGAGGAGCTGAAACAGGAGCGGCTGGACGCGCTGATGCGGGCGCAGCAAGAGGTCGCGCTGGCCAAGCACCAGGCGCTGCTAGACGCGGAGGAAACCGTGCTCATTGATTCGGTGCTGCGCGATGATGGTAGAGTATTCCACCTCGGGCGCACCTACCGCGACGCCTATGAAGTAAACGGCTGCGTGCTGGTGGAAGGCGCGGACGGGCTGGAGGCCGGCGAGTTCTGCCGCGTGCGCATCACCGAGGTCGGCCCCTACGATCTCAAGGGCGAATACATCGGACGCTGACAGCAAAATGGGAACATCAGCCATCAAATCAACCGACGAACTGCCGAAAAGGTACAATGCCGCCGAAACCGAGGCGAAGTGGCAGCGTTTCTGGGAAGATAACGGCGTCTTCCGCTTCAACCGCGAGGCGGAACACGACCGCATCTTCTCAGTGGACACCCCGCCGCCCACCGTCTCCGGCGCGCTACACATCGGCCACGTTTACTCCTACACCCAGGCCGACTTCATCGTCCGCTACCAGCGCATGCGCGGCCGGGAGTGCTTCTACCCCTTCGGCTTTGACGACAACGGCTTGGCCACCGAGCGGCTGGTGGAGCGCGTGCGCAAGGTCAAGGCCTTTGAGATGGCGCGCGAGGATTTCATCAAGCTCTGCCTGGAGGTCAGCCGCGAGCAGGAGGCCGAGTTCAAAGACCTGTGGCAGGCGGTGGGCATCTCCTGCGACTGGACCGAGGAATACACCACGATAAACGACGTGTGCCGCCGGCTGGCGCAGCGCTCGTTCCTGGACCTGAACCGCCGGGGCCATGTGTACCGCAAGGAAGCGCCGTCGCTGTGGTGCCCCCAGTGCCGCACCGCCATCGCGCAGGCGGAGATTGAGGACCACGACCACCCGTCGGAATTCCACGAGATAGTTTTTACGCTGGATGACGGCACGCCCGTCAATATCGCCACTACGCGGCCGGAGCTGCTGCCCGCCTGCGTGGCCGTCTTCGCCCATTCCGGCGACGAGCGCTATGCGCCTTACATGGGCCGCAAGATCCGCACGCCGCACTTCAACGCCGAGGTGCAGGTGATGGCGGACGACCGCGTCGACCCGGAAAAGGGCACCGGCATCGTGATGTGCTGCACTTTCGGCGACACCACCGACATTGACTGGTGGCAGGGCTACGGCCTGGACACCAAAGTCTGCCTGGACGAAGCCGGGCGGCTGAACGAGCTGGCGGGCGAGTTCGCCGGAATGCCGCTGATGGAGGGGCGCAAGGCCATCGTGGCCAAGCTGCGCGAAGAAGGCCTGCTGACCAAGAGCTGGAAGATTGAGCACACCGTCAACTGCCATGAGCGCTGCGGCACGCCGCTGGAGTTCATCGTCACCCCGCAGTGGTTCATCCGCCTATTGGACAAGAAGGACGACCTCATCGCGTTCGGCGCCAAGTGCCGCTGGTTTCCCGAGTTCATGGGCGTGCGCTACCGCCACTGGGTGGAGAACCTGCGCTGGGATTGGTGCGTGAGCCGCCAGCGTTACTACGGCGTGCCCTTCCCGGTGTGGTACTGCCGGGGCTGTGGCGCGCCCATATTCGCCCACGACGAAGACCTACCGGTTAACCCGCTGACCGACAAGCCGCCGGTGAAGATCTGCCCCCACTGCGACACCACCGAGTTCAGGCCGGAGCACGACGTGTTTGACACGTGGATGACCAGCTCGCTCACGCCGCAGATTAACGCCAAGTGGGGCGAGCCGGACGACCGCATGGCGCAGCTTTTCCCGCTGACGCTCAGGCCGCAGGCGCACGACATCATCCGCACCTGGGCGTTCTACACCATTACCAAGGCGTACCTGCACGAGGGCAACATCCCCTGGGACGACGTGATGATTTCGGGCCATGCGCAGGACATCCAGCGGCGCAAGATCTCCAAGAGCAAGTCCAAGACGGTGAATCCGCGCGACATGATTACGCAGTTCTCCGCGGACGCCGTGCGCTACTGGGCGGGCAGCGTCAAGCTCGGCGCGGACACCTTTATTGATCTGCAAGACCCGCGCGAGTCCTTTGAGGGCGGCAAGCGCCTGGTCACCAAGCTCTACAACGCCGCCAAGCTGGCGCATGCGCACCTGCTGGGCTTCACGCCGCAAGGCAACCTGGCCGAGGTCATCACCCATCCGATTGACCGCTGGCTGCTGAAGCGCCTGGCGGACACAACGGCGCGCGCCGCATCAGAACTGGACGCCTACGAGTACTCCGAGGCGCTGGCAGCCACTGAGCGCTTCTTCTGGAACGACTTCTGCGACAACTACCTGGAGATAGCGAAGTGCCGGCTCTACGGCGACGCCTTTGCAGATCTCGTGGTGGAAGAGGCGGAGAAAATGCGCGCCTCCGCGCTGCAAACGCTGCATCTCGCGCTGGAAGCGGTGCTCAAGATGTTCGCGCCGTTCACGCCGCACATCACCGAGGAAGTCTGGCACTGGCACTTCGCCGCCTTCAGCGATAAGCCCAGCATCCATCTTGCCCCGTGGCCCGACGCAGAGCTATTCGCCTCGCTAACCGACGCGGAGAGCGAAGCCGCCGGCAACGATGTGTTTGAGGCGCTGGCGCTGGCGCGCAAGGCCAAGAGCGAGCTGAACATCTCCATCAAGAAGCAGGCCAAGAAGCTGACCATCGGCTTCAAAGCGGCGGACGCGGTGGATCAAAAGCGGCTGGCGAACATCAAGCGGATGCAAACCGACCTGCTCAACACGGCCAATGCCGACGAACTGGAACTGAAGGCGGAAGTGCTGGCCGAGGGCTACGAGCTGGACGAAAGCAAGCTCAAGGCGCAGCTGGAGCTTCATCCGGCAGAGTGAGGCCGGACATGAATTTCGCGCCGCCCGGCAGGTAGTCCGCAATGTCGGTGATTACCGAGCCGCGCGGATGTATCACCTTGTACACCGCCACCGGCGCCTTGCGCCCCTTTACTTGCGCCTCCCCCAGAAGTTCGCAAATGAACTCATCCCCGATGCGGTCGCGTACTTCCTTGCTGATGAGTATTGCCGTGCCGAACTCCTTGGTTTCGGTTTCCAGCCGCGAAGCGACGTTCACCACATCGCCGATGCAGGTGTAGTCCATGCGCCTGGCGGAGCCGACGTTGCCCATCACGACCTTGCCGTAGTGGATGCCGATACCGACACGGAAGTGCGGCACCGGCAGGCCGCGCGTGAGTGCTTCCATCCCGTCAACCACCAGCTCGGCCATCGCCAGCGCCGAGCGCACAGCGTCCGCTGACGGATTCTCCCGTGGCACCGGCGCGCCGAAGATGGCCATCACCCCGTCGCCCATGAACTTATCCACGAAGCCGCCGTTGCGCATGATGACGTCCGACACTTCGGTCAGGAAGCGGTTGAGAAACTCCACCGTCTGGCGCGGGTCCAGGCTCTCGGAGATGGTGGAGTAGCTGCGGATGTCCGAGAACAGCAGCGCCACTTCGCGCTCGCTGCCGCCGAGATCGGCCAACTCCGGATTATCAATAATCTCCTTGATGATGTCCGGCGCCAGGTAACGGCCGAAGGTTGAGCGGATGCGCCGCTTCTCCGCCTCCTCGGTAAGCACACGGAACGAAAGCGAGAAGAAAAACGAGAACAGCAGCGTCGCCGTCGGGTAGGTGAAGTCCATCAACAGCCGGCCGTAAACGAAAGCGAGGACA
>Ga0307424_1001920_pt1 | contig 10545 bp, 9 predicted proteins | sample SalMarWE160320MG_FD_202157 | JGI IMG/M metagenome (GOLD analysis project Ga0307424, IMG submission 202157) | Salt marsh sediment microbial communities from the Plum Island Ecosystem LTER, Massachusetts, United States - WE1603-20 | ecosystem: Environmental > Aquatic > Marine > Intertidal zone >...
AAATGAAGAAAAAAAAGCCACTGCTATGATGGCAGAGGGGCTCCGAAAGAAGTTGTTGGAACTCTATCAAAAAGGGGAATTGAAGGGCGTTGTAGCTGTTGCGGGATTGACTGGAAGCCTTATTTCCCTGCCGTCGATGAAAAGCCTCCCCTTCGGGATACCGAAACTATTGATTTCCAGTGCGGTGGCCATGCCGTCCCATGCGAAGGCATTATCTGAGTTTTTCGGGGTGCGGGACATTACAGTCATGCACAGCGTGGTCGACACCGTGGGCTTGAATCCCTTTGTACGTACCCTGATGATGAACGGCGCGGGATCCATTTGCGGCATGGTGGAAGCGTCCGATCGGGGTCAAATGGAGGAAAAATCATCCATTGCCATGACCGAGTGGGGCTATAATGACATGGGGGCCCACTACATCAGGAGATTACTGGAAGAGAAATATGATGTTATATCATTCCACGCAAACGGGATCGGCGAAAGGGCGGCCATGGAACTTGTGGATCAGGGCTTGTTCGAGGCCTTCATCGATCTGGCCCCGGGCGGTTTCAGTGAATACCTCATGGGTGGAAATCGGGCGACCGGGCCGGATCGACTGGATGCGGGCCGCAAGTTAGGCAAGCCCTATGTCCTGTCCCCGTGTGGTTTTGACATGATCGGTTGCGGGCCCATTCAACGAAAAGGTCAAGGAGATCCTTTGTGGAAATCCCGAAAACTTTCCGAACGGAAATTCTTCATTCAAGACGCCATGCGGGTACAAGCCCGAACCAACCCCGAAGAGATGAAAATGATTGCCCGGGAAATGGCCGGAAAGCTCAACGAACACCCTGATAAAAAACGGGTAAAGGTTGTCATCCCCGTGAAGGGCTTTTCGTCCCTCAGTGTGGAGAGTGGGCCCCTACACGATCCCGATTCCGATCAGGCCTTTATCGAAGAACTGGAAAAGAACCTTGATTCGAAAATCGAAATATTCAAGGTCGACAACCACATCAACACCCGGGAGTTTGCCAAAGCCACAGTCGATGCACTGAACCGGGCGTTGTTGTGATGGATTCGTTCCAGGGAACGAACCTTTGGTGCAGGATCATTTTATGTCCATAAAAGCCCATGTCCTGATTATAGGTGGGGGAATCGCCGGCACATCCATTGCCCGGGAACTCTCTAAATATGAGGTTGATGTCCTTCTCGTTGAAAAAGAGGCGGATGTGGGCTGGGGACAGACCAAGGTCAGTTATGCCATTCGCCATCCCGGAGCCAGGTGGTCACCGGGAACACTCGCCCGGGAACTAATAGTGAAAAGTAATCTTATCTTTGATCGTCTGGTCGAAGAGCTTGACATCGATTTCAAGAGATGCGGAGAGTTGATACTGGCCTTTAACCCCGACGAACTGGAATGCCTCAAAGTCATGAAAAGTCGGGGAGAACAGATACAGGTTCAGGGGCTTGAGATTATTGAGGGGTCTGAAATTCAGCGTTTGGAACCCCTTGTCAGCTCTGGTGCCATTGCCGCCCTCCACATGCCCACCGCAGGCATCTTTAACCCCTTTGACCTGATTCACGCATTCTATGAGAACGCTGGGGAGAACGGGGTTCGCATGTGGACCGATACAGAGGTTTTAGGTATTGTCCCTGAAAAAGGGCAATTTATTGTGGAAACCAATCGGGAAGAGATTGAAGCCGCCTTTATTATTAATGCGGCAGGGCTTTATGCCCAGAAGATCGCCCAAATGGCGGGTACTGATAATTTTAAAATCAAATACCCCACAAAAGCCAGTTGTTTCATTCTGGACAGGGCGGTCGGGGACAGGGTCGGAACGATCGTTACCGGTTTGGCCGATCTCAATGCCTTCCACCGGTTCAAGGCCGTGATTCCCACATATGGAGGGAACCTCCTCCTGTACTCGCCCATCCCTGAACCGTCGCACGGGATAGATGATCGTGCCGTTGAAAAGAGGAGCTTTCAAATGACCTGCGAAAGCTTGAGATCATTGGTTCCTGATCTTGATTTCGAAGGCCATCTCATCGCCTCCTTTTCGGGTCTGACGGCTCGCAACGACAGGGGAGATTTCATTATCGAAGCATCGGAAAAACAGGACAGGTTCATTCATGTGGCCCTGCCGCCACCCGGTATTACCTGCTCGCCCGCCATTGGAAAGCGGGTCACGAAGATCCTGAAAAAAAACGGCCTCGTCCTGAAAGAGAGAGCGGATTTCAACCCGCACAGGAAAAGGATCAGGTCAGCCCGGAATGCGTCCACTGAGGAAATGGTCCGGTGGGTAAAGAAGGATGTGCGCTATGGCAGGATCGTGTGTCGCTGTGAAGAAGTGACAGAGGGTGAGATCGTGGAGGCCGTCGGACGGGGGGCATCCACCTTGGACGGGGTAAAATTCCGAACCAGGGCAGGAATGGGAAGATGCCAGGGAAACTTCTGCACCCCTCCCATCACCGATCTCCTGGCAAAGGAGATGAGATGTCCTGTTGAAAGGATTACGAAAAAGGGGAAGGGGTCAAACCTCCTCATAGATAAAAGATATCATTAACCATGCCGATGGAATCATCAATAAATTTAGACGTTGCCGTTGTCGGTGGTGGTCCGGCCGGAATAGCAGCATGTCTCGAGCTTTCCAAATCAACTGATCTGAGGGTCGTTCTATTTGAAGGTGACCGGGACTTGGGTGGGATGCCCCGGAGTTGTCACGTTTTCTTTGGCATGCGGGATCAAAAACGCATCCAAACGGGACCGGCCTATGCACGCAGGCTCGGGAAGTTAATGGAAGGAATCGGGTTTGATATTCACAGATCGGCAAGGGTCCTGGATATTTTCCCCGGAAAAGAAGGGGAGCCCCATCTGATCCGTGTCCTCTCGCCGAAGGGCCTGAGGGATTACGCGTGCAGGTCTCTGCTCCTTGCAACCGGGTGCTTTGAGAGTCCCCGTGCCGCGAGGCAGATCCCCGGCTCACGCCCTGCGGGCGTCCTTACAACAGGGACCTTGCAGCAACTTGTCAACATGAGGCGTCAGAAGCCCGGAAGACGGGCCCTGATCATAGGGAGTGAAAACATCTCTTTTTCAAGTGTCCTGACCCTCCGGCGGGCAGGGACTTCCATTGTGGGAATCGTAGAACAAGGGCCCTCTCTTCAAACCCACCCCTTTCCCGCCGAGGTCATGAGCACCTTTTTTGGTTTCCCGATCTTCAAAGGCACATCGGTGGGCAAAATCCTTGGTAACGAGCGGGTGGAAGCCGTTGAGCTGGTGAGGAAAAGAGACGGGTACTGCTGGAAAGTCGAATGCGACACGGTCGTCATGACCGGTAGATTCAGACCCGACAGCGCACTTATAGAAAATACGTCGATCGAACTGGACCCTGCTTCTCAGGGACCCGTTGTGGACATGAATTTGATGACGTCGGTTCAGAACATCTTTGCCGCCGGGAATATTCTCAGGGGAGCGGACATGCACGATCTCTGCGCCCTTGAAGGAAGGCTTGCCGGGCGTGGCATCTTGAATCAATTAAGATACGGTGGCGTCAGGGAAAATCAATGGATCCGCCTCCATGCCGAATCGCCCATTCGATATGTGGTCCCCCAAAGAATATCGCCCGCTCTGGTGCGAAAAAGCATTCTCATAAAACTAATTTTGCCATGGCCATCAATTCAAGTTGAGTGTACACTGAGGCGGCCTGTTTTAGAGGCCTGGTCCGGTGAATCGCTCATATGGTCCGGAGCCTTTCGAAAGATCATCGCAAACACCAGAATACCTGTTCCGGTTGAAAAGTTTGATTGGAAGAAGGTTGATTTGAAGGAAGGCATTCTTTTAAAAATCCGTTCTATCCGTACATGAATCTTCGAATCATCTCATCGACGGGATTGATGGGCTTCACCCCGAATTTTTTTTAACCCTATCAAAGGAGGAGAAAATGGTAAAAATGATATTTGAGTACGAGGTTTCGGCTGAAAATGTGGAGGCATATCTTCGGGAAACCAGGGAGAAAATCAAGCCCCTTTGGGAATCCAAGGGCTGTAACGGTTATTATGTATGGCAGGAGTCTGAGAACCCGAACCGGTTCGTGAAAGAGATGTACTTTGATGATGTATCCAAGTTAAAGGAGACGATGGCTTTGAAAGAAACCGACTCTGTTAAAGAGATCTTTTTCAAATTCGCCAAAGATATTTCACGCAGGATCATTGTGCAGAAGATATAAACTTCACAATCTCTCACAGAGACCACGGAGGGCAAGGCGTTTTGACACGAACCGTTGAGCCGCTTGTTCGGGTTAACCACCCGACGCTTACTGGAATATTCTTTTTTGATCTCTGCTCTGCACAGGATATACAAAAATTCAAACACCGGAAAGGGAACCGGGGAGGGAGTACAGATGCACGGGAGATATATGATGTATTCCACGGATTGTGAAACACGATCAAGTATTAGATAGGAGAATTACATGGGATCTGAATGGAAATTCAAGGGTGACGAAATGACCTCACAGGAGAGGATGAATGCGCTTCTAATGAGGCAGCCTGTCGATCATGCGGGTCTGTTTCTCTTTGCACGGGGATTTTGTGCCAAGAACACGGGTATATCACTCAGGGAGTTTTACGCAGACCCCGAGAAGAGCCTGGAAGCCCAGATCTGGACCGCCCGGATGTACGGGAATGATGAAAACCTGAAGTTCGGTTTTGCATCTTCTGCTGCATGGGACTTCGGCGGTGAGATCAAGATGCCCTCTGCCGAGTTTGACCAGACACCTATGGTCGTCCGATATCCTGTGCAGTCTGAAGAGGACGTGTGGAAACTTGAAATCCCTTACGTAAAGAGGGCGGGTATGGTGCCACTGAACATGGAGTTTTGTCGGTTGCAGGAAAAAAAGGGCCTCGTGAAGACAGTCAGCATCGGGGCCCCCTTCATGAACGCGGCCAATGTGTGCGGTCTTGAGAACCTGTCAAGGTGGATGTTCAAAAAGCCGGATTTGGCGCATCGGCTTCTCCGGGTGGTTACAGACTATGGCATCCGGCTCGCACAGTATTGGGTGGAAACCTTTGGTCCTGAAAACATCGAATTTCGCACATCAACACCCACATCATCCAATCAGGTCATTTCTCCAAAACATTTTAAGGAGTTTTCTCTTCCCTACCTGAAAGAGCTTCATGAGAAAGTGTTGGGTGTGGGTGTTCGGTACATGTACACACACATCTGCGGAAACCAAAACCTGAACCTGCCATATTACACGCAAGTCCCGTTTGGCGACCCGGGTATTGTGAGCTTTGGCCACGAAGTGGATCTGACAAAGGCCATCGAGTTCTTGGGAGACAGGTGTATCATTGTGGGCAACGTGGAACCACGGGTGATCCTGATGGGCTCTCCTGATGAAGTCTATGGATTATCAAAAGAATGCATTGAAAAGGGGAAAAAAGCCACAAGGGGCTTTATCTTGGGACCCGGTTGCGAGCTCCCTCCCATGGCGCCCGCCTGCAACGTGTGGGCCATGAGAAAGGCTATCAATGACTTTGAATAGGGCTTAGGGGTCATCTCTTCCAGCTTCGCCGGAACCTGCTATAATTTCCTGACCTGGCATCTCAGGGACTTCAGGTTTGGGAAACCGGAAATGGGGTCAGAGTCATTTGTGGATGTCAACATATTGGCATTGCTTGACTCCCAGCCCTGGGCCATGTGTACGGTCCCCCGGCGGATGTCCTTAGTAAGCCGCGCCTTGATTTGAATTTTTCCGATTTCAGTTTTCACCTCCACCATATCAGAATCTGATATCTCGAATTGCCCGGCAGTATCGGGATGGATTTCTAAGACAGGCCCGGGGGCCATTTTCATAAGTCGGGGAATGTACCGGAATTGCCAGTGGGTATAGGGTAGCAGATTGCCCCCCGTCGTCAAAATCAACGGAAACGTTTCTTCAGCTCCCGTCAGGTCCTGTTCCACATCCGAACGGATCGGAGAAGGATCATACCCCATATTTTTCAGGCGCGCTGAAAAGATTTCCACTTTACCCGAAGGCGTGTTGAATCCCCCGGTTTCGTATTTTTTGTATACCCTCCGGTCGTATTCATGGATGCCCCCTTCGGCAATGAGGCTTTCATAGGAAACCCCCAGATCGCTCAAGAGATAATCAATTCCTTCTTCACAACTCCTCCATGGAAAATACTCGCCGTATCCCATGGCGTGGGCCAGTTTCACCCAGACCATCTGATCAGGGATACCGTACAAAGGCGCTACCACGGCCCTTCTCAGCGTCACGTGCGGAAGATTCAAATAAACGTTGATCCGGTGTTCATCCCGCTCCAGAAACGTGCATGCCGGGATCACAACGTCCGCGTAACGGCTGTCGGGAGACTCCACCACATCAATGACCAGTAGAAATTCCAGCTTTTTCAAGGCTTCCCGCGTGCGCCTGCTGTTCGGCCACTGAAGGGTGGGATTTCCTCCGGTTATGGTCAACCCTTTAATGGGGTAGGGTTTTTCGTCCAGGATGGCCCGGGAAACACAGAGGGCGTGCCCCTCTCCCCGAACCCGGCAAAAGACAGGAAACCGGTCGGCGCCAACAGCTTGAACAGTCGATGGGGGCATGGGCGTGGTGATGTCTTTTATCAATGGCTTCGGGGTAAACAACTCCCCGCCCGGAACATCCAGATTTCCCGTAATGGCCTTCAGAACGGCCAGAAGTCTTGCGGTATTCACGCCAAAAGGATGATGCTCCAGACCGTTTCCGGTGAACATACAGGCGGGCCTGGTTTCCGCGTAGGCACGCGCCACTGTCCTGGCCTGTTCCGGCTCGATACCGGTAACGGCAGCGCCTGTTTCCGGTGAAAAGCGGGATTTCGTGAGCTCTGCGCGCAGGGTCTCGAACCCGTTCACCCATTTCTTGATAAAGGCCCGGTCCCAACGCTCTTCGTTCAATATCACATGAAGCATGTTGAGAATCAGGGTTTCATCCGTTCCCGGCTTAATGGCCAGATGGATATCGGCTCTTCGTGCCGTTTCGGTCTTTCGGGGATCGATCACGATCAGACGGATATTCAATTTCCCGAGCCGTCTCATGATTTTCGGGGGAACCGGCTCATGGGACACCAGTGGATTGGCTCCCCAAACGATTACGAATCTGGAATTGGCCACATCCGGCTTGGTGAGTCCGCCAAAGGTCAGCGTTTCCCCGAGTGTTCGGGAAGAATTGCAGATAGAGCCGACACTCATGAAATTCGGCGTACCGTAAACATTGGCAAACCGTTTCATGTAAAACCGGACTTCCTGGTGCCCTACACCTTCCCCATAATAGATACCCAGGGCCTGGGGACCCCATTTTTCCTTCAGCCTCTGCAGCCTGACAGAGATATAGCTGAGAGCGTCATCCCACGTGGCCTCACGGAGCCGGCCCCCGTGACGAATCAGAGGGGTTTTCAGACGTTTGGGTGAGTAGAACAGATCAAGGGCGGATTTGCCCTTGACGCATATCCAACCCTTATTGAAAGGATGCGCCGGGTTGCCGCGGACATGGACAGGTTTTCCTCCTTCCACGGAAACCAGAATGCCGCAACCATGGTCACACATTCTGCAAAGGGTGGGAATCTCTCTTTTCTCTGCCATGGCGCCCCCAAGCTATATCTTACATGGTCTTGACATATTTGCAACTATGTCACCGGTATGGAAAAATGGCAACCTAATATACTAAGTTCATCCGGTTAATGAGTACGCCCAAAATACAACATGATTGCGAAGTTGAAGGTTGAAGCGGTCCTTTCGTAGTGACTGCTGGAAGGCCTTCGTGATTTCAGGCTGTTATGGGATGGGGGACCCCCTGGCTCCGACGCTCCGAAGGAGCGGAGGAGAACAGCTGAGGGGAGGTTTCACTTGCTGATAAACGATTCAAAATACAGATTTTCAACCGGCTTATCCGTATAATGATTCACAATTTTAAGTAGTTCTGTTTTTATCACCCCGAATTTCCCATTCCTGACCCATTGTTCTACCTTTTTTTGATCAAGGTTAGTCAGGAAATCACTTTTTATGATGTGCATTTTTTTGTTCAAATCAGCTAATTGTTCCTCGTCTTCACAAGGGATAACCATTTTCATGCTCAGCAGACCATTTTTACCCATATTCTGAATAACATCGCATTTCACATTTTTTGTGTCTTCCCCGTTTTTTATTATTTTTGACAGGAATAATTCACGGAGGTTAATTCTTTTGTCATAGTAAAGAAGGTCCCAGGCGCCGAAAATCAAAAGACCGGAAAGAACGGCCGTTATAAAAACCTTTTTCTGAGCACCATTTTTCTTCATAACAATTCTCCAATAAATCCCTTGCTCATTAAAAAAGCCCGTCTTTGATAGAAAAAGCGGGCTTTTTAAATTTGCCTGGCAACCCCGCTGACTTATCCCTTTAATCAGAGACTTAGACCGGAAGCTTTGCGCCCCTACCTTTCGGAAGGTTTGCCCTTCAGCCAATGAATTTTATATTTCTCAGTTATGTTTATCGCCATGTTTACCAAAAATTTGAAGTTTTTTTGCCCCCTTTTCCACTTTTATAGGCATTGTCTGCCAATCGAATCAATAGTTTCGCACCTCAAAAATATGCCATGTCGTTTGTGTCAATTTCACTCGTGGCGAAGGGCCTCTATGGAATCCAGTCGGGCCGCCTTCCGGGCGGGCACATAACCGAAAAGAACACCCACGGCCGCGGAAAAGGCAAAGGCTACGGCAACTATGCCCGGGTCAAAGATAAAGGGCACCGAAAGGGCTGATGCACCGAAGGCCGCGGCCCCGAGTCCCAGGGCGATACCGCAAAGTCCGCCAAGGGAGGATAGCACCACCGCCTCCACCAGGAACTGCATGAGGACCTCCCTCTCGAGGGCGCCTATGGCAAGTCGAGTCCCTATCTCACGCGTCCTTTCGGTGACTGATACAAGCATGATGTTCATGATGCCGATTCCGCCCACGAGCAGGCTCACCGCGGCCACCGCCCCAAGAAGGGCGGTCAGGACGCGTGTGGTCCCGGTCAGGGTACTCACGATCTCCTTCATGTCCCTGACATTAAAATCATCCACCTTGTTCCGGCCCATATGTCGTCTCTCCCTCATGAGCCTCTCGATATCCGCCTTGACCTTCTCTGTGGAGACTCCGTCCGCGGCCGAGACCAGGATGTTTGTTATATCGGTTTTTCCAAGAATGCATACCGCCTTACCGGCCCGCATTTCGCCTCCGGTGAACCTTCTGCCGTAATCAAGGGGCCAGTCCCGCACCTCCATGAACGCATTTGTGCTTCCGGTCACGCTGGTAGACCAGTTCTCGTTTCCGTAAATGACCTGGCCGCTGCTGGCCGCCGTCGGCGCCACCGCACGGAGTCCGGAAACCTCCCTCTGGATGGCGGCGACGTCGGCCGCGTCAAAGGGATCCGCGCTGGTGCGGGCCCCTCCGGGTCCGTGCCGTCCCTGGCCCGGTCTGACGTGAAGCATGTTGCTGCCCAGCTTGGCGATATCAGACGTAACCTTTTCTGTTGCACCGTTTCCCACCGTCACCATTGTGATGACGACGGCCACCCCTATTACAATACCCAGGATGGTCAGGGAGGAACGCATGACGTTTCGCCTGATTTCGCGCTGTGCAAGCAACAGGGTCTCCCACAACATCAGTTTTTCTCCCCTTTGAAATGACCTTTGTCGATAAGGCCGTCGATAAAGTGAATACGGCGTCCGGCGTACGCCGCTATTTCCTGATCATGGGTCACCATTACGATGGTTATGCCCCGGTGGCGGTTGAATTCCGTCAGAAGTTCCATGACCTCCCTGCTCCGGGCGGAATCCAGGTTTCCTGTTGGTTCGTCCGCCAGAAGCACCTCGGGGTCCGTGAACCATGGCCCTTGCTATTGCCACTCGCTGCTGCTGACCTCCTGAAAGCTCGGCAGGCGTGTGGGATGCCCATTCCGCGAGTCCGACAGCTTCCAGGGCCTCGAGTGCCCTCACCCGCTTCCTCCGGACGGACAGGCCCCTGTAAATGAGCGGCAGTTCAACGTTCTCAAGGGCCGAGCTGTGGCCAAGCAGGTTGAACCCCTGGAACACAAAACCGATGTAATTGCGGCGAAGCAGTGCACGCTGATCGCGGGACAGCCTGCCTACCTCAACACCTTCAAAGAGATAGGCACCGGACGTAGGGGTATCCAGGCAGCCGATAATGTTCATGCAGGTCGACTTTCCCGAGCCGCTCGGACCCATGACCGCCGCGAAGTCGCCCTTGTCAATGAAGATGTCTATGCCTCCAAGTGCGCGCATGGATGCCTGCCCGGCGCCGTATACCTTTGTCACGCCCCTTAATTCTATAAGCGGAACATTGCCGTTGTGTTTTAAGCCGCCCATACCTATCTTCCCGCTCCGGCCGCATCGACCACCAGGGCCATGCCCGGCCTGACACGGCCTCCCTACACCTCGGTCATGGTTCCGTCCGTGACCCCTGTGGAAACCGGAACCGGTACAAGGGCGCCGTCCCTCAGCGTCCAGACGTTCTGTTCCCTTGAATTTATGCCCTGCTTGCTTCCTTTATGGGCCT
>Ga0307424_1001922_pt1 | contig 10536 bp, 7 predicted proteins | sample SalMarWE160320MG_FD_202157 | JGI IMG/M metagenome (GOLD analysis project Ga0307424, IMG submission 202157) | Salt marsh sediment microbial communities from the Plum Island Ecosystem LTER, Massachusetts, United States - WE1603-20 | ecosystem: Environmental > Aquatic > Marine > Intertidal zone >...
TTGCATCGGCAGGCCGCTGGGATTTGTCTGCTTCTTGCCCAGGTAGACTTCCTGGGGAACGGGGGGCGTGCCGTCGATATCGAGCAGTAGTTGCGCCCGGTGGGCGCCGGGGACGGCGATGTCCACGCCGTCTGTTTGCCCGGGCCGGACGGTGGCCGAGAACAGAACGATCCGATTGCCGTAGGCCCTGGCCCAGCCCCCGGCCTTTTCGCGCACCCGGGTTACGCCCTTGACCGGCCTGTCGGTGTCGATCCGCCCGGTGTACAGGCGCGGTTCATTGATGGCGTTGAAACGCAGGTGCAACCCGTCGCGGTCGTACCAGATGTAGTAACCCGAGGTCTTGTCGGTCGAGATATCGGGTTTGCCCCGAAGCAGCCCGGCGCCGACGTTGAAAACCTTGGGCCCGGCAAGCACCGGCAGGCAGAAGGCAATGACTAGAATAAGAACGGTTCGTAGTCGTAGAAATCGCATTTTGGAAACCTCCATCAGAAACCCGGCAAATGCTACTTGCTTGGGCGGGCAGCGTCAAGGCAAAGAACATCCCTTTTATTCCTGGTTCTGGTATTATCGTTCGTCATGGGAAAGAAGGCGGCAACTTTTTTGGTGCTTGGGGCGGTCGTGATCCTGGTCGGTGACGGCTGCACGTCGAGTAATTCGCCGTGCGAGTACCCGCTCGACCAGCTGCTTTCTTTGAATGACCTGCAGATGAAGGGCACCCATAACTCATATCATCTGCGGCCCGACAGCTCGGGCGTCGCCGACTGGGATTACAGCCATGCTCCCCTGGATGTCCAACTCGAGGAGCAGGGGGTTCGCCAGTTCGAGCTCGACGTCTACCGCCAGGCGGAGGGGGGGTTTCGCGTCCAGCATGTGCCCGATCTCGATCCCTACTCCAACTGCAGCCCGCTCACACAATGCCTTGGGTTGCTCAAGGAATGGTCGGATGCCAACCCGCGCCACTTGCCGATAATGGTCATGATCGAGCCCAAGGATTTCTTCGACCAGATTGACGAACCGGAGGACTACTTCCAGGATCTCGAGGGACGTATCTTGTCGGTCTGGCCGGAGGATCGTTTGATTTTGCCCGATGCCGTGCTGGGCGACAAGGCTTCGCTGCGAGAGGCGGTTACCAGCGGCGGTTGGCCGACCCTCGGTTCTTCGCGCGGCAAGGCCCTGTTCCTCCTGCTCGATAACGCTGAGCTACGCACTGCCTACACTCACGGTGACAAGGACGCGGGAGGCAGGCTGATTTTTCCACGCGCGGGAGACACCCTGGCAGCCTATGCGGCGATCCTTTTGCTCGATGATCCGATCGGGAGCCACGAGAGCATCCAGGATGCAGTCGCCGCCGGCTTCATGGTGCGTACCCGGGCCGACTCGGGCACTGTCGAGGCGCGCGCCAACGACTACACACGCCTCGATGCCGCCCTTTCCTCGGGCGCCCAGTTCGTAAGCACCGACTTTCCGGCTCCCGGAGGCGGGTTCGATTACTGGGTGAACATTCCCGACGGAACACCCTCGCGTTGCAACCCGGTAAGCGCCCCGCCCGAGTGCAACTCACAGGCGCTGGAGGGCGCGGCGTGCCTGTAGTCTCGTTGGCCATTTACCTGGCCGGCCGTGATCTCACGTTCGGCCTGCGGCCCGAGTTGCTTGAAGAGATCGGCCGGCGCACGGGGCGCGGGGATAGCATACGGGATCTGCTCAGTGACGAAAGGCTTACGGCTGCCGGAGTCGGACCGCAAAACTTGTTGCCTATCCGCCGAGCGTTGCCACGTTACCAGGCGCTGGTAGATGAATACTCGCAACTTGCAGACGAGGTTCGTGATTCCCTGACCGCCGCCGGTCTGCGTTGGGCCGCCGAGCGCGAACAGCTTGGCGCCTGTTTCAGCGGGGCCGCGCGACTCACCCTGGAGCACGGTCGGTTGCGGATGCATCTTACGCGTCCCGACGACCCCCGCTCGATCGAGTTGGACTCACTGGCCGAGCACAGCGAAAGCTGCGCGGATATCCCGCCCCAACGCTGGTTCGCGGCCGCGCGCGGGGTCTCGGAGGGGCTCTTGTGGATCGAGGTCATTCCGCCCGAGGGAGAAATCGAAGATTGTTTGGCTCCGGCCAACAGGGCGGATCTGAGTGCCGATCTCAGACGCGCCATCGAAAAAACCGTTCTTTTGGAAATCGGCGCCCGCGCAGAGAGCGAGGCAATCGCCTCGGCGGCCGAGGCGCTGCGCTCGTTGCTCTCTGTCCCTCCGCTTAGCGGACCGGTGGCCGGCCTGGCGATGGACGCTAAACGTATCTTCGCTTGCCTGCTGCAACCGGGCGAAAACACCAAGCAGGCCGATTTCGATTTTTGCGACGTTGCCGGTGTAGTCAAGTGGCTGCGTGTGGGCAAACCGAATCTTGTCGCCTTGGCACGCCTGCCGGGTTGCCTTGACATGGCCGATCTTTACAAGAGTCTTTACAATGCGGGGCTCACCGCCGAGCCGGCCCGTGAGGCCGGTCTGATGAAGCAGGCCCGTAGCCGCTCGGGATCGATCAAGCAAGCCGCGGCGCGGGTCGCGGCCGAGCGAATCGCCGATCCGCTGACGGGTTTTGCCGATCTCGAACCGGACCAGATGGGGTTGGGAGAGTATCTCGATCGCGTCGATGCCAGGCGGCTGCGCGGGGCGCTTTCCGACGTACGCGAAGCAGTCGCCTGGGAGCGCGAGAACGGCAAGATAGCCGCGCCCCGGGCACGGGGCATGCAGATCAACCCGATGGTCAAGTCTCTTGCCGATCTCAGGCCCGGCATGGAGCTTACCGGGCTGGTCGCCAATTTGACGAGCTTTGGTGCCTTCGTCGAGTTGGGCCTCGGAACGCAGGGGCTCATACACCTGTCCGAGCTTGCGGACGAATTTGTCGCCAACCCGGCCGAGGTGGTCGGGGTGGGGCAGCGGGTCACGGTGAGGGTGGTCGAAGTGGATCAAGCCCGAGAGCGTATCTCGCTTTCTTTAAGGGGCAAACGCCGGAGCGCATCCAGGCACAAGAACGCGCGCCGCTCGGCCGCCCTGCGCGACCTGGACAAGCTCTTCAACTAGTGGTCCGCAGGCAGAAACAGTGCGAATGGTATGCCCAGCGCCGAGACGGCAGCGCAGATCCAGAAGGCGCCACGCAGGCCGAGAACGTCGCCCAGTGCCCCGATGGCCGGGACAATTAGCGCGGTCAAACTGAAGCCGATCATCATGAAGATACCGTTGGCGGCGGCTCGATCGGCCCCGGCGCTTTCGATCATCAGCGCCATCAGAACCGGTGTGGTCGACAGAGTGACGCAACCAAGGGCGACCAGCGCTACCAGGCGCATCCCGCCTCCGGCAAGCAAAAAGATCGCCATCAATCCGGGCACCAGGCAGACCGCGCCCAGCACTACCCGGCGCCGTCCGATTTTGTCGGAGAGCGCCCCGGAGGTCAGCACGCCCGCGGCGCCTGCGGCCGCGAAAATCGAAAGTCCTATGTTGGCCAGCCACAGGCTGGCTCCCTCGCCGACCAGGAAAGTCGGCAGGAAGGTGGTTATGGCTCCTCCTATAAACAGGCGGGCCGCCACCAGGCCGATCACGGCGATAATAGTGCGGCGCATGCGTCTCCAGACTTCGCTAAGCCGCGTCGGGCGCTCGAAGTGCTTGCCGGGAGGAAGCCTGCCAACCTGCCACCAGATCAAAAGCGAAGCGGCCAGGCCGACAGGAAAAACCCGCCAGCAGCCTTCGAGGCCGAACCAAGCCACGGCCTGCACGGCCAGAAGCGGTCCCAAGGTACGGGCAATCTGGCCGCCCAGCATGTGAAAGCTCATGCCCAGCCCGGTGCGCTCTCCCGCCGCCTCGGCCATGATCACCGGAGCGGATACGTGCAGCGCCGCCACGCTCAAGCCGCCGACGAGCAGCAACATCACCAGCACGCCGTAACCGGGCGCCAGGCCCACCAACGACATCACGCCGCCCGTGACGGCCGGCGCCAGGATCAAAAGCGTGCGCGTAAGCCCGCGTTGATCGACCAGCGAGCCGAGCCATGGGTTCAACAGGGAAGGCAATTGCAGAAAAACAGTTAGAGAACCGGCCTGAAAGAGACTCAGCGACAGCTTGCGAATAAGCAGCGGAAGCCAGGGTGCCAGCAGGGCCGTATAGAGATCGTGCGCGAAATGAGCGCCGGCCAGAGCCAGCACCTGTCCCGACCTGAAACGGCCGGATTTTGGGCTGGTTTTTTCCACGGCCTATGCATAGCACGAATGCCAATTAGATAGTAATTGCCTTCAAGGGTCTAAATATCCTAGTCTCTGGAGCGACGGGGGATCAGACAAGGAGGTAACCCATGGCCAGAATGCAAAGCGCAATTCCGGAATATGCCGTCGCGCTGGCGCCGAGCACGGATCGCTCGGCCTTCATTCGCAGGACCTACGCTCACCTGGCTGGAGCGATTCTCGCATTTGCCCTGCTCGAGTACATTCTGCTGGTGCCGCTGCAGGAAGCGACTCTGCCGCTGATTGCCAAGATGATCTCCAGCGGATACGGCTGGCTGATAGTTTTGGGGTTGTTCATGGCGGTGGGCTACATCGCCGACCGCTGGGCCCGCTCTGAGCACTCGCGCGGGTTACAATACGCCGGGCTGGGCCTGTACATCGTGGCCGAGGCGATCATCTTTTTGCCGCTGCTTTACGTGGCGGCCTTCTACACCTCGCCTGATGTCATTCCTACCGCTGCGGTGCTTACCCTGTGTCTCTTCGCCGGCCTGACCGGGACGGTCTTCATCACCAAGAAAGACTTCTCGTTCATGCGCGGCATACTGACCATCGGCGGCTTCGTGGCCATGGGACTGATTGTCTGCGCCATAGTCTTCGGTTTCAACCTGGGCACGATCTTTTCGGTGGCCATGATCGCCCTGGCCGGCGGTTACATCCTGTACTACACCTCGGCGGTGATGAAACACTATCGCACCGACCAGCACGTGGCCGCGGCCTTGGCATTGTTCGCCGCCGTGGCGCTGATGTTCTGGTATGTCCTGCGCCTGCTGATGGCTTTAAACAGGCGCTAGCGCCTATTGAAGCACGAGACAGGATTCGCAGGCGCATGGACCTGTTCTTCAATCCACGCAGCGTTGCGGTGGTGGGTGTCTCCGAATCGGAGAAAAACCTCGGACGCCGCATCGTCCAGAACCTGCAAGAGTTCAGCTACGACGGGATCATTTACCTGGTGGGACCCCGGGGCGGCACGGCCTTCGGGCGGCGCATCTACAAGTCGGTGGCCGATATCCCCGACCAGATCGACCTGGCGATTCTGCTGGTTCCGGCCCGCTATGTGCCCGAGACGATCGCGGAGTGCGGGCAGAAGGGCATCCGCCGGGCGATCATCGAGTCTTCCGGCTTCTCCGAACTTGACGAAGACGGCCGTGAGATCGAGGCGCGGCTTGTCGAGATCGCCGCCCGACACAACATGCGCTTCATCGGGCCGAACTGCATCGGCGTTATCAACAAGCTCTCCGGTTTGAGCGTCCCGTTCGCCGGGTTGAAGGACATCTTCGAAAGCGGCAAGATATCGATCATCTCGCAGAGCGGCGGCGTGGGGCTTGATTACCTGAACGTGATGGCCTCGGAGAACCTGGGTCTGTCCAAGTTCGCAAGCATAGGCAACAAGCTGAATGTCGACGAGTGTGACCTGCTGGAGTATCTGGTAAGGGACGACCAGACCGATATTATCTGCATGTACCTGGAAAGCATTTCTGACGGACGGCGCCTGATGCGCATCGCCCGCGGCACGTCCAAACCGATTTTACTGCACAAGTCGAACGTGGGTGAACTGGCCCGTGAAATCGCCCAGTCGCACACCGCGGCGCTCAGCGGCGATGACTCCGTGGTCTCGGCCGCGCTCGAGCAGGCCGGCATCGCGCGCTTCGACGAGTCGGATACCCTGGTCAACTCGTTGAAGATCCTGCCCATGCCGCGCTTGGAAGGCAATAACATCGCCGTCATTTCGCGTTCCGGCGGGCACGCGGTCATCGCCGCCGACGCCTGCGAGAAGGCCGGCTTCAAGCTGACCTCTTTTCCCGAGCCCTTCCTGCGGCAGATCGAGAAGCACTTCAGGGCCAAGGTCATCCGCCTGACCAACCCGCTCGATCTGGGCGACCTTTTCGACTTCGACGTCTACACGCGCATCGTGGACGAGACCTTGAAACTGCCCGACGTCGACGCGGTTGTCTTTCTGCACACCTACATCTCGGCCGTCGAACGCGAGCAGTCGCGGGCCTTCATCGTCAAGCTCGAGGATTTCTCGTTTACCCATGGAAAGCCGCTGGCAACCTGCGTATCGACCGACGGTGAGGAAATGTCGATCCTGCGCCGCAGCCTGCGCCACCCGGTTTTCACGGCGCCCGAGGACGCAGTCTCGGCTCTGGCGATGCTGCGCGACTACAAGCACGACGCGGTCGAAGAGCCGCGCTTGCCCCCTGGGGAACTCGACCGTGAAACCGTCGGCGCCGTGATCGAGCGCTGCCTCCGGGAAAAGCGGCCGGTGCTGCTCGACGAGGCGCTCACGATCATACGCGCGGCCGGCCTGGATGTGCCCGCTTTCGAACTGGCAAGAAACAATGCCGAGGCCGCCGCGGCCGCCGGGCGTTGCGGAGGTCCGGTTGTGCTGAAGCTGGTCGCGCCGCAGGTTTCGCACAAGACCGACATCGGCGGTGTGCTCCTGGGCCTGGAGGGCGAGACCCAGGCGGCACGTGGATTCGAAATCCTGATGCAGGCGGCCAGGCGGGCAGGCGTGAAGGGTGAGCCTCGAGTGCTGGTCCAGCCGCAGGTTATGGCCGGTACTGAAATGATTCTCGGCGCCAAGCGCGATGCGACCTTCGGCCCGGCGGTTCTGGCCGGCGCTGGGGGCATTTTTGTCGAGGTGCTGAACGACGTCGCCCTGCGGGTGTTGCCTTTTGACGAGCGGGACGCCGAGGCCATGTTGAGATCGCTCAAGGCTTATCCTTTGTTGACAGGTGCCCGCGGTCGCAAACCGCGCGACGTCGAGGCCCTGCGCCGGGGTGTTCTGGCCATTGCCCGCCTTGTCGACGCCTTTGAAGAAATAACCGAACTGGACGTAAACCCGCTGATGGTTCTGCACCAGGGCCAGGGCGCGCAGGTGGTCGACGCGCGTATCGTGCTGGCCTAGAATCGGCGGCGGATTTGAGCTGGGCTTGCATGCGCCTGGAATGGTGGTATGCTCAACCCTCCTTCAATCACAGTAAGAGGAGCAGACCATGAAACGAATGGTAACGATGGTAAGTGTCGTATGCATGCTCGTCGCCGGACTCTTTTTGGCCACACGCTCGACGGCCAACCTGGCCAAACCGAACGCACAGAAGATCGAAACGCCGGCCAGTGACACGCCAGCGCCCGCCAGGACCTTGCTGGCGGCCAAGCGCTGCTCGACCAGCTCCGATTGCCCCAACAGCAAATGCAGCGGCGGCCAGTGTGGAAGCTGCAGCACGAGCTCTGACTGTAAGTATGGCAAATGCAGCAGCGGCAAGTGCGGAAGCTGCTCGACCAGCTCCGACTGCGGTGGATGGGGCCACTGCTCGAGCGGCCATTGCGGACACTGCTCGACCAGCTCAGACTGCGGTTCCTTCGGCAGTTGCAGCAGCGGTTCCTGCTCGAAGACTCCTTATTGACGGTGCCCGAAGCACTCTCACAGGAAGGACTAGATATCCTGCTGGCGGACCTGGGATCGCGTGCCGGCCGGACCGCCGTGGGTTTTCGCCGGGGCATGTTTTTGGTTTCGGCGCTGTTCTTCGTAATGGCGCCGGTGTACGGGATTAAATTCAACCAGTGGGGTATCGCGGCCTTTATCGCGGCTTTCGGAGTCGGGATGATGGTCATCGGGGTCACGGCCGCCCGGCGCACCTCGCCCGAGCGTATGCTGCACGTGCTGTCGGCCCTGAGGAACTCGCCCGGGCAGATTTCCCTCGTGCGTCACTACGAGACGAGCGACAGTCACCGCATGTTCGTCTCGCACTGGATCGAGGTCAAGACTGATAAGCACCGCCTGGTCGTGAAGGCCGACCGTGACTGGCAAGAGTTGCTCGACTTTCTCTCACGCCGCTGCCCGCAAGCGCAGAGGCGCGAGAGCTGAGGCCGGGGCGCCCATCCGGATTCATTCCGCGAACGGATCGATTGTGCCCTCTGTGTCCAGCGGTCTGCCCGTCCGCCGTCTTTTCCTCTTGGTTTTTTTCGGTCGAGTTTTCTTGAGATAAGTTTTCGCCGGCCTGGGATTCTTGCGTGCCAGGGTCACCCGTAGGGTGGTGTTGGCGCGCAGGTTCACCTTCTTTCGGACACTTTTATAGCCGACCTGGCGGAACTCGAAATATTCGGGATGCTCGGAGCGGACAAAGGACAGATCGAGAGGTGTTTTTCCCAGTGGTTCATTTTCCCCGTCTGTGAATATCAAAGCGCCCGCCGGTTCCGACTCGAAGACGATGTGTACCTTGCCGGGAGGCAAGACGATCCGGGCGGTTCCGGAATCTGCCCGTTTTTGTTCGGGCGATTTGTCCGACTTCCAAAATGACGGGATCGACAGGGCAAGAGCAATCACAGCCGCCGCAAGCGCGATCAGCGCGAAAATTCCGGGCATGGTAACAACGTGCTTCTTCTTCTTGCGTACGAACCTGATATCCGGCGAGGAGATCTCGCAGGACACCGAACCCGATCGTCCGATTTGTTGGAGCCGGGCATTCACCTCTTCCATGCTCTGGGGCCTTTTCTCGGGATCTTTCTCCAGGCACTGCATGATCAATTCTTCGAGGTGGGCCGGCATGCTCACTACGATGTCGGTGCGCCGGCTCGGCCGGGTGGGAATCGCGGTCATCTGGTTGTAGATGGTTTCCGAGAAATTCTTGCCTCTGATCGGTTTTTCTCCCGTGAGCATCTCGTACAAGATCACTCCCAGGGAATAAATGTCGGAGCGGAAATCGACCGGGACGCCCTTGGCCTGTTCCGGTGACATATATTCGCTGGTTCCTAAAATGGTGCCCGCGCTGGTCTCGTGAACCGGCAGATCGTCCAGATGCCGAATCAACTTGGCGATGCCGAAATCGAGTAGCTTGACAAAGTCGCCCAGACCCTCTCTGGGAACCAGGAACACGTTGTCGGGCTTGAGATCGCGGTGGACGATCCCCGCCTCGTGTACGGCCTCCAGCGCGCAGGCGATTTGCATTGCGATGGTCAGCACCCGGGGTACCGGCAGGGGCCTGGTTTCGGCGAGCAGTTGCTTGAGTGTTCGCCCTCTCAGGAATTCCATGATGTAGAAGTTGTCCCCGTCCGGGTCCTCCACGAAGTCGGTAATCTCCACGATGTTTTCGTGCTGGATCTCGTTGACCGCGCGGGCCTCCCGGAAGAAACGCGAGATGGCTTTCTTGTTGCCCGTGTATTCCGGCCGCAGCATCTTCAAGGCCACCTTGCGTCCCAGCTTCTGGTGCTCGGCCAGGAACACCAGACCCATGCCCCCCTCTGCGATCAATTCCAGCAGACGGTAGGCGCCCACAATCCTGTTTTCCAGCCGGATGGACTCCCATGACGCGGATTCCTGTTGTGGCCCGGCGTCGAGCAGCTTGGCCCCGTCATCCGGACAGTAGATGACGATATCGGGCAACTTCCTCTGGCATTTTGGACAAATATGCATGCGCTCGATTTCCATCCAGATCCTATCATGCAAGGAGGCAATCGGAAAATACCCTGCTTTGCGGTTTATGCTCATCGGTTGACATGAGTTATCACACAAGCCTTATAATGAATGCTAAGAGCACTTCTTTCGTGTACAAGGCTCGATTGAAAAAGGAATTGCAATGAAACGTTCGGTGATTGCCGCGCTGTGCCTGTTCGTCCTTTTCTCGACAACTCATGCCGTTGCCGGACAGAAGTCCATAGTACTCGGCAAGAGCAAGACCAAGTGGGTCAAATCACAGGCATGCAGTGGCTATGCGCCCAAATATGCAGACACAGTGGCGGCCGGTCTGGCCTCCAGGATCAAGAAAGCCGGTTTCTATAAGGTTTTAACAGGCGACCAGGCCAGGTCGGGTTCTCCCGCCGACTATGTCTTGGCGCTCAATGTTCTTTGCCAGCCTCATTCGGTCGAGTTAGTCGTAAGTCTCGTAGAGGTGGAATCAGGGGAGATAGCCTGGTCCAAGGTGGAGACGTACGGCCGGGTAGCTGAAATAATGCCTGCGCTCGGCAAAGTCGTCCGCTTGCTCGGCGAGTTTGCCCGCGCGGGTAAGATGCCGTCCGAGGTCGAAAACCAATCTACCAAGAACTCGCCGCTGAACAAGCAGACGCTGCTTCTGTTTCCGGTCCGGGCGGTATCTGCAAGGATTCCCGCCAAGGCACTGCATGCGCTTACCGTCTTTCTCAAAGGCAACCTGACAAACGTAGCCGGGAGCGATGTCATGCCGTTAGGCGAGGTGGAGGCCACGCTTGCCAAGAAGCCCGGAGCCTGCGGCGACAAAGACTGTCAACTGCTTGTTGCCGGAGACTATGGTGTCACG
>Ga0307424_1001925_pt1 | contig 10531 bp, 6 predicted proteins | sample SalMarWE160320MG_FD_202157 | JGI IMG/M metagenome (GOLD analysis project Ga0307424, IMG submission 202157) | Salt marsh sediment microbial communities from the Plum Island Ecosystem LTER, Massachusetts, United States - WE1603-20 | ecosystem: Environmental > Aquatic > Marine > Intertidal zone >...
GACCTCGTCCTGATCTGGGAGGCCGAACGGGCGACCGGCGACGTGATGACCGTCTCCCCGGGGAACTACTTCGCCTGGAAGGACGAGGCGGGCTCGTTCACGGACATCGCGGCCTTCAACGTGGACATGGCCACGGTCTCCGGCGGCGACGGTGCGGCGGAGGAGGTGGCGGCCAGCGTGGTGACCCCGGACTTCTTCCAGGTCCTGGGGGTCTCTCCCGAGCTCGGAGCCGTCTTCACGGCGGAGACGGCGCGCGACGCCTCCGGGGACCTGGTCGTCCTCAGCCATGCGCTCTGGACACGGAGGTTCGGGGCCGATCCCTCGATCGTCGGGAAGGATGTGCGCATCGACGGACGCCCCCACACGGTGGTGGGCGTCGCTCCCGCGGGGTTCCGCCAACCCGAGCGGCGGCTCGGCTGGCAGAACACGCAGCTCTGGCGCCCGCTTCTCCTGGAGGGGGAGCACGACGACTTCGACTCCCGCTACCTGCGCACGGTGGCGCGACTCGCTCCCGGCGCATCCCTCGACCGGGCGCGCGCCGAGATGGACGGCCTGGCCGACCGGCTGACGCGGGCCCACCCGGAGCAGAACGGCGCGTGGACGGTCACGGTCCGCACACTCGACGACTACCTCCTGGGAGACGCGCGCCCGGTCCTGTTGATCCTCCTCGGCGCGGGCGCCACCGTGCTGCTCATCGTGTGCGCCAACGTCGCGAACCTGACGCTCGCGCGGGGCCAGGAGCGCCGGCGCGAATTCGCGGTGCGGGCGGCCCTGGGCTCGGGCGGCGCACGCCTCCTGCGCCAGGTGATCGTTGAAGGGCTGGTGCTCGGTGCCGCGGGCGGACTCGTGGGCACCCTCGGCGTGTACGCGGCGCGCGGAGCGCTGCAGTCGCTGCAGGCACGGTACTTCTCGGGTCTGGTGGACGTCGCCGTGGACGCCCGCGTCGTGGGCTTGACGGTGCTCGTCGCGCTGCTGGCGGGCGTCGCGTTCGCCTTGCCACTGGCACGCACGGCCGCCCGCTCGGACCTCGGAAACGCGTTGGTGGAGGGCGACGCGCGTGTCGGGTCCGGCCTGGCGACGAGCGGGACCCGGAACCTGCTCATCGTCGGGCAGATCGCGCTCGCCACGACGCTCCTGGTGGTGGCGCTGCTCCTGGCGCGCTCCTTCGACGCGCTGGTGCGCGTGCCGCCGGGCTTCGATCCCCACGACCGGATCACCTTCGACGTCACCGCGCCGAGGGCCCGCTACCCGGACCGGGCGTCGCTGGAGCGGTATTTCAGCGACCTTTGGCGAGAGGTGGAGGCCGTGCCCGGCGTCGAGACCGTGGGCATGACCTCCGATCTCCCGTTCTCGACCGAGAACCGCTGGACCACCTTCGGCGTGGAGGGGAGGCCGTTCGACGAAGCGAGCGCGCCCCGCGCCGACTTCCACACGGTGCTTCCCGAGTACTTCGCGGTCATGGGCATCCCCGTGCGGGAGGGCCGAATCTTCACGGAGGCGTGGGAGCCCGTGGAGGACGTCCCCATCGTGGTCAACGAGCGGATGGCGCGCATGGTGGAGGCGGAGGGGAGCGCGGTGGGGCGGGTGATCCTCCTTCACCGCGACGAGAACACGATCCCGCTGCGCGTCGTCGGCGTCGTGGGCGACGTCCTGGACGACGGCTACGCCGCGTCGGCCGAGCCGATCTTCTACATGCCCTACGGGGCAAACCCGCAACGCGGTATGTCAGTGGTGGTCCGTGTGCGCGGCGACGCCTCCGGCGTCGTAGACGGCATCCGGCGTGCCGTGGCACGGGTGGATCCCGACGTGCCCGCGGCCGGGCTGCGCACGATGGACGCGATGCTCGCCGAGACGGTCGCCAGGCCCCGGGCGGCGTCCCGGATCGGTGCGGCCTTCGCGCTGCTGGCCCTCCTCGTGGCGGTGGCCGGCATCTACGGGGTCCTCAGCTACGCCGTGCAGAGCCGGACGCGCGAGATCGGCATCCGGGCTGCCCTGGGCGCGGATGCCGGCACGCTGGTGGGCATGGTCCTCGGCCACGCGACGCGTCTGGTGGCGTTGGGTCTGCTCCTCGGCCTCGGCGGCGCGCTGGCCGCCGGCGCCGCGCTGTCGGGGACCCTGTTCGGGGTGCGCGCCTGGGATCCCGTCAGCCTGGTTGTCGCCGCGGCGCTCCTCGGCGGAGCGGGCACGCTTGCCGCCTGGCTCCCGGCGCGCCGGGCCGTGCGGGTGGATCCGAAGGTGGCGTTGAGCGCGGAGTAGCCGGCGGGGCCGGGTCTGGCGGCCGCCAGACCCGGGCTCAGCGGCCGACCCGCGCCGCGGCTACCTCGTCGAAGGCTTCGCGGATCCGGCCCAGCCCGTCCCGCAGCTCGTCCTCCGGGTTGCCGAAGCCGATGCGCAGGTAGGAGTCCATGCCGAAGTGGTCGCCGGGGACCACCAGGACACTCTTCTCCGTGCGCAGCTTCTCGGCGAACGCCGTCGAGTTCACGTCGGCATGGTAGCGCATGTAGCAGATCGCGCCGGCGTCCGGCAGCCGGTAGTGGAAGCGCCCTTCCTGCGCTTCCATCCACCCGCGCAGCAGCCCGAGGTTGGCGCGGATGATGCCGCGGGTGCGCTCGAGGATGCGGGCGCGCGTGGCGGGCTCCAGCGCGACGGTCGCGAGGGTGTCGGAGAGGCTGGCCGGACTGATCGTGGTGTAGTCGGTACGCCCCCACAGCTCGGCGACGACGTCGGCGGGGCCCACGATCCACCCCAGGCGCAGCCCGGGCAGCCCGTAGGCCTTCGACAGCGAGTTCGTCACCAGCACGCGCTCGTGGCTGCCCCAGAAGGACGGGGTCTGGTCGCCGACCACCTCGGCGCCTCCGTACACCTCGTCCGCGAGGATCCAGGCGCCGTGGTGCTGCGTCAGGCCGGCGATCGCTTCCATGGCCGCGGGGCTGAGCGCCACGCCCGTGGGGTTGTTCGGGTTCGTGACCAGCACGAAGCGGGCACCCGTTTCGAGGGCGGCGGACAGCGCGTCGAGGTCGGGCTGCCACCCGTGCTCCTCCACCAACTTCACCGGGTGGATGCGCGCCCCGAAGGACTCCAGAAGCCCGGGCACCTGCCCGTAGTTGGGGAGGAGGACCGCGGCCTCCCCCTCCGACTCCATGAGGTGCCAGAACGAGGTGAAGTTGGCCTCTGCGCCGCCGACCGTGACCAGGACGTTGGCGTCCGTGGCACCGGGATAGAGGGCGGCGATGCGGGCGCGCAGCGCGTCGGAGCCGTTGGACTGGCCGTAGCCGAGGCGTACGTCGTCGATGCCGTGCTCCGCCCCCGCGAGCTCGAGCAGCTCACGTACGGTCATCGGATGGACGCCGGACTCCGAGAGGTTGATTTCCACCCGGTGCTCGTAGGTGGACTGGTATCGCTCCATGCGGAAAGGCGCGTAGCGCACGGGAGGTGCTCCTGGGCTGGCACGCGGATGATCCGTCGTGTGGGTTGGTCGTGGATCCGGACGGGACCCAGGCGGATCCTAGACCGGAGGCCCGTCCCGGACAACGGCCTGTTAGATTCCGGTTCCGCCGGAACGTCCGGCCACTGCCGGGCGCGGCCTCCCTCAGCGAACCCGACCATGACCGATCTCATCCTTCCGGACGACCAGGTCCACCGCGGCCACGACACCCGGATCGTACTCGTCGTGCTCGACGGTCTCGGCGGCCTCCCGCACGCCGACGCCGGCGGCCGCACCGAGCTCGAAGCCGCCCGCACGCCCAACCTCGACGCCCTCGCGGATCGATCCTCCCTCGGGATGATCGACCCCGTAGGTCCGGGGATCACCCCGGGAAGCGGCCCCGGCCACCTCTCCCTCTTCGGCTACGACCCGACGAAGTACATCATCGGACGGGGGGTGCTGTCGGCCCTCGGCGTGGGGATCGACCTCCACGCCGGAGACCTCGCGGCCCGCCTCAACCTCGCGACCTTCGACGAGAAGGGACTCGTGGCGGATCGCCGGGCCGGCCGGCCCAGCGACACACAGGGCCGCAGGGTCGTCGACAAGCTCAATTCGTCGCTGCGACAGCCGGAGGGCTTCGAGGTGTCGCTGACGCACGAGAAGGAGCACCGCGTGGTGCTCCTCGTCCGTGGCGAGGGCCTCGGCGCGGAGCTCACCGACACCGACCCGCTCGAGGAGGGCGTGCCCGACCTCGACTGCCGGGCGACGGCCCCCGGCTCGGAGCGCTCGGCGGAGATCGTGCGCGACTTCCTGGCTCAGGCCCGTGAGATCCTGGCGGACGAGCCCGCCCTGAACGGCTTCCTGGCGCGAGGGTTCGCGACGTACGAGCGTATCCCCACGCTCCAGGAGCGCTTCGGGCTGTCGGCGGTGGCCCTCGCCAAGTACCCGATGTACCGCGGCGTGGCCAAGCTGGTCGGCATGGAAGTTCCCGCCATTCCGCTGAACGTCGAGCAGACGGTGGCGCTCTATCAGAAGAACGGCCCCGCGCGCGCCTTCTCGTTCCTGCATTTCAAGGACACCGACACCAAGGGCCACGACGGTGACTTCGATGGGAAGGTGGACGCCATCGAGGAGATCGACGCGCTCCTGCCGCGCATCCTGGACACCGAGCCGGACGTGCTGATGGTCACCGGTGATCACTCTACGCCGGCGGTGTACAAGGAGCACTCGTGGCACGCCGTCCCCGTGCTGCTGGCCTCGAGGTGGGCGCGCCCGACCGGCGGCGGCTTCGGCGAGTCCGCGTGCCGCAGGGGAGACCTCGGCCGCTTCCGCGGCACCGACCTGATGGCCCTGGCGCTGGCGCACGCGGGTCGGCTCGTGAAGTTCGGCGCGTAGCACCACGTCCGGGATGGAGCTGGATACGCTGCTGGAGCGCGCCCTCGGGTTGGCCGACGAGGGCGACTGGGAGACGATGGCCGAGCTCCTGCGCGAGCACGTGGCCGAGCACGAGGAAGATCCGGCGGTCCACTGCTGGCTCGGCGTGGCGGAGCGGGAGCTCGGGATGCCGGGCATCGCGTACGAGCGCTTCAAGCGTGCGCTCGCGCTGGACCCGCGGGATCCCTACGTGCTGGCAACCGCGGGCAACGGGGTGGCGGCGTTCGACGATCCGGACGCGGAGCAGGCGCTGCGCACCGCGGCGCTCATCGCGCCCCAAGTCGCGCTCACGCGCTTCATGTACGGGGCCTACCTCGCCCGGGAGGGGTTCGTCGCCGACGGACTGCGGGAGCTCGAGGTTGCCAGGGAGCTGGACCCGGACGACGCGCAGGTAGCCTACGAGCTGGGCGTGGCGCGCTACCTCTCCGGCGACGCCGACGGCGCCGTGGACGCGATGGGCGAAGCCGTACGGTTGGACCGGGAGGACGCGTGGGGCCGGATCGTGCTGGGCCTCGTGCTCCTGGAAGCCGAGCGCTTCGAGGAGGCGGCGGGAGAGTTGTCGGAGGGGGCGCGCCTGGACCCCGAGGACGTGGATGCCCAGCTGGCCTCCGCCCTGGCCGCGTGCGTCACCGGGGCCGACGACCTCGCCTGGGAGATGCTGGAGCGCGGGCGCATGAGTGCGGGCGAGGAGGATGCCGCCCTCGTGCTGGCCGTCGAGGAGCGCCTGGACAGCGGGCCGGACGCGGCGCGCAGGTTGTTGATGGACGAGTTCTCGCCGGACCTGCTGCGCAGGCGGGTGCAGGAACGGCCCTGATTCGACGAGCGGAACAGCCGGACGATTCGGAGGACGACGATGATGGGGTGGAGGATACGCGGCGCGGCCCTGGCGGCGGCGGCCCTGGGGCTGCTCGCCACGACGGCATTCGCCCAGGAGGATAGAGGACCGGTGGAGGTCTACATACCCTACACGCAGTTCACGCTCGCCAACGGCCTGAACGTGATCGTCCACGAGGACCGTTCCCTCCCCGTGGCCAGCGTGAACCTCTGGTACCACGTGGGCTCGAAGAACGAGAAGCCGGGGCGCACGGGCTTCGCCCACCTCTTCGAGCACATCATGTTCGAGGGGTCGGCGCACGTGCCCGAGGGGGACTTCGACAACCTTCTGGAGGCCGCCGGCGGCGTGAACAACGGCTCGACCGGCAACGACCGGACGAACTACTGGGAGAACATCCCCGCCAACGCCCTTGAGCTCGCGCTGTGGCTGGAGGCCGACCGGCTGGGCTTCCTGCTCGAGACGATGACGCAGGAGAAGCTCGACCTGCAGCGCGACGTGGTGAAGAACGAGCGCCGCCAGGGCGTCGACAACCAGCCCTACGGAAATGCCTTCGAGACCGTGTACGAGAACCTGTACCCGGCCGACCACCCCTACCACTGGCCGGTCATCGGCTCGATGGACGACCTGTCCGCGGCGACGCTCGACGACGTGAAGGCCTTTTTCCGGACCTACTATGCGCCGAACAACGCCTCCCTTTCCATCGCGGGCGATGTCAGCCTGTCGAGGGTGCGGGCGCTCGTCGGGAAGTACTTCGCGGACATCCCCTCGGGCCCGCCGATCCCGACCGTGGACGTTCCGGACGCCACGCTCGCGGCGGACCGGCCGGTCGTCCTCGAAGACGCGGTGCAGCTTCCCCGCCTCTACGTGGCCTGGCACGCACCGAAGGTCTTCACGGACGAGGACGCGGCGCTGGACGTGCTCGCTTCCGTGCTGACCGAGGGCAAGAGCTCCCGTCTCTACAAGCGGTTGGTCTACGACGAGCAGATCGCCCAGGACGTGAGCGCGTTCCAGGACGGCCAGGAGCTCGCCGGGACCTTCTGGATCATCGCGACCGCCAAGCCGGACGTCGGGCTCGAGCGGATAGCCACGGCGATTCGCGAGGAGCTCGACCGGGTCGTCTCCGGGGGCGTCGCAGCCGCTGAGCGCGAGCGGGCCGTCAACGGCGTCGAGACGGATTTCGTACGCTCCCTCGAGCGCGTGGGCGGATTCGGCGGCAAGGCCGACCGGCTCAACGAGTACCACTTCCTCGCCGGCACACCGGGGTGGGCGCGCAAGGACCTCGACCGGTACCGCCGTGTGACCGAGGGGGGGCTCGCGGACGTGGCCCGACGCTGGCTGGCGGGTGTCCCGGCCGTCTGGCTGAGCGTCGTGCCCGAGGGACGCCCGGAGCTGGCGGCGAGCGCGGCGGGGACGGAAGGGGAGGTGCGGCCATGACGAGGAGGGCACGGCGGATGATGGCGAGTTGGACGGCTTTGTCGCTGGCGGGGTGCGCGTCTGTCGCGTACACGTCGTCGGACCCCGGCGAGGGGACGCCGGCCTCGATCACGGTGGGTCCCGGGGGGAGCCCCTCCGGGCGCGGTAGGACGGGGACCGACCGCACCACCGTTCCCACGGTGGGCGCCCCCGAATCGATGGAGATGCCCGAGATCCAGGACTACGAGCTGGACAACGGGCTGAGGGTGGTGCTCGTCGAGCGGCACGCGCTTCCGCTCGTGAGCCTCGAACTCCAGTTCCGGGGCGGCGCGTCGGCGCACGAGCCGCGGCTGGCGGGCCTCGCCTCGCTCACCGCGGACATGCTCGACGAGGGAACCAGCACGCGCTCGGCGCTCCAGATCGGCGATGCGGTGGACCTGCTCGGAGCGAGCCTGTCCAGCACGGCGGGCTACGACGCCAGCCAGCTGCGTCTGTTGGTGCTGCGCACGCACTTCGAGGCTGCGCTGGACATCGTGGCGGACGTGGTCGTGCACCCGACCTTTCCCGAGGCCGAGCTGGAGCGGCTGCGTCGCGAGCGCCTCGCCCGCGTAATCCAGCGCTCGGACGTCCCTGCGGCGCTGGCCGACGACGCCTTCGCCGAAGTGCTCTACGGAGACGGACATCCGTACGGTGTGTCCCTCCTCGGGACGAAGGAGAGCCTGGAGTCGCTCACCCGCGACGAGGTGGTGGCCTTCCATCACGCCCGCTGCGCGCCGGGGCAGGGGGCGCTGATCGTGGCGGGTGACGTCACACGCGAGGCGCTGGACTCCATGCTGACCCGGGCGTTCTCCGGGTGGACCGGTCGGGGCCAGGATCCTCCGGCACCCCCCGGGCACGTGGCCGCGGCTCAGCGGACGATCTACCTCGTGGACAAGCCGGGTGCGACCCAGAGCGAGGTGCGGGTCGGCCGCGTCGCGGCCGATCGCCGCACGGATGCCTATTACTCCCTCGCGGTCGCCAACACGGTGCTGGGCGGCTCGTTCACGAGCCGTCTGAACTCGAAGCTCCGCGAGGAGAAGGGCTACACCTACGGCGCCGGGTCGTACTTCGACCTGCGGCGCTTCCCGGGACCGTTCCAGGCGTCCGCAGCGGTGGCCACCCCGGTGACCGACAGCGCCGTCGCGGAGTTCGTGCAGGAGATCGACCGCATGCACGAGGAGGCGGTGCCCGCGCCGGAGCTCGACCGCGCCCGCAACTATCTCGCGCTGCGGCTTCCCCAGCGGTTCGAGTCGCTCGACGACGTCGTGGGGAGGCTGTCGGAGCTGGTCCTGTACGGCGTCCCGCTCGACTTCTACAGCGGGTACGTCGCGGGCGTCGAGGCCGTGGACGCGCGCGAGACCCTCGCGGTCGCGTCCGAATACCTCCGCACGAGCGGAATGGCCATCGTGATCGCCGGCGACCGTGCGTCCATCGAAGAGCCGCTCCGCGCGCTGGGCCTGGGACCGGTCGTGGTGCTGGAGCCGCGTGCGCCGTCGCAGGCGGGAGGCTGACGGATGGGAATCCTCTCCGTTCCCGTCGAGCGTCACACGCTGGGCAACGGCCTCAGGATCGTCCTGTCGCGCGATCCGTCCGTGCCGGTCGTCGCCGTGAACCTGTGGTACGGCGTCGGCTCCCGGAACGAGGCGCCCGGCCGAACCGGGTTCGCCCACCTCTTCGAGCACATGATGTTCCAGGGCTCGGAGCACGTGCCGAAGAACAAGCACTTCGAGCTGGTGGAGCGGGCCGGCGGCACGCTCAACGCCAGCACGTGGTTCGACCGCACGAACTACTTCGAGACGGTTCCCTCCCACCACCTGGAGCTGGCGCTCTGGCTGGAGTCGGATCGCATGGGCTGGATGCTCCCGGCCATGGACCAGGAGAAGCTCGACAACCAGCGCGACGTGGTGAAGAACGAGAAGCGGCAGCGCTACGACAACCAACCATACGGAGACTGGGACGAGCGCCTGCAGCGGCTCGTCTATCCCGAGCGCCATCCCTACCACCACACGGTGATCGGCTCGATGGAGGACCTGGACGCCGCGAGCCTCGACGACGTCGCGTCGTTCTTCCGCACGTTCTACGTGCCGAACAACGCGGTGCTCACGGTCGCCGGGGATTTCGACGCCACCCGCATCATCGACACGATCGGGCGCTACTTCGGGGACATTCCGGCCGGCGCTCCGCCGCCGCCGATCCCGGGCGAGTCGGACCTGTCGCCCCTGATCGGCGAGACCGTGCGGGACCACGTAGTGAGCGACGTACCCCTGCCGCGGGTGATCATGGCGTTCCGCATCCCGCCCTATTCCTCGGACGACTTCGCCGTGGCCGAGGTGGCGCGCGCGGTCCTGGGGATGGGACGCGCCTCGCGCCTGTACCGGAGCCTCGTGCGCGAGCGGCGCGTGGCGAAGGACGTTGTCTCCTACGCCTTCCCACTCCTGACCGGGGCGTCGATGATGCTGGTCTGGGCGACGGGGTACCCGGGGGCTTCGCCCGCGACCCTGGAGACGGCGCTGAGCGAGGAGCTCGAGGGACTCGCGACCGCGGACGGCCACGAGGTCGAGCGTGCGGTCGCGGTCGCCGAGACCGACCTGGTGCGCGGCCTCGAGCAGGTCGGTGAGCGGGCCGACCTGCTGTCGATGTTCGACCTCTATTTCGACGAGCCCCAGCGGCTGAACCGTGAGGTGGATCGGCTGCGCGCGGTCGCCGTCGAGGACGTGCGCCTCTTCGCCGCGAACCGCCTCGGGCCGGACAACCGGGCCGTCCTGGTCTACGAGCCGGAGAGCAGCCGATGACGCGCGTCGATCGCAGCAGGCCCCCGGCGCCCTCCGCCATCCGGCCCTTCGACTTTCCCGACGTGGACCACCGGGAGCTGGGGGGCGGGCTGGACCTGCGGGTGGCCCGCACCGGCGGCTTTCCCGTCGTGAGCGCGAACCTCTTCGTCCGGGCCGGGGAGTCGTCGCTGGACGAGGCACGTGCGGGGCTGGCCGTGGTGGCCGGCGACGCCCTGGAGGGAGGCACGAAGCGGCGGAGCGGGACGGAGCTGGCGGAGTCGTTGGAGCGGCTGGGCGCGCGCCTGGGTGTGTCGACCGGATGGGAGGGCACGACGGTGTCGCTCTCCTGCCTGGCGGAACGCCTGGACGAGGCGATGGGGATTCTGGCCGAGGCGATCCTCGAGCCCGAGTTCCCGGACGACGAGGTGGCGCGCACGCGCGACCAGCAGCTCGCGCAGATCCGACAGCGTGCGATGGATCCCTCCTCGCTCGCCGCCGACCGGGCGGCCCACCACATCTTCGCTCCGGGGGTGCCCTACGCCCGCCCGCTGGGCGGCTCCCTCGCGTCGGTGGAGCGACTCGTGCGTGAGGATCTGGCGGAGTACGCCGCTGCGT
>Ga0307424_1001927_pt1 | contig 10529 bp, 8 predicted proteins | sample SalMarWE160320MG_FD_202157 | JGI IMG/M metagenome (GOLD analysis project Ga0307424, IMG submission 202157) | Salt marsh sediment microbial communities from the Plum Island Ecosystem LTER, Massachusetts, United States - WE1603-20 | ecosystem: Environmental > Aquatic > Marine > Intertidal zone >...
CTGTCTGCCGTCAGCAATGTCTCCGGCGTCGGCGGAGTGGTCAAGGGTGGCGGCACCGTCGGCCTGTCCTTTGAGTACGTTCCGGCGGAATCCCCGCTCAAGCTGCAGGAGAAGCTCTTCACCGCCGGGCTGGCCATGCAGGCGGACGGCGGGCAGCGGCCGCGCGGCATCCTCCTCGGCCACATTGAGAGCATCAAGAAAGCGCCCAACCTCACGACCTTGCGTGTAACCGTCCGGCCGGCGGTGAACATCAGCGACATCGGCCCGGTCATAGTGCTGGTGCCCAAATGAGCTCCTCCGAAGGCAAGACGGTGTTCGCGTTCATCCTGACGGTGCTGCTTCAGTTGCTGCTGCTGAAGCACTACCCGGCGTTCGCCCGCACCTGCGACCTTCCGCTTCTCTTCCTCGTCACGCTCGCGCTGTCGCGCCCGCCGGCAACGTCGCTGCTGTTCGCCCTCATCGCCGGCACCGTGTTCGACTCCCTCTCGCTCCACTTTCCGTTCACCCACACGGTTTTCTACGGGGCGGTGGCGGTCGCGCTTTCATGGCAGCGCCAGCACCTCTACCTCAGCCACGAGTTTCTCTTCATACCCACGGCGCTTGCGCTGGTAGTGGGTAAAGCGGCGTTCTTCTACCTGTGGACGGTGCTGTTTGTGCAGATGGTAACGCCTCTGGTGCTGCTGCGTGTGAGCTTCCTCGGCCTGCTGGCCTTCATGCTGCTCGCGTACCTGGCTGCGCCACGCCTGTTGCGCCTGTTCAAAGAGCCGGAGGTGCTTGACTTTGACGTGGGACGTTAAAGAGGAGCGGCTAAGGGCCGGGCGCGAAGCCGGTTACGCGCTGATGCTGGCGGCGCTGATGGCGCTGCTCTTCGTCCAGCTCTTCAGCCTGCAGGTAACCGGCCACCGCCGCTACCTCTCCAAGTCTTTCGGCAACAAGATACAGACCATCCCGTTGGTCGCCCCCCGCGGCGAAATCTACGACCGCGCGGGCCGGCCGCTGGCGGTGAACCGCACAGCTTACGCGCTCAAGTACTTCCCGCCAGAGGGCGACTCCAAGGACGATGAGGCGCTGAAGTACATCGCCCAGTGGATGGGCACGGATTTCACCACCCTCGCGGAATCCGTCACCAAGCAGAAGTCCGTGCTCTACGCCTACCAGCCCGTCACCATCGCCTCACGGATGACACTGGCGCAGGTGGCCTATGTGGAGGAGAACCGCCACCTTTTCCCCGGCTGTTTCGTCGAGACCAACAACTTCGAGCGTTCCTACCCGTTGGGAATCGCCACCACCCACCTCGTCGGCTACACCGCGCTCAGCGCCGAGGATGAGCTGGCGGCGAAGAAAGCTGCGGGTTACCTGGCCAACGAGTTCGTGGGCAAGACCGGCGTGGAACGCCAGTTTGAATCAAGCCTGCGCGGCAGCCTGGGCAGCCGCTACATCGAGGTTGACCGCAACCGCTTCTTCAAGCGCATCGTGGTTGAGCGCCCGCCCACCCAGGGCCAGGACTTGTATCTGACCATTGATACACGGCTGCAGCAGGCCGCGTACGACGCGCTGGGCGGGCGGCGCGGCGCCGTCATTATCATGGAGCCCAAGAGCGGCGAAGTTCTCGCGCTCGTCAGCACCCCGTCCTTTGACGCCAACCGCTTCCGCGACGCCGACGGCGCCGACTACCTCTCGCGGGTATCCACCGACGGCCGTTTCCCCATGCTCAACCGCGCAGTGGCCAACGGCTACGCGCCCGGCTCGGTGATTAAGCCGGTCACGATGGTCGGCGCGCTGGAGACCGGCAAGGTCTCTGCCGGCTCCACCTTCTACTGCCCCGGCCACTTGGAAATCGGCAACCGCACGTTCTACTGCTGGGATCGCGCGGGGCACGGCACTGTCGGAATAGTGGACGCGCTGGGCAAGTCCTGCGACGTGGCCTTCTACAACATCGGGCTGCGGCTGGGCGAAGACAACCTGCGCCACTTCTACGAAGAGTTCGGGCTGGGGCGCACAACCGGCATTGAGCTTCCTAGCGAAGCCAAAGGCCTGGTTCCTTCCCGCGAGTGGAAGCGCGAGCACTACTCCGGCGAGCGCTACAACGAAATTGACCGGCTGTGGTACGACGGCGACACCGCCAACCTCGCCATAGGCCAGGGCTACCTGCTGGCCACGCCGCTGCAGGTGTTGAACGCGATGAACATCATCGTCAACGGCGGAAAGGTCGTGCGCCCGACGTTGCTCAAGGGCGTGGAGCGCGCGGGGAAGGTCGAAACCCCCCGCCGCGACTCGCCGCAGTACTTGAACATTGACGCTGCTACCATTGATCTCATCAAGCGGGGGCTGCGGCGCAGCGCGCTGCTGGGCGGCACCGCGGAGACGCTGGCGGGCCTCAAGGTCAGCGTGGCGGGCAAGACCGGCACCGCCGAAACCTGGGGCGGCGAGCCGCACAGCTGGTTTTGTGGCTACTTCCCCGCGGGCGACCCGCAGGTCTCCCTCGTCGTTTTCTTCGAAAACGGCGGATCTTCGGCCACTACCGCCGTCCCCGCCGCCAGGCGCCTCATCGCCCAAGTAGCGCAGATTTTGGACCTCTAGGCCGCACAGGAGTGCTACAATTCACGGGCTTGGCCATGCCGCTGGCAGGCCTTCGGGACGCAGTTATGGCCGAAAACCAGAGCGAAATGGCGCCGCCCTCCAAGCCCGGGGCGAAGCCGCATCCCTTCCGCCGTGCGCTGATCATCGTCGCGGTGGTGGTGGCTGCTGCCGCCCTCGTAGCGGGCGGGCGCTGGTTCGCGGAATACTTGAGCACGGTGACCACCAACAATGCCACCATCCAGGCCGACATCGTCTCGTTGAGCTTCCAGGTGGGCGGCACTATCCAGTCAATACTTGTTGCCGACAACGAGCGGGTGGAGGCGGGCCAGGCGCTGCTGCAACTCGATACTAGAGACTACGACATTGCCCTGGCGCAAGCTGAAGCCGCGCTGGAACTGGCCCGGCGGCAGGCGAGCGCAGCAGAGGCCAATGTGAACACCACCACAACGCAGTCCGGCGCAGCGGAACTGCAGGCGCAAGGCGCGGTGTCCTCGGCCGGCGCCGGAGTGGCGGTGGCGCAGGCGGACGTGGAAGCGGCGCAGAGCGCCCTGGCATCCTCGCGGGCGAAGCTCGCCCAGGCCGAGGCGCAGTTGGAGCTGGCGGAACGTGAGCTGAAACGGACGCAGCGGCTGGCGGACGAAGGCGTTGTAGCAACGCAGCAACTGGACGAAACGGAAACGCGTTACAAGGTTGCCAAGGCCGCGGTGGAAGCTGCGCGGATGGACGCGGCGGCGCAGGAGACGCGGCTGGAGCAGGCCAAACAGCGGGTGCAGGTCGCAGAAGCGCAGCGCACCCAGTCCAAGGGCACGGTGCAGACCGCCGCCGCCGCCCGGGACCAGGCAGTGGCGCAGCGCAAGCAGTATGAAGCGTCACTGGCGCAGGTCGCAGTGGCGGAGAAGAACGTGGAGAAAGCGCGGCAGCAGCTCGCTTACACTAGCCTGCGGGCGCCCGCCTCGGGACTGGTGGGCGACCGCGGCGTTGACGTCGGCCAGCTCATTTCGCCGGGGCAGCCGCTGATGGCGCTGGTGAAAGACAACTTGTGGCTGGTGGCGAACTTCAAAGAAACGCAGATGAAGCGCATCAAGCCCGGCTTACCGGTTGATGTTACGGTGGACGCTTATCCGGGCAAGGTCTTCAAAGCCCGCGTGGACAGCGTCTCTCCCGCCTCCGGCTCCATGTTCGCCCTGCTGCCGCCGGAAAACGCCAGCGGCAACTTCACCAAAGTGGTGCAGCGCATTTCGGTGAAGATAGTCTTCGAACCGGAAGCGCTTGAGGGATATGAAGGGCTCCTCCGCCCCGGTATGTCCGTGACAGCGAAGGTGAGGATACGTTGAAGCGGACTAACTCCGCTCCGCCAATCCACGTAGCGCCGGCGTCGGCGCCCGGCCTGTGATGGAAAGCACACAGGCCCTTCCGCGGCCCGCCAGTCCCGAGTGGCTCAAGTGGGTCATCGCCATTACTGTCTCGTTCGCCGCGCTGCTTCAGGTCATCGATGTCAGCATCGTCAACGTATCGCTGCCGCAAATGCGGGGCAACCTCGGCGCCACCATCCCCGAAATCAGCTGGGTCATCACCGGCTATGCGGTGGCCAACGCCATCATCATCCCGCTGACGGCGTGGTTGGGTAACCACTTCGGCACCAAAGCCTACTTCATTTTCTCGCTCATCGGTTTTGTCGCCGCCTCGGCGCTGTGCGGGTTTTCCACTTCCCTGGGGATGCTCATCACGGCGAGGGTGTTGCAGGGGCTGTTCGGCGGCGGGCTGCTGCCGCGCGCGCAGGCCATCCTGTTTGAGACCTTCCCGCCGCACCAACAGGGGCTGGCGCAAACCGTATTCGGCCTGGGGGTCATCGTAGGCCCGACCTTCGCCCCCACGCTGGGCGGCTACCTCACCGACACTCTGGGCTGGCGCTGGATATTCTTCGTCAACATCCCCGTCGGTATCCTGGCCATCCTGATGGCGAGCGCTTTCGTGCCCCGCCACAATCCCGAGGGCCGCAGCGACCATTCCATCGACTGGTTGGGGATACTGCTGCTGGCGCTGTGGCTCGGTTCCTTCCAGACGTTCCTGGAGGAAGGCCAGGCTGACGGCTGGTTTGAATCCGGCTTCATCACCATGCTGGCGGTGGTCGCGCTCGTTGGTTTCATCCTATTCATCTGGTGGGAGCTGAAAGCGCGCCATCCCGCGGTGGACCTGCGGGTGTTGCGCCACCGCTCGGTGGTGGGCGGCAGCCTCTACGCCATTGTCCTAGGGCTGAGCCTGTACGGCACGATATTCGTAATCCCGATGTTCACCGAGATGATTCTGGGATTCAGCGCGGTGCAAACGGGCATGATCATCATTCCCGGCGCCCTCGCCACCGGCCTCATCATGCCGGTGGTCGGGCGGATGATTGGCAAGATTGACACGCGGCTCATCATCGGCGGCGGCAGCGTTGTCATCGGCTTAGCCATGTTCATGCTGGCGGATATGAACATCAACACCAACACGCACAGCCTGTTCTGGCCGCTGCTCATCCGCGGCATTGGCATGGGCGGGATGTTCATTCCCCTGAGTGTGGCCACCCTCGGTCCCGTTCCCAAACCCGACCTAACCGCGGCGTCGGGCTTCTTCAACCTGACGCGCCAGATCGGCGGGAGCATCGGCATCGCCGTCTTGGCTACGCTGCTGGCGAAAAGGCAGGTGTTCCACTACGACCGGCTGTCAGAGTTTATGAGCAAGCACAGCTCCGTAACTCAGCAGTACTTTAGCCAAGCTCAGGTGATGTTTCAGAGCAAGGGCTTTGCCGCCGCGGACGCCCACCAGGGAGCGCTGAGCCTGATTGACCGCATGACGCGGCTGCATGCAATGATACTGTCGTTTGAGGACGCTTACATCTTCGTAGGGGTGTTGTTCTTTGTATCGCTGCCGCTGGTCTTCCTCCTCGGCACCGGCAGCCACACGCGCCGCCAGCGCGCCTGAGCCGACTTCGTTGCTCCGGGTACGCCGGACTGATGCTGGTGGCGCGGGCGCTTGCCCGCCTATGGAGGGTCCTCGCCCGTGATTGGCCCCGGTCGGGTACGCCGGGCTTTTTACCCGCCTTAGCGGGAGCGGCGGCGGGTAGCCCGGCTATATTCTCTGCTGGATAACTAACAACGGACAGCCATCAACCATGTGCGCCAGATGTCACTCGCCTTGTCGGTAGCTTCCCCCCTCCTCCCCCTGGCGGGCGGAGTTCGCCGTAGGCGAACGAGGGACGGGCTACGGGCGCCAGGGGGAGGAGAGCCGCGCGCCAGCGCGGCAGCCCTGGCAGCGCCCCGCCGAAGGCGGGGCGCGCCCGTACAACGTCACCTCTTATCTGCGCAATGACAAACCGCGCCTAACCACGCCTATACGCCATGACTCACAGTACTTCGCATCGCACCAATGCGTAGCATGTGTCTCCGAGTAGTACCCCTGAACCCCAATCCCACACTCTTGTCGGCTGCTATAATCCCCCCAAGCGCCTATGCCGCTCCATATCTACAACACGATGTCGCGGAAGAAGGAGGAGTTCGTCCCCCTCAAGCGCAACTTCGCGCGCATCTACACCTGCGGCCTCACCGTTTACGACTACATGCACATCGGCCACGCGCGCACCTACCTTTTCTGGGATGTGGTGCGGCGCTACCTGAAGTACCGGGGCTACGGCGTCTACGCCATCATCAACAACACCGACATTGACGACAAGAACATCGCGCGCGCGAACGAACTGGGCATCTCCTACCGCCTCAGCGGCGATTTCTTCACCCGCGCGTTCTATGACGACATGGACGCGCTGGGCGTGCGGCCCTAGACGGTCTCGGGATTGTAGGTTACCGTGGCCTCGGTGAAGAGCTCGCCGTCTTGATGGACCAGCAGAGTTGCCCCTGCGGGAAAGCGCTCAAGGACTGCCCTGAAGCCGGTTGCGCCCTCATCGCTGGAGACTTCTATCGCTGCCACCTTGTCCTTTGCGGGGTCGGGTCTGGGCGGGAGATCTCCGAAGTAGAACGTCCCGGACACAAGGGCGCTCCTCACTGAGTAGCTCCACGAATCCTCGCCGAATACGGTGATCTCGCCGAGCGGGAGCACCTCTCCCGCCGGCAGTTTGACCTCAATCGCATAGCGTGTGGAGTTCTGCTCGGCAGCTGATAGTGAGATGCTTAACACTACGCTCACCACCGCGAAGGCCATCATCAATGTAAGAGCAATGGCAAGCGTCTTTCTGACAGTGTGGTTTACCATGGTCCTCCTCCCGTCTCTGCCTGCAAGAAGGAGCAGAGACACCTCTCCTGAAACTACATTAACACGGGCGGGCGACAGCTAGCCCGTGCAATGCGACTCGCAAGTTACCCACCCACCAGGCGTTGCGCACCCAATTGCACAATGAACGCCTGGGTCGCAGTGGCAGTCGGCACGAATGGTGCCGCACTGACAGCTGGCGAAGCAGTAGCAAGTGTCCTTGACTCGCGGAGGTAACTCATCCTCCTTCTTTCCTGGAGTGCCGACCCAAACGTGATGGCCGAGAATATCGCCCTCTTTCCATCCTGGTTCGTGAAACTCGAACACCTGGAAGTCGGCCTCTTGCCTACTGCCGCCCCAGACCACTGCCACCATCTTATGGTAGTAGCCCACCTTTATCACCTCCTTGGCATGGAGCGTTATGCCGAAATAGCATGATATAGTATACCATCGAATCCCTGTAAGACCACGTTCTCTCAACTGAGAGCCAGAGACGAAAGGTGTCTTGCCCGCCAGAATATGGGATACGTAGGATGCATACCCGGTGATCCTCAATTCGTAACCTCTAATCCTTAACCCCCAATCCCTCATCGCTCTCCCCTGCTATAATCCCCCCAAGCGCCCATGCCGCTCCATATCTACAACACGATGTCGCGGAAGAAGGAGGAGTTCATCCCCCTCAAGCGCAACTTCGCGCGCATCTACACCTGCGGGCTCACCGTTTACGATTATACGCACATCGGCCATGCGCGCACCTACCTGTTCTGGGATGTGATGCGCCGCTACTTGACGCACAAGGGCTACGGCGTCTACGCCATCATCAACAACACCGACATTGACGACAAGAACATCGCCCGCGCGAACGAGTTGGGCATCTCCTACCGCCTCAGCGGCGACTTCTTCACCCGCGCGTTCTACGGCGATATGGACGCGCTGGGCGTGCGGCCCTACGCGCTGGACTGCACCGCGAGCGACTACATCCCCGAAATGGTGGACACGGTGCAGCGCATCATCGTCAACGGCTACGGCTACGTGGTGGACGGCGACGTGTTCTTTGAGGTGGAGAAGTATCCCGGCTACGGCAAGCTCTCGGGCCAGAATCTGGCCGACCTCGTGGCGGGCTCCCGGGTGGAAGTGGACGCGCGCAAGCGCCACCCGGCGGACTTCGCCATCTGGAAGCAGGGCAAGCCCGGCGAGCCGGTGTGGGAGAGCCCCTGGAGCCCCGGCCGCCCCGGCTGGCACGTGGAATGCTCCACCATGGCCTACCACTTCTTCGGCGGCACCTACGACATCAAAGGCGGCGCGGTGGACAACCTTTTCCCCCACCACGAAAACGAGATAGCCCAGACCTTCGCGGCTTACGGCATCCCGCTGGCGAAGTACTATCTGCACCCCGAGCACTTCCTGGTGGAAGGCACCAAGATGAGCAAGTCACTGGGCAACTTCATCACCGTGCGGGAGGCGCTGAAGGACTGGCGGCAGCAGGAGCTGCGCCATTACTTCCTCGGCACCCATTACCGTGCGCAGATGAACTTCACCGAGGAGGGGCTGAATGCGAGCCGCCAGGCCTGGGAGCGCATCCGGCAGTTCCGCACCGTCGTGGAGGGCGCGCTCAGGCGTGCTTTCCCAGAAGGGATGGGCGTGAACGATCTCGCGGGGCTTGACCCCGAGTCGCCCTGGGCGCGGCTGGCGGACAGGCTGGAGCAGGCGTTCACCGGCGCGATGGACGACGACTTCAACACCCCCCGCGCGCTGGCGGCGCTGTTTGATTACCTCACCGAGGCCTACAAGCTGGGCCCCGAATCCGCGGACGCGGGACGCGAGCTGGCGCAGGCGCATGAGCGCTTTGAGCAGCTGGCGGGCACTTTGGGCCTGAACGAAACCTTGACAAAAGACACCGCCGCGTTAGACAATACTGCTTTCCAGGTGCTGGTGGAGCAGCTGGTGGCCCGCCGGGAAGCGGCGCGGAGGGGCGGCGATTTCAAGACCGCCGACCTGTTGCGGGATACGCTGGCTGCGGGAGGGGTCGTCCTGGAGGACACCGCCTCCGGTACAAGGTGGAAACACAACTAATCGTGGCCGGTGGGCTCGTATGATCAACTACTACAAGACAAAGGGAGTTTTCGTTCTGGAGCTTTCCAACGAGATAACGCTCACCACGCTGGCGGACATCCGCAGCCGCATTGACAGCCTCAACCTCCAGCAGTACCCCAAGGTCGTGGTTGACCTCTCCAAGGTCTCCTTCTTTGACAGCTCGGGCATGGGCTACCTCGTCATCCTCATCAAGAACGTGAAGCTGGCGCAGGGCAAGATTGCGCTGGCCGCGCCCAAGCCGATGGTCAAGAAGCTGCTGACCGCGATCAAGGTTGACCGCTTCGTGAACATCTACGATACGGTGGAAGACGCGATTATGTTCCTCACCAGCGATAACGGCGAACAGCCGCCGCAGCTCTAGAAGAACGCCCCGCGGCCCGCAAAACCCGAATCCATCTCCGGCGCCAGCACTACCGCCTGCACGTCAATCCCCAGCTCGCCCAAGTACTTCACCGCCTCGTCCAAAGTGGACTTCACCTCAATCACCAGCGCATTCTCCAGCACCGCCTTCAGCAGCAGGTGCGGATTATCCTCCTGCGCGCGCGAATGCCGGTAAAAGTACTCGCCGCAGACGATGAGCACCTCCCCCCGCTCGCCGCGTTCGCCGCGTTCGGGCGGCGCCAGGCTTACGACGCGCCCGTCGCGCAGCAGGTACACGCCGCGCAGCTCCTCCATAAACCCGAAGAAGCGCGTGCTGGTCAGCAGCGCCGTGCCGCCGGTTCGCTGCTGCCAGGCCAGCAGGTTGCCCAGTACGCGCGCCGATGGCTCAAAGCTCAGCCGCGACAGGTAGTCGTCCACCAGCAGCCATTCCGGCTTGCGCGCGAAGGCGCACAGCAACTCAAACTCCAGCCGTTCCCCGTGCGGCAGCATCGCCGGCTTCAGCCGCTTCATCTCCGCTTCGCTCCACGGCGCATCGTAGGGCGCCAGCGCCTGCGCCGGCGTCTCATTCCCGCCCGCGCGCACGTGCTCCAGGAAGATGCGGTGCAGGCTGCGCCCGTCGTCGCCCACCGCTTCGCGGCTCAGGTGCTCGATGCGCGGCAGCTCCGGCCCGGTGAACCCATAGACCGGCACGCCGCCCAGTAGCACCTGCCCGCTGCGTGGCGCCAGCCGCCCGCCGATGAGGTTGAGCAGCACGGTCTTGCCGCTTGAGTTAGGGCCCAGAAAGAGGTAGAGGCCGGCTTCCGGCAGCGTGAGGTCCAGCCCCGCGAACACCTCTTTGCCGCCAAAGCCCACCGTTACTGCGCGCAGCTCCAGCACGCCCGAATTATATCACCGCCCCCCGCGCGACAGCGTAAAAAACAACCGAGTACGCCGGGCTCACTAGCCCGGCTCTTCTCTTATCTCTTGCTGGCAACTGGCCGCAGGAAGCTGGTAACTGCTACCATACTTCCATGCTTGATTACATCTACCGCCGCCGCAGCATCCGCCAATTCCACCCCGATAAGCCCGTGGAGCCGGAGAAGGTCACCGAGCTCCTCCGCGCCGCCATGGCCGCGCCCACCGCGCGCAACAACCAGGGCTGGCGCTTCATCGTGGTGGATAAGCGCGCGGACCTGGACGCGCTCGCCGACCATTACCCCAACGCGCACATGCTGCGCACCGCCACGCTGTGCATC
>Ga0307424_1001928_pt1 | contig 10529 bp, 3 predicted proteins | sample SalMarWE160320MG_FD_202157 | JGI IMG/M metagenome (GOLD analysis project Ga0307424, IMG submission 202157) | Salt marsh sediment microbial communities from the Plum Island Ecosystem LTER, Massachusetts, United States - WE1603-20 | ecosystem: Environmental > Aquatic > Marine > Intertidal zone >...
CAGATGTTTCCAATGAACAAGCGGCTTAAGCAAAATTTAATTGTCTGGCTGTTTTTTACGCTGCTGGTGCAGCATGCAGCTGGCCAGCCGCTATTCTATAAGGTATCCCAGTTTGATACACTGGGTTTAGTTCAGAATTTTCAGCTGGTTGAATCGATTCAGGACAGTCCGGAGAATGTCCTCGTCGTGTATAATATCAACTATCTCGCCGACCAAAACAAAAATAATGTATGGGATGGTTATGAAATCGCCGCCTACTACTGTGAGAAACGGAATATACCCTCTTCCAATCTGGTCTCTATAAGTTCGCCGGTTGAGGCTGAAATTTCACGGGCCGAATACGATTCGGGTTTTGATTCCGAGCACAGGATCATCGGTATACGGCAACAGATTGAGAACATTTTATCTTCAACCCGCGATCAAAATGGAAATCTTCTGCGGAACACGATTAAATATATTGTACTGACAAAAGGTATCCCGTATAAAATAAAAGCAGTAAACAGCAGTGCTTACGGACAGGCTGACTATGGTTCTGTCGATGCAGCTGTCGCCCTGCTGTTCAACGGTGATTATGACATCCGCTGGACCCACGACAATCCTTATTTTTATCAGGATCCAAACCTTGAGGGCCGATCCCCTTTCATTCCGGAATTTTACACGAACTATTTTGGCCTGAAACTGAGCTATCTGGTAACCAGGCTGGATGGATATCGTACAGAAGACGTAAAATCGATGATTGACCGGGCGGTCAGGGCCGGTTCAAACGCCCGGAATCATACGTTTGTACTGGACGGCGCACAAAAACCGTATGACCATATGGCCGAAGCCTACCAGGTACTCAAATCGCTGGGCGCACAGGTATCCCCGGATCCGTGGGTGGATGAGTCTGAGCCTATTCTGAACTCCGATGATGATGTAACCGGTATTATCACCCATGGTATTCATGCTGGTCTTCCCCCGGACTATCTTATCAGCACCTATGACTTCCATTACACGGACGGTGCGGTATTCAGCAGTTATGAATCGTATAATGCTGCCAGTTTCAATCCTGAAATTAATTTTTCACAAGGCCAGATTGCAGATTTTATCAAAAGCGGCGGTTCCGGCGGCATCGGCAATGTCTACGAACCGTACGCCTCAAACATCTCACGTGAAGATATATTTTTACCCGCTTACTACAGCGGTTATACCTTTGCTGAAGCGGCTTATATGTCACTTAATAAGCTGGACTGGACCGCCGTTGTTGTCGGCGATCCCCTGATGAGAATCGGGCCGGCACCTGAGCCGTCTGCCGTTCAGGCATTCAGGCTGATCAGAAGCGACCCTTCCTATCATCAGAATAATTTGCCCATATCTGCTGTCGCGGAACTGGTTTTTTCTCAGGCGGTTGATTTGACAAAACTACCGGTCTTCTATTCTTCCTTTGACAGTACTGTTTTAAACGTCTCTGCAGATGACAATTATCTGTACCTTTGGTCTGCGCAACCTCTCCCTTATAACGCCAATATCTCCTATTTTTCGATGCAGCCTTTATATTCACAGGACGGTGATTCGATCGCCGCCGCCGAATTTGTCAATTTCAGGACACAGGCCGATATAAATTCACCTCCACCGCCAAGAGTTCTCCGAAGTGTTCCCAGCGGAATAAATGTCAGGCAGGATCAGGATATTATTCTGTTTTTTTCACAGAAAATGGAGCCGGAAACAATTTTTCCCCTGTTAGGGGATCCGCCTGTCGAGCAAGACTTTGAATGGACTGATAACCGGATACTATGTATTAAACATCCTCCCTTTCTGGAAGGAACAGTTTACAGATTTTATCTTGATGCACATGCAAAATCAAGTGACGGATTGAGTCTTAATGAAGATTATTTCATCAACTTCGAGACAGAATACACTTTTATCTCATTTGATCTGGACTATGACGGTTATCTTGAATACGCGCTTAATGAAAATAACAGCCTGCTGGACGGATATGAGTCCTACAGTGATTCGGCGGGAGTACGGACATCTGTTATAGAGCGTACTGATATTAATGCAGACAATCAGGATGAGTATCTGATAGGCAGGGAAGGTGAAGCGGTTCCGCGTTACTTCTGGAATCCGAACGCGATTCCGTATACCGGTTATACCGCCTTATTTTATCCTTTAGATGATGATGAAGACGGCCGCAACGAATATGCTGTCGATGCGGAAGGAAAAGGCTATTTCAGCAAAGTATATGACCGCGACGTTTCCCCGGTTTTCCGTGATATTAACTTCGTCCTTGCCCGCTATTCGCCGGAGGAAGGAAAATCGGACGTCCCGCTCCTGCCCCAGATAGAACTGGAATTTTCGCTTCCGGTGCGCTACGACCAGATAAAATCATTGATCCTGATTAACCCGTCGGCGGAAATAAAATCAGTTCAAACCGCGCTTCAGGGAAGAAAATTAATCATACATACCTTGGATACACTCCGGAAAACAACCAAATATACGGTATCGATTAATAGAAATGTCCAATCCATCCGCGGGGACAAACTGCCTCATGATTACAATCTCACCTTTACGACAGGATCACAGCAGACAATCGAAATTCCAAGAGTGATATCGTTCTTTCCCGGCGATTCGGCACGGGTGACAGATAACACGCCCACCATTCGCTTTATATTTTCAACACCAATGCTTACCACACTTTCTGTTCCGGTTTTTTTTGACAGTACACAGGGTATGAGCTGGGCTAGCCTCTGGGCTGACGATCAGACACTCTATCTGCTGCCGGTTCAGGAACTAGAGGAGTCTACCCAATACAGTTTTACTTTGTCCTCAGCCCTGAAGAGTATTGCAGGTATAAGTCTGGGAGGGAGAAAAACCTACTATTTTATCAGTGGTAAAAAACAACTGGATAACTATCCTCCGTTCATCATGCAGTCCATTCCGGCAACTGAATCGGTCCTGCACGAGACACAACCGGTAAAAATAATTTGTTCGGAATGGCTGAGTCGTACGGCGGAAGAGTGGCTAAATGTAGAATCGAACGGTGTATCTCAGGCATACAATTGGCAGGCTGTCGGGCAAAATTTTTTCGCCGTAAGCGGGGAGCCCGGATGGAAACCGCAGTCAGAGCTTTCACTGATCATTGATGCTGAAAACGTTAGCGATAATAACGGTAACCGCCCCTTCCAGAACTATCTGCTGCATTACCAAGTACTCGGAGAAAAAATCAGCCGCGATCTCGACCGGGATGGTATCAGTGAATATGTCATAGATGCGAACGGGGATAAGAGCGATGGATTGGAGTTTTACCAGGATCCCGGCGGCATTGCGACTTCTGCCCTATATACCGGTGATCTGGACAGTGATCATCTCAGTGATTTCGTTATCAGCTCCGGCGATGATAAACTTTTACTGACCTGGTTTCCTGCCAAAGGTGATTCCGGCAGGCTTGGTTATTGCGAAAAAATATCCGATTCACTCTATGCTTATTCTACAGACAATGATGATCTGGTCGAATTCGATATAAATATACGGGAAGGAAAAATCACGCCGGCACAGCCGAGAATACGCAGTTTCAGACCGAAAAACGGCACAGATAATGTTTCCCCCTTCAGTGAACTGAAGATTACCTTTAACAGAGAAATGGACCCACTCAGTGTCATTCAGGCAGTTGCCATATCTCCGGATAAAAGCGGTAAGTGGTCAGCGTCTGGCAAAAATTCTGAATTCACGTTCAACGGCACAGAAAATTGGCAAACTTCTACCATCTATACGGTCTCCCTAAATTCCACATACAGATCATTTGACGGTCAAGAAGGTTTGACATCTATCCAATTCTCATTCAGGATTGCCGATAGTTTATCGGAAGCAGGCAATATCTTATGGCAGTTTCCTCAGCCCGGGGATTCCATACATGCCAGGTGTAACTATTACATCGCATTTTCAGCCGAGGCTGACACATCGATGACACCTCAGTTTACATTGATACAGGATTTTCGGAGTGTATCTGCACCGGCACACTGGCTTACCAAAAAAGTGCTTGAAATAGAAACTCCATCTGTACCACAGGAAGGGCCCGCCGTTCTGAGAGGGATAGGACTGGTCAGATTTCTCCAAAGCCAGGATCTGGAAATTGATATTACATCTCCGTTTGTTGTTTCCGATCATCCGGCATTCAAATTAATCAGGCCGGTTGAAGAATTGGATTCACCGGTGTCCGTTGAACCGAAGTTGTCGTTCATATTCAATCAGCCGCCGGACAGCGCAACATTCGCCGCTATTCATATGGAACAGCTTGGAAGCGGGCAGAACCCGGCTATTCAGCTCGCTATCAAACATAGAAATAACCTGTTATCCGTCATACCGGGGCGGCTTGCCTTTCATTCGATGTATCATCTTCAGTTTAACGATTTCCTGCGCGGTATAACAGCTACAGCACTGGAAATAAATAAAGAATTTATTTTTACAACGGTAAACGGTTCTGTAAACGGTGCCGTATCGGTTGAATGGCAGCAGATTAATGATTTTCTTGTTTTATCATGGGCCGGACCAGCTGAGGTCTCTGTCAGATATGAACTTTATCTTACGGATTCATTCACAGAGAAGCCGGATACATCAGGCAAATCAAATCTGTACAGTGCAACCTCCAGCAATTCCGCATTAGTTGACTTAAAACAGTTACCGCAGGAAAGTTTCTTATTTATCCGCAGGGAGAACGGCAGCTATATCAGCTGGAGTAAGGCGTTGAGGATACAAACCTTTATAGCGGAAAGAGCCGCTCTCCTCTCGCTTGCGCTCACCGGGGCACTTGGATTTGACGATCTCAGAGATACACAGCCCAACCTGAATGCCATTTCACAGTGGAATGCCGAGATTCCCGGATGGCAATCATCTGTCTATCTGCCGGATCAAAGCGCCTGGAGTTCAAATTACATTCTGAGACCTGGGCGCGGCATCATGCTGAAGGTGGAAAATAAAGGAAGATTTGCCTGGGTGCAGGCGATTCCCGACAGTTTTTCAATTCAGGAACCTCCTCTCAGCCAGGGTATTTACCGTTCCGCATATAATCCCTTCCAGGAGGCAGATGCAGCTGATCTGGCGGCAGTTTTTGGCAACGGTACAAGGCTGGCCATTTGGGATAACACCAATCAGGGCTGGGTGGAAGCGGTTTACGATTCCTCCAGCCGGACCTGGATTAATAATTTTCAACTGTCTTTTCTTGAGCCGTTTTATGTGTTAAGTGAGGCCGGTTTTGTGATCTCGGCTGTTTGCGGGCAGAATATACCGCTATCCGTTTCCGGTGTCGGCCCGTTGCCTATTACCGCTGCGAGCGGATTTCCAAGCCGGACGATCATACTGAAACTGGCCGGGAAGACAAAGATTGCAGAAGTCTTTAATAATGATTATCCAGTTAACATGCCTGTCGGATGCGGCGTGGATACGTCCATAAATTTCGCTTATATCAACCTGGCAAATCTGGATGGTCAGGATGCCTGGAAGTTCTGTTACTATGACGATAACGGAACCCTGACCGCTGCCTATGAATTTAACGGAACTGATGAAGATCCGAAAAAAATACCCATCTCCTTCGAAGTGGATGCGCCTTATCCCAACCCATTTAACAGTATAGTGACCATTCCGATTAAAATTCCGGAAAAGGGCGCTGTTGATATAAAAATGATGAACATACTGGGTCAGCAGGTACACAGCGACCGCCTCTATGGGTCTTCGGCCCAGCTGATCAAATACCAGTGGAATACCCATATCGCCTCGGGTGTGTATTTTGTGATAATGAGATATAAAGAAATGGTAGAAGTGAGGAAGGTGGTACTGTTGAAATGAGAACGATAATTGCACTGATAGTATTGCTGGCCGGGTCAAATCTGACAATGGCCCAGAGACTCAACGCACCCCTGTTGATAAGCGGCCGGGTATTTGATTCGGCGGGTAATCAGATTCCCCAGGACGATCTCAGGTTGCGTGTATTTTTAGAGACAGAACCGGTGTATTCACTAACTGAGCAATCGCCATCCTGCGGATATCACCCCCCGCTCTGGTTTGCGGAACTCGGCAACCTTAATACGGACTGGCATTATGGTGACGATCTGGTCATTCTGATTGAGTACAGCCGTCAATATGAGAAAATACGTTTTATCTGGATTATCGATTCCACTGCGCAGGTTCCGCTGCTGCAAACGCAGAAAATCGGCGGTGCCGGTTTGATCAGCAATTTCAGGTTATCCGACCGGGGTGTGATGAATGGCCGGCCTGTCGTTTTTCAGTTCGAAACTGCATTCGATGAGTTGAACAGAGTCAATCTGAAGATTATGAGCAGAGATGGTCTGGAGATCTATAACTCGGCGCTTCCGGAGCAAGCTGGTGAAAATGTATATCAATTCACTTGGGACGGCAGGAGTACGGATGCCCGCCCACTCCGTTCGGGAATTTATTTTTACTTTTTAATCAGCGGAGGAGAAACTATTCATTCCGGAATAGTGACATTGAAAAATGAATAGATATATATCCAAAATCGTCATTGTCTTTCTTTTCATTAAAATTCTGTCTGCTCAGGATATGATGATTTTCAGTCCCGAGCAGCTGGCACTGAATACATCCACAGCCAGGATTGCCAGTCAGCTGTTATCCAATTCAGCCATGGCCCAATCTTTTTACGACAATCAAATCTCTGCTCATTTTTCGCTGTATCTGCCATATCAGCAACTTACCGATGGCCGTATATCGACTTCCGCAGGACAATTTTTTTTACCAACTCAGGAGTGGGGCACGCTTAAGTTTTCATATGCAGATAACAGTGTAGAAAATCTCAATAAACCGGTTTATTCAGACAAAACCGCACAATTCGATTTTGCCAGGAACATTTTTCAACGATTTATACTGGCCCTGTCCCTACGATGGAATACCGTTGCCTGGTATTCCGATTTGTATCCTGAGATTTCATTGAATGGATTTTCAGTCGATTTTAGTGCTATCTATATACTTGATGGCTACAGCAGTATAGGCGTCAGTGCAGAGAATGTATCAAGACCAGATTTTTCGGATATACGCGGTGACAGTGCACCCCGGGGTTTCCGATTTGCCTATAACAGGGTGGATGCAACGGATCTGTTTAGCGTTGAAGGCGGCGTTGCTATAAGTGAGGATTCAAGATTTGAAACATGTTCCGGCGGATTTTTCAGCGCCGTTGCAAAACTGCCTTATAGCTTTTCGTGCGGCCTGGAATACAAATATCTGAACAACCATTCGGTCGGTGCTTTTTTGGGATTCCTATATAAGAATGATCATTTCCAGGCGCGAATCTCCTATGCGATGCGCATCGATGATGCCCCGCTGCCGGTATCGACTTTCAGACAGGCATTCGGTATTCAGTTCCTGTTCAACCGTGCGGAAAAGACAAAGCGGCTTATCAATCCACAGTTACTTTTCAGGGACGACGAGATTCCCCATCTGACCGCACACAGATTAAGTGACTATGCGGTCCTTAAAAATGCGGATGGGTCGGACAAATTACAGGTCGAGATAAGTACTTCGGATCGTCTATCCGGGATTGCTGCTGTCAATTTTGAGATAATTGCTTCGGCAGATTCAACTGAAATTCTGTATACCCGGCTGAAAAAGTTTGGGAATTTCAATGCTGTTTCCGACACGCTTACTTTCGATGGTGTTCTTTCAGACAGTACTTTTTTGGATAATGGATATTACTATGCAAAAATAATAACGACCGATCAGGTGGGTAACAGGTCAAAACCCTCTCTCGTACCCTTCCAATTGCTTGCCCCCAGAAATGATAATCAGGCTCCAGTTGTTGAGTTCATGTTTGACACGTCTTCTGTGTATCTGGGCAGGGAATTGGAAAGTTATATACTGAATTCACGCGTAAGTATTATGGACAGAGAAAACACCCCGGTTTCCTGGAAAATTGTTCTGATGAAAAGTGTGGATGATTCAACCTGGGATGAGGTGAACCCTGTCACAGGCTGGGGCCCCCTGCACAACAGAAATTTTGAATGGCTGTTGAGAACTAATCCAAGAAACCCGATAACCGGCAGATATAAAATTAAGATAGAGGCGAAGGACGCACTGAATAACCTAATACTTTTAAGTTCGCGGATTAAGAAGCTGGATCAGGAAGCGCCTGATTCTGCATTCGTAAATCCTTCCATCATCTCTCCCGTGCCTGAGACTGTCGGAGAATCAGAGCAGATGGATTCGACAATGAATGCCATGGAAAATTCCCAGGTCATCATACCGCTAAACCCGCCAAGCCGGCGTTTTGGGGTGAATACAACTTACTGGTACCGGGGAAAGACAATCAACCTCAGCAATTTTATATTTGAAGAAAATCAGCCGTTTGATACTCAGTTAAATCACCAGGGGCTGAATATTCTAGGTATTTATCTGCAGGAGATACCAAATGCCCGTATAGTTGTGCAGTATACAGATGGTATTGGGCAGATTACAGGGTTTGAAAAAAATCTGATCACCTTTTTAAAAGAGGCGTACGGTATCTCAAGATCGCGCATCCAATTTAAACAAGTGGAAGGGACAAATAGTCTGCATTTCACAATTATTGAATAACTAAATAGTAGGGAGTAAATAAACAATGCACAGAACTATTCTGATGATTGATGATGAATATTCGTTCTGCTTGATGATGAGAAACATGATTCAGGAGATTGGGCCGTACAAAGTAATTGTCGCAACAAATGGTCCTAATGGTCTTCGCGCAGCGACCCGGGAGAAACCGGATCTAATCCTGCTGGATATCCAGATGCCTGCCATTGACGGATTAGAAGTCTTAAAAAAACTTCAGAACAGGAAGGCGACCAGACATATTCCTGTGATTATGGTGACAGGGCTGCATTCTCCTGAAATTATTCAATCAGCGATGAGCCAGTTTGCCGAACAATATCTCATGAAGCCGGTCAGCCTGAAAGATCTAAAAATGGCTATTGAGCGGACATTGAAGTATCATTGAGTCGACTGATTATGAGCTGCATTTAAATTTCGCTGTCTCAGGCGGAAAGGTATATTGCCCGCAAAACGCAAAATACTGTACGGGCTCCTTTTCCTGTTCGCTTACTGACTGTCCAGAGTCTCTCTGACTTTTGCGGCCAGCTCTTTCGAACTAAACGGTTTAGTCAGTATAGAGTGATCTTCTGCAATAATACTATGAAGCACCGTGCTTTCGGTATATCCGGTGATGTACAGAACTTTTAATCCCGGATAAAGACTGCTTAACTTTGCTGCCAGTTCGGGACCATTTATTCCCAGCATTACAACATCCGTGATCAAAAGGTTGACCTTTCCGCCCGATTTTTGCATCAGAGAGGCAGCCTGATTAACATTTGACACCTCGATAACCTTGTAGCCGTATCCGGTGAGAAATTCTCCGGTGAGAGATCGCAAAGCCGGTTCATCCTCGACCAGCAATACCGTTTCCGAACCGCGCAAATTATTTTTGGGATCCTTTTTTTTCTCAGATAAAGCCGGTTTGGCTTTAACATTCGGAAAATATATCTTGAATGTTGTGCCCCGACCGACCTCGCTATATACCCAGATATCACCGCCCGCCTGTTTAATAATACCATAAACAGTGGCTAGGCCCAGGCCGGTCCCTTTGCCCTGTTTTTTTGTTGTAAAGAACGGCTCAAAGATTTGAGATCTTATATTTTCATCCATTCCGTGACCGGTATCGCTGACAGAAAGTTGCACGTATTTGCCCGGCGTTTCGGACATATGAAGTTTGGTATACTCCTCATCGATTTGTTTCAGTTGTGTTTCAATTGTAATGGTACCACCATCCGGCATCGCGTCACGTGCATTCACTATTAAATTTATAATCAGCTGGTCAAATTGTCCGTCATCAATTTTAATATTGGCAATTTGGTTATCCAAAACTGTCTTGATCTGGATATTCTCATTGATCAAGCGGCCTAACATATTCTTAATATTTAGAATTGCATGATTCGGATTTATAAATTTGGGCCGAACAATCTGGCGGCGGGAGAATGATAAAAGCTGACTTGTTAAAATTGCCGCTCGTTTACCCGCGGCATTTATTTCTTCAATCCCTTTACGAAATTTATTTTTGTCTTTAGGGTCTTTTAGCAATATTTCGCTGTAACCATTGATGATAGTCAAAAGATTGTTGAAATCATGAGCGATCCCTCCTGCCAGCAGGCCAATCGCTTCCAGCTTCTGGGATTGCAGTAGCTGCTGTTCCAGCTTCTTTCTATCGGTGATATTGAAAAAGTATTCCATTAATTGTGTCAAGCGCCCATGATCATCGAAAACACCGTAGACATTTTGGATACAATGAATCGGCTCACCCTTTTTATTGCGCATCTCGATTTCATGATTTAGCACCTGCCCCCGTTTTTTTGTATGCCTGATTATCTTATCTCTTTCCTCAGGCTTAGCACATAACGTCCGCATATTAACATTCTTCAGTCCTTCAATAGAATCAAATCCGAATATGCGAAGGAAGGCCGGGTTACAATCGATAGGCGTACCGTCCACCGTAGAAGCGCAAA
>Ga0307424_1001929_pt1 | contig 10522 bp, 7 predicted proteins | sample SalMarWE160320MG_FD_202157 | JGI IMG/M metagenome (GOLD analysis project Ga0307424, IMG submission 202157) | Salt marsh sediment microbial communities from the Plum Island Ecosystem LTER, Massachusetts, United States - WE1603-20 | ecosystem: Environmental > Aquatic > Marine > Intertidal zone >...
TGCATCCCGGCGGTGCCGCGCCGGAACAAATCGAGAAGGCCGCCCGGATTATTTCCGATGCAGCGCACCCGATCGTGCTGGCGGGCAACGGCGTCATTCGAGGCCGCGCATCCGAAGCACTGGTGCGCTTCGCCGAAAAGCTCAATATCCCGGTTACCACAACCTTCATGGCCAAGGGGGTCATACCCGACACGCATCCCCTGACGCTCGGCGCCATCGGACTACTGACGCCGGACTACGTGTTCAGAGAATTCGTGGCGGCGGACGTCGTCATCGCCGTCGGCTATGACATCGTCGAATACGCGCCGCATGCCTGGAACCCGGGGGGTGACAAGAAGATAGTCCATGTCGACATGTCCTTCGCCGAGGTGGATGCGTCCTACATCGTCGACGTCGGCGTGGTGGGCGATATCGCCTCGTCGCTCGATGCCCTGGCGCAGCGGGCGATACCGCACACCGAAACTCATCACTCGCGCTTCCGGAAAATGCTGCGCGACGAACTGGAACAGGGTCGCCATGACGCATCCTTCCCGCTCAAGCCGCAAAGAATCATCGCCGACCTCCGCACGGCACTGCACGACGACGACATCGTCATCTCCGATGTGGGCGCGCACAAGGTGTGGCTGGCACGCCTGTTTCCGTGCCTTCAGCCCAACACCTGCATCATCTCCAACGGCTTTGCCGCCATGGGCATGGCCGTTCCCGGTGCCGTTGCGGCAAAACTGGTTTACCCCGATCGCCGCGTGGTGGCGGTTACGGGTGACGGCGGTTTCCTGATGAACTCACAGGAACTGGAGACGGCCGTCCGCATGGAAACACCCTTCGTGGTGCTCGTGATCAATGACCAAAGCTACGGCCTGATCCGCTGGAAGCAGATGCTGCAGTTCGGCCGGCCAGCCTTCGTCGACTTCAAGAACCCGGACCTCGTGAAATATGCCGAGAGCTTCAACGCCAAAGGCTATACCGTCGAATCGGCGGACCAACTGGTCCCCTTGCTGCGCGCGGCATTGAGTTCGAATCATCTGTCAATCATCGACTGCCCGGTTGATGTTTCCGAGAACCTTCTACTAACCAAAAGATCAGGTGCAATCACTGTGCCGACTGGAGATCATCCATGACCATCAGCACCCTTACACCAGAACAGCTCCACAAGATGGATGCCTACTGGCGCGCCGCGAACTACCTGTCGGTGGGCCAGATTTATCTGTATGACAATCCGCTGCTGAAACGGCCGCTGGTGCTCACGGATGTGAAGCACATGCTGCTGGGACACTGGGGCACGACCCCCGGTCAGAACTTCATCTATGTACACCTGAACCGGGTCATCAAGAAGTACGACCTCGACATGATTTACGTGTCCGGTCCCGGGCACGGCGGCCCGGCCGTGGTGGGCAACACCTATCTTGAGGGCACGTACAGCGAGATCTATCCCGACATCAGCCAGGATGAGGCCGGCCTGCAGAGGCTCTTCAAGCAGTTCTCGTTTCCCGGCGGCATCCCCAGCCACGCCTCGCCCGAGTGCCCGGGCTCGATCCACGAAGGCGGCGAGCTGGGCTATTCGCTCAGCCATTCGTTCGGGGCGGTGTTCGACAACCCCGATCTGATCGTCGCCTGCGTCGTCGGCGACGGGGAAGCGGAGACCGGCCCCCTGGCGACCGCCTGGCAATCGAACAAGTTTCTCGATCCGGTAACCGACGGTGCGGTGTTGCCGATCCTGCATCTCAACGGTTACAAGATCAGCAATCCGACCGTACTGGCCCGTATCGAACATGAGGAGCTGGAGCAATTTCTGACAGGCTGCGGCTGGACACCCTGCTTCGTGGAAGGTGATGATCCGGAAACGATGCATCAACTCATGGCCGGCACCCTGGAAAAGGCCATCGAGGACATTCGGCAGATCCAGGACAATGCCCGTAACAACAACGATACCACGCGGCCGCGCTGGCCGATGATCGTTCTCGACTCACCCAAGGGCTGGACAGGGCCGAAGGTAGTCGACGGGTTGCAGGTCGAAGGCACCTTCCGTGCGCACCAGGTACCGCTCCACCCAAGGGTTCATCCCGAACACCTCAAGCTGCTGGAAGACTGGCTGAAGAGCTACCGGCCGGAGGAACTCTTCGAGGGCCAGGGCCGCCTGAAACCGGAACTGGCCGAACTGGCGCCCCGGGGCGAACGCCGCATGGGCGCCAATCCCCATGCCAACGGCGGCATGCTGTTGCGCGAGCTGCGCATGCCGGATTTCCGTGACTACGCGGCCGACGTGCCCGCGCCGGGGGCACCCGGCATCGGCGACACCCATGTGCTCGGGCCTTTCCTGCGCGATGTGGTGAAACTGAACGACGCGCAGCGCAATTTCCGCGTCTTTGGCCCGGACGAGACACTCTCCAACGGCCTGGCGGCCCTGTTCGAAGTAACCCCGCGGCAATGGGATGCCGCGACCGTGCCGAATGACGAATGGCTCGCGCCTGCCGGGCGGGTGATGGAAATGCTCAGCGAGCACCAGTGCGAGGGCTGGCTCGAAGGTTACCTGCTCACCGGGCGGCACGGGCTGTTCAACTGCTACGAGGCGTTCATCCACATCATCGATTCGATGTTCAACCAGCACGCCAAGTGGCTGAAGGTTACCGCACACCTGCCGTGGCGGCACAAGATTGCGTCGCTGAATTACCTGCTGACCTCGCACGTCTGGCGCCAGGATCACAACGGTTTCACCCATCAGGACCCCGGCTTCATCGACCACGTCGTCAACAAGAAGGCCGAGGTGGTGCGGGTGTACTTTCCACCCGATGCCAACTGCCTGCTGTCGGTGATGAACCACTGCCTGAAGAGCCATCACTACGTCAACGTGGTGGTTGCGGGCAAACACCCGGCGCCGCAGTGGCTGAGCATGGATGCGGCGGTCAAACATTGTAGCGAGGGCATCGGTATCTGGCAGTGGGCCAGCAACGACCAGGCCGTTGCGCCCGATGTGGTCATGGCCTGCTGTGGCGACGTGCCCACCCTGGAGACACTGGCTGCCGTCTCCATCCTGCGCGAGCATCTGCCCGAGCTGAAAATACGGGTGGTCAACGTCGTCGATCTGATGAAGCTGCAGCCGCCCAGCGAGCATCCGCATGGCTTGAGCGACATGGAGTTCGATGAACTGTTCACCCGGGACAAGCCGGTGATCTTCGCCTACCATGCCTACCCGTGGCTGATCCACCGGCTGACCTACCGCCGCACCAATCACCACAACATCCACGTCCGTGGTTATAAAGAAGAAGGCACCATCACCACGCCCTTCGACATGACGGTGCTGAACGATCTGGACCGCTTCCACCTCGTCATGGACACCATCGACCGCCTGCCGCAGACCGGCGACAAGGGCATCTACCTGAAACAGCAGCTGAAAGACAAGCTGATCGAGCACAAGCAGTACATCAACAAGCACGGCCAGGATATGCCGGAGATCCGTAACTGGAAGTGGAACAATCCCACATGAATACACAAGCGCTTATAGACACCGCGATGGCACCGGTTGCCGACGACAAGGGGATACTGGCGATGGTTGAAAGCAATCCAACCTGTAACAAGCGCTTCACCAGGTTGGGCATTCCGCAGACCGGGGAAGACCGCCGTGCTTACCAGGGGATGATCGTGACGACACCGGTCCCTGGCGAATGCATCAGCGGCGCGATTTGTTCAAGAATGAGGAATTTTTATTTCAACCCAGGGGAAAAAAACATTATGAGCAATATCACTGCTGTCCCACAAACGCCCTCTCCCGGAGGGACGCCGACAGGGATGTCGGTGGTACGGGTCCAGGGAGCGAAGCAATCTCCTGTTATGGAATCAGTCAGTTAGAGATTGCTTCGTCACTACGTTCCTCGCAATGACGGATTAATCAGAGGTTCCCTGGTTACTCACCTGCAAGGTCGTGCATAGTGAAAGACTTACTGACGTTCAACGGATTTATATGGGGCAGTAGTGACCTCGAGAGGTAAAAATGTCTCAACAAAACGCAAATGACGTAGCCGGGCAAATCATCCTGGTCGCGGTCTATGACGACGAAGCCAGGGCCCAACATGCGATCGAGCAACTGCGCGACAAGGGGGTCGCGCTGGATATGCTCTCCGTCCTTGGCCGTGTTCATCCATCGGGCGACGATGTGCTCGGCATCTACTACACGGGCATGGGCTCCCGGGTCGAGGCCTGGGCGAAACAGGGAGCGCTCTGGGGCGCCCTCTGGGGATTGCTGGCAGGTGCGGCCGCTATGTTTGTGATACCGGTAGTGGGGCCGATATTCGCGGCTGGCCCCATCGTCGAGACCATCGTTACCACGCTGGGCGGCGGTATTGCCGGTGGCGCCATAGGCAGTGCCGGAATGGCCGGCGCCGCGGCCTTGACCCATCTGGCTTCGGTCATGCACCGCATGGGCATACCGCAAGAAAAGCTCGATCATCTCCATCAGGCCATCGTGGATGGCCACTTCGTCCTGCTCTTGAGAGAGGCCTCAGATCAGGTTCAACCCTGGTTGGACGTGATTCATCAGAGCGAGGCAAGAGAAGTGATGGAACTACCCTATAAAAGCCTTGTCGAGACACTTTGAAGCCGTTTATCCGAGAACCGCAAACATGAAACTGAAGAACAGTACCCCGCAACGCAAAGGCCAGACGAAAATGAGTCCCCGATGACCATACAACTCAATGAAGAAAACAACGGCAAGCTGCTCACCATTCACGTCACCGGCAAGCTGATCAAGGACGATTACGCAGAGTTTGTGCCCGCGTTCGAACGACTCGTCCGGCAGCACGGAAAATTACGGGTGCTGCTCGATATGATCGACTTCCACGGATGGGAGCTCAGTGCGGCGTGGGAGGACACCAGGTTCGCCATCCAGCACTTCGCTGACATCGACCGGCTCGCGGTCGTCGGGGATAAGGAGTGGCAGCACGGCATGGCGATCTTCGCCAGGCCGTTCACCAAAGCCCAGGTCCGTTACTTCGATCACGCCAAGGCAGCCGAGGCGCGGAAATGGTTGGACGAGGCGTAGCGGCCTTTGGAAATGCAACGGATCCCTACCTTGGAAGCCAATCCCACCCAATCCCGGACACCCGAATCAAAACCTGGACCGAAGCCCGAGGCGAAGGACGATCTGAAATCCCTTTCCATGCCGGAACTGGAGGCAAAATTGAGGTCGTCGCCGGACGGCCTCACGCAAGCGGAGGCGCAGAAACGGCTGACCCAATACGGGCCGAACGAGATCGAAGAAAAGAAGACCAATCCGTTCCTGAAATTCTTAAGCTACTTCTGGGGGCCGATCCCCTGGATGATCGAAGCGGCCGTGATCCTCTCGGCGGTAGCCCGGCATTGGCCGGACTTTGGCATCATTCTCGTGCTGCTTGTGGCCAACGCCGTGGTCGGATTCTGGGAAGAACATCAGGCGGGTAACGCCATCGCCGCGCTAAAGGCCAGGCTGGCGATCAAGGCCCAGGTGAAACGCGATGGCCAGTGGACCAGCCCGGCGGCGCGTGAGCTGGTACCGGGCGACGTCATCCGCGTACGCCTGGGCGATATCGTGCCGGCGGATGCGCGCCTGCTGGAGGGCGACCCGGTCGAAGTGGATCAGTCCGCGCTGACGGGGGAGTCCCTGCCCGTCACGCACCAGTCCGGTGAGGCGGTATTCTCCGGTTCGATCATCCGCACCGGCGAAATCAACGCGCTGGTGTACGCCACGGGCCAGAACACCTACTTCGGCAAGACGGCGCAGCTGGTGCAGGGGGCGCAGACCGCAAGCCATTTTCAACGCGCGGTGTTGAAGATCGGCAATTATCTGATCATCCTCGCGGTGACACTGGTGGCAGTGATTATCACTGTCGCGCTGTTCCGCGGCGACCCGATACTTACCACCTTGCAGTTCGCCCTGGTGCTGACCGTGGCCGCGATTCCCGTGGCGATGCCCACGGTGCTGTCGGTGACCATGGCGGTCGGCGCGCGCCTGCTGGCCAAAAAAGAGGCGATCGTGACGCGCCTGGCGGCCATCGAGGAACTGGCGGGCGTGGACGTGCTGTGCTCGGACAAGACCGGCACCCTGACCCAGAACAGGCTGACCCTGGGCGAGCCGTTCAGCGTGAACGGAATCCCTGCGGAGCAGGTCGTCCTCAACGCTGCGCTGGCGTCGCGCGCGGACAACAAAGATACCATCGACCTGGCCGTGCTGGGCGCCCTGAAAGACGCTCAGGCCTTGAAAGGCTATCAGGTGCTTCATTTCCAGCCGTTCGATCCGGTGCATAAACGCACCGAGGCCACCGTCAAGGACACGGACGGCAACGAGTTCAGGGTGACCAAGGGCGCGCCGCAGGTAATTCTGGAATTGTCTGTCAATGCCGATGATGTGATCTCCGCTGTAGATAAAGCCGTCAATGAATTTGCAGCGCGCGGGTTCCGTTCCCTGGGCGTGGCGCGGGCCGATCAGGCTGGCCAATGGCAGTTTCTCGGCGTGTTGCCCCTGTTCGATCCGCCACGCGAACAGGCCAGGGCGACCATCGCAACGGCCCGGCAGATGGGCGTCAATGTCAAGATGGTGACGGGCGATGCACTGGCCATCGCGCGCGAAACCGCCGGGAAATTGGGGCTGGGTACGAATATCCTCGATGCCAGCGGCTTTGGCGACACCAGACAGCACGAGACGACGCAACTGGCGGAGTCCATCGAGAAGGCGGACGGCTTCGCCCAGGTGTACCCCGAACACAAGTTCCACATCGTGGACGTCCTGCAGCAACGCGGCCACATCGTCGGCATGACCGGTGACGGGGTGAACGACGCCCCCGCGCTGAAGAAGGCCGATTGCGGCATTGCCGTTTCCGGCGCCACAGACGCGGCGCGTGCGGCGGCCTCCATCGTGCTGCTGACATCCGGCCTGTCGGTGATCATCGACGCCATCAAGGAGAGCCGGAAGATCTTCCAGCGCATGAACAGCTACGCGATCTACCGCATCGCCGAGACGCTGCGCGTGCTGCTGTTCATGACGCTGGCGATCCTGATCTTCAACTTTTATCCGTTGACGGCTGTGATGATCGTGATGCTGGCGTTGCTCAATGACGGGGCGATCCTGTCTATCGCCTATGACAAAGTTCATTACAAGGACAAGCCCGAGGCCTGGAACATGCACCTGGTGCTGGGCGTCGCCACGGTGCTGGGCGTCGTGGGACCCGTGGCTGCGTTTGGGCTGTTTTACCTCGGCGATCGCGTCTATCACCTCGACCACCCACACCTGCAGACGTTGATGTACCTGATGCTGTCGGTGGCGGGACATCTGACGATCTTTCTCACCCGCACGCGTGGCCCGTTCTGGTCCATCCGTCCGGCGCGGATCCTGTGGATAGCCGTGCTCGGCACGCAAATCATCGCGACCTTGATCGCGGTTTACGGGGTGTTCATGACACCGCTAGGCTGGGGCTGGGCGCTGTTCGTCTGGGGTTATGCGCTGGCGTGGTTTCTCGTGAGCGATCGCGTGAAACTGCTGGCGTATCGGGCATTCGATCCCGTGGCAGCGCCCCTGTTGGGCAAGACACCTGTCGATGTGACGCCGCAGATCGCCAGGCGCGCCTATGAACTCTACGAGCAACGAGGCCACCGCGATGGTCATGCGGATCAGGACTGGCTTGAAGCGGAGCGCGATATTCGACAAGGTGTGGCGAAAACGAAGGAAAACACATGAAAATCAAATCAAAAGATTTCCAGGTCCAGGAAGGCGACAAGGTCGATCTCAAGAAGTGGCCGACGCTGGTGAACCCGGCGTACAAGTCGAAAAAGGAGTACAAAACACTCCTCGAAGAACAAGTAGATGAGCTGAGCGAGTTGCAACGCCTTCACTATGCATCCAATCGTTATGCGTTGCTGCTGATTTTTCAGGCCATGGATGCAGCAGGAAAGGACGGTGCCATCCGGCACGTCATGTCCGGTATCAATCCCCAGGGCTGTCAGGTGTTCAGCTTCAAACACCCGAGTGCCACGGAACTGGAGCATGATTTTCTGTGGCGCACCACGCAGTGTCTGCCGGAACGCGGTAGGATCGGCATCTTTAACCGATCCTACTACGAAGAAGTGCTGATTGTGCGTGTCCACCCGGAGATTCTGCAAGGCCAGAGGTTGCCGGATGAGGCCCTCGACGAAGAAACCATCTGGCAGGAGCGCTATCGTTCCATCGTGGACCTGGAGAATCATCTCTACCGTAACGGTACACGGATTATCAAGTTCTTCCTTCACCTTTCGCAGGAAGAGCAGCGAAAGCGCTTTCTCGATCGCATCGATGAACCGGATAAAAACTGGAAATTCAGTCTTGCGGATATTGAAGAGCGGAAATTCTGGAAACAGTACATGCAGGTGTATGAGGCGTGCCTGGGCGCAACCTGTACCGGAATCGCGCCCTGGTATGTGGTGCCCGCCGACGACAAGAAGAACGCCCGGCTGATTATTTCAAAGATTATTCTCGATACTTTCACTTCGCTCAAAATGCACTACCCGAAAACCGACGCCAGGCGCCGGCAGGAGTTGCTGTCGATCCGCGATCTGTTGGTCAAGGAAGCCCCTGCTGGCGACCGCGCCGGGTAAATCCGGCCTGCCGCATCACTGCGTCGCGGTCGCAGTGGCGCCGGCGGGTCTGGACACCAGCTCCGACAGCAGCAGCCCGTCCTGGCGGCTGAGTTGATGATTGCCGGCCACAACCCGGATGCTGGCCCGGCCATGCAGCGCGGGCACCCGGCGCAGGTCCTGACTGGCCGCCGGCACTACCTGGTCACCCGGCATCCCGAACGCGGAGCCGCGGACCACCGCGACGTAAACGATGTCAGGGTGCTGACGATTGTTGAGCCAGTACAGCAGGTTGCCGGGCACCGGCGGGGAGAGGTCCGAGAGGGCCCAGCGCGAAGACTGGATGGTGCGATACATGTCGTCCCCCACCTTGCGTTTTACCAACCAGCGCTTGATCCCGCCGAACAGCCCGCTGTCGTCGGTCGCATCCAGCGCCTGCGTGGCGCGCTCGGTACCCAGATTGGGCGCAGCGATGGTAATCAGGCGGTTGACCGTGCCCGCGCCGTAGTTCACCAGCGCGAGCCGGGCCACCACGCCACCAGCCGAATGCCCGATCAGGTCGACAGTGTCCGTTGGGTGCCGTTTCGCGATAGCGCCCAGCATCCCGCCGAGCAAGCGCGCCTGCTCCATCAGCGGGGCGGTGGAAGGCAGGTCGACCGTGTACATCGTGAATTTCCCGGCAGGTGGCCCGGCCGGCTTCAGCCGCACCCCGGACCGGGTCGACTGCCAGTTGCCGGCGAGTTTCCAGCCAGCCTGCTCCAACACAGGCAGGACTCCGCTCTGCTGCCAGGACGCAGAGTCCCCGAGGAACCCGTGCACCAGCACCAGGATCCGACCGGCGCTGGCGGGGCCGGCAAACACCAGCCCGAACACGCAGCACAGGGCCAGCCAGCACCGAGCCTGGCTGCGATGTATACCGTTCCCACCGGGTGGGTCGTGCGGCCGATGCCTTCGATCCTGACTGGGTTGCATGTGAGTGATCGGTTTCCGAGGGCGCCGAGCGCCGGTCTGTTACTCATGAAGAGTAACTCGGGCGGTGTATGCTTGCCTAGCAGCCGCAGCGATTCTGATGAGTGCAGGCGGCCGTGAGCCGCTCCATCCCGGCATCGGGACGGAAAAAATGCAGAAATCCGAAGGATGCTGCCGGCAGGAATTGCTGTCGATCCGCGAGCAGCTGGTGAAACAGGCCCCTGCTGGCGACTGCGCCGGGTACAACCGGCCCGCACCGACAGAAGGAGGGTCAACATGAGTCTGTTCCACGCCATGGGTCTTATCGTGACGCTGGTGGCGCTGTTCGGTTATTTCAATTGCCGGGTTACGCGGCTTCCCGACATCATCGGCATCACGGCCATCGGGCTGGTTGTCTCGATTATTGTGGCTGTCATCGGGACCTGGAACGCTGCCGTGGCCGGCTGGGCGCAACAGGCCGTTGCGGGGATCGATTTCTCGAAAGTGGTGTTCCAGGGCATGCTGGGCATGCTGTTGTTCGCCGGCAGCCTGTACGTCAATCTCGGCGACATCACCAGGGAAAAATGGGTCATCCTGGTGCTCGCCACCGTTGGGGTCGTGCTGTCCACGGTCATTGTCGGCACGGGGTTTTACCTCGGCGCGAAGCTGCTCGGTTTCGAGCTGCCGCTGATCAATGGTCTGCTGTTCGGGGCATTGATTTCGCCGACCGATCCGATCGCGGTGCTGAGCATCCTGCGCAAGGTCGGTGTGCCCAGGGCGCTGGAAACCAGGATCGCCGGTGAGAGCCTGTTCAATGACGGTACCGGCGTCGTGATCTTTCTGACACTGTTGAGCGTGGCCACCAGCGGGCATGAGGTGTCAACCTCCGAGGTGCTGACGCTGCTCGCCGAGGAAGTCGTCGGCGGGGTGGTCGTGGGCCTGGCGCTGGGTTCCCTGGGTGTTTACCTCCTGAAGGGCATCGACAGTTACGCCGTGGAAATCC
>Ga0307424_1001934_pt1 | contig 10496 bp, 7 predicted proteins | sample SalMarWE160320MG_FD_202157 | JGI IMG/M metagenome (GOLD analysis project Ga0307424, IMG submission 202157) | Salt marsh sediment microbial communities from the Plum Island Ecosystem LTER, Massachusetts, United States - WE1603-20 | ecosystem: Environmental > Aquatic > Marine > Intertidal zone >...
CCCAGAAGTTCCTGACGATCCACTAGATCCGCTTGTACCGCTTGTACCATCAATTCCAGAAGTTCCACTGCTACCGCTTGTGCCAGATGATCCAGAACTTCCCGACGTTCCTGATGAACCGCTTGAGCCAGATGATCCCGAAGTACCTGATGTTCCTGACGAACCGCTTGTGCCAGATGTTCCGCTTGTGCCCGATGAACCGCTTGAGCCGCTCGTACCTGAGATTCCTGAAGATCCAGAAGTACCAGAACTGCCAGATGTGCCACTACTTCCAGATGATCCCGAACTACCTGATGTTCCTGATGTTCCAGATGAACCACTTGTACCTCCTGTGCCTGATGTTCCAGAGCTACTACTACTGCCTGATGTACCACTAGTTCCTGATGAACCAGAAGACACTGACAATGGAGTATGGATATGTGAATAGTGTGCTTGTCCTTCGTAATATAAACTTACAGTTACATTTGTTGTTGAATCAGTAAAAGCATAGTAATGAACTGAAATCCTACTAGTAGAATCAACTACATAGTCTGATCGTGGAGCTTCAGCATCATAAAGACTTGGAGAAGATCCATTAATTTCATCTGTTGTTACATTAAATAATTCTGTTTCAATACCATTATTATATTCATAAACTCTAGCTATAATCTTTGTAATACCAGAATCTGAATCAACAGAAGCATAAGTTGAAAATTCCCAAAAACCAGCTGGTATAATACCTAATCCTGGATATCCAACTGTTGTAATATATTTATCTAGTAGAACTTCTCCTGTTGTATTATTAACAACTGCTGTATCTGTATCTTCTGCATCATCCACTGGAACAATTAATAATGATTCAAATCCAGTTGCATCTTGTGCTATTTCTTCATGAAGATATAGAATTTGTCCAGATGTTATTCCAGATGTTCCACTAGTACCTCCTGAGCCAGAGCTTCCGCTAGTACCAGAACTCCCGCTTGACCCAGAAGATCCACTAGTACCATCAATACCTGATGTACCTGAACTTCCACTAGTGCCACTCGTTCCATCTATACCTGATGTTCCTGAACTACCGCTTGAACCGCTCGTTCCAGTTTCCCCAGATGTTCCACTACTTCCGCTGGTTCCTGAAGATCCGCTAGATCCTGAACTACCCGAAGTACCGTCTTCACCACTCGTTCCAGATGATCCTGAAGATCCACCAGTTCCAGAACTTCCTGATGTTCCCGAGGATCCACTATTACCACTAGTGCCTGAACTACCACTGGTTCCACTGCTACCCGATGATCCGCTTGTTCCTGATGAACCGCTACTACCTGATGATCCACTTGTACCGGATGTTCCACTACTACCTGAACTACCTGATGAACCACTTGTCCCGCTAGAACCACCAGTTCCTGACGAACCAGAAGTTCCTGAGCTTCCAGAAGATCCAGATGTTCCTGATGTTCCACTACTACCTGAATTTCCTGATGAACCACTTGTACCGGATGTTCCACTACTACCTGAATTTCCTGATGAACCGGATGTTCCACTACTACCCGATGAACCGCTTGTACCATCTAAATCTGCTTTTTCAATCCAACTTCCACTTTCTTTATAATAGTAAATATTTGATGTAGTATCTAGATAAAAATCACCATCAATACCAAGACTATCTAATGGCGGTACTTCTCCAGAATACCATGTATTTCCTGATGAGCCACTTGTACCAGACGAACCACTTGTACCAGACGAACCACTTGTGCCGCTAGTTCCTGAACTTCCAGAGGTTCCGGATGTTCCGCTATTACCCGAAGTGCCACTTGAACCAGATGTTCCACTACTTCCACTTGAACCTGACGTTCCTGATGATCCACTAGTTCCTGAAGTACCAGAACTGCCTGATGTACCCGAACTACCAGACGTTCCAGATGAGCCACTTGATCCTGATGAGCCACTTGATCCTCCTGTACCAGATGTTCCACTAGATCCAGAACTACCTGATGAACCACTTGTTCCACTACTACCTGAACTACCAGAAGTACCATCAATTCCTGATGTTCCACTACTACCTGAACTTCCTGAAGATCCACTAGAACCTGCTGGTCCAGGTGCTCCAGATAATGAAACTAGCCAATCACTATAAATGCCAGAACCCGTTGTTGATGTTACTTCAACATGCATTTCTCCAGTAGTTGAATTATAATAAACAACAGTTCCTTCTATTTTATGGTTTTCATCATATGCAACAATAACAGGTTGCCCAATAGAATATGATAAACCAGTTTCAACTATTAATGAAATTGTTCCTGTAGAATCTTGAATTGTTAAAGTTGTTGTTGAATCAGTTGAATATTTATCACCTGATAACCCAGATGTACCACTAGAACCTGAACTGCCTGATGTTCCGCTACTACCGCTTGACCCGCTAGTTCCTGAAGTTCCGCTCGAACCCGAAGTTCCGCTACTACCGCTTGACCCGCTAGTTCCTGATGAGCCAGAACTGCCTGATGTTCCACTACTTCCACTTGAACCTGATGAACCGCTAGTACCATCTATACCTGATGTTCCTGAAGATCCGCTTGTTCCATCAATACCTGATGTACCTGAACTGCCTGATGTACCACTAGATCCGCTAGTTCCTGATGAACCGCTTGTACCTGATGTTCCTGAGCTTCCTGATAATCCGCTTGTGCCTGATGTACCAGATGATCCTGACGAACCGCTTGTGCCTGGTATCCCTGGATTTCCATTTAAACCAGAAGTACCAGAACTACCAGATGAACCGCTAGAACCACTACTTCCTGATGTCCCCGAACTACCAGATGTTCCTGGTTCTCCAGCTAATCCAGAAGTTCCAGAAGTACCTGAACTTCCTGATGTTCCATCTTGTCCACTAGTCCCAGATGAACCGCTTGAACCACTAGATCCGCTATTACCACTAGTGCCTGAACTTCCACTTGACCCGGAAGTTCCCGAAGACCCTGACGAACCCGTAGTCCCAGAACTACCACTAGTTCCAGAACTTCCTGATGTTCCGCTATTTCCTGATGAACCACTTGTCCCGCTAGAACCACCAGTTCCTGATGAACCAGAAGTTCCACTCGTACCCGAAGATCCAGATGATCCACTTGTCCCGCTGCCTCCTGTATTTGTTTGATTAATCCATAAGTTTGAACTAGAATCATAAACTAGAATTTCGTTGTTTGATGGATCTGTAATAGTAACATCTGTTAAATTATTTAATAATAATGTTCCAGAACCACCAGCTCCTGATGTTCCAGAAGTTCCGCTAGTACCCGAAGAGCCAGTTCCACCAGTTGCTTCAGCATAAGATATCCACGCTGTACTATCCCCATAATATCTTTGCTGTTCATCTTGAACATATATTTCGCGACCTTCGTCACTTGGTGTATGTGCTGGTAGGGTTGGAAGGATCTCACTATAGAAGGGGCCTTCCACTGTAATACCATCAAATTTCATCTAGTTTATATCCTATTAAATTTAATTATAATAATGCTGGTATAATTCCAGTATTTTTGGTAATAGTATCTAAAGCTTTCCCAAATGTTTCATCTGTACTATGGCTGGTTTTATAAGCATCCCAAACTGCTTGGGCTATAGCTTCTGACGTAAGAACACCCTCAACCAATGTTGAAACAGTTGACTCAATTCTAATATTATTTAACAAACCATCTGCATCTACAAATGGACTTACTCCTTCTTCTGTATATAAGTTACCTGTAATAGATAAACTGTAAGATCCTGAATATGGTTTAATCCTCCATCCATTGGTTAGAAAATAAGTGGCTCCTAAAAAACGAGTTCCTGGCAATGGGTCACCACCAACTCCCCTCATTGCTCTTAAATATGTAGAAGTGTATAGTCCATCTGGAGTTGCTTGAATCCATTCTTTCCAATCAGAATATAATCCAGATCCTACATTTATTGCAGTCACTCCATCATTCACTAGAATGAGTTTATTTGGTCCATCGAAAGTAACACTATGAAAAAAATTCCAGTGATCAGTATACATTACCCAAGGATTCATTAATATAACTCCTTTATATTTCAAACCAGTCAACTGCCATATGGACAGTTGATGTTCCAGTAAATGCTCTAGCTTCAAGTGTAAAACGTAATGGTTCAGCTGTTATATCTGCTCTTCTTACTGCTTTAACTGATTGAGCAGAAACGTCTCCTGGCGTAGCAGTATCAATAGTCTTAGATTCTCCAGCAGAAACAAAACCAGAAATTACAATAATTCCAGGTCCAACTGATGTAGAATCAACATCATACTCAGTTAGTGATCCCTCTGCTAGTCTGCTTTGCCACACGTACCCACTTAAATTATCAAATGAAACAGTAACCCTATATTCAATAACAGCAGAAGAATATATTTTGAGTGTCGATGGAACAATCCAAATTCTATTGGGTTTTCCTGCAAAATCAAGTTCGCTTGCTCTAATTGAAGTTATATATGTCCAGTCTGTATCTACTGTTTTATTTGTAACATTTAAACCTCTAACTGTTTCTTCAGGTTGAAATTTTCCTTCTGTTTTGACAGTTGAACATATAGAATTCATTTCACTTGTTCCAGAAGTATTTGAGCTATTTAACATTTCCCATCTCAATGGCAATCTAGGAGCACCAAATGTAGTTCTTGGATAATTATTTGCATGATTATGCTCATGACAAACAATTCTAGTACCATTAATATTTACTCCAAATCTAATTCTACCAACACCTAACCATTGAAAGTCTATAAAAAAGATATTGGATTTAGTAAGATCTAGATTAAATTTGCTGAGGTTATTAATATCACCATCACCATTTAGATTGTCCATATTCCAATTAGCCTGTGCAACTTTTGTTTCAACCATACTTCCAGAAGCAGATGACCTTACAACTGTATATATTGTGGTTCCATTTAACTCAAAAAACAAACCATTATTATCATCGAAATACCCCCAACGTCTTACGCTTCCTTCTTTTCCAGCATCTCCATGCCATAATGTCATTTCAATAAGTTGTGAAATACCAGGTTGATACATATGATATACATCTGTTGTTCTAACTATATAATCTGCAGTAGAATCTCCAATACTCATTTCAACACATGGAACATCAGGATTAAAAGTTGATGAAGCAGTTCCTGTTGTTTCTTCACTTATGTCATTTGGTAGTTTATCATAACGATATAAATAACTTCCAAGAGTTTCTATTTGTGAAACTTGAAGTCTTCCAAAAGCATCAAGTTGTAAATGTCCTTCTGGAGCAGCAACACTTAAAGCTCCATACTGATCTACAAATGCAATATTTTCTGGAGAGTTTCCACCAGAAATTACTGTATTAGGTATATACCAAGCAGTTCCTGTACCATTTACTGTAGCATAAGTAATTCCATCAACTTGTATATTCTCACCATCTGTTAAAGTTACTGAGCTAACAGGTGTAAGTATTAGATGAATTGCACCAGTATTAGTTGTTCCCTCTACTCTCGTTACGTCTCCAGTTACTCCCGATACACTACAAACTACTCTATCTCCAAGCTCAAAATCTATTGTACCATTATCAAAATCGATCTCAAGCATTACACGTTGCAACGTTTTCTTCCCTGTTGAATCAGGGGGCAACTGTATATATTGGTGTGACATTTTATTCTCCTCTCTTTAATTATGCAGGATTACTATAGTTTCTTTCAAGCGGTGCAACTAATGAGAACGATTGACCCTTTGATCTACTTATAGTTCCAGTAGTAGAAACATATTGTGCAGTATTAAGTCCAATAGCAACGATCGTTACATTTGCATCTGTACCTTGAGTTCTTCCACCTTGAGTATTTCCATCATAATCAAATGTAAATTGGTATGCAGAAGCGCCAGCGACGAGACCAGCAATTTGATTTGCTGTAGAATCGCTTGAATCTTCTACAATAACTGCATTAGCTGTTCCATAATCACCACTTGGATTAGTTGTAAAGAACATCCAAAAATAAGCATCAGCATCATTCTGCAAGTTATCATTAAATGCAATACTACCTGTAGCAACATATGGATAATACACTGTTGTTCCAGCATCAGTTACAAAGTACAAGTTGTTTGTATCATCAGCATTTATATTATCAATAAAAACTCCACCATCGCTTGTTAATAACGTATATAAATCTGAACCAACAAATTGTAGTAATTCATCTGCAGTTTTACCATAACTATAACCAGCGCCGCTATCAATATCCGCATCTTGTCTTAATAGATACTGAATCTTCTCATAAACATAACCACGTGCTTGTCCACCAGCATCAATTATAACATGAAAATTACCTGAACCTTGGACAAAACCAGTTTTGGTTTGTGGAGAAGCATAGTAAGTAACAACAATAGATGAATATGATGCACCTGTATCTGTTTCAATATCATTATCACTTGCTGAAATATTAGCGTCTGAACTATTAGATAGAGGCAAGGCGTATTTTCTATAAGTTAATGATGCTAAATTCTGTTCACTTAAAAGATCATAGCTATCAAATGTTTTACCCTGTTCTCGTAAGAAAATCTTAAAATAAGTAGAGTAATCGTAATCACCATAACCAGCACCTGCATAGTACTGAATTGCCTGGTTTACTGGACCAGTTAAATTTGTATATACAACTGCTGTTTGGTCTGCTGCTTGAATATAATAAGCAGTATCTGAACCAGAATCTTGAAAGGATCCAAGTGTGGTTAGATTAAAAAATGCTTTATTGGTTGTACCGCCCTGTGTTACAGCCCAACCACCATCTCTAACTAGTAATTCAGATGCTGTATCTGCAAAGTCCCATCCATTTATTAATTCAAACTGTTCATCTGTAATTGGAGTAAATGGAAATAGAACTGGAATCAAAGTCGAGTCATATCGCCACTCCTCTTTAATAAATGAATATAGTGCTTTTAAAGACACACCATCTGTGCTTAAATTTCCAGCAATATGCAACGCTATAGTTAAATTTGTTGCATCAATTGTAACTTCCGTTCCCTGATTTAAAAAATCAGGATCAACTATTTTAGCCATGATTTTTACTCCTTTTAAATCTTTATAAGATTTGTTTAATTAATATTTTTATTATGTTGGGTTATCATAAACTCTATCTCCAGTTAATGTTAAAACAATTGGAGCAGAGGCTGTATTAGACGTTGTTGGATGAGTTAATGTTTGTGACAAATATAAATAATCTAAACTCAGTACAACAATTCTTGCAGTAGTTCCTGATAAAGAACCGTCGAATGAATAAAGTTCTGTACCATCAGAAGTTTCGACTCCATATAACTGATTACCATTTGAGTCATAAATTCTAAACTCTGCATTTGTTACTATAGTACCAGCTGAATTTTGAATTTCAAAATACCAGTCAATAGACTGAACTATAGTAGTAGTAGAACCTGGACCATTTCTATAATATGGATAATCTCCGCCAGAAACATTTATAGTTACATGACCACCACTATTATTATATATTGGTTCATTTCCAGTTGAGCCATTTGATGTAGCATAATTATTATAAGTACAACCAATTAAACTATAAGTTCCACCAGCATGATTTGAATCTAATTCTATTGCGTGATTTGAACCATCGCTAGTAAATGCACAATTTGATATGTTTTGTAGATTGCTTGCTTGAATGGTTGAAGTAGAATAACAATTTATAAATGAACAACTATCAAAAACAGCTTCTGATTGAGTTACTTCACCACATCGTGTAAATGTAGTATTTGTAATTTCAACCGTATTTAAACCGCTTGTTGTATCAAATACAAATGTATCCATATCAACAAATGTACATTGATCTAAATAAACATCTGCTGGATCGCTCATCAAAAATCTTCCGCGAGAAGCAGTTGTTATATCAAGAACTTGAAATGTAAATCCAGTCATTGAAACATATGAATTTATATTTTGAATTTCAATTAAGTTAAAATTTTCTGTTACTTTTGGGCACCATTTAATAAATACATTTACGTTTGTATCTCGAAAATCAACTGGATTTGATCCTGTTCCAAGTAACATTCTTCCTTGCCACAAATAACCGCCACTAGTTACCTGAATTAAACCCCATCTACTAGTCTGAACATCATTTTGAGAAGCGAAGCCATCTATTGTTGCATATCCATTTCCGGAATCACCCAATTCAAATATTGCACTACACCTTCCATATCTCATAGCATCGACCTGATGCGGCTCACCCTTTGATGGAAATGCTATAAGTGCTACACCTGCACCAACTACTTGATCTGATGTATAAGTTCCAGTTTGGGTATCAAATGCAACAGTAGTATTAACAGCATGACATTGCCAACCACTATACGGATTTGGTGATTTATCACTACCACCAACATACCACCAACCAAAATTATTAATATCTTGCCCGATAAGAACATGCATTCCAGCATAAGTAGTTGCTGTACCTGCATAGTCATCAATCGCAAATGGGGATGAAAAGTTTTGCCATATAAGAAAAGCACCATCTGTAGGAAGAGTTATGGTACTTCCATTGTCATAACCAAGATTTCCTAATGTTTTTGATTTACTACATGTTTGTGTAACAGCATAACTTCCTTGAATATATGGATAGTCACTATCCTGATATGAAGGACTTCCTTGAGTATTAGTACTAAAATTAGTCCACCCAGCAGCTTCATCACCAGTAGCTATATCTGTGAGGTCTTCTGAATAACTTGGTGCCGCCATCTAATATCCTCCTCAACAGATTGGATGGTATGTCCTTCTGCTAAATAAAAAAATCTTTTTTTCTCTTTTAAGTTTATTATCAAAACTGATATACCTTCTCTTTGAAAAAATCCTATTTGCCCAATTATCAAATCTGATAACTCACCTTCTGTAGATCCAACTATTACTTTATCAGAATATTTTTCAAATAAAACTCCACAATTATCAGGTCTCAAATCTATGTGCGCATATTCCATTTGTTTCCAACAACATTCAAATATTCTACAAGCTTCTGGTCTTTCTGAATATATCTTGCACCCAACATTTTTTTCACAGTGTTTACAATATTCGCCTTCTGGACTGTCAGTATCAATAATTAATAAATCTTTACAACAGATAGTACAATTCCCACAATTCATATTAAATCTCCGTGATTTTCGTAAGTTTTAACTTATCATTAAAAACAAAATTTTCAACTAAAGGTTCTTGACTATCTTTCTTTTTTATTTTAACAGTAACTTCTAATGAATGTACGCCAGTTTGATATGTATCTTCTTTAAAATTTTTTAGAATCCTCTCTAAACGACGTTCAAAATGTCCCCACAAATATAGAAATTCGTCTTTGTCTTTTTCAGCGTCTAGTTTATGTTGTTCTTCTTTTTCTTTCATCTCTACTTCTTTAGCTATCTGATTTAAGATCTTATTCTGCTCTTCATTTGCATTTGGAAAATTAATTTCGTTTGACATATGTAAATTTTACTCCATCTATAACAGTTGTAATAGAATATTTACCACGTTTTACTGGAGCTCTCCCTTCAATGTTTCTGCCAGATACAAGTTCGCCATCCAATATTGTAAATAGCGAAGCATTTATATCTTTAGGAAACATTCTAATGTACTTATAAAGCCTAGTCTGGTTTACCGGACAATCAAAATTAAATATTTTTTTTAATTCTGCTTCGGTATATTTTTCATTTCTATGTTCTTGTAGAATACCATAAACTCTCAACTCTTCAAATGATCCTTCGTCCATATGTACTCCTTTTATATTTGTTCTTAAATTTAAGTCTCAACTATTGTTGACAAATTTCCACTTCCATCATACGAAAAAGTTTTTGTTAATGTTTCGCTATCTGATTCTCGTGTGATAACAAGGGTTACTAATTGACTGCTTCCATTATAAGTTAAGTCTTTTGTAAATAGTAAAGTATCACTTATATTATCATAAACTTTTACTTGCGATAATAACCCAGCAGAATATGTAAATTCTTTTTTATTATATTTATAAGTAGAGTCATAAGCCATATGAAGTTCAAGATTACTTCTTGAAGTTGAATCATAAGCACCTCCACCCGATGTTCCGCTGGTTCCTATTCCGTATGTAATTGAAGCCCAACCAGTTCTATCTGCAGAAAAGGATATTTGTAAATTAGATGAATCAATAAAATATATATCTAGCGGAACTAGAGTTTTATAGTCATCACCTATTACTTCAACATTAACAAATCTTTGTCCTAAGTTATGATGAACATTCCAAATATTTGAAGCTACTGATTGAACGTGAGTATAAGCATTTCCGCTATGTCCAGATGTGCCTGAACTACCTGATGAACCAGTTGCTCCAGATGTTCCGCTTGAACCAGATGTGCCTGAACTACCTGATGAACCACTTGTTCCACTACTACCTGAACTACCTGATGAACCACTTGTTCCACTACTACCTGAACTACCTGATGAACCACTTGTTCCACTACTACCTGAACTACCTGATGAACCACTTGTTCCACTACTACCTGAACTACCTGATGAACCAGTTGCTCCAGATGTTC
>Ga0307424_1001936_pt1 | contig 10483 bp, 6 predicted proteins | sample SalMarWE160320MG_FD_202157 | JGI IMG/M metagenome (GOLD analysis project Ga0307424, IMG submission 202157) | Salt marsh sediment microbial communities from the Plum Island Ecosystem LTER, Massachusetts, United States - WE1603-20 | ecosystem: Environmental > Aquatic > Marine > Intertidal zone >...
CGGATATCCTCGGAAAATTTTACTGTAAGACCGGCATCTTTCAGGCGAATGTGGGATCCATAAATGTGGCCGGCCAGTATTTTCAATTCAATTGCATCGATGATTCTCAGGACAGATACGGGCAATGGTCCAAAACGGTCTTTTAGCTCGTCCTTGATTTTTTCCAGCTCCTCTGCATTTTGATAATTAACCAGACGCTGATAAACAGATACCCTTTCTGATTCACTGCTGATATAATCCCAGGGAATCATCAGATCAAAATCCACATCAATCTTTGCATCAGTGAAACGCGCAAGCGCTTCAGTTGTTTCCCCTTTTTGTTTTTCCTTTAATTTGTGCACAGATTCGTCGATCATCCGTACGTAAAGATCAAAACCGACTGCCTGGATATTTCCACTCTGTTCTTTTCCCAGAATATTACCAATACCTCTGATCTCCATATCACGCAGGGCAATCTTTAATCCGGAACCCAGATCGGTAAAATCCTGTATGGCCCGCAGCCTTTTTTGGGCAAGATCTGTCATGCGCGCCACCGGCGGGACGAGCAGGTAGGCATAAGCCTGGACATTTGAACGTCCGACACGTCCGCGTAACTGATAAAGCTGAGAAAGACCGAATTTATCAGCATGGTCGATGATGATTGTATTTACATTAGGGATATCCAATCCATTTTCAATGATCATCGTCGAAATTAAAATATCATATTTTTTATGGATAAAATCGAACATGATCGATTCCAGCTGCCTTTCCGGTAATTGTCCGTGCGCAATCACAATGCGTGCGGACGGGATGATTTCAGTAAGGATCTGGCGGAGACTGTCGATGGTCTTTACCCGGTTATGAACAAAATAGACCTGTCCTTTTCTCTCCAGCTCCCTGTTTACTGCCTGTCTGATCAGGTCGTCATCCCATTCATGTAACTCGGTAATAACCGGTAAACGGTTTCTTGGCGGCGTTTCAATATTGGAAAGGTCGCGCGCACCCATTAAAGACAAATGTAAAGTTCTGGGAATTGGCGTGGCGGTCATAGTCAATATATCCACCGTCACCCGTAAGTTTTTTAATTTCTCTTTGTGTTTGACACCAAAACGCTGTTCTTCGTCTATGATCAGCAAACCAAGTTCTTTAATTTTAACGTCCTCAGAGAGCAACCGGTGAGTACCGATAATGATATCGATCTCTCCCCGGGCAAGTTTATCAATCAATGATTTCTGTTCTGACTGGGTGCGGAAACGGGACAGCATTTCCACGTGAACCGGAAACTCAGACATGCGCTCTTTAAAGGTTTGTAAATGCTGATAGGCAAGAATGGTGGTAGGCACCAGAACTACCACCTGCTTTCCTTCCATAACCACTTTAAATGCCGCCCTGATCGCCACTTCTGTTTTTCCGTAGCCGACATCACCACATAACAGACGGTCCATGGAATTATCCGCCTCCAGGTCCGTTTTCACTTGCTCAATCGCGGTCAGCTGGTCTTCCGTCTCTTCAAATGGGAACGAGGCTTCAAGTTCCCTCTGCCAGTGAGTATCATCTGAATAGGAGAAACCGGGTTCAGCCTTGCGGGCGGCTTGCATCTGGATTAGTTCTGTGGCCAGTTTTTCTATGGAGGCTTGGGTACGTTTCTTCAGACGTTCCCACTCGCCGCTTCCTAAACGGGTTAATTTTGGAAGTGTTTCCTCTTCACTGGCATATTTTTGCACATTATTCAAGCGGTCTACACTGACAAACAATACATCACCTTCCGCATACTGCAGTTTGATGCACTCCCGGCGGCTTCCCCCGCCCTCAATCGTTTGCAGGCCCATATATTGCCCGATACCGTACTGGAAGTGTACGACATAATCGTTGAGATTGAGCGCGCTCAGACTGCGCAGGTATTCACCATTTTTAAAACGCTGATAGGTTCGCCGCTTTTTAAACCGGTCAAAGATCTCATGATCGGTAAGCACCTGCAAGGCTGCATCCGGAAAAACAAATCCCTCATGCAAAGAACCGACAGTGACATTGGCTGCTGTATCCAATCCTTCATCGGTCAGAATTTCTTCCAGTCTTTCTGCCTGTGACCTTGTATCGCATTGAATCAGTGTAAAGAGTTTATCCTCTCTCATTTTGCGCAGATAGCTAAAAAGCCGGTTCAGATGCCCGGCAAAGGTAGGAGGTGTATTACTAGTGAATCTCACTTTTTCAGATTTTTTTTCGGAGAGCAGAGTAAATTGAATGGATGTAAACTCCTTAAGTTTTGCAGAAATTTCTTCCCACAAAAGATATCGTTCGGCAGGTGAAGCGGGAAACACATTTTCTTCCAACAGACGCTGATAGGTTTCTTCTATCTGTTCCTTATAAGCCTGCCCTTTTGTTTCAATGAGTTGCTGTTCTTCAACGACGAAAACGGTGTCATCACTGAGGTATTCAAAGATCGTTTGCAGATTTTCGACACTTTGCAGGGCGGGCAACAACTCGATCTCCTCGATCTCTTCGATTGATCGTTGACTGATAACATTAAATGTACGGATTGATTCGATGGTATCCCCAAAAAATTCAATGCGCACCGGATCTGATTTTGTCCAGGGAAAAATATCAATAATCCCGCCCCGGATGGCATAATGTCCGACATCTTCGACGATATCAGTACGTTCATAGCCGATCTGGTGCAGCGATTCATGCAGAGATTGAAACATAAAAGTGGAATTTTTTTTCAGCAGATAATGGCCATCCACAAATTTTTCCGGTGAGGGTACACGTTCCATAAATCCGCTGAAGGGACTGACCACTACCCCTTTTTCCCCGTTGATGAGAAATTGCAGTGTTTCCAGACGTAGTTTCACCAGACTGGGATTCGGATCATGGTCGTCATACACGGCCCTTTCTGTGGCAGGCAGAAATACCACCTGATCAGTGGGCAGTAACACCTCCAGATCATCACGCATCTTTTCTGCTGAATCCGTATCATGGGTGAGAAAGACAACCGCCTTATTCAACTTGTCCACAAGATAGGTTATTAAAAAAGCGCGCAGCGATCCCTTCAGCCCTTCTGCTGTTATTCGTTTTCCGGTCTTTGCCGGCAGCCGGAATTCAGAGAAAACTGCTGTTTCATATATCTTATTTTTTAGAAGCGTGATCATGGATGAGATGGGCAGCCTTATTACTGGGAATATATTGAAGATAACGCAGCAAAATCATCATTAACCGGGATGGCTGCCCGATTGCAGCCTGTCCAGGTCAGCGTTATATCTTCCTTCAGGATAGGATTCTTTCATTTTAATGTAGTAGGCATCAAAAATGTCACGTCGGCCAAGGTAAAAATAGGATGCAGCGGTCAGGAATCCGACACTTTCCATATCAAAAAAATTTTTATCCATACTCAGAATTCCTTCACAGAGTGCGATGACATTCAGGTAATTTTTTTGTTGAAACTCAAGAAAAGCAAGTCCGAAATTCGCCGATGCCTTCCGTTGGGCAGGCGGATTATCTGCTAAAATCCGCTTGAAAAATTCCCGGGATTGTTTTTCGTTTTTCAGGTAATAGGCAATAAATCCCAGGTAAAAAAGGATTGACCAGGTATACTCGGGTGCTTTCTCCTGGAAATGGAGAAGTATTTCTTTGAAAAAGGGATCAGCGAGATCATAATTACCCTGTGTAAAATAGAGTTTACCCAGCTCGTATTTTACATACTGTTGTTTTTCATCGCTGTTGTTCTCATCCAGAGACAGTTGCAGCAGACGTTCCGCCATGGCCGGATTGCCGAGAGCAATATATGCATATCCCTGAACACGATAAATATCATCCCGTGCCCTGTAGGATGGATCATGCAAAAGCACATTTTCAGCCGCTTCGATCGCCTCTTCAAAAGCCTTCTCATAAAAATAAACCCAGCTGACCTCCGCCCAGATAATAGCCTTATTTTCCGCCGTCTCGGCAAAATTCATTGCCTGAAAATACATCAGCCGGGCATTTTTATAGGCTTTTCCTTCAAAATGTTTTCTGGCTGATTCCAGACTTTCCAGGAATTTTTGATGATTAGAACTCATTTGAATGATTGGTAAAGATTTTTTGACTGGCAAAGACCGGTCAGGAATCTGCCTTACAACTTGACTTTTATGCGCAAAAATATAAATTTAAACACTGACTTTAACGGAATCAATTAAGTGAAAAACTTCTGCTTAGCCTGTCCCGGTTTTGAGGAGTTGCTCAGATCAGGGCTTTCGATGCGAAACAGACTTCTGCATCCCCCGGGTACCTGCGAAAACGGGAGAAATAAAAAATCTGAATAATAACTGTTTCCTCAAAAAAAATAATGTCTGTGGTTTTCTCCACTGTAAGTTAAAACTTCATGTTGAAATTATACTAAAGCTGATAAACCTAATTTTCCGGGAGATAAAATGGATCAGTCATATGATGTTGCCATTATCGGATCCGGCCCAGGCGGTTATGTGGCGGCTATCCGTGCGGCTCAGCTGAATCTGAAAACAGTTCTGATCGAGAGAGAAAATCTGGGCGGGATCTGTTTAAACTGGGGGTGTATCCCAACCAAAGCGCTGTTAAAAAGTGCTGAAACTTACGCATTATTTAAGGAGGCAGACAGTTTTGGGCTTAAGGCCGATAAATTGAGTTTTGATTTTAAAAAAATTATCGATCGAAGCCGAAAGGTAGCAGACATCAATTCCAAGGGTGTCGGCTTTTTGATGAAAAAGAATAAAATTGACGTGCTTAAAGGCCAGGGCCGTATAACAAGTGCTTCCTCCCTTGAGGTAAACGGTGAGGATGGAAAAACGACACCACTCTCAGCCCGCCATATCATTATTTCTAGCGGCGGGCGTCCCAGAAGTATTCCGGGTATTGATATAGACGGTAAAAAGATTATCGAGTATCGAAAGGCGATGTCACTGGAAAAAAAGCCGGCATCGATGGTGATTGTCGGGGCTGGAGCTATAGGCGTTGAATTCGCCTACTTCTATAACCAGTTCGATACAAAAGTGACCATCATCGAAATGCTCGATCAACTTCTGCCTGTCGAGGATAAAGAAGTCAGTGATCTGCTGGCAAAAAATTTCAAAAAAAATAAAATAGATATACATACATCAACAAAAGTGGCGGGTATTAAAAAGAGTAAAAATGGCGTGATCGTTACATATATTAAAGACGGTAAAGAAGATACCATAGAGGCGGATATCGCTCTCATCGCCATAGGTATCCAGGGAAATGTGGAAGATCTCGGACTGCAGGAGGTTGGTGTAAAAACAGAAAAAAGTTTTATTCCCATCGATCAATGGTATCAGACAAATGTCAGGGGTATCTATGCTATTGGTGATATCACCGGCCCCCCCCTGCTGGCACATGTTGCCTCGCATGAAGGCATTATCTGCGTAGAAAAAATAGCCGGTCACCCGACTCACGCCCTGGATTATAACAGTATCCCCGGCTGCACTTACTGCCAGCCACAGGTGGCCAGTATCGGTCTGACGGAAGCAAAAGCAAAAGAAGCCGGTCACGAGCTGATGATCGGACGTTTTCCTTATGCCGCCTCGGGAAAAGCACGGGCAATCGGTGAGCGCGAAGGTTTCGTCAAATTGATATTTGACAAAAAATACGGCGAATTGCTGGGTGCGCATATTATCGGAGCCGAGGCAACAGAATTGATCGCTGAACTGGGAGTAGCCAAGAATCTTGAATCCACCGCCGAATCATTACTTAGAACTATACATGCCCACCCGACATTATCGGAAATGATTATGGAAGCAGCCGGTGATGCACTGGGCGAATCAATTAATATTTAACGAGATATTAGCTAACCTGGTCTATTCATAAATTTCTCACGCAGAGGCGCTCCCGAAAGGATGCCTTCGGCAAAAGTCGCTGAGAATTATTTAAGGTAGAGGCCGTTCGCGAACGGCCTCTACTTTGGTCAAATCCTTTAAAAATAAACTCTTGCGTATCTGCGAGATGTCAATTATCCAGACTAATTAATGCTTAGCACATGAACGCAGTCCAATTGATAGAAACCGGTCTTACTGATTATCAGCAGATCTGGGCTTTGCAGAAAGCGCTGTTCGAAGAGGTATCAGTAGAGCGTAACCGGAATTATTTCATCCTTACCGAGCATAGACCGGTCATCACAATAGGAAAAAATGGCAGTTTAAAGAACCTGCTTGCTGATCCGGCCCTGCTCAAATCGCAGGCAATCGATCTGGTCAAAATAGACCGGGGAGGGGACATCACGTATCACGGACCGGGACAAATAGTCGGTTATCCGATTCTCAATTTATCCCTCTTTCGCGAAGACGCGGGCTGGTATCTGCGTTCTCTCGAGGACATGATTATTAACAGTTTAAAGGATTTTGATATCCAGGCCGGACGACTGGTTGATCTTACCGGTGTCTGGACCGGACAAAATAAAATTTGCGCTATTGGAATTAAAATCACACGCTGGGTGACGATGCACGGATTTGCATTGAATGTTTCGCCGTCGTTAGAACACTTCCGTTTCATTATTCCCTGCGGAATATCTGATAAGGGTGTAACATCTATTTTAGAGGAAACCGGAAATATACCGCCTAAAAATGATGTTATTACTAGTTTATGTACAAGTTTTAAGCGAATTTTTAACGTAAAACTGGAAAAGTACAAAACTTCATGAGTTTTACAGCGGTTTTTAAGCCTTGTCTGCTAGATCCTTATCAAATACACAAGTTTGTCATTGCCGGGATGAGGCTAAAAAATGAAAAATAGAACATCTAAAATGTGTCCGGTCTTCCCTGATCTTGTCTGTCCTCAGGGAGAAAAAATGAGCGCAGCCTGTGCCGTACGTGTGAGTGGTAACTACGACCCGATGATCTATTTCAGGGATCACCTGCTTCTGAACTGCGCCCTTTACCAGAGTCAAAAAGATAAGGATGTTGGTAATCGGAATAAAAGATGAGCAAGGAAAAAGCCCGCACAAAAGTTGTCAAACATACTGGCGAAAACAGGCTTACACCTGCTACGCTGATCTCGATTTATAAGAATATCCTCAGCACCCGTCTGATGGACGAGAAGATGATGATCATGCTGAAACAGGGAAAGAGTTTTTTCCATATCGGCAGTTCCGGTCATGAGGCGGTACAGTCTGCCTTTGCCTATGCCCTGCAGCCCGGTTATGATTGGGCATATCCTTATTACCGTGATCTGGCTTTTGTTATTCAATATGGTGTGTCCCCATTCGATATTTTTCTGAATTTCCTTGCCCGGGTCGACGATCCAAGCTCCGGTGGAAGGCAAATGTCTAACCATTATGGCCATAAAAAACAACGTATTGTGACACAGTCAAGCCCGACCGGTACACAGTTTTTACAGGCAACCGGATGTGCACTGGGTGCGCTTAAAGAAGGCAAGGATGAAGTGGTATATGTCTCATCAGGTGAGGGAACAACCGCACAGGGTGATTTCCATGAAGCCCTGAACTGGGCGGCACGTGATCAGCTGCCCGTCATCTATGTGGTTCAAAACAATAAATACGCCATCTCTGTGCCTGTGGATAACGAGCTTGCCGGCGGCTCGGTTTATAATATCGGTTGTGGCTATGAAGGTCTGAACCGTTTTAAAGTTGACGGTACGGATTTTTTTGAATCCTATCAAACTGCCCGGGAAGCTGTCGAACTGGCACGTAGCGGGCAGGGACCCTCGCTCATTGAAGCAGAGACGATCCGTCTTCTGCCGCATTCCAGCTCTGATTCACATATCAAATACCGGAGTAAAGAGGAACTGGAAAGTGATCAAAGAAAGGATCCGCTTCCGCGATTTGAGCACTATCTTATCAGTCATAAAATCAAAACCTCAGAGGAACTGGCTGCACTGAAGAAATCACTAAAAACTGAAATAGATCAGGCTGCCGAAGAGGCAGAAAAAGCCGGCCATCCTTCCCCTTCATCCGTATTTGATTTTATTTTTGCACCGCCAGAAGAATCTGAGGGCCTGTCATACCATACAAGCTTAAACCAGGGTGATCCTGTTGTGATGGTTGATGCGATTAATCATGCGTTGAAGGAAGAGATGGCGCATAATGACAAAATGTACCTGTTCGGACAGGATGTAGCCGACCGTAAAGGCGGCGTATTCACCGCCACCAGCGGTATTTCAACCATGTTTGGAACGGAACGCTGTTTTAATGCCCCGCTCGCCGAATCCAGTATTGTCGGCGTGGCAATCGGTATGGCCGTCCGGGGTTTAAAGCCGGTAATAGAAATACAGTTCGGCGATTATATCTGGACCGCAATGATGCAGATCCGCAATGAATTATCAACAATCCGCTGGCGAAGCAATAACAGCTGGTCATGTCCGGTCGTTTTACGGGTTCCGGTTGGTGGTTATATTCATGGTGGCTTATGTCACTCCCAGAATATTGAAGCTTTTTTCAGCCACATTCCCGGCTTGAAAATCGTTTATCCCAGTCAGGCTGATGATGCAAAAGCACTTTTAAAAGCAGCCATCCGCGGCCAGGACCCGGTCCTCTTCCTGGAACATAAGGGTCTTTACAGGCAAAGTTATGCCACAGCGCCGGAGCCGGGTGAAGAAGATTTACTACCGATCGGCAAAGCTGTGGTACGCCGCCGGGGGTCAGACGCGACAGTCGTCACCTATGGAGCGCTGGTTCAGAAGTCGATGGAGGCAGCCCGCCTCTTAGCCAGAGAAAATTTCCAGATTGAAGTTATCGATATTCGTTCAATCGTTCCCCTCGATATCGAATTAATTCTCAGTTCAGTTAAAAAAACCAATAAAATTCTTATCGTACACGAGGATAGTATTTTTCAGGGTTTCGGCGCGGAGATTGCCGCCCAGGTAGCGGAATCTGCCTTCGAATATCTGGATGCACCGGTGCAGCGCCTGGGTGGTAAGGACGTCCCGGTGGGATTCAGTCCGCTTCTGGAGCAGGCCACCTTACCACAAATAAAGGATATTGAAGATAAATTGCGTGCATTGATTTCCTATTAAAGATAAATGAAACCAGATCATCATTGATAAAAATTACAAAGAGGAAAACATGAAACAAGATATGGTTATGCCCCAGATGGGTGAGAGTATTACCGAAGGTACTATCATTAAATGGTTGAAAAAAGTTGGGGATACTGTTGATAAAGATGAAATCGTCCTTGAAATCAGCACTGACAAAGTCGACTCAGAAATTCCCACTCCGGTAGCCGGAAAAATCGTCGAGGTTTTGGCTAAGGAAAACGATACCGTTGAAGTAGGAAATGTTATCGCCAGAATTGAGACCGATGCCGGTACCCAGCCTGAAGAAAAACAGAGTGAACCTCCAATGGAAAGGGAAGAGCCTCAGGCCTCCAAGGAAGAAACAGAACCGTCTGTTGAGGAGAAAAAGGAGGACAGGCCGCCCGAGAAAAAAGCAGAGACGGCACAGGCTGAACGCAAACCGGAAGAAGGTGCAGGCGTTCCTGCCCCACCAGCAAAGCAAGAAAGCACTAAATTTTATTCCCCGCTTGTCCTGGGCATCGCCCGCAAGGAAGGCATCCCCAGCGATGAACTGGATAATATTGATGGCAGCGGAATCAGCGGGCGGGTGACGAAACAGGATGTGCTCAATTACCTTGAGCAACGGCAGCAAAGTACCCCATCCACACCTGCAGCAGCTACGACGGCTACTTCCGATCGCGCGCAAGTACCGGCAGTAAGCGGTGAGGGTGTTGAAATCATTCCTATGGATCATATCCGCAAAAAAATTGCCGAGCACATGGTACTTACTGTCCATACAGCGGCACATGTCGGTCTCTATATCGAAGTGGATATGCTGAATGTCTTTAAGATCAGAGAACGTTCCAAAGATTCTTTTAACCGGAAAGAAGGCATAAAACTGACCTATATGCCCTTTATCGCCGAAGCCGTGGTCAAAACGCTTAAAGAATTCCCTCTGATTAATGCCTCGCTTGACGAGAATAACATTCTTATCAAGCACTTTATCAATCTGGGCATTGCCGTTGATACCGAGCAGGGATTAATTGTGCCGGTTATTAAAAACACCGATGCCCTAAATATCGTCGGCATCGCCAGAGCCATTAACGATCTGGCTGAACGTGCCCGTAACAGAAAACTAAAACCGGATGACGTAAGCGGCGGTACGTTCTCAATCTCAAATTTCGGCGTTTTTGGCACAAAGATAGGTTTTCCTTTGATCAATCAACCGCAGGTTGCCATTCTTGGTGTCGGCAGCCTGGAAAAAAGGGCGGTTGTCGTCAATGATGCCATCGCCATCCGTCCAATGATGGATATTTCCCTGACCTTTGATCATCGACTGATCGACGGGGCGCTGGGCGCGAGATTCTTGCAGCGCCTGAAAGCGCATTTGGAATCTTACGAAACTGATATGCAGATATAATCATAAAATGAATGAACTTTTCCTGCACCAGGTTCATAAACAGGCCGGGGCAAACTTTATCGAAGTACAGGACTGGCTTATACCTTCCGATTACGGTGATCTTGCCGGAGAATTAGA
>Ga0307424_1001938_pt1 | contig 10480 bp, 9 predicted proteins | sample SalMarWE160320MG_FD_202157 | JGI IMG/M metagenome (GOLD analysis project Ga0307424, IMG submission 202157) | Salt marsh sediment microbial communities from the Plum Island Ecosystem LTER, Massachusetts, United States - WE1603-20 | ecosystem: Environmental > Aquatic > Marine > Intertidal zone >...
CCTGGAAGTTGATATGAACCAAGCTGCCGAGGAATTGCGCTTCGAGAAGGCTGCGGCCCTGCGCGACCAGCTCAAAGCCCTGCAGGCCATCATCGAACGCCAGAAGATCGTCTTCGCCTCGGATTACCTCGATTCGGACGTACTGGCCATGGCGCGCGCGGACGGCGAAGCCTGCGTGCAGGTCTTCTTCATCCGCGGCGGCAAGCTGATCGGTCGCGAATACTTCATCCTGGAAGGCACGGAAGATACCCTGGATTCCGAGGTGATGGGCGAGTTCATCAAGCAGTTCTACACCGAATCAGCCAGCGTTCCCCGGCAGGTGCTGCTGCCGCAGCAAATCGAAGAGGCCCAGATCATCCAGCAGTGGCTGCGTTCGCGCCGCAGCGGGGACAAGGTCGAGATCAAGGTTCCGCGCAGAGGCCAATCTCACGATCTGATCGAGATGGCGGCCGAGAACGCCGCCGAGACGCTGCAAGCCTTACGCGCTCAATGGGAAGCGGACGCCCACAAGCAGGAACAGGCACTGGCCGAGCTGCAGCAGGCGCTGGAACTGCCCGAACCGCCCAACCGCATCGAATGCTACGACATCTCCAACACGCAGGGGACGGCCATCGTCGGCTCGATGGTGGTCTTCACCCGGGGGGTACCGGATAAGAAGCTTTACCGGCGCTTCAACATCGCCTCGGTGATCGGCGCTCCGGACGATTTCGCCAGCATGCAGGAAGTTCTGACCCGGCGCTTCAGACGCTGGCAGGCAACCCAGGATATGGCCGACCGGCCTGGGGCTAAACCCGATCCGTCCTTCGGCTTTTTACCGGATTTGATCATCGTCGATGGCGGAAAGGGCCAATTGAGCCGCGCCGTCGCCGTCCTGGAACAGTTCGACTTATTCGGCAAAGTACCGGTCGTCGGGTTGGCCAAACAACAGGAGGAGATTTTCTTCCCGCGCAGGTCCCAATCCTTGCGGCTGCCAGGTCACTCGCAGGGGTTCTATCTGGTGCAGCGCATCCGCGACGAGGCGCATCGCTTCGCCATCACCGCCCACCGCAAGCGGCGCAGCAAACAGGGCATGGCTTCCATCCTGGACTCGATCCCCGGCATAGGACCAACGCGTCGAAAAAACCTCTTGAAACATTTCGGTTCTGTGGATATGATTAGGTCAGCATCCTTTGAGGAATTAACTTCCGTACCCGGAATTACCCAGACTGTGGCGGAAAGCATCAAGGCCCAGCTGGAATGAGAATTGGAACCAAATGGTAAAAAAAATCTGGATTGTGGACGACGACGAGGAAATGAGCCAGGCGATCCAATTAATGTTAAAATTGCTGGATTGCGAGACAGCTTCCTATTTCAACGCCCGTTCCGCCGCCAAAGCCATTCTCGGAGGCGAACGTCCGGACCTGTTCATCCTGGACATCAATATGCCAGAGGTGACCGGGCTGGACTTGCTTGAATTCCTGCGGCATCGGACCGAATCGAAGAATATCCCGGTCATCATGCTCTCGTCCGAGGCCGCCGATGTGACCGTCGACCAGGCTCTGGCCCTCGGTGCAGACGGGTACGTCACCAAACCGGTTACGATCGAGGAGTTAGAACGCGTCATGGCGGAAGCCATTCGACGACGCGAGAAAGAGAGGTAAGAAAAGTGGCCAAGAAAACCACGAAGAATAAGCCCAAGAAGAACCGGGCCAGCCGCCAGCAGCAGATGATGCGCCTGGCGATCATTATCGTTTCCGCCATCCTGCTGTTATCGATGGTGTTGTCACTGGTCAAACTCTAAGCGAATACGGGACGAAATGGTATAATCACAAAGCGCGGCGCTGGTAGCCGCGCTTTGTGTCGAATACAGGAAATCAAGGGAACGTATGCTCGAAAAACTTGCTGGGATCGAAGAACGTTACGAAGAACTCGGCCACGAACTGATGCGGGTTGGCGAAGACTATCAACGCGCAGCCGAACTCAACAAAGAACGCACCGAGCTGGAGACAATCGTTGAGAGGACTCATGAGTACCGCGAGGCGCTCAAGCAGCTCGAAGAGGCGCGTGCCATTCTCGACTCGGAAGAGGGCGAGGAATTGCGGGCCATGGCTGAGGCCGAAATCGAAAAGCTCGATGCGACCATCGCAAAGCTCGAAAATAAGATCAAATCGATGCTGGTACCGAAGGATCCGCGCGACGACAAGAACGTCATCTTCGAAATCCGCGCCGGGACCGGCGGCGACGAGGCGGCTCTGTTCGCAGCCGACTTGTTCCGCATGTATACGCGCTATGCCGAACGCCAGGGCTGGAAATCCGAAATCCTGTCGGAGAACGCCATCGGCATCGGCGGCTACAAAGAAATCATCTTCCTGATCAAAGGCAAAGGCGCCTACTCCAAGCTGAAATACGAGTCGGGCGTGCATCGCGTTCAGCGCATTCCGGTCACCGAGTCCTCGGGCCGCATCCACACCTCCACCGCCACGGTGGCCGTGCTGGCGGAAGTCGAGGATGTCGATGTCGACATCCCGGATTCCGACCTGCGCATCGATGTCTTCAAGTCGGCCGGGGCGGGCGGACAGAACGTACAGAAGAACGCCACCGCCATCCGGATGACCCACATCCCGACCGGCATTGTGGTCGCCTGCCAGGACGAGCGCTCGCAACTGCAAAACAAACTGCGTGCCTTGTCAATCATGCGCGCCCGTTTGTACGAAATCGAAGAGGAGAAACGCCGCTCCGAGCGCGAAGAAACCCGCCGCTCGCAAGTCGGCACGGGCGAACGCTCGGAGAAAATCCGCACCTACAACTATCCGCAGAACCGCGTCACCGACCACCGCATCGGGCTTTCATCCTACAACCTGCCCGGCGTGATGTATGGCGATATCGACGACTTCATCGAGGAGTTATCCACGCGCGACGAAGCCGAAAGGCTGGCCAGCACCGGCTTGGAAGACGAGCACGAAGAATAGCCCAATGGGCGCTTCCGAGCCGTGGAGCGAGCTGGCAGCCCTGTCCCTGATGATGAGTATCCCGGGCATGGTAATATTCGTCATCCTGCAGCGCTCGCTGCTGGAAAGAATGATGTTCGGGGCAATCGATGAGTAAGTCTCAAATCCTCAACCTGCTCGAACGGGCTGCAGCCCGGCTGGGGACCGTCAGTGAAACCCCCAACCTGGATGCCCAGGTGCTGCTGGCTGAGATTACCGGCAAACCGCGTACCTGGGTCATGTCGCATCTCGAGCTGGAACTCGACGCCAATCAACTTGCATGCCTCCAAAGCGCCATGCGACGCCTTGGAAAGGGCGAATCACTGCCTTACGTGCTGGGACACTGGTCATTCTTTGGCCTGGACCTGGAGATCACGCCCGAGGTGCTCATCCCGCGTCCGGAAACTGAACTGATGATCGAGAAGGCGCTGGATTGGCTGCGGCGACTCCCGGAACGACGCACCGTGGCGGATGTGGGGACCGGCTCGGGCTGCATCGCCGTCGCGCTGGCGGTTCACATACCCAGCCTGCACCTGCTCGCCACCGATATTTCCCCGTCCGCGCTGGAAGTGGCCAAGCGCAACGCGCGTAAGTTCGGCGTTGAACAGCATATCGACTTTGTCGCATGTGACCTGCTGCCCCCGCACCCCGACCCCCTCCCGACCGATGAACACTTCGACCTGATCTGCGCCAACCTGCCCTACATCCCGACCGAAACCCTGCAGAAACTGCGCATCTACGGCCGCGAACCGAGCCTGGCCCTGGACGGCGGCCCCGACGGCCTGGACCTGATCCGCCGCTTGATCGGCCTGTCGCAGGAATGGCTGGCGCCGGACGGGATGCTGCTGCTCGAATTGGAAAGCTCACAAGGCGCGGCTGTGCTGTCGCTGGCCTACGACTTCTTTTCGGAAGCGCAAATCCTCCTGCACCAGGACCTGGCCGGGCACGACCGGTTGCTGGAAATCCACCTGCCTGGCCAGCTGTAATCAGCATGGAAACCAAAATCATCCCTGCCGACCACCCCCAAGCCATCCCTCAGGCGCTCGCAGTACTGCGCGCCGGCGGGCTGGTGGCCTTCCCAACTGACACGGTTTACGGCGTGGGGGCCTTGGCCTTTGACCAGAAGGCCATCGAAAAGATTTACCTGGCCAAGGACCGCTCGACTGAAAAAGCCATCCCAATCCTGATCGCTGACCCGGATGACCTGGACCGGGTCGCCTCGGAAGTGACACCGGTTGCCGGCAAGCTGGCAGCGCGCTACTGGCCCGGCCCGCTGACTCTGGTAGTCCCCAACCACCCGTCCCTGCCGAACAACCTGTCTCCGCAGGCAACAGTCGGCGTGCGCGTGCCCGACCATCCTGTAGCCCGTGCGTTATTGCGCGCCGCCGGACCGATGGCAGTCACCTCGGCTAACCGTTCGGGGGAGCCGAGTCCCTCCACGGCGAGGGAAGTGCTGGCCCAATTGGACGGACGCATCGCGCTGATCCTGGATGGAGGCCTCGCTCCCGGCGGCGTGCCGTCCACTGTGGTCAACTGCCTGGGTGCGGACCCACTGATCCTGCGCCCGGGGCCAATATCGCACGACGAAATCCAGGCAATTTTCTCATCACGCTCTTAATTTTTATTCATGTTCTTCTTAACCAGATCAGTAAAATATAGATAGCATTCTCCTCATAACAAACCCCGTAGGGACTTGGGCCAGTCCTAACCGGGGTTTTTGGTTTAAATGGGGCAATTATGGTCCGAATTTTCTAATCCACTTCTTAGCTACCATTCAGGTTGCATTTATGTCAAAGCCTATAATTAGTATTGCATTCTCCTCTACAAACCGCGCACGGGCCTGGGCCGGCCCAATACGCGGTTTGGGTTTTAATATTAAAGTGCGCGGATTTTGAACTGCGCACTTTTTGTTATTTAGAATTAGCGTTCACGTAAACGCGGGTCGCCGACCTCCTGTAAACCCAGGGCAACGAAATAGAAGGCTGAAGCAAATAGCGAGAGCGCAATCGCTGGCGGCAGCAGGACATTCCACTGTGGGGGGATGCCCATACGTTCCGAGAAGGTGAAGGCATTGTAGATCATCGCCCCCCAGTTGGCGTGCGGGCGGGTGAAACCGAAGAACGAGATAAAGCCATCCGACACGACCGCACCGACCACGGTCAGCATCATGTACAGGGAAGCCAGCGGCAGCATATGCGGAATCAGGTGGTTGAAGATGATATGCCCCGCCCCGCCCCCAGAAACGCGTGCGGCAGCGATGAAGGGCTTGTGCATAACGCTCAGCCCGTAGGAACGGAACACCACCGCGGCCGTGGATGGGCCGGCGATCAATCCATAGACCAAGCCAAACTGGAAGGGTGTGATTTCATTATAAGCCGAGCCGACGATGATCATCATGATCGGAGCCGGCAACAGCAGCATGGCATTGGAGAGATGCGTGAAGGCGTTGTCCAGCCAGCGTCCGCCGAAGTAAGCCGAGAAGGCTCCAATCAGCGTACCAGCGATGGCGGTCACAACCGCAGCCGTAAGGCCGACAATGAAGGAGGGTCCTGCCGCCGCCATCAGCAGACTGAGCACGTCATGACCGAGCCAGTCTGTGCCAAGGAGATGCTGCCAAGAAGGAGGGGAGGGGTGGATGAAAATCTGGAAGTCGTAACCGATGGTCGGGTCGTAAATCCGCGGCGCCCAGACGTAAGCCAACAGCAACGGGAGGGCAATCACCATCAGGGCAAACAGAAAAATAACGGAAAGCCCAAACATCGCCAGGCGGTTTTGCCTGAACACCTCCCACCCTGCCCGGAAGCGTCTCCAACCGGCAATGATGCGCTGCTGCAACAATTGCCAGCGATTTAAAGTCGAAATCGGTGCGGAGGCGCTGCTCATTCAAAGCCTCCGGAAAAAGTCTGGCGGGTGCGGATGCGCGGGTCAAGCACAAAAGATGCCAGGTCCAGGATCAGGCGTGCCAACATCGATACCAGGCCGACGATGACCAACATGCCCATCACGACCGGCATGTCTTGCGAAGCCATCGAGCGAAATAAAGCGTTGCCCATACCCGGCCAGTTGACCGCCTGTTCCAGGATGACAATCCCGGTCAGTAGGTAGGGCAGGCTGACCACAAAATTACTCAAGACCGGCAGGAGTGCGTTGCGAGCTGCATGCTTGTCCCGTACGATATGTTCGGGCAGACCTTTGGCGCGCGCTGCCAGAATGTAATCCTCGTATTTCGTATCGGCCATATTGGTGCGCATGATCAGCATGGTTTCGCCAAACGACAGCAGCGTGTAAGTCAAGATGGGAAGGGCTGCCGCTTTTGCGACCAGCATCGCCATTGGGCCGATGCCGACCAGGAACCATCCGGCCAGCGATCCGGCAGCCAGGAGCAGGGCGAACAACCAGCCCGGCATGCGCCAGGTCCTGGCACGGCGACGTTCCATTTCATTCAAAACGAAAACAATCAGCGCCACGAGGATCATAACCAGCAGCATGCGCAGCATGACCAGGCTGGGGTCGAGCGTAAATCCAGCCTTGGACCAGCTCTTTTGCAAAACGGCATACGGGTCATTGAGCCGGACTCCGCTGCCGGCGGAGGTCAAGCCGATGTGCAGCCCCAGGGCATAGACGACCAAAAATGCCAGCCAGGGCGGAAACGAAGTGTACAGGGATACCGCGCCGAAAATCAACGAGCCGCGCAATAAACGTGGCATACGCCAGGCAGTAAGTTTCCCGAGCCACTGACCGATGAAAAATGCGATCAGGGTCCCGGTCAAAAAAACGATCAAGGTCGGTGGGAGGAACTGCGCGACCAAGGCGGTCACGGGCTGGCCCCAGTAGGAATGTCCCAAATTCCCCCTTGCTAAGTGGCTGATCCAATCAAAATATTGCACGTACAAAGGGCGCGCCAGGCCCAGGTTTTCACGCATTTGCTGGAGCGCAGCCTGACGCTCCGCCTGGCTCTGGTACGCTTCCGCAAATTGACTGACAAAATCCCCGGGAATTAATATCTGCGCGATGAAGAACAAGACTGTCGCAAAAACGAACAGGTTGATCAGACCAGCGCCTAGGCGCCGCAATATAAATCTCAGCATTGACGGCTCCTCTCAACCTTGCAGGGAAAAGTTGCCCTGGATATTAAGACAAAGGCCAGGTAGGCTGAACGTCGATATTCAATTCGTCGTGAAAATGATGTGCAAACCGGTAATAGCCAGCAGCGGCGATCATGGCCGCATTGTCCGTGCAGAGCGAGAGCGGTGGGATATGCACCGCAAACTCATCTTGGGATAAAAAGGCCTGCCGCAAGGCCTGGTTGGCGGATACCCCACCTGCTACCAGGAGCTGTTTAGCACCAAACTGGCGCGCAGCTGCCATTGTTTTTTCATACAAGACTTCCACCACCGCCGCCTGGAAGCTGGCGGCCAGGTCAGCCACCGGCAAATCGCCGCTTTTCTCCAATTCGCGAACTTCGCGCAGGACGGCTGTCTTGAGGCCGCTGAAGGAAAAGTTCCAGGTCCCTTCCAGCCAGGCGCGTGGGAAGGAGAAGCGGTGTGGATCGCCGCCTTCGGCTGCTTGCTGTATCGCGGGTCCGCCGGGGTAACCCAGACCGATGGTACGCGCTACTTTATCGAAGGCTTCGCCGGCTGCGTCATCAAGCGTCGCGCCGAGGCGCTGGTATTTCAAGTGTCCTTCCATCAAGTTTAGCTCAGTGTGCCCTCCCGAGACAAGCAACGCCAGGAGGGGAAATTCCGGTTCTGGAGAGGGGGTATCGCTGGCGTTGTAGACCCAGGCGGAATAAATATGGCCCTCCAGGTGGTTGACGCCCACCAGGGGTAAGCCCGTCCCCAGCGCCAGGCCCTTGGCCATGTTCAATCCCACTACCAGCGACCCGGCCAGCCCGGGACCACGCGTAACGGCGATGGCATCCACATCGCTCAGCGCCAGGTGCGCCTTCTCCAGCGTCTGCTCGACGACCGGTACAATTGAGAGCACGTGCTGCCGCGAGGCGACCTCCGGGAATACGCCGCCAAAACGGGCGTGCAGTTCCATCTGTGAAGCGACGGTCGAAGCCAGCAACGCGCGCCCGTTTTCGAGCACGGCGCAGGCGGTCTCGTCGCAGGAGCTCTCGATTGCCAATATTCGTGCTGGGATCAATTCTTCTCTTATTTCCACGTTCCGCGCACCATTTCCTAATTCCTAACTACCGATCCTTATCTACTATTTCTTCCACTTCTTCATCTTCAGAACGAAATCCTGCGGATATTCGGCCAGCATTTCCATTCTACCATCCGGGCGCACCCAGTAAGTGTCCTCCAGGCGCACACCCATCCCCTGCTCGGGGTAGTACAGACCCGGTTCGATGGTCATGACCACGCCGGGCGCCAGGCGATCCTTCTTGGTCGCAGCAGCACCGGAAAATGGGCGCTCGTGGACGTTCAAACCTAACCCGTGTCCCAGGCTGTGCACGTAGCCCTCGACCGGCGCATCCGTGTTCTGCGGGGTGGGGTGCCCACGAGCCTCGAAGAAATCGCAGACCAGCTTCTGGTAATCCTTAAAAGGCGCGTTCAGATCGAGATTTTCGACCACGTGGTGATAGGATTCGTACACATCGTCGTACAGTTGCTGCGCTTCAGGTGTGGCATAGCCCAGGCTCCAGGTGCGGGTGAAATCGTAGAAGTAGCCGCCGCCCGCCTCGCAGGGGTAGATGTCGAAGACAATCGTGCGCCCCAGGCGCAGGAAATCATCCGGGTTCCCGACCGAGTGCGGCACACCCGCGTCGCGGCCGATGGCGAAGATGGTCCCCTCGGGATTTTCTGCGCCGCGTTCGGCCAGCCACAGGTTGATCATCCCCTTCACGTCGCCAATCGTCAGCGGTGAGCCATCCTCTTGGAGCAGCACTTCGTCGTCGCGCACCTGGCAGGAAGTCAGGTAATCCGCCACCTTGCCAACCACCTCGGTCGTGACCTGACCCATCTTGCGGATGCGCGCGATCTCGCTTTCATCCTTGGTCTCCATGGCGCGCATGAAGAGCGACTGCTCGCGCGATTCGCCGATCAGGTCAAGCGCAGGCATCCGCTTTTGCAGACGCGACAATAAGCCGAAGGCAGCGCTCAAATCCGTAAAGCCGTACACGCCAACGCGCCCGGCAGTCACCCCCATCTCATTGAAAATAAGTTCCAAACGCAGGGCATCCTTCAACAGGGTGTCATTTTTAGCCTGCTCGAGCAGCTCCTTTTCGGGATACTTGCTGTAGGGTTGGGTTTTCAAGCCGGTCTTGGCCGCCTCGTCGCGCTCCATGTCGAGATGGAAGAGGATTGCTTCCTGTCCGCGCTTCTTGAACAGCAGCGCATCGTTGACGTGCCCGCCGCCGGTCATGTAATACATGGGCGGGTTGTGATCGGCGTTGCCCAGGACGATCAGAGCATCCAGGTTCTTTTCACCCATCAGGGCATCCAGGTCAGATTTCATGTTTTTCTCCGTTAAATGCGAATAATGTCAATGACTGAAGTTTGATCCACTTACACTTTTTTCAATGCTTTACGAATGGCTGCCAGCAAGGCCCGCTCCTGCCCGGGCAGCACCGTGCGCGGATCGAACAGGATGCGATCGTTCTCCGTGCGGGCGATCACCGGCGGCTGTCCCTGCCGTAATTTTCCTAAGAAACGGTCCGTGTGCGGCACATCCAGCGCCAACAGATAGGTCGGCAGGACCTCCTCGGGCAGGCTACCCCCGCCCACGGTCGACTCGCCCGGCACGACCTGCCCCTGGCCGAGTTCGTCAGCCCAGGCTTGCGCCCAAAGCTTGATTTGCTGCTGATCCAGGGCAATCATACGCCAGATGGGGATCTCGCGTTCGGCTTCGTCCTTGAGATAATGCAGCAGCGTGGCCGTTAATCCCGCCAGGCAAGTCTTGTCCGCTCGTATGGCGCGTGCCAGCGGATGTTTTTTGAGCTTATCGACCAGGGATTTACGCCCAATGATAATCCCGGCCTGGGGACCGCCTAGCAGCTTGTCCCCTGAGAAACACACCAGGTCGACCCCGGCCCCCAGGGATTCCTGCACGGTCGGCTCATGTCCAAGTCCGAAGCGTTCGGTCTCCAGCAGGGCGCCCGAGCCAAGATCGTCGATCACGGGCAGATTGTGGGCGTGGGCCGCTTCGACGATTTCCTTTAAATCCGGTTCTTCGGTAAAACCGATGATCTTGAAATTGGAGCGATGAGCGCGCATGACCAGTGCCACCGGTTCTGCAAAGGCTTCTTCATAATCGGAGAGGCGTACTTTGTTGGTCGTACCGACTTCGAGCAGTCTGGCGCCGGACTGCTTCATCACCTCCGGCACGCGGAATCCGCCGCCGATCTCGACCAGCTGCGAGCGGGCGATGACCACCCGCCGCCGGCGCGCCAGCGCGGAAAGCGCCAGCAGCAAGGCCGAAGCATTATTGTTGACCACCAGGGCGGCTTCGACACCAGTCAACTCTTTGAGCACAGCTTCGGCATGGGTCAGGCGCGAGCCGCGTTTGCC
>Ga0307424_1001939_pt1 | contig 10475 bp, 11 predicted proteins | sample SalMarWE160320MG_FD_202157 | JGI IMG/M metagenome (GOLD analysis project Ga0307424, IMG submission 202157) | Salt marsh sediment microbial communities from the Plum Island Ecosystem LTER, Massachusetts, United States - WE1603-20 | ecosystem: Environmental > Aquatic > Marine > Intertidal zone >...
CAGCAACCGTTGCCTGCAGGTCTTTTTCATTGAACATTTGGATGGTTCTGTCCACGTTAGAGAGCGTAGATTGAACAAGCTGAATTCTGCCGCCATCAGCCAAGAAGTTGGGGGCATCCATCACGAATCGGTCAATAACCTGTCTTCCATCTGGTCCTCCAGCCCACGCTTTTCCGATCCAGCTTTTTTCTTCATCAGGCTCAGAAGGCAGGTACGGCGAATTGAAAATTATCACGCTGAAACGTTCATCCTGTCTGATTGGCTGAAACAGGTCTCCCCTCCTAAACTCTATCCGCCCCTTCAAACCGTTCGTTTCTGCGTTCTTTGCGGCGCATTCGACAGCGTAGGGGTTTATGTCAACAGCCACGACCCGTTTTGCTTTCTCCGCCGCCAGCACAGCCAGAATTCCGCAGCCAGTTCCCACCTCCAAAACCGTGTCATCTGCTGTGACTGTTAGTCTTTCGGCTAACAGGAAGGTGTCTTCGGCTGGCTCGTAAACATGCTCGCCAACCAGGAAAACATAGTCTTTGAAATAGACTTTTTTTGGGTAAACCATCCGCAACTTTCCTGCGCGATTTCTCTACTGGAGTTTGATTCTTTTTCCCGTCAAGTCCAGCTGAAACTTTCCGAACTCCTCTTTGACGCTTCTCAGCTGCTCCGAGTTCAGAACTGGCCCGTCTTTGCAGACTCTCAGTTTTCCTATTTGGCAGCTGCCGCACAAGCCGATGGCGCAGCGCATTAGCCTCTCTAGGCTGGCCTGAAGGGGGATGTTGTGTTGTTCTGCCAGAAGGAACATGCTGTACATCATCTGTTCTGGACCGCAGGTGTAAATCATGTCGAACTTTTCTTTCTTCAGCTTCTGTTCTACTTGGTCAGTGACTACACATTCTATTCCGTAGCTGCCGTCCTCTGTTGTGAAGACTGTTTCTGAGTCCACAGCTGAAAGAATGTCTGCTAGGCGGTCAATAAAGATGAGGTTGTCGCGGCATTTAACGCCGCTCATAACTGTCACTTTATCGGCGACTTTCACAAGCTTTTCAGTTAACGGCATCAGCGGCGCCAATCCGGTTCCGCCTCCAACCAGCATCACGTTTCCTTCTGCGGGAACAAAGCCGTTACCGAAGGGTCCCCGTACTCCAATCTTGTCTCCCTTCTCTTTTTTGTTAAGAGCCCTGCTGGCGTCTCCAACCTCATGCACAGTTATCGACGTGTGCCCCTCCGGTGACGTGGCTGAAAGGCTCATGGGAATCTCATCCACTCCCGGTATCCAGACCATAACGAACTGTCCTGGCTCAGCTTTTCCGCACAGTTTATCCACAAAGGTGAACGTTTTTACATCAAAGTTTTCCTTTTTAGCATCCACAATTTCTGTTATCCTCATGCGATTAACAGAGTCGAAAGACGGAGGTATTGGGGAGCGTTTTCGTGAATGAAGCTGCATTACTGTTTGTTCCCTTCCTTTTTGGACTTATGTTCTGTTAAAGAGTTGACGCATATTAAATATGTGATGGCGCGTATCTCAAAGGCGGCTTTTTGGTGCAATCTTACTTGCTGAAAGTTCCCTTTTTTTCGATTCAGGGGATGATGACGCCAACGATTTTATAGAGCAGTTAAGTAAGGATTGGTTTCAAGTGACGCAGATGCAGTTCATACCTCAGGTGTTCCGCAAGAATTTGTTTGGTCCATCATTTTATCGTCTCTTTCTGCCTTGGGCGTTGCGTCACCCAAGATATCTCCGGTCAGCGCCTTCCCTCCTTCGCGCATATAACGAAACGACACGACTGCGGAAGGAATCGGAACAAAACGGGTTAAAGGTGCCTCCAGCCCTGATTCTTAGTCTAACTCAGCAGTGTAATCTCAGCTGCTCAGGATGTTTCGCCGCCGCCTCAGGAATCACCTGCAACAAAGGCATGCAAAGTCAAAGAAGTAGGAAGCCGCAGCTCGATTTGAAGGGCTGGACCAGAATAGTCTCGGAGGCTAGTGAGCTTGGCGTGTTCGGCTTCTTCTTGGCGGGAGGTGAACCGTTTCTTTTTCCGAAGTTGATTGAGCTCTGTGACGAGTTTAAGGATAGATGCTTCATAGTCTTCACTAACGGCACAGCCATCACGGAAAACGATTTTGAGCGCCTGAAACACTTGTCCAACACTGCCCTAATCGTAAGCATAGAGGGCGGAAAAGAAGCCACAAACCTGCGAAGGGGCGAAGGAGTCTACCAGAAGGCAACAAGCACACTCAAGAGGCTGACCGAGATGGGGACGCCCAACGGAATCTCGGCAACGATTACGCGCCTCAACTACAAATACTGGATGAACCCAGAAACCGTTGACAGCCTAATCGCTCAGGGAGTACGCGCGGCACTCTTCATCGAGTATATTCCGGTGATGGTGGAGCCTGAAACCTGCATTAACGCCGAGAGCAGCGAGAACAAATGGAAAGAAAAAAACGATCATCTTCTCATGCTTACGAAGGAGGAACGGGCAGAATTTCGGGCACAGATTCTCAGGTACCGCGAGACTAAGTCTCTTTACATTGTTCATTCGCCAGGGGATGAAGAATATTTTGGAGGATGCGTATCCGCAGGCAGAGGATTCGCCCACGTTACTCCAGCGGGAGACCTGACGCCCTGTCCTGTCTCGAACGTGGCTACGCACAACCTTGCCCAGGCAACTTTACGTGAAGGTTTTGCCAGCCCGCTCTTCAGCAAGATTCGCGAAAATGAGGGGCTTCTTGAGAATGAGGGAACGCCCTGTTCCTTGTTTGCGCATCCTAAAGAGGTGGCTGAGCTTGCCAAGTCTGTGGGCGCGTATAGGACAGACCAGTAAACATTGTTATTGAAAGACTCAAAAATCAACCTGAAAATCTAATACTTGTGTGCCAGACCCACAAGCTCTTTTACGTTCTTGTAGCCCTTCCTCCGAAGATACGCATCGATTCCCTTGGTAACGGAACTGAAAACTTCTGGTCCCTTGAAGGCGATGGCTGTTCCTATCTGAACCGCTGATGCCCCCGCCAACATAAATTCTATGGCATCCTGCCAACTGGACACTCCGCCGCAGCCGATGACTGGGACATCAACTGACCTGTAGACGTCGTAGACGCATCTGACGGCGATGGGCTTAATTGCAGGTCCAGACAGTCCGCCGAACTTGTTGGCAAGCAGGGGTCTGCCTGTTTCTGTTTCGATGCTCATAGCCTTGACAGTGTTTATGGCGGTTATTGCGTCTGCCCCCGCTTTTTCCGCGGCTTTAGCGATTTCGGCTATGCTTGTGACGTTGGGGGTCAACTTCACAATAACTGGCACCTTAACCGCCTTCTTTACATCTTTCACGATTTCCGTCAGCAATGCGGGGTCGCATCCAATCTCTGCCCCAGCCTTTTCTATGTGGGGACAGGACACATTCAATTCTACGGCGTCTGCGCCCATCTTACCTGCTGTTTCGGCGACCTTGACGAACTCAGCTGACGAGTAACCGTAGATGCTCAAGATGATGGGCACCCCTGTGTTCTTGAGTTGCTTCATTTCTTCTTGGAAGTGGCTGATGCCGGGGTTTGGTAAGCCCATGGCGTTGAGTAAGCCGCAGTCAGTCTGGACAACTGTTGGGTTTGGGTAGCCGGTTCTTGGTTCCAGCCCCATCGATTTTGTTACAACGGCTCCTGCTCCTGCCTCTATCACGGTCTTCAGGGACAGCCCAGTGTATCCGAGGATTCCGGAGGCGAGCATTGTTGGGTTAGCAAGTTTGAGTCCAGCCAGTTCGGTGGCAAGCCGCATTTCCATCTTTTCTTTTCCCTCTTGTGTAGTAAAAGTTATCCACTGCCAAGATAAAGGTTAGGAAACGTAAGCTAATATGATTATGTGATGGATGGGAAACCTGTGAAGGCTACAATAGTAGAGTCTGTGATTGGCGTGTTCGGTTTCGGCGAAGACAACAAACTTGCCGAAAAAGTGTTCTTCCCCAAAGACCCCCATGAAACGGCAGAAAGGCTCCAGACGATAGAATCTGGAAAACTAACAGAAGAAATCACAAGTCTGGTTGAGAAGCTGCGGACTAAAGGTTACACACATTTTGTTTTTGAGAACCCTGAAATGGCTAGAAGCGCCGCCGAAAAACTGAACATCGAGGTAGGCGCGGAGGCGTCTTCAGAGGCGAGTAAACTGCTTCGAGAAAACCTGGAAAAGTTTGCTTTGGATTTAGAGTTTGTGGAGAAGCCGGAGCAGCTTCGTGTACACGTCCACAACGTTTCGGTTGAACTGGCTAAAATGAAGGTGAAGACGACTGTTGAAAAGCGAGACCTGCTGGTTGCGCAGGCTGTTCAATCTGTTGATGACTTGGATAAGGCGTTGAATGTTTTTATGAGCCGTTTACGGGAGTGGTTTGGGCTCCACTACCCAGAGTTGGATAGGCTGCTTGACAAGCATGAAACTTATGCCCGTCTCGTAGTCAATTTGGGAACAAGAGAAAACTTCACTGCCGAGAACCTAGAGAAAGAGGGGCTGCCCACCAAGAAAGCCCAGTCAATAGCTACGGTTGCTGCAGCGTCTATGGGCGCGGATTTGGCTGATGATGACCTTGCTCAGATTCAGAACCTGTGCAGAAACGTTCTCGAGCTTTATGGCGTGCGGAATTCGTTGGAGAAGTATGTGGACTCAGTTATGGAGGAGGTGGCGCCGAACGTTAAGACGGTAGGCGGCTCGCTGTTGGGGGCTCGATTGATGGCACTTTCTGGGGGACTGCTGAACTTGGCTAAGTTGCCGGCAAGCACAATTCAGGTCTTGGGCGCAGAGAAAGCCCTGTTCAGGTCGTTGAAGACGAAGGCGAGTCCTCCTAAGCATGGGATAATTTTTCAGCATCCCCTTATTCATGATGGGAAGCGTTGGCAGCGTGGAAAGATTGCGCGGGCGTTGGCTGGAAAACTGAGTATAGCTGCTCGGGTTGACGCCTTTAAAGGCGAGTTTATGGGAGACAGGCTGAAGGCTGATCTGGATAAGCGGATTGAGGAAATCAGGGAGAGATATGAGAATCCTCCGCCACCTTCTGCATCACCACAGAGAACCCCACGTAGAATGCCTACAGACAGAAAGCGTCCGCGGAGAAAGCAACGTGGTCGTAACCGTTAAGCCTCACCCCCGTTTTCCAGAGATTTTTTGGGTTATGGTGGAGGATGGAACCCGAAAGTTAGGTACAAAAAACTTGGCTGTGGGAAGTTCGGTTTATGGAGAGCGGCTTGTCAAGTTCAAGCAAATTGAGTATAGGCTTTGGGATCCGTATAGGAGCAAGCTTGCGGCTGCCATACTCAATGGTTTAGAGACCGTGCCGATATGTCCTGACCAGAAGGTGCTGTATTTGGGTGCGGCTTCAGGAACAACTGCAAGTCACGTCTCTGACATTGTTGGCGAAGGCGGTCACGTGTATTGTGTGGAGTTTGCTTCTCGTTCCCTAAGAGATTTGGTCAACAACGTCTGTGCTTTCCGCTATAACATGTCACCTATACTGGCTGATGCGCGGTTGCCGGGGTCGTATTCGCGGATGGTGCAGCGGGTGGACAGTGTTTACTGTGATGTTGCTCAGCCTGAGCAGGCTCGGGTTTTGGCGGATAACGCTGACATGTTTCTGGCTGATGGCGGCTGGGTTTTGTTGGCTATTAAGGCTCAGAGCATAGATGTGACGATGGAGCCGTCTGTGGTTTTCAGGAATGAAGTTGCTATCTTAGAAGGCAGAGGCTTTCTGATCAAGCAGGTTGTTGGTCTTGAACCCTACGACAAGGCACATGCCATGGTTGTCGCACAGAAAAAATAACTTGTCTCTTAGATTTTCAGAAAAAAGACTGATTTCAACAATGAACCTCTATTAGGCTCCTAATATGTTTGTGCCCTTTGTTTACTGAATCTCCCACAGCAATGGTGACAACATGAAACCTACAGTTGTTAGACAAAAGTCGTGACAGATACGAAAAGGTTTTTAGTTCCGTTTCCTTACAACAGAGACAAAACGTAGTTCATGTATGAGGTGAATGATTTGTCCGTATTTGCCGCACCCGGAGCTTACGATCGCGCCATCACCGTGTTTTCTCCAGACGGTCGCCTATTTCAGGTTGAGTACGCCCTAGAGACAGTGAACCGTGGGGCAACAATAATCGGAGTCGCCTGCTCTGAGGGAATTGTTTTAGGAGCAGAAGAAAAAATTGAAACAAAACTTCAAGATACCAATTTCACTTGGAAACTCTACGCTGTAGACGATCATCTTGGAGCAGCGGTTGTTGGTTTAGGGTCTGACGCTCGAATACTGATTGACCAAGCTAGAATATATGCGCAAAGCAACCGCCTGATGTATGACGAGCCCATAGATATTGAAATCATGACAAAACGTGTCGGAGACATAAAACAGCTTTACACTCAACACGCAGGAGTAAGACCCTTCGGAGTCTCCATCATTTTTGGTGGAGTAGACAAAACTGGAAGCAGAGTCTTCTCAACTGACCCAAGCGGCTCCTACAGGGGCTACAAGGCTGTGGCTGTTGGGATTGGACGTGAAACAGTTGAGGGCATCCTAAAGGAAGACTACCGTGATGACCTCAGCCTAGATGACGCCATAAAACTTACCGTCAAGTGTCTAACCCAAGCCCTCATAGCTAGAGGAGAACCAAAAAGAATCAAACTAATGGTTATTCCCGCAGACACCAAAAAGCTCCGAGCACTAAGCGACGAAGAAATCGAGAACATGCAGAGAGGGCTTGAGGGCAGTGGAACTTAATGAGCGAACGCTACACAATCGCGCGCATCACCCATGATAGCGACCACTTCGAAATTCTAACCAAACCCGAGCCCGCCCTAGCCTACAGGCTCGGAAAAGGCAGCGCTGTTTCTCAAGTTCTAGTCACTGAAACAATCTTCACAGACGCTGGAAAAGGCACGAAGGCGTCGGAAGAGAAACTGCAGCAAGTTTTCGGAACCACCGACCCCCTCAAAATAGCTGAGGTAATACTTAAGAAGGGCACCCTGCAGTTAACTACGGAACAGAGGAAACAGTTAGTCGAAGAAAAACGGAGACAAATCATTTCCTTCATATCACGTGAATGCATTGATCCGAAAACAAATCTTCCCCACCCTCCACTAAGAATTGAACAGGCAATGAATCAGATTCACTTCTCCATTGACCCCTCCAAAGGCGTCGAAGAACAAGCAAAAGAGATAATAAAGCTTCTACGTCCGATTATTCCCCTTAAAATGGAGAAAATCACAGTGGCAGTCCGCATACCCGCAGAGCACGCAAGCAAAGCCTACGGAACAGTCAAAGGCTTTGGCACACTAAAGAAGGACCAATGGCAAGCTGATGGATCATGGATTGCCTTGGTTGAGATGTCAGCCGGCAGCTACGGACCTTTCTTGGATAAGTTGGGGAACATAACTAAAGGAAATCTTGAAGCAAAAATGGTGAAATAAACTAAAATTATTTGAGGTGTTAAATATTGCCAGTTTTTTATGAAAAGAAACAACTTGTTGCTCCTGGCGACCTTCTAGCCGAAGGCGATTACATGCCAGGAGATAGTACCTATAAAGAAAATGGAAAAATCTACGCAAACCGCCTTGGACTTGTCGACTATAACGGCAAAAGAGTTCACGTCGTTGCGCTAAAGGCATTTTATGTTCCTGCCCCAGGAGACTTGGTTATCGGCAAAATTGTTGAAACCACGCCTGGTGGCTGGGTTATTGACATCAAAGCTCCGCAACTTGCTAGACTCAGAGCATCCGACGTTGTCGAACGTTCATTCAAGCCCGAAACAACAGATTTGCCCTCCATCTTTGATGTGGGCGACCTGATAATCGCGAAGGTGGTTGATTATGACCGAAGCCGTGACCCTATGTTGACTGTCCGTGAACCTGGTCTAGGGAAGATTATGCGGGGGCAACTCATTACGGTTACTCCCACAAAGATTCCGAGAGTTATCGGAAGACAGGGCTCCATGGTGGGCATGATAAAGAAGGAGACCGGCTGCCAGCTGACTATTGGTCAAAACGGTTGGATTCTTATCAGCGGCAGGTCTCCTGAGGAAGAACGGCTTGCAGTTATGGCTCTTCGCAAAATTGAGGCGGAATCCCATACGAGTGGGTTGACTGATCGCGTAACTGAGATGATTAAAAAGGAAAGGGAATCAGTTGAAAGCAAATAAAAAGAAAACTAAAAAAGAGACAGAAAGTCTGTCGAATAAAAAACCTGAAACATTGATTGACAAAAAGGGCATCCGATTAGATGGACGAAAATTAGATGAGCTAAGACCCGTGAAAATGGAGGTCGGAGTCCTCCCAAACGCGGACGGCTCAGCATACCTAGAACAGGGAAAAAACAAGATTCTCGTTGGCGTCTACGGACCTAAAGAGGCACATCCACGACACATAGCACAGCAGGACCGCGCCGTCATCCAATGCCGCTACCACATGGCGCCCTTCTCTGTTGATGAAAGAAAATCGCCGGCGCCCTCAAGACGAGACGTTGAACTCTCCAAAGTTATCAGAGAAGCTTTAGAGCCCGCGGTTTTCCTCGAATACTACCCCAAAACATCCATCCAAGTCTATATTGAAATCTTGCAGGCAGACGGAGGAACAAGATGCGCAGGAATCACCACAGCTGCTCTTGCATTAGCTGACGCCGGAATTCCTATGCGAGACTTGGTTGTGGCATGCGCGGCTGGCAAGGCTGACGGAAAGATAATCGTAGACCTTATGGACACCGAAGACAAGGTTGGCGACGCTGATGTGCCCGTGGCTTATATGCCTAACTTGGACGCCGTAACCCTGCTGCAGATGGATGGCAACTTAACCGTTGACGAGTTTGAGACTGCCCTTAACATGGCTATTGAAGGCAGCAAGCAGCTTTATGCCAAACAAAAGGAGGCGTTAAAATTGAAGTATGTCGCTGTTGAGGAGGTTGAAGAAGAATGACATCATCAATTGTTGTGCGTATAAAGAAAAAACGAATCGTTGAACTCCTTGCGAGCGGAAAAAGATCTGATGGACGAGGACTAAACGAATACCGAAACATCCAAATAGACTCAGGAATTATCGAACGCGCCGAAGGCTCTGCCCGAGTGCGCTTAGGCAAAACCGAAGTCGTAGTGGGCGTGAAAATCTCAACAGGTGCGCCATTCTCAGACGTGCCTGACAAAGGTGTTCTCACAGTTAACGCTGAACTTGTGCCCCTTGCATCTCCAGACTTTGAGCCTGGACCACCCGGAGAGGAAGCGGTGGAGCTGGCGCGAGTAGTGGACAGAGGCATAAGAGAGTCAAAAGCCATCGACTTGGAGACGCTCTGTGTCGAGTCTGGTAAACTGGTTTTCGTGGTTTTCATAGACGTTTACGTTCTCAACCATGACGGGAACCTCATAGATGCGTCGGCTATTGCAGCCTTAGCAGCTCTGATGAACACTAAAATGTTCAAGTATGAGGTGGAAGACGGCCAAATCGTGAAAAAGCCAGGCTACACTCCCCTTCCGATGGTTAACTATCCGATAGCTGTTACCTTCGCTAAGATAGGCAACAAACTCATATTGGACACCGGAATCGATGAGGAGCAGGTTATGGACGCCAGATTGACGATGACCATGGACCAGAACGGAAACATCTGCGCAATACAGAAAGGCGGCGGTTCAGGATACTTCACCAAAAAAGAGATACTGGAAGCCACCAAAATTGCCCAGAAAAAGACTGAAGAATTAAGAAAAATCGTGGTTAAAAGCTGATGGGAAGAAACACAAAAAAAGTTGCTATGACACAAGGGCTTGGAACCCGCTACGGCGCAACAGTCAGAAAACGTTACGTGAAAGTCATCACAGAAGCAAAGCAGACCCACAAGTGCCCACAATGCGCTTCTGAGGCTGTCAAACGCGTGAGCGTTGGCGTCTGGAACTGCAGAAAATGTGGTCTCACCTTCTCTGGCGGCGCCTACACTCCAGTCACGAAGCTTGGGGTCGTGGCGAAGCGTCAAGTGAAGAGTTTGTCCTCCTCAGAAGCCTGAAACTACGAGTTGGGCGCGAGGCTTTCCGGGTCACCGTTCTTCGGTGAGGTGGATTAGCTGTGATATTGTTGACTACCTCTCGGAGACCAACTGGAAGGATACGAACATTCTGCCGTGATTTAGCCAGTTCTATTCCTGATGCTGTACGTGTTAACCGCGGAAAGATGAGTTTGGATGGCGTAGCTGAGAAAGCGATTGAAGTTGAGGCAGACCGGGTGGTTCTGGTTGACAGGTGGCATGGAGGACCCGGAAAAATCAACCTCTATCGATTATCTTCAACTGGATTAACGTCTGTTCCTCCGCTGATGCTGATAAAGGGGATTCGGCTTCGAAGAGAACTCAACGAAACAGCAAAACGTGCTCGATCATCTGCGATTACGTTCGAGCCTGAAGATACTGCAGAACTGAAAAAAATAGCGGGGTGCATGTCACAGTTTTTTGGTTTGCCTGTACTCTCTTTGGATGAGG
>Ga0307424_1001941_pt1 | contig 10472 bp, 7 predicted proteins | sample SalMarWE160320MG_FD_202157 | JGI IMG/M metagenome (GOLD analysis project Ga0307424, IMG submission 202157) | Salt marsh sediment microbial communities from the Plum Island Ecosystem LTER, Massachusetts, United States - WE1603-20 | ecosystem: Environmental > Aquatic > Marine > Intertidal zone >...
CCGGCGCCGCCGGACTGTCCCTGGGCACCACGCTGTGGGTGACCTTCGCCTTCTCGCACAAGGGAGCGCTTCCGGTCGTGGCCCTTCTGGGCCCGCTCGTTCTCGTCGCGGTCCTGCACCGGCCGCGCTGGGGAATCCTACTGCTCATGGTCTCCCTGGCCATCGCCCCGATCTTCGAGCACACGGGAGCCATGGTGGAGAACTACGTGCTCCCGGGCCTGATGCTGGCCGGCTGGGCCCTGAACCTGGTCTGGATGCGTTCCACGGTCCGCGGGCTGCCGCGACCCCTGGCCATCTGGTTCGGTCTCTTCCTCTTCTGGACGGTCTTCACCGCACTCCTGGGCGAGTTTCCCGGCTTGGGGATCGGCGTCGCCCTGCGTTTCGGCTTCCTGGCCCTGGTGCTTCTCGCCATCCAGAATCTCCAGAGCACGCGCGACCTGGGACGAGCCCTGATGGCCTATGCCGTCGCCCTGGTTCCGGTCGCCGTCTATGGTCTCTGGAAGATCTGGGCGGGCGGGCTCTCGGGGCTCTACCAGCAACTTGCCCCCGGTGAACGGCTTGCCCTGTTCTACGGGAATCCGAACACCCTCGGGGTCATCATGGGCCACGGCGTGGCGATCCTGTTCGCCTACGCCCTGCTGCCGTCCCGGAAATACCGCCGGGCGCTCATCGCGGTGCCGGTCGTCCTCTCCATCCTCGGAGGACTCACCCTGCTGGGGACCGTCTTCGCCTCCATTTCACGGGCCTCGATCCTCTATGCCGCCGCGGTCCTGACCCTGCTCATTTCCATGCGCCAGCGACTGCGCTGGGTGGCGGCCGCCGTGGTCGCTGCCGTCACCGCCGTGTTCTTCATCGCTCCGCCGATCTGGTTGGTGTCCGGCCTGCGGCTGGAATCCGGCGTCTCTTATCGCGACGTTCTCTGGTCCGCCGGCTGGCACATTCTCCGGGATCATCCCTGGACAGGGGTCGGCTCCGGTTCCCACGTCTTCGAGATCTACCGCCCGCTGTATGTCCAGGGAGCGGCCGAACGGGGCCTCCTCGTCACGCAGGCCGGCGCCGCTCATAACCTCTATTTGAGCAAAGGGGCGGAAATGGGGTGGCCCGGCCTCCTTCTGGCCGTGTCCCTGATCGTGCTCCTGTTGTTCCAGATTCCCCGCGCCCTGGACGCGTACCGGCGTGGAAGCTGGATCCACGGGGCGGCGGCGGCAGGCATCTTCGGGCTGGCTCTCCGTGCCTTCTTCGAGACGGGCGGGACTCTTAGCAAGGGGCCCGCGGCCGACTCGCTCATGTTCTTCCTCTTCGCCCTGATCCTCTTGAGGGGCGACGCGGAGAACGAGAGACCCGATCCACGCGCGGAAGGGCCATGAGGATCCTCCAGCTCACCAACATGCTGGTTCCGGCCGGAGCGGAACGGGTGGTCCTGGAGCTCAGCCGGGGCCTGGCGCGGGAAGGGCACAAGGTCGCGGTGATCAGCCTGCTCCCGCTCCCCGCTTCCTCCTTCGTGGTCGATAGGCTCCGGGATGCGGGAATCCCCGTCTCGTCGATCGGCCTGACCAAGAGAACTCCCTGGCGCGCCCTGCGCCTGAGGGGAGCCATCGACCGCTTCCGCCCCGACCTGGTAAACGCCCACCTGTACCACTCCTACATGCTCGGGCGGCTGACGGGGTTCAGACGGCGTTACCGGCTTGTGGATACGATACACAGCTCCGAACGTAGGCCTGGCCTGGGTTGGCGCATGATTCCCGATCGGATGACCCTTGGTCTTACCGACTCGATCGCCGCCGTATCCGAGGCATCTCGCCGGTTCCACGCCAACGCATTGGGAGTCCCCACGGATCGGATACACGTTATTGCCAACGGGATTATCCCCCCCGTCCCGCTTTCCCCCGGAGAAGTGGCCGCGTTGAGAGCCGCATGGGGTGTCGAGAATTGCTCACTCGTCTTGGGGTCGGCCGGCCGGCTCGTCTATCAGAAAGGATACGACTTGCTCCTTGACCTCGTCCCCGAACTGGCCTCCCGGATCCCCCCGGGAGAACGTTGGGGGCTCGTGGTTCTGGGGGATGGACCAGAGGCCGAGAACCTCCGGGGTCGGGCCGGACAGGCTCCGCCCGCCTTGACCATCCGCTTTCCCGGTTTCCGGGCCGACGCGGACCGGTGCCTGGGCGCCTTCGATCTCTTCGTAATGCCATCACGCTGCGAGGGCTTCGGGCTCGTGCTCTCGGAGGCAATGGCCCACGGAGTACCGGCGGTGGTGAGCACAGCGGATTCCCTGCCGGATCTGGTTCACCAGTATCCGGGGGGTTCGGTGGTGGACTTCGCGGGGGGTGACACCGCGATCATCGTGAACGCGCTCGTGGACAAGCTCCAGAACCCTTCCCCCAGGAAGCCGTGGGTACCTCACACCGTGGACCGGATGGTCCAGGAGTATCTGGAACTCTATCGCCGCCTCTGTCCCGGCGACTGACCTCTGGCGGCAGGCGTCATCGGATCATCGGACACTTTTCTCGGCCAGCACGTCCGCGTACAGGGCTTCCGTCCGGCGCACCATGCTCTCCCGGTCGAACCGGGTCACGACACCCCGCCGCGCCTCCCGTCCGAACCGTCCGGCCCGGGGCTCGTCGTCCAGCAGGGCCAAAGCCGCTTCGGCCAGAGCTTCGTCGTTTCCGAAGGGGACCAGGCACCCGGTCCGACCCTCGATGACCAGTTCCGGAACCGATCCCGCCGGAGTCGAGATCACCGGCTTCTCCAGGGCCATGGCCTCCACCACCACCCGGGGAAGCCCTTCGGAGCTGGAGGAAAGCAGGAACACGTCCATGGCCGCCACCCAGCGCGGGACATCGTGCCGCAATCCCACCAGATGCAGGCGAGGGTGGTCCCGGAGACTCCCCAACCCGGAGAGGACGGCTTCCCGTTGCGGTCCGTCGCCGACGTAGATGAAATGGAAGTCCTCCCGCGCCTCCAGGATCCTCCCCGCGGCCCGCAACATCATCTCGGGCTCCTTGGGATGGGAGAACCTCCCCACCGTCCCCGCCACCCGGGCTTCGGCGGGAATTTCCAGCTCCCGGCGGGTCACGGACCCGGATACCCGAGTCGGGTCGAAGTCGTCGAGGCAGATGGCGCTCTCGATGACGACGTACTGTTCCGGCCGTCCTACCCCCTCCCGGAGTCCCTTCTCCCGGTCCCCCTCGGCCACCACGATGATGCGGTCCGTGAAGCGCGCCGCCCACCGCTCGCAGGCAATGATGAACCTCTTCATCCGCTCCGACCGGGCCAGGGTCCATTGCCACCCGTGGGCGGTGTGGATGATCGCCGGAATCCGGCGTCTCCGCGCGGCGTGCCGGACCAGAAGGCCGGCCTTGGAGACGTGGGTATGGACCAGGTCGTACGGATGCCGACGAAGATGAGCCCGGATATCCAGGTAGGCGGCGGCGTCCCGGGCCGGCCGGATCTCCCGGCCGAGCTTCGGGATCAGGACCACGGGAAGATCGGTGACACCGGCGACAGAAAGAAGATCGCCCTCCGGCCCCAAGTCGGGGCCGGTCAGGAGAGTCGTCTCGAACTGCTGCCGGTCGACGTAACGGCAAAGATCGAGCGTGTTTATCTGTGCGCCCCCGACGATCATCCGGGTGATTGCCTGCAGAACGCGCATGCGACCGTCCCCAGGGCGGGTATCTCCCATGGGCATAGAGCCACTTCCCCCAGCTACCCGGCGGCGCCGGGACGTTCCGGGTCCTTGACCACGACCCAGAAGAAGGCCACCGCCGCCCCGGCCACGGCTCCCGCCATCGCGGCAAGCCCCCTGCGGGGCCTGGAGTGGCGGGTCGGCACGACGGCGGGATCGAGAACCTCGACGGCCGGGGTGTTCCGGGCCTCCTCGATGCGGGCAGCCTCGAGTTGAGTGGTCAACTCTCGGTAAAGCACTTCCCGGATGCGCAGGTCCCGCAATTCCTGGGCCAGCTCCTGCCCGAGAGAAGGGAGCTTGGCAAGCTCCTTGTCCAGGGCTTCCAGTTCCAGAGCCACCTCTCGGCCCATGGGGGTCCCATCGAGACCCATCGACTGGAGCATATCCAGACGGATCTTGAGCGAAGCCCTTCTCCCGAGGAGGTTCCCCGCCGTCTCCGCTGCCTCACGCATATCGTTGGACAGGACCGCCGTGCCGCCTCCGACCTGTAAAGCGGCAAAGGCCTTCCCCATGGAGTCCAGTTCGCTCTTCACCCCGTCGCACCGCTCCTCCAGGAATTCCCGCTCCCGCCGGCTGGCCGAGGAGCGGGTCTCTCGGAAAACCTGGTCGAGTTCCTCCAGGTACGCGTTGGTCAGATTCGCGGCCATCCCGGGATCCTTGTCCTCGACCTTCACTTCGATCAGGCGGTTTTCCCTGGGGGCAATCCGAGTGTGGGAGCGCAGGGCGGCGATGGCACCTCGTCTGGTCTTCCGCTGGTACCGCTCCTGCAAGTCGAACCGTTCCACAAGGCGACCGGCGACGGTGTCGCTGTCCAGGATGGCCAGGTAGATGTCCTTCAGGGTCACCCCCTCCACGAAGGGAAGGACGCTCCCGAGCTGCAGGACGATGCTCAGCGCCGACTGACGTTCCGGGTTGACCGTCTCCTGGTGCGGAGGGAGAACCGTGGCGCGTGCGGTGTACCAGCGCGGCATGAAAAGCATCAATACGAGAGTGAGAACTCCGGTGACCAGGCCGACAGCTGCGATGAACCGGAAGCGCCGGACCAGGAGCCGGAACCAGACCTCGAGACCCGGCTCCTCAGACACCTCGACTCCCGGCGCGGACGGCTTCGCGGAGGACGTCGGACAGCTTGGCCGCCGCCAGTGCCAGGCCGCCGGAGATGAAGAAGACGGTGAGAACGGTCCAGGTGCGCTGGGGCCAGGTCTTCTCGGTCGGCTTGACCGGGGGGTCCAGCACGTCCACCGTGGGCACGTTCCTCGCCTCCTCGATACGAGCCTGCTCCAGTTGGGCGGAGACGAAGGCGAAGGTGCGCTCCTGGACCTCCTTGGCGCGGATGAGCCGGGCCAACTGGGAATTCAGTCCCGGGAGCTTGGCCAGCTCGCGGTCCATGGCCCGGATCTCGGCCTCCTTCTGCTGCAGGGCGGGGGCGTCGGATCCCAGGGAGTGCCGAAGCACCTCGGCATCCATCTGCATCCGGATGCGCTCGGTCAGAAGGCTCGCTCCGGCGGCGAGGGCGCCGTCGTTTCCGGACGAACTGAGCGTGCGGGATTCCGACTGGAACGCGGCCAGGGAATCCTCCAGGGCCTCCAGGCGTTTCCGGGTCACCTCCAGCCGTTCCTCCAGGAACACGCGCACGCGGTGGCTCGAGGTGCTTCGCGTACTCCGGTTGAACCGGTCCAGGTGGTCCAGAACCGACTTCACCACGGTCACCGCGAATTCGGGGTCCCGGTCCCGGTAGCTGACGGTGAGGACGCCCTGCTTGGTGGTCCCCACCTGGCACAGGGAGTGCCACAGCCGGAGCCGTGATTCCCGGGAGCGCGGTTTGTAGCGCGCGGTCAGGTCCAGATCCCGATCCACGAGGTCGGCCAGGTGGTCGCTGTTCAGGATGGCGACCTGGGTCTCCAGCTCGGAGGACGGCGCGTTGAGCCCCAGGCTGGAGAGACGGTCCCCGAGCAGGCTCCGCGCCTGGGCCATCAGCGCGAGGGAGGCGCCGCCCTGGGGCAGCAGGGTGGCCGTGGCCGTGTACTCCACGGGCACCACCAGTACGTAGATGATGGTGGCCAGGGTGGAGACGCCGACCACGCCCGTCACCAGGAACCGGTGACGCCACAGGAAGAGCACAAAGGCGGCCAGGGGCCCGGGCCGCGGGGACGGCGCACGGTCCGTGGTCACTGCAGGGCCTGCTGGATGACCAGGATCAAGGCGAAGGCCTGGCTGCCCACGCTCACGAAATCCTTGACGAAACCCCAGAAGGTGTGGGGCTGGCGCTCCGGGACCCAGATCATGTCTCCCGGAGCCGGCTGCTCCACGTCCCGAGCGTAGGCGATGTCCCCGAACCGCCCTCGGGAGAGCCGGGTCTTGCTCTTGTCGGCGTGGGCGCCCAACCCGCCCGCGGCGTCCACGTAGTCGAAGACCTCCCAGTCCGGACGGTAGTTGTAGAATCCCGGGTGCTTCACCGCGCCCAGGACCTCGACCCAGTCCTCCATGCGCGGCACGGTGATGAGATCACCCGCCTCCACGACGGGGCCCTCGCCTTCGGTGAGATTTACCACCGTTTCGTGGAGCCGCTGGGTGGTCAGACCTTCCACGAAGTTCTTCTGGTAGTTGGGGTCCTGCACGTAGGTGGAGTCCGGAAGGAAGGGCTTCCCCAGGATGATCCGCTGCGGGACCGCATCCTCCATGAGACCCCCGGCCATCCGCACCGCCGTCCCCACCCGCACTGCGCCGCGGCGGACCGGGATCGGGCCCGGGAACCGGACCGCACCGCGCACGGTGGCCGTGGAGCTGGTGTGCCAGTCCCCGATCTCCCGGACCAGGATCCGGTCCCCCTCCCGGAGGGGTACCTGGACCTCGCCGGTCAGCACCCCCGAGAGGTCCACCGACAAGGTGTCCCAGCGGACCCCGTCCCGGTACCGCTGGATCAGGGCCCCGGACCGGTCGGCCCGGTCCAGGGGCTGGACGAGATCCAGGAGGTTCCCCAGTTCGTCCCCGGGGACGTAGTCGTACCGGCCCGGATAGAGGAAGGCTCCCTGGAATTCCACCGCCCCCGTGCGGCGCGGTACGAAGACCACGTCGCCGTCCCGCAGGGTCACGTTCTTGGTCAGACGACCGGCCAGGATGAAGGGAAGGAGATCCACCTGTTCCATGGAACTGTCCGGGTGGGTGATCCGGATGTTGCGGAAGTTCGCGCGACCCCGGAATCCCCCTGCGGCCTGGATGGCCTCGCTCACCCGGGTGGTGGCGGTGGCCGGCACGGGACCGGGACTGCCCACCTGCCCGGCCATATGGACCTTGAAGGTACGGGTGGTCTTGAGCAGGAGGTTCGGCGCTTCCCCCCGCAGGATCTCGCGGGCATGCGACCGCAGGAGGTCCCGGGCCCGGGCCAGGGTCAACCCCCCGACGGTGAGCGTGCCCAGCTGGGGAAAGGTGATGGTCCCGTCGGCTCCCACGATGTCCTCCGCGCTCAGGGAGAACGCCCCGGGAACCTCGAGCCCCATGATGTCGCCGGGACCGAGGATGTAGGTCTCGGGGTCCACGACCCCGGTTCCCAGCAGGGCCGCGTTCCTCTCTTCCATGAGCTGGGCCTGCACCGCCGGCCGGGTCATGTCCAGGCGGTTCAAGTTGCTGATCGATCTCCCCAAGCTGCCCGGAGTCTGCCCCGCGGCCGGGCGGGTTCCCACCCCGCCCAGGAAGGCCACCCCAAGAAGCGCGATCCAAGCCGCCCCGACCGTCTTCACGAGCCCCCCCCGGCCACCCGGTCCAGAACCGCCGCGATCCGTTCCCCGCTCTTTCCATCCCATAATTCGGGTACCTTACCCTCTTTCCAAGCGCCGCGCAGCGCCCGTTTCCCCGCGTCCAGGATGCGGTTTGGGTCGATCCCCACCAGCTCGTTGGTCCCCTCGATGACGGTGACCGGACGCTCCGTGTTGAGCCGGACCGTGATGCACGGAACCCCGAGGTAGGTGGTCTCCTCCTGGATGCCGCCGGAGTCTGTGACCACCAGGGCGGCGTTGTCCATGAGTTTCAGGAAGTCCAGATAGCCCAGGGGATCCACCAGCCGGAGCGCGGACTGGCCGTCCACGATTCCCCCCAGCCCGAACTCCTGGATCCGCTTCCGGGTCCGGGGATGCACGGGGAAAAGCACCGGACGCTCCCCGGCCAACCCGGCCAGGGCGGTGAGGATGCCCCGGAAGACGTCCGGCTCGTCCACGTTGCTCGGCCGGTGCAGGGTGACCAGGGTGAAACCCCGGGGGGCCAGGCCGCGATCCTCCAGGGCGGCCGAGCGCCGGGCCCGCTCCCGGTGGCGAACCAGGGAGTCGATCATCACGTTCCCCACGAAATGGATCCGCCCGGGGTCCACCCCTTCCTTCAGGAGGTTCGGGGCGGCGTCGGCGCAGGAGGTGAAGAGGTCGTCGGCCACGGCATCGGTGACCAGGCGGTTGATCTCCTCCGGCATGTCCCGGTCGTAGGACCGCAGGCCGGCCTCCACGTGGCCGAGGCGGATCCGGAGCTTGGCCGCGACCAGGGAACAGGCCAGGGTGGAGTTCACGTCCCCCACCACCACCACGTAGTCCGGGGACTCGGCCTCGGCCCAGGCCTCGAAGGCGGTGAGGACGCGGGCGGTCTGGACCCCGTGGGACCCGGATCCCACCCCCAGATGCACGTCGGGCTCCGGAAGGCCCAGCTCCTCGAAGAAGACCTTGGACATGGCCGCGTCGTAGTGCTGTCCGGTGTGGACCAGGACCGGGGTGTGGGCCGGGTAGGCCCGGAGCGCCTCGATCACCGGGCCGATCTTCATGAAGTTGGGCCGCGCCCCCACCACGCAGGCGATCTTCATCGGTTCCCGTACATCTTCTCGTAGTAGTCCCGGAAGGCCCCGCTCTTGATGCGTTCCCACCAGGTGCGGTTGGACGCGTACCAACTCACGGTCTCCAGGAGGCCGGTGTCGAAATCGATCTCCGGCTCGAAGCCGGTACGCTCCCGGAGCTTGGACGCGTTCAGCGCGTAGCGGCGGTCGTGGCCCGGCCGGTCGGTCACGTGCTGGACCAGGCTCTCCGGCTTCCCCAGGGCGGCCAGGATCCGGGCCGCGATCTCCAGGATGTCGTATTCGTTGCCCCCGGCGATGTTCAGGATCTCCCCCTCCACCCGGTCGGCGGGGGCGGTGAGGATCGCCTCCAGGGCCCGGCAATGGTCCGCCACGTGGATCCAGTCCCGCCGGTTCCGGCCGCTGCCGTAGACCGGAAGCGGCCGGTCGTCCATGGCGTTGGTGGTGAAGAGCGGGATCATCTTCTCCGGATACTGGTAGGGGCCGTAGTTGTTGGAGCACCGGGTGATGACCACCGGCAGCCCGAAGGTGGCCCGGTAGGCCTGGGCCATGGCGTCGCCGCCGGCCTTGGTGGCGCTGTAGGGGTTCCGCGGTTTCAGCGGCGCCTCCTCGTCCACCGGATCCCCCAGGATCTCGCCGTAGACCTCGTCCGTCCCCACCTGGATGAACCGCCGGACCGGGTGCTCCCGGGCCGCGTTGAGCAGGGTGAGCGGGCCCTCGATGTTGGCCCGGATGAGGGGGGACTGGTCCTCGATGGAGCGGTCCACGTGGGTCTCGGCGGCAAAGTTGACCACGTAGTCGGCTTCCTCCACCAGCGGAGCCACCGCGGCCGGATCCGCGATGTCCCCCTTCACGAAATGGAACCGGGGATCGTCGGCCAGCGCCTGGTGGTTCTCCAGGTTGCCGGCGTAAGTGAGAGCGTCCAGCACCAGGGCCCGGACGGTGCGCCCGGGAGCCAGCAGGCGGTGGACGAAGTTGGACCCGATGAAGCCGGCGCCTCCGGCCACGAGGACGGTGGTGTGTTCCAGCAGGTCCACCGTCACTCCGCGGAGCCCGGAGCCGGAGGTACGCCGCGGCCCACCCCCAGGTGGACGAAGCCCAGCTCCCGCATGCGCGCGGGCTCGTAGATGTTCTTCAGGTCCACGATGAGATTCCCGTCCATGGCCTCCAGGATCCGGGTCATGTCCACGGTCCGGAACTCGTTCCACTCGGTGGCGATGACCAGGGCAGTGGCCCCCTGGATCGCGGACCACAGGTCCGGGGTGTACTCGGCCATGGGCGCGGCCTTCCTGGCGTTGTCCATGGCGATCGGATCGAAGGCCCGCACCTTCGCCCCCTTCCCGGCCAGGAACTTGACGAAGTCGATCCCCACCGAGTAGCGGATGTCGTCGGTCAGGGGTTTGAAGGAGAGACCGAGCACCGCCACCGTCTTCCCGGCCAGGCCCCCCAGGGCCTTCTCCGTCCGGGCCATGAGCCGCAACCGCTGCTCCCGGTTCACCTCGATGGTGGCTTCCACGATCCGCATCGGGTAACCCAGGCTCTGGGCCAGGTGGGCCAGGGCTTCGGTATCCTTGGGAAAACACGAGCCGCCGTAGCCCGCCCCGGAATGGAGGAACTTCCCCCCGATCCGCCGATCCAGCCCGATCCCCCGCTCCACCACCTTGACGTCGGCGCCTACCAGCTCGCACAGATTGGCCGTCTCGTTGATGAAGGAGATCTTGGTGGCCAGGAAGGCGTTGGCCGCGTACTTGATGAGTTCCGCCGTCTCCACCGTGGTCTTCACCATCGGGGTCTCGTTCAGAAAGAGCGGTTTGTAAACGTCGCTCAGCACTTCTTCGGCCCGGGGGCTCCAGGTTCCGATTACCACCCGGTCCGGGCGCATGAAGTCCTCCACCGCGCTTCCCTCCCGGAGGAATTCCGGGTTGCTGGCCACGTCGAAATCGTGGTTTCCGTTGCGCTGGGTGT
>Ga0307424_1001944_pt1 | contig 10466 bp, 7 predicted proteins | sample SalMarWE160320MG_FD_202157 | JGI IMG/M metagenome (GOLD analysis project Ga0307424, IMG submission 202157) | Salt marsh sediment microbial communities from the Plum Island Ecosystem LTER, Massachusetts, United States - WE1603-20 | ecosystem: Environmental > Aquatic > Marine > Intertidal zone >...
CACTTTCAGGCTCAGTACCGCCTCTTTGAAGGCGACAGTGGCCGCACCGCTCGATGATGCCTCGAGATAGGGGATTTCCACACCTTGCTTGATGAAGGCCTCGGACTGGTTCGAGGTGATCACCCGTGGGCTCGAAACCACTTCACCGCGCCCTTCTGCCTGCATCGCGGAAAGTTCAAGGTCCACGAGGTAATCCGATCCCAATACCGCTAAGGCAATCTGGCCCGCGGGGTTGGCAACCGGCAGGTTGACATTCAAACGGTTGTTGAGCGCCGGCAGGTTCACCGGTAGTGCGCCACCATTGCTTACCATGGAGTCTGTCCCAGACAAGGAACCGGTGGTACCGATAATGCCCGACGAACCATTCGACTTCACGCCCGTTCCACCGAATCTGACACCCAGATCACGGCTGAAGTCATCATTGGCAATGACGATACGTGATTCGATGAGTACCTGCCTGACCGGTATATCCAGCTTGCTGATCAGACGTCTCACCTCTTCAAGTTTGTCCGCTGTATCATTCAACAGCAGGGTATTGGTCCGCTCATCGATAGTGACACTGCCGCGCTCTGACATAATGGAATTCTCTTTTGCCTTGAGCAGGGAGGCAATATCCGCCGCTTTGGCATAATTGACCTGTACCAGGTCGGCCCGCAAGGGCGCCAGGTCTTCTTTCTGTTTGTGTGATTCAAATTCCTGTTTTTCACGCGCCGCGATCTCCTCGCCCGGGGCAACCAGAATCACGTTACCTTCCTTGCGCATATCGAGACCCTTGGTCTTGAGGATAATATCCAGCGCCTGATCCCAGGGGACATTCTGCAGGCGTAAGGTTACGTTACCTTTTACCGTATCACTGGTCACCATGTTCAAGCCGGTAAAATCCGCAATCAGTTGTAATACTGCGCGAATCTCGATGTCCTGGAAATTCAGCGATAACCTTTCACCGGTATAGCCGAATTTTTCTTTCTTGGCGGCTTCCTGTTCTTCCTTGCTGACGGGCCTGACTTCCAGCGTCAACACCTGGTTTGTCTGGTATGCCAAATGTTCAAATTCGCCCTCGGCCGTAATGGTGATTTCAGCATTTGCGTCGTCAACCCTGCTGTCCACGTAAGTCACCGGGGTCGCAAAATCGACAACATCGAGGCGCTGCACCAGATTCTCCGGGATGTTGGTATCAACAAAATCAATGAGAATTTTACCGCCTTCCTCACGAATGTTGACCGGCGTCGATGGATCAGATAAAGACACGATCAATCTTCCTTCACCTTTTTTGCCGCGGCGAAAATCGATATTGGTAATGGCGTGCCGCACGGATGTTACGTCACCATTGGCCTGGTTTTCTGCCATCGCCATGGTGGTGGCGTCTTCTCCGGTTGCGGCGGGAGGCAGCGAGGCAACATCCGATGACCCACTATCCAGAGTTATATAAACCTTGTTATCTTCAACGCGCGTTTCATACGGGACCAGCTTGACCAGATTCATCACCACGCGGGTACGGCCCTTTGCCTCAACGACATTGATGCTCCGCGCGACTCCAACGCCTACGGTCTGTTTCTTGTCAACGTTACTGGATGTATGGGGAAAATCCAGGGCGACACGCGCCGGATTGTCGATGGTAAAACTCAGAGGAGTTGCAGGAGGCTTTTCGCCGGTCATCGTCAGGACTATCTGTATTTTATTACCCGGTAGCGAGGCAAAATCCACGGCCTCCAGCACGCGCTGGCCGGTCATCGCTGCCTTATCTGCTGCAAATCCAGCTAGTGGTATGGTCAATGACAAACTGAACAACACGCCGGTACATAAACTTAGTATCTTGCGGTTAACAAGCCGGCCGATCAGTGCCGCCGTCTTGTTAACCAATACTAATTGTGTCCGATGATTTTCCATATTATTGCCCCCTGTGATGGGTTCATTCTCCCGCCAGTGTTAAAGATGCCTGACGTTCCTCCCAGCCGCCAAGACCATCAGGCACAATCTCGGTTAACGCCATTTGATTCTTTTGAATTTGCTTGATCTTGCCATTGTTCTGGCCAACATAGTTGCCTTCCTTCACCCTGTACACAATACCGTCCGGGGCCTTGATAAGCCCCCATGTCTGTTTCTGATATTCAAGTGTGCCCATCATCAACAATGAACTTAATGGAAAACCTTCCAATACCTCTTTGCGCCGGTGTTCTTCCGGATGTATCAGATTGTTCTTGCCGTTCTGGGCGACATTTTGCACACGTGTTTCAAACGAAGTAAACGGATCTCTTATTTCATCGGCTTTATACACAAATGTCTCAAATGGTTTGAATTCGGGTAGTGGTTCTATATGGCCATGCTTTTCAGCTTTAACATTCTCGACGAACTTGTGCAAATCTGACATCCTGTCATCACTGCACGCAAACAACATGCTGCTTATCAGCAATACGACAAACAACCGCTGATGTTTATAATTTGAATCCTGATTTACTGCCAGTGAACTCATTTTCCTTTCTCTTCCTTCGCCTTCTCATTAGCCTCAATTTCTTCTTCATCCAGATAGCGGTATGTTTTTGCAGTCGCTTCCATCTTGAGCGACTCCTCTTTTGTTTCATTGTTCTTAACCGGGGTGATGGAAAAGTCATGCAGTGTGACGATACGCGGCAAGGACGCCACATCACTCACAAATTTGCCGAATTCATGAAAGGTACCAGTCATTTTGATGGTGATCGGCAGCTCAGCATAAAATTCCGCCGGGATTTCACTTTCCGGTTTGAACAAATCAATTTGCAGGCCATTCTTTAAACCTGTCTGGGACACATCCTGTAGTAGGTCATCGACCTCGGTCTTACTGGGCAACTGGCGCAACATGGTGCCGAATGAGCGCTTCATCTGCTCCATCTGATTTTTATAATCCTGAAGATTTGACGCCTGATTTTGCTTAACCTTGAATATCTCCTTGAGCTCCCCTTCCTTGCTTTTCACCACGTCAAGAGATTCCAGTTGCACCCGTGTATCGAACCAGAAGCCGGCGCCTACTAACGCAACGCACAATAAGGCAATTGCGATAATCTTGACAGGTAACGGCCACTTGCCATAATCATTAAAATCAATATTCTTCAGCTCGGCCAGATTAATTTTCATGTCTTGTTTTCCGCTGCTTTATTCACATCTTTATTCACATCGCTGTGAGGCGAGATTTGCGTAACTTTCAATGTGAAGCTGCTGGTACGGACTTTTTCTTTTTCCTTGGATTCGATAACGATCAACCCGGGGTTTTTAAACCATCCCGAGGCATCCAGGTTGCGCATGAAGGCTGAGACGCGGGCATTCGATTCTGCAACGCCTTGTATAAGCAACGAATCACCACTTTGCTTCACGCTGGTAAGGTAAATCCCATCAGGTACTCGCCTTGCAATCTCGTCAAAGACATGCACGATTTCCGGACGCCGGCTTTGCAATTGTTGAATAATATTCATGCGTGCCAGGAGCTTCTGCTTTTCTGATTCAAGTTCCTTGATTTCAGTGATCTTCTGATCGACGGATGCGATTTGCTGTTCAAGAAAGCTGTTTCGCGCGGTCTGTGCATCTATTAACCCACCGACATGGATATGGATATAAAAGATGATTACCGCCATCAGGACAGCAGCGCCTGCGGCAATAGAGATAAACTGCCTTTGCTGTTCCTTGCGTAGTATTTCGCGCCAGGGTAATAGATTGATGCGTGTCATCGCTTGTCAAATCTCCTCATCGCAAGTCCACAGGCGATCATCAAGGCAGGTGCATCGGCGCTTATCGCGTCCGGTTTGATCTTTGAGGCTAACGTCATATTGGCGAATGGATTGGCGATCGATGTCGTCATGCCCAGTTTTTCCTCCAATATCTCATCGATACCATGAATCGATGAACAACCGCCGGCCAACACAATATGGTCCACGCTGTTGTACTGACTTGAGGAAAAGAAGAATTGCAGGGAACGACTTACCTGCTGCGCCATAGCTTCCTTGAATGGCTGCAGAACTTCCGGACCGTAATTATCCGGCAAGCCCCCTTGTTTTTTCGCCAAGCCCGCCTCTTCATAAGAAAGTCCATAGCGTCGCTGAATCTCTTCGGTCAATTGCTTGCCGCCAAAGACCTGTTCGCGCGTATAGATGATCCGGAAATCATGCAAGACATTCAGTGTCGTCATGGTCGCGCCGACATCGACAACCGCAATGGTCTTACCCACACCACCATCCGCCAGTTGCTGACCGAGGAGGGAAAACGCCGTTTCCATGGCAAAGGCCTCGACATCCACGATCTTGGCGCTAAGGCCCGCCAACTCCAGTGCGGCAACCCGAATATCCACGTTTTCACTGCGTGACGCCGCCAGCAGGATGTCTACCATATCTTCTGTCTTTTCAGTCGGACCAAGTACCTCGAAATCCAGGTTGACCTCTTCCATGGGATATGGAATATACTGATCGGCCTCCAGCTGAATCTGATCGAACATTTCATCATCAGAAAGAGCGGCCGGCATGGAGATGATTTTGGTGATAACAGCAGATCCTGCGACTGCCACAGCAGCGTTCTTGGTGCGCAGACCGGCCCGGCTGACGGCCCGGTTGATTGCACCGCCAACGGCCTCGACATCCGTGATATTTTTTTCAGCGACGGCATTAGGCGGCAGTGGTACGACTGCGTAACTCTCAACCCGGTAGCGGCCCCCGCTTTGGCTTAACTCGAGAAGTTTGACAGCCGTGGAACTGATATCAAGCCCAATCAATGGCGGAGCTGTTTTTTCGAAGAGTTGCACGTTTTATTACCCTTCATTTGTCCTTAAATGGGTAGGTAATACAGATTTCCGTATACTTGGCCCCATTTAAAACTATAGATATTAAGCTGTTAAAAGACAACAATTATATTGGCACTGGTATTGTTATCGTCCGCAAACATAAAAAGTTTTATACTATTACTAATATTATTTATATGACGTATATCTCATTCCCTCCTAAAAGATGAATTTTTTCCGCAGAATTGTGAAATACTGCCTGATCGGCATGGCCGGCCTGATGGCGGCAGGACTGGTAACAACCATTGGGGTATATATCTATCTGACCCCCAATCTGCCGGATATCGAGACCCTCAAGGACGTCCATCTGCAGGTACCGTTGCGGGTATACACCCGTGACCTGAAACTCATCGCAGAATTCGGTGAAATGAAACGAGCCCCGCTCAAGTATTCCGAAATACCCGATTTGATGATCAAGGCGGTACTTGCAGCGGAAGATGACCGCTTTTTCGAACACCCCGGGGTGGATTACCAGGGCATCCTCAGAGCCGGACTGAATCTGATTAAAACCGGGGAAAAATCCCAGGGCGGCAGTACCATCACCATGCAGGTTGCCAGAAACTTCTTCCTCAGCAGTGAAAAAACCTACCTGCGAAAAGTCAGTGAGATCCTGCTCGCGCTTAAAATTGATGACGAATTGAGCAAGGAGGAAATCCTCGAACTCTATCTCAACAAGATCTATCTGGGTAATCGCGCCTATGGAATCGCAGCGGCATCGCAGATCTACTACGGCGCTTCCCCGGAACAGCTCAGTGTTGCGCAAATGGCGATGATCGCCGGCCTGCCGAAGGCGCCATCGAGATACAATCCTATCGCCGACCTCGACCGTGCAACGGAGCGCCGTAATTACGTTCTCGGACGCATGCATAAACTCGGGTTTATCGATGATGTAACATATGTAACATCATTGGCGGAAGCCGACGACGCCGAGCTGCATGGTTTAACTATTCAGATCGAGGCGCCCTACGTGGCGGAAATGGTGCGTGCAACACTTATCGATCGCTTCGGAGTAGATGCCTATACGGGCGGTTACAAGGTGATAACCACACTGGACAGCCGTCTGCAGCTTGCCGCAAACAACGCCCTGCGCGACGCACTCTTCGACTATGATACACGCCATGGATACCGCGGGCCGGTACGACACGTGGACGTCAGTTACTTTCCGGATGTCGAAGTACGCGACTCGATCTTCAGTAAAATACCGCCGGCGGGCGGTTTGACGGCGGCAATCATTATCTATGTCGAGGATCAGACAGCGATTGCCTTGCTTGCAAACAACAAAACCGTGCAACTTTCCTGGCCTGGATTGTCCTGGGCGCGTCCCTATATCGATGACAACCGAATCGGTGCTTCACCGGCAACCGCTGCAGACATTCTCAAAACAGGTGATGTCGTCTACGTGCAACAACTTCCAAAAAACGAATGGCGCCTGGCGCAAATACCCCAGGTTGAAGGTGCATTGGTGTCCGTAAGACCCGACAATGGCGGTATCCTCGCCTTATGCGGCGGGTTCGATTTTTACCGCAGTAAATTCAACCGCGTCACCCAGGCGACCCGGCAACCGGGATCTAATTTCAAACCCTTCATCTACTCAGCAGCGCTGGAAAAGGGATTTACGCCGGCGAGTATCATCAACGACGCGCCGGTGGTATTCGACGATCCTGGACTGGAGAGTGCCTGGCGACCGGAAAACTACAGTGGTACGTTCTTTGGCCCGACCCGCCTGCGCGAAGCGCTGGTACATTCACGCAATCTTGTCTCGATCCGTCTGTTGCGTTCCACCGGCATCAACTACACCATCAATTATGTATCCCGATTTGGTTTTGATCCCAATGAGTTACCCAGGAATTTGTCGCTGGCGCTCGGTAGTGCCGCGATAACACCGCTGCAGATCGCCGGCGGCTATGCGGTGTTTGCCAACGGCGGCTACCGGGTGACGCCTTATTATATTAATCGTATCGAGAGAAACGACGGTGAAATCATTGACGAGGCCATGCCAGATACGGTTTGCCCGGACTGTACGACAATGGATACCGCCACTGACCAGCCTCCCACGGCTGATCAGCCAACCGCGATAACGGGCGCCGATGAGGTACAGATGCCGCAAGAGGTCATCCCGCCCCGGCCGACCGTCAAGATTGCCCAGCGGGTCATCACACCACAGAACGCCTATCTGATGACGTCGATGATGCGCGATGTCATTGCCCGCGGCACAGGGCGGCGGGCACGGCAACTTGGTCGCAAGGATCTGGCAGGCAAGACCGGCACAACCAATGAAACGCGGGATGCCTGGTTTTCAGGTTTTAATTCCGATATCGTTACAGTGAGCTGGGTGGGCTTTGATCAAACACGTTCCCTGGGTAATAGTGAAACCGGTGGACGAGCCGCGCTACCGATGTGGATCGATTTTATGGCCGAGGCACTCAAAGGCAAGCCGGAAAAACCCCTGGAGCGACCACCAGGGCTTGTAACTGTGCGCATCGATCCCGAAACCGGCCTGCTGGTCGACAGTAATTATCCTCATGCAATTTTTGAAACGTTCCGTACCGAGGATGTGCCCGAAAAACACGCGGAAGCCGCAACTACCAATGGTAAAGGTAGTGACAACACGAAACGCGATATTCCGAAACAATTGTTCTAGTGATTCTCATGCGACCCGACAAAGACAACCGGACACGCAAGTTGTTAGCCATTGAAGCAGCCAAGATCATGGCGGAAAACGGCGTGAAGGATTTTTACGCCGCCAAGCGCAAGGCTGCCATGCGACTGGGCATGCCCAACACAAGACATCTGCCGCGCAATATCGAGATTGAACAGGCCTTGAGCGAACATCAGCGGTTGTTCAAACACCACACCCAACCTTCACGGCTCATGGAGCTGCGCCAGACCACCTTGCGGGTGATGCGCTTTTTGCAAATCTTTAATCCCCACCTCGTGGGCCCGGTCCTCTCGGGCACCGCAGATCAACACTCGGAGATCAATATTCACGTCTTTACCGATACTCCGGAAGATGTGGCGCGCCACCTGCTCGAGGAATCCATCCCGTTCAAGGTTGCGGAGAGGCGTCTCAATCAGTCGAAAGGACTGGCGACACGCTATCCGGCCTATTATTTTATGGCCGGAGACACGGGTATCGAAATCACGGTGTTTCCCATCAATGGCATACGCCAAGCCCCGTTAAGTCCGGTGGACGGCAAGCCGATGTCGCGTGCATCGATGACCGCGCTCGACCAGTTGATCAGTCAACAGGCTATGCTGGAAGAATCGACGACAAACGACAACGATTGCGACATCACCAAGTAAATTCACTACGCCCTATTAGCAAGCACAGCAATTTTGCAAGGGACTACTTTCTTTTATCAGTCCCGACATAGTCACGCTTCTCCGGCCCGATGAAGAGCTGACGCGGCCTGCCAATGCGCTGATCCGGTTCGGCGATCATCTCCATCCATTGCGCCACCCATCCCACGGTCCTAGCAATGGCAAACATCACGGTAAACATATTGGTGGGAATGCCGAGCGCCTTGTAGATAATGCCGGAATAGAAATCTACGTTCGGGTAAAGTTTGCGTTTGATAAAATACTCATCCTCGAGTGCGATTTCCTCAAGACGCATGGCAAGCTCGAACATCGGGTCATCAGCATTACCGAACTTTTTGAGAACCTCATAACACATCTTGCGAATAATCTTCGCACGTGGGTCATAATTTTTATAAACGCGATGGCCAAATCCCATAAGCCTGAAGGGATCATCCTTGTCCTTGGCTTTGGCGATGTACTTGGTAATATTTTTGACTTCGCCGATCTCACTCAACATGTGCAGCACCGCTTCATTGGCACCACCGTGTGCAGGCCCCCATAAAGCTGCAATACCCGATGAAATACAGGCAAATGGATTGGCACCGGAACTTCCCGCCAGGCGCACGGTGGCGGTACTGGCGTTTTGCTCATGATCGGCATGCAGGATAAAAATCATATCGAGTGCCTTTTCCGCAATCGGGTCCAGTTCATAATCCTCACTCGGTACCGAGAACATCATGTGCAAAAGGTTACCGCAATAACTGTAGCGGTTATTGGGATAGATAAACGGTTCGCCGATCGAATACTTGTAGGAAGCGGCGGCAATCGTCGGCATCTTGGCAATCAGACGATGTGCCGCGATTTCGCGGTGCACCGGATCATGAATGTCGGTCGAATCATGATAAAACGCGGATAGCGATCCCACCACACCCACCATGCTGGCCATAGGATGTGCATCATGATAAAAACCACTGTAAAAACCTTTCAGGCTTTCCTTGATCATGGTATGGCGGCGGATGGTGTTGTCGAACACTGCCAATTGTGACTGAGTGGGTAATTCGCCGTACATCAACAGGTAGGCAACCTCGATAAAGCCGCTCTTTTCCGCCAACTGCTCGATCGGGTAACCCCGATAAAGCAGCAAGCCCGCATCGCCGTCGATGTAGGTTATCCCGCTGCGGCAACTGGCAGTGGATTGAAAACCGGGATCAAAGGTCAGAAAGCCAGTTTCACGGTACAGGGCACTGATATCCATCGCGGACGGACCGATCGTGCCGCTCAAGATCGGCAGCTCGATGCTCTTGCCTGTCCTGTTGTCAGTAATAGTGACGGTGTCCTTTGCCATAAGATTCCTCCGTTTTTACACGATTCACCGGCTCTGTGTCGTGATGAGCCCGCTCAGGATAAGGTGGCGATATCCCTGGCAACCTGTTCCACAGATTGTTCGAACAATTTTTTTTCTGCTTCCGTAAGAGGTAGCTCGATTATTTTTTCCATGCCATCCGCGCCCAACACCACCGGTACACCAATCGCCAGATCTCGATGGCCGTATTCACCGTCGACGATGGCCACACACGGCAATACCCGCTTGCGATTATTACATACCGCATCCACCATGGTAGCTACCGCCGCGGCCGGAGAGTCGTTTGCGCTGCTGGTCTTTTTAAGGGATAGGATCTCGGCGCCGCCGTTACGGGTGCGATCAACAATCCGTTCAATGGTCTGCTGGTCGAGAAAATGGTCGATGGATATACCGTTGACACAGGTATAACGCGTCATGGGCACCATCGAATCACCGTGTCCACCCAGGACCATCGTACTAATATCCTTGGAAGAAAATCCGGTTTCCAGGGCGATAAAACTGGCCATGCGCGCCGCATCGAGAACACCGGACAAACCAAAAACGCGGTTTCTTTTCCAGCCAGTCGCCCTCCAGAAGGCGTAGGTCATGACATCCACCGGGTTGGTGACCAGTATCACCATGGCATCAGGTGCATAACGCATCACATCATCGGCAATCCCGCGAATCACGGCAAGATTGGCATCGAGCACATCGGAACGGGACATCCCCGGTTTACGCGGCAGCCCGGCGGTGATAACGATAATGTCTGAGCCGGACATTGCCTCGGCCTTGTCATCACCGCTTACCTTGGTATCGAACTTGAAGAGGGGAGACGATTCATGAATATCCAATGCCGTGCCTTTGGCAACACCTTCCCTGATATCCGTAAGCACGATTTGATCGCACACCTCATCAATGGCAAGTATCTGGGCGGTTGACTCCCCGACACGGCCTGCCCCTATGATGGTAATCTTCTTCATGGCAACTCCTTGCTGCAGTTCAATTTCCAGAATTATGTAGCGCCCTATC
>Ga0307424_1001945_pt1 | contig 10463 bp, 2 predicted proteins | sample SalMarWE160320MG_FD_202157 | JGI IMG/M metagenome (GOLD analysis project Ga0307424, IMG submission 202157) | Salt marsh sediment microbial communities from the Plum Island Ecosystem LTER, Massachusetts, United States - WE1603-20 | ecosystem: Environmental > Aquatic > Marine > Intertidal zone >...
GCGCCCCGCTGTCGCCCCTCCGACCCCTCACCGAGAACGGAGTCCTGCCCATGAGCGACCAACCGAACACCCACTCCCCCGAGCCGACGCGGGGATCCGCCTCGGCGCCACCCCCCAGTCCGCCGCCGCCTCCGGGTCCCCGGATCGGGAAGTTCGCCCTGATCGGTGGTCTCATGCTGGCCGCCCTCCTGGTCGGCGTCCTCTGGGGAGGCGGGATCCACCGGGATCCGGGCGCGCTCCGGCACTCTGCACAACCCACCCCGGACGCGGAAGCGGCCTCCAAGCAGGGGACGACCCAGTTCTATACCTGCGGCATGCATCCGTGGGTCATCCTGCCCAAGCCCGGAAACTGCCCGATCTGCGGCATGGAACTCGTGCCGCTCGACGCCAGCAAGTTTACCGGCGAGGTCACCATCGACCCGGTGGTGGTGCAGAACATCGGCGTCCGCATCGCCCCGGTGGTGGACGGCACCCTCAACAGCACCATTCGCACGGTGGGGAACGTCGATTACAACGAGCGGCTGGTACGGGACATCAACACCAAGGTGTCGGGCTGGATCGAGAAGATCCACGTCGACTATCTGGGGGCCGAGGTGAAGGAGGGCGACCCGCTGTTCGACCTCTATTCCCCGGATCTCTACGCGGCCCAGAAGGAGTACATGGTCGCCTACCGGAACCAGGCGACCGGGGTGGCCGATTCGGTGGCGGGCATGGTGCCCCAGGCCGGTTCCCTCCTGGAATCGGCGCGCACCCGCCTCCTCTACTACGACATCACCCCGAAACAGATCGCGGCCCTGGAGCGAGCGGGCGAGCCGGCCAAGACCATGGTCATCCGGAGTCCCTACACGGGAGTGGTCATCGAGAAACACAGCAACGAGGGCATGCGGGTGGATCCGGGGATGCGGGTGTACCGGATCGCCGACCTCTCCAAGGTCTGGGTCATGGCGACGTTCTACGAGTATCAGCTTCCCTATGTCCAGGTCGGACAGAAGGTGAAGATGACCTTGCCTTACATTCCCGGCCAGGAGTTCGAGGGGAAGGTCGTCTACATCTACCCCTACCTGAGCGAGAAGTCCCGCGAAGTCAAGGTCCGGATCGAATCCGACAACCCGTACGGGGTCCTGAAGCCGGGCATGTTCGCCAACATCGAACTCCAGAACACCCTGGAGCGGAAGCGGGTCATGGCCCCCCGGGAGGCGATCATCGATACCGGGGAGCGCCAGGTCGCCTTCGTCAGCCTCGGAGAGGGGCGGTTCCAGCCCAGGGAAGTGAAGATGGGTACCCAGGCCGCCGACGGCATGGTCGAGATCCTGTCCGGGCTGGAGCCCGGCGAGAACGTGGTGACCAGCGGCCAGTTCCTGCTCGACAGCGAGGCGAAGATGCGCGAAGCCCTGGCCAAGATGATCCGGGGCAACATGGCCTCGGACCAGGAAGAGACCACTCCCGCGCTGCCCGCGAGCGAATCCGTGGAATTGCCGGAGGATGCGGCCGCGGCCCTCGGCCGGGTTCTGAACGATTACCTGGCCATCGGGAAGATCCTGGCCGCCGACGAAACCGGGGGGATCGCGGGGCACGCCCGCGGCGTGGCCGGGAATCTCGCCGCCGCCGCTTCGGTGACGGTCCCGGGGCATCCCGAGTTCTGGGCCGGGCACCCCGAGGTCGGCCAGGCCCGGGCGGCCGCGCTCGCCCTGGCCGGCTCCACCGAGCTGGAAGACAGCCGGACCCGATTCGCGGACTTGAGCGAGGCCCTGGTCAAGCTGGTGGGAGCGACCGGGATCCCGCGTTCCTACCCCGAGACCGTGGATCGCCTCCACTGCCCCATGTTCCGCAACGAGCAGGGAGGTTCCATGTGGCTCCAGACGGAGGGGGACGTGCACAACCCCTACTTCGGGAAAGCCATGCTGCAGTGCCACGACGCCAGGGACACGATCCCGGTGGCCGGTACACCCCGCTCCGGCGAGGAGTAAGCCGTGATTGCCAAGCTGATCGACCTCTGTATCCGGAACCGGGCCATGGTGGTACTCCTGACCGCCTTCGTGGTGGCGGCGGGAATCTGGTCCGCCACCCACATCACCATCGACGCCATCCCCGATCTCTCCGACGTCCAGGTCGTCATCCGGACCGAGTACCCCGGCCAGGCACCGCAGATCGTGGAGGACCAGGTCACCTACCCCCTGACCACGGCCATGCTCGCCGTCCCCTACGCCAAGGCGGTACGCGGCTACAGCATGTTCGGGACCAGCTTCGTCTACATCATCTTCGAGGACGGGACCGACCTCTACTGGGCCCGGAGCCGGGTGCTCGAACAGGTGAGCGCGATCACCAACAAGCTCCCGTCCGGGGTATCCCCCCAGCTGGGACCCGACGCCACCGGGGTAGGATGGATCTACGAGTACGTCCTCACCACCGGCAAGTACTGTCCGGACCACCCGAACGGGGCCTGGCACGATCCGGTGGCCGACACCTGGTACGCCGCGCCGGAGGATGCGCCGGACGATGACGCGGCCCGAGCCCGGCTGGTGCACCACCGGGTATTCCAGGATGCACGCACCGTCTACGTGGATCGCCGGGAGAACCGCCGATACGAGACGCTCCAGGACGTCCCGGTAGCCGTCAAGGCCAGCGTGGAGCCGGTGGTCCTGAGCCAGGGCCGGGATACCTGTCCCCTGGACGGCAAGCCCCTGGTCCGGTCCGACGTCGATCTGGCCGGTCTGCGAAGCCTGCAGGACTGGTACCTGCGCTACGAGCTGACCGCGGTGGACGGGGTGAGCGAGATCGCCTCGCTCGGAGGCTTCGTCAAGCAGTACCAGGTGGTGGTGGATCCGGTGAAGCTCCTGGCCTATAGCCTCCCTCTGGCCCAGGTCCGGCACGCCATCCAGCGCTCGAACGTGGACGTCGGCGGCCGGTTGATCGAGCAGAGCGAGACCGAGTACATGGTCCGGGGGATCGGATACCTGGGGACCCTCTCGGACGCGGAAATCGCCGCCGCGCGGGCGGCCGGCAAGTCGGTGAACAGCTTGCGCACCGAGCGGGCCCTGGACGAGCTGCGGAAGGTCTCCCTGGGCGCCACCCCCGACGGGACCCCGATCTACCTCTCCAGCGTGGCCGACGTGCACGTGGGACCGGAGATCCGGCGAGGAGTCGCCGACTGGAACGGGGAGGGCGAGACCGCCGGGGGCATCGTGATCATGCGCTTCGGCGAGAACGCCCGCCGGACCATCGAGAAGGTGAAGGAGAAACTGGCCAGCCTGGAGACGGGGCTGCCCCCCGGAGTGGCCCTGGAAACGGCCTACGACCGGAGCGACCTCATCGAGCGGGCGGTGCATACCCTCAATCACACGCTGATCGAGGAGATCGCCATCGTCTCCCTCATCTGCATCCTCTTTCTCCTCCACGCCCGGAGCGCCCTGGTGGCGGCGTTCGTCCTGCCCACCGGGGTGCTGGGCACCCTGACCATCATGAACCTCCTGGGCATCAACGCGAACATCATGAGCCTGGGCGGGATCGCTATCTCGATCGGTGTCATGGTGGACAGCTCGATCATCATGGTGGAGAACGCCCACAAACACTTCGAGTACGAGAAACGGAGAGTGGCCTCCGGCGGCGTCCCACGAAGCCAGGCCGCGGTCATCAGCGAGGCGGCGGTCGAGGTCGGCCCCAGCCTCTTCTTCGCGCTTCTCATCATCGTGGTGAGCTTCCTGCCCATCTTCGTTCTGGGGGAACAATCGGGCCGGATGTTCAAACCCCTGGCCTACACCAAGACCTTTGCCATGGCCTGCGGAGCGATCCTGGCCGTCACCATCATCCCGGTGCTCATGGTGTTCTTCATCAACGAGCGAGTGGTGCCGGAGGCCTGGAGCGCCCGCAAGCGCCTGGCCGTCACCCTGGGGGTCATCCTGGGCCCGGCGCTGCTCCTGGCCCTGATCCCCCTCCCCCACCTCCACCCGTTCCGCTGGGGCATGATTCTGGCGTGGGTGGTGCTCAGCGGGTTGATGATCCTCCCCCAGCGCATCCCCTCCGAGCACCGGAACCCCCTGAGCCGGGTCCTGGAGGCGGGCTACCGTCCCTTCTTCATCCTGGCCATGCGGTTCCGCTGGGTGGTCATCCTGGGGGCCCTGGCCCTGGTGGTGGTGACCAGCATCCCCTTCCGGCATCTGGGGAGCGAGTTCATGCCGCCGCTGGAGGAGGGCGACCTGCTCTACATGCCCACCACCGACCCCGGAATCAGCATGACCAAGGCCAGGGAACTCGTGCAGCAGACCGACGCCCTCATCAAGGCCTTCCCAGAGGTGGAGACGGTGCTGGGGAAGGCGGGACGGGCGGAGACGGCCACCGACCCGGCCCCGCCGAGCATGCTGGAGACCACCATCACCCTGAACCGCGACAAGAGCCAGTGGCGCCAGATGCCGATCCACCGCCTCTTCAGCCCGCTGCCCGGGTTCCTGAAGGCCCCCTTCGCCGCCATCTGGCCGGAGAGCCGACCCATCACCATCGATGAACTCGTGTACGGATACAACTGGCCGGACGGGACCCACGTTCCCGGCCTGAACGAGATCGTGCACCTCCCCGGGCTCACCAACAGCTGGACCATGCCCATCAAGACCCGGATCGACATGCTCTCCACCGGGATCAAGACCCCGGTCGGGGTCAAGATCATGGGCCCGGACCTGGCCATCCTGTCCGACCTGGCCAGCCAGGTCGCGCAGGTGGTAAAAACCGCCGAAGGGACCGGACCCTACACGGTGAGTGCCTTCCCGGAGAAGAGCGTCGGCGGCAACTACTTCGACATCGAGGTGGACCGGGACGAGATCGCCCGCTACGGCCTCACGGTGGGGGACGTCCAGGACGTCATCATGTCCGCCATGGGCGGGATGAACGTGAGCGGAACCGTGGAAGGGCTGCAGCGGTATCCGATCAACCTCCGCTATCCCCGGGAACTCCGGGACAACGAGGCGACCCTCAAGCAGACCCTGATCGCCACCCCCTCCGGGGCGCAGATCCCCCTGGACCAGGTGGCGGACTTCCGCATCCACAAGGGCCCCCCCATGATCAAGAGCGAGAACGCGAGGCTCACCAGCTGGGTCTTCGTCGATATCGCGGGCATCGACGTGGGGACCTACGTGGCCAACGCGCAGAAGGCGGTGACGGCGAAGGTCGTCCTCCCCGCCGGCTACAACATCGTCTGGTCCGGCCAGTACGAGTACATGCAGGCGGCGCGCCAGCGGCTCCTGATCGCGATCCCGCTGGCCCTGGTCCTGATCGTCCTGCTCCTCTACATGGGCACCAAGAGCTGGATCCAGGTGGCCATCGTTCTCCTTTCGCTCCCCTTCGCCCTGGTCGGGGCCATCTGGCTCCTGTGGGCCATGCACTACAACCTCTCCCTGGCCGTGTGGGTGGGCATGATCGCCCTGGCCGGCCTGGCCACCGAGACCGGCATCGTGATGCTGCTCTATCTCGAGACCAGCTTCGAACGGTTCCAGGCCGAAGGAAGGATGCGGGATGCCAACGACCTTTGGCACGCGGTGTACGACGGCGCGGTGAAGCGGATCCGGCCCAAGACGATGACCGTGGTGGCCATCTTCATGGGCCTGGTGCCGCTCCTTTGGGCCCACGGGGCCGGGGCGGACACCATGCGCCGGCTGGCCGTGCCCATGATCGGCGGCGTGGGAACGAGTTTCATCCTGGAACTCCTGGTATTTCCGGTGATCTTCTACGTGATCAAGCGCATCGGCCTCCGCCACGTGTTCCACCCGGTGGCCGGGGGGAAGGACAGGGCGTAGACTCACCGGACCCGGGGAGGAGGTCTCGGCCATGGAGCACCATCACGAGCACGGCACGCACGGTTCCCACGGCGGCGGGACGGTCGAGTCCCCGCCCGCGGGACGGGATCCGGTCTGCGGGATGACGGTGAGCCCCGACTCCCCCAACCGGGCCGAGGTCGAGGGCACGACCTACGTCTTCTGCTGCGAGCACTGCAAGGCGAAGTTCCTGGCCGACCCCGGCGCGTTCCTGCATCCGGCTCCCGCCGGCGAGACGACCTCCGGGCCCGGACCCCACGGTCACGACCACGGCGCCGGCGCCTACGTCTGCCCCATGGACCCCGAGGTTCACGAGGAGGCACCCGGAAGCTGCCCCAAATGCGGCATGGCCCTGGAACCCGAGGCCCCGCGCCGGGCCCGGACCACCTGGACCTGCCCCATGCACCCGGAGATCGTGCGCGACGAGCCGGGGAGCTGCCCCATCTGCGGCATGGCCACCGAGCCGCGCACCGCCACCCTGGAGGAGGACGACGGCGAACTCCGCGCCATGTCCCGGCGATTCCGGGTCTCGGTGGCCCTCACCGTGCCGCTCCTGGTGGTGGCCATGGGCCCCATGCTCGGCCTCCGCCTGGAGTCGCTCCTCTCCGCCCGGGTCCTGGTGATGATCGAACTCGCCCTCGCCACGCCCGTTTGCCTGTGGGGGGCCTGGCCCTTCTTCGTGCGCGGGGTGAACTCGATCCGCACCCGGAACCTCAACATGTTCACCCTCATCGGCCTGGGCGTCGGGGTGGCCTACCTCTACAGCCTGGTGGCCGCGCTCCTCCCCGGCATCTTCCCCGCCTCCTTCCGAGGCGCCGGCGGCACGGTGGCGGTCTACTTCGAGGCGGCGGCGGCCATCACCACGCTGGTGCTCCTGGGACAGGTGCTGGAACTCCGGGCCCGGAAGAGCACCGGGTCCGCGCTCCGGGGACTGCTGGAACTGGCCCCCGCCTCGGCCCGCCGGCTCCGCGACGACGGCACCGAGGAGGACGTCTCCCTGGACGCGGTAGCGGTGGACGACCGCCTGCGGGTCCGCCCCGGGGAGAAGGTCCCGGTGGACGGCGTGGTGCTCGAGGGCCGTACCAGCATCGACGAGTCGATGGTGACCGGGGAGTCCATTCCGGTGGAGAAAGGCCCGGGCGACAAGATCATCGGGGCGACGGTGAACGGCACCGGCTCCCTGGTCATGCGGGCGGAGAAGGTCGGTTCCGACACCCTCCTCTCCCGGATCATCACCCTGGTGGCCGAGGCCCAGCGGAGCCGCGCCCCCATCCAGAAGCTGGCCGATCGGGTGGCCGCGGTCTTCGTGCCCACAGTGATCGGGATCGCCGCCCTCACCTTCGGGGCCTGGGCCTTCCTGGGCCCGGATCCCCGCATGGCCCACGCCCTGGTGAACGCGGTGGCCGTGCTCATCATCGCCTGTCCTTGCGCCCTGGGCCTGGCCACCCCGATGTCGATCGTGGTGGCCAGCGGCAAGGGGGCGTCCCTGGGCGTTCTCTTCCGGAACGCCGAGGCCATCGAGCAGCTCCGCGAGGTGGACACCCTGGTAGTGGACAAGACCGGCACCCTGACCGAAGGGAAGCCCCGGCTGGCCACGGTGTTCCCGGCCTCCGGCTGGACGGAGGAGCGGCTCGTGGTTCTGGCCGCGGCCATGGAGTCGGGCAGCGAGCACCCCCTGGCCCGGGCGGTGCTGGACGGCGCTTCCGAGCGCGGGCTCTCCCCGGCCCGGGCCGAGGACTTCGCCTCGGCGACCGGCAAGGGGGTGACGGCGCGGGTCGAGGGCGAAGACGCCGCCCTGGGGAACGGCCGCCTCATGGAGGACCTCGGGATCGATGTGAGTTCGGTCGCCTCGGAAGCCGAGACCCGCCGCGAGGACGGGGAGACCATCGTGTTCGTGGCCTCGGGCGGCTCCCTGGCCGGGTTCCTCGGGGTGGCGGACCCGGTCAAGGAGAGCACCCCGGAGGCGATCCGGAGCCTCCACGCCGACGGCGTCCGCCTGGTCATGGTGACCGGGGACAGCCGCACCACGGCCCGGGCGGTGGCCCGGCGTTTGGGCATCGACGAGGTGCGGGCCGAGGTGCTGCCCGAGGACAAGGTGAATGTGGTCAAGGAGCTTCAGGAGGCGGGCCGGACGGTGGGCATGGCCGGGGACGGGATCAACGACGCCCCCGCCCTGGCCCGGGCCCACGTCGGCATCGCCATGGGCACCGGCACCGACGTAGCCATGGAGAGCGCCTCGGTGACCTTGGTCAAGGGGGACCTGCGGGGCATCGCCCGGGCGCGGCGGTTGAGCCGGGCCACCATCGGGAACATCAAGCAGAATCTCTTCTTCGCTTTCGTCTACAACTCGGTGGGGGTTCCGGTGGCCGCCGGCGTGCTGTATCCCGCCTTCGGGCTCCTGCTGAGTCCCATCATCGCCGCCGCCGCCATGAGCCTGAGTTCGGTCTCGGTGATCTCCAACGCGCTCCGGCTGCGGCGGGCGCGGGTCTGAGGGGCCGCGCCCGGGCCGGGGCTAGCTCCCGAGCACCTTTTCCAGGAGGGCGACAAACCGCGGCTGCCCGCGGAGCGGGTCCCAGGCCGGCTCCACCTTCATGTAGTTGAGCCAGTTCCCGCGTTCCTCGTAAGCCCGTTCCAGGTAGTCCAGGGCCTTGGCTGTCTCTCCCAGACCGGTGTGTATCAGCGCGAACTCGTGAGGGCGAACGTAGCCCTTCCGGGACATCGCCTGAAGCTCGTCCAGACACTTCTTCGCCCCGTTCGCATCCCCCGACCGGCCCAGGGCATACCCCAGACCCCCCAGCACCAACGGGGAATCCCGCACCACCTCCCGGGCCCGCCGGAACTCGGCGATCGCCTCCGGATAGCGTCCCTGCATGGCGTAGGTGTTCCCGAGAAAAAGCCGGGCGGCGAAGAAATCGTCGTCCACTTCCAGCACCTTCCGGTAGTGCTCCACCGAGGCGTCGAAGTCCCGGAACATGTAGCTGATCCAGGCCTGGGCGGTCCGGATGATGGGGGCCAGGGGATCCAGCTCCCAGGCCAGGTCGATCCGGGCCAGAGCTTCTTCGCGTAGGCCCAGGTTGGTGAAGTAGAGGGCGTACCAATGGTGTCCGGTGGGGTAATTGGGGTTGAGTTCCACGCCCTTCCTGAAATTCCGTTCTGCCCCCGCGAAGTCGAAGTCGTAGTGCAGGGAGGCGTAGGCCAGCGAGATGTAGGCCTCGGCCAGGGACGAATCGAGTTCCAGGGCCTTCCGCGCCGCCGCCGCCGCCGGGGCGAACGAATCCCGGGCCGGGGTCGCCCCCTGGAAGCCGAGGACGTTGTAGCACTCGGCGATCCCCACGTAGGCCAGGGCGTAGGTCGGGTCCTTCCGGATCACCTGCTGAAAGCTGGCGATACCCTTCCGCAGGCTCTCGGGGTCGCGCCGGTTCCAGAAGAAGCGGCCCTTCAAGTACGCCTCGTAGGCCTCGGGGGCGATCTTCCGGCCCGGAGACAGATCGGCCCGCTCCCGCGGGGTGAGCGCCACCTGGATCTTCTCCACGATGGCCCGCGAGACTTCGCTCTGCAGCTCCAGCACATCCTCCAGGTCGCGATCGAAGGTCTCGGCCCAGAGGTGTTCGTCGGTGGCGGCCCGGATGAGCTGGGCGGTGATGCGCACCCGGTTCCCGGCGAGGAGGACGGATCCCTCCACGATGGCGTCCACCCGCAGCTCCCGCGCGATCTCCGGCAGCGGCCTCCGCGAGCCCTTGTAGAGCATGACCGAGGTGCGGGAGATCACCCGGAGCCGGCTCACCTTGGCCACCTGGGCGGTGATGGCCTCGGTCATGCCGTCGGTGAAGTAGTCCTGGGTGGGATCCCCGGACAGGTTGTCGAGAGGAAGCACGGCCAGGGAGCGGATCTCCCCGGCCCCGGCCTCCGGCTCGACCGGCTTCGCGGAGGGAGGGGCCGGCGCGGCCTTCGCGCGTTCCGCCACCTCCTGGACGAGGGGGAGCAGGATGTCCGCCCGGGCGAGTTCCACGTGGCTGACGTTCACGATCCGGATCACGTCCTCCGAGAAACGATCGCCCAGGACGTTGTCCTCCAGATGACGGGACAGAACGGCCTCCGCCCAGGTGGTTTCCTCTTCGGCGAAGACGCATCGGACCTGGGGTACCCGTTCCAGCGCGTTCCGGAACCAGGTGTAGAAGATGTCCGGGTTCTTCTCAAAGGGAGCCACGATGCCTTCTCCGTACCGGGCCAGGGCCCCCACGTCCTCCCCGAACTTCCGGAAGGTCTGGACGATGTACTCGTGGAGGGTCAGCCAGAACTCCAGGGACGGGGCCGCCTCTCCCATCTCCTTGAGGATGCCCAGCCGCTGGGCGGGATCGTCGGAAAGCCGGCGGTAGCATCGAGACACGAAGGCGAGTTCCGCGCTCACATTCGGTCCAAGAATGATGAGACCGTCCAGGCCCGACCGTCCCGGCTTTTGGGAAGCCAGAAACTGAAGGACCTGATCCGCCCCCGCCGAGAGGGCCACCAGCACCGTGACCCGGGGCCGGAGCCGCCGGCGCAGATCGTCGAGGAACGACCCCAGGAGACGGTTGTGGTCCTCCAGGGAGAGGGCAGGGCGGATCCGGGCCGCGGGCCCGAAGCCGAACAGGGAGACCGCGATTCCACGAAACGGGGTCTGCTCCA
>Ga0307424_1001946_pt1 | contig 10462 bp, 10 predicted proteins | sample SalMarWE160320MG_FD_202157 | JGI IMG/M metagenome (GOLD analysis project Ga0307424, IMG submission 202157) | Salt marsh sediment microbial communities from the Plum Island Ecosystem LTER, Massachusetts, United States - WE1603-20 | ecosystem: Environmental > Aquatic > Marine > Intertidal zone >...
GTAATTGCAATCGTACATATCTGAATAGGACGTTATTCCCCCATTGTAAAAGGCCGTTGTGCTCCCCGCTCTTGCCGCATACTCCCACTGCGCTTCCGTCGGCAGACCGTATATCCCCTCACCCCTGAGGTTCATCTGAGTAATGTATGAGTGCACATCATTCCATGAAACCATTTCAACAGGGCAGGTGGAACAACCGGTGAAAGAGGACGGGTTGCTGCCCATCACCGTCTGCCATTGGGCCTGGGTCACCTCGGTTGTCATCATGTAGAAGGACTGAGAGAGCGTCACCTGGTGCTGTGTCTCGTCGCTGTCCCTTCCCCGTTCATTCGAGGGGGACCCCATGGTGAACGTACCTGCCGGGATCAGCCGGAAGGTCTGCCCCAAACCGTTGGTGTAAGAAGAAGCATAAATAGCAAAATACTCTATGTTGGAATAACCACTACTTTCGACACTGTCATACGCCTGGACAGCAACATAAAAAGCAGCACCATCCGAAAGACTGGCCGATATTGACGTTTGGGTTCCCATAGGAATATTTCCGATCGAGTCAGGCCCGGCATACGGGAACGGGGCATAATATAGAGTATATCCCGTTGCACCAGTTACAGAAGTCCAGGAAGCGGTAACAGTGGTTCCAGCGGTAGCCACAGTTAATGTCGGTGCCGCCAAGGCGCTCCTATGACTTAACAGTTCAAAAATAGTGGTCTCGTTGGCTAAGGCTGTTCCGGCAGTTAGACAAACCGTGACCAAAACGACGAATAGTATCGAAAAGTTTCTTGTTTTCATCGTTACTCTCCTTTGAGTTCAGGGTTTGAAAATGCAAGCTGATAACTGGAAAATGAATACTTCACAATAGCCCCGATTCAAGTTTCATAATTATTGTCAAATTAGATAGCCCTACACACTATGATTCGTGCATAAGTCACAACCTCGAAGTGGCCGATTTTCATTGAAGAATTGGTTTTGTAGTCATGACTTTGCAGTGCCTGTATTCCTGAGAATCAGACTTTTAGATTAAGAATTCTATCTTTAACCACCCTCATCATGGTTTATTGCTGGCTTTTGAGACTATGAGTTTTTGGCCTGGACGAATGATTGTTTTTGGTGTTATTTGGTTAAGCCGGCATAGGTCGATCACTGACAAGCCATATCTCTTAGCTATTCGGGATAAATTGTCTCCTCGACCGACGGTATGGTGAGCCTTTTTAATTGTAGCAACTGCTTTTTCTTGAGCAGATTTAGTCTTGACCCTAGTAGCAAGCGACCTATTCACTTTTGTCATTGTTTGCTCAAGACTTTTAACCTTTTGCTCAAGACGACCCAGCTTTTTAGTTATTGTGCCTTCAAGTCCATCTAATTTTTTCTCTATGTATTCAACCCTGGATTTAACAGAGTTCAATTCATCGCCGGATTTCTCAGTGCCACATGCGGAAACTAAACAGAAAAGCGGTAAGAAGATGACTAACATAATGCGGACCGCGACTCCCCTTTTCAGTTGCTTCATGAATTTCCCCCTTTGGCTTCCTTCATTCTTTAAATATCCACCCTCTCTTTCAATTCCTTACCACATTTGAAAAAAGGCAATTTTTTTGGCTTTACCTTGATTTGTTTTGCCGTCTTTGGGTTTCTGCCTTTGTATCCATCGTAGCTTTTGACCTTAAAACTTCCCAAGCCTCGGATCTCTACCCTGTCTCCAGCTGCCAAGGCATTCGTCATCTCACTGAAAACCAGATTTACGATTTCCTCAGCTTTCGTTCTTGTGAGGTCTTCACCCTTGCTCAGCGCTTCTACCAAATCAGATTTGTTCATAGCCCCTCCTCAAATCAATTCAAGCCTTTCTTTTTTTAGGCGATTTTCTTTTTTCAGCTTTAGAAGCAACTTTCTCCTTCGATTTCTTGATTTTCTGGGGCTTTTTGCCACCTTCGCTGATCCACTTATCAATGGCTTTTTTGTCAAATCGCCAGGCTCTGCCAATCCGGACAGCGGGGATTTCACCTTTCGCGGCGTATTTGGTGACTGTAGCCGCATGAAGTCCTAGATACTTGGCGACTTCCTTGGTTGCCATAGATCGTGCCAAAATAGTTTCCTCTCCAGGCCGTATGAATTTCGTTTTTTTGCTGACCTTCGTTGGACCTCCAAACTGATTGGATCGATCTGTTCTCTCAGCAAGCGCCATTTCTCTCCTTATCAGCCGCTTTCTTTTGTAAGCTTCAGTATAAGCATATCCGTAAATCTCTTTATAGACCTGCCTGGCATATTCTTTGGAAAACTCAAAGTGTCTGCCTATATCGTCTAGTGTGCTGGTCGGGTTTTCTATCATCTTCTTAAATTCCTCTACTGCACCCTTACCATATCTACGGTCAAATCGCCTTGAAAATCCGGTTGCTCTTTTAATTCCATAGGCGTTTCTCCGCTTTGTGATTATCGAGTCTTTAACCTCAAGGAGAGATGCGATTTCATAATCATAAAGTTCGTCGACCTGGACCTTCTGCTTAATAAACTTATATAGGTCCATGCCAAACCGTACTTGCACATAAGATTCCAATTTTGTTTTCTTGGTCATTTGGAAGAGTCTCTGAACCGGATGTGCTGTCTCAGTGTGCGGATCGAGAGGTTTATCGTTTTCGTTTCCACTTTTTCTTTTTCCCTTTCTTCTTTTTGGTGGGTGCAGTCACAGCTCCCACCTATACTCTCACACAAAACAGATGGTAGGCTGGGGCTTTCACGGAGCAACTGTTCCGCCCGACGTCGCAAATCCTTTGATTTTGCTGCGATGTCATTTTCCGTGTTTTCACCAGTCAGGGTTCAAAGGTTCAGGGGTTATGCAAGTCATCCCAATTCGATGGTCATCAAAATGCTGGACTACTTGCATGAAGGCAGCATCGCGCATGCGTCAAAATTATGCAACGCTGCCAGATCAACACATTAGTGAGCAAAGCGAACTTCTTCATTCATACTTTTTCCGACGTAAGAGCAGGATCTTCGGAAGCCACCTTGGAAAATAGATAAGAAAACGGTATCGCAATCAGGTCACCGATGATATAGCTTGCGAATATCACGATATGCAATATTGCATAAGTTGGAAACTTGCCCGCAGCCAGAATAGGAATAATAACTCCAATGAACCAGATTACCTTATAGCTCAACTGTAGCAATAAAACAGGTGCAAATTTCAAAGGAGCTCGCAGGCCTAATATTGATAAAAGTCCGAACGACAAATAGACGCTACCCGTAACCCCCAAAACGATTGGATCTTGACCAGGCCAGGAGAATATAGATCGCATTGAGTTGGGGATAACAATAATTCCCAAACCAAATCCCCCTGCGCCCACAATAGTGTAAATATACATTGCCTTGAGCCAGCCCCACCTTACATTAATATCTTTTGACATAATGTTACTCCTTTTCAGAATCGGTGATCCTGATATCAATTTGTATCAAAAGGAAATTTCAACAAATAGTGGTTCCAAGGTGACTTGGTTGGAGTAATCAATAATTTCGAAAGAAAAAATATGGCAGGGCTATGATGAACCCTGCCTTGGATTTTTAAAAGCTATTTGGCTAATTGCAAGGTTACTCACTTTTTCCCAACACTTTTATGGAATCCGAAACACCGATTAATGGTTCAAGTTTCCAACGATATCCCTCAATCTCCCAGAATGGTAATATCAACTTTATTATCTCTACAATCGCTTCATCCCCTTTTCCTTTCTCGGTAAAGATAAGATTATAACCTTTTATGCCACTCTCGCCATCGGCACTTGAGAAAGTTTGCCATTTCTTTATGCAAGATGGAAGAGGCTTTTGATTCACTTTGAGGAATATTTTCGACCACTCCTCAGCTTTGTTATGTGGAATCCATTGAGTCCCCATAAATATCATAACTTTTACCTCCTTATTTGTTTACTTTTATGAGCAAGAATTGTTTTGCATATAGAATTAAGCTCCTAACAGGTCAGATTATACCCTATCGGGGGTTAGACATGGACATTTTGAGTTGATTTTTCATAAGGGGCCGTCATTTAAGGAGACCCATTACATCTTTTTCGGTGTCCAGAATCGGGATAATTTCCATGTCCAGCAGGTCGTTCCATGCCATGGTCCACGCATAATTGGGTTTATCTGTTTCAAATACCAAATAACCACCGCTTCCACTTAGATCAGTCCATTCCCCGATTATGTTTACTCCATCGGGAGCGCCCGTTCCTATTTCTAAGCGCCTTTTGATGATTTCTTCTCTTTTGCCTTCTTTATAAGCATAAATATTCATAAATAGCATGATGAAATCCTCCTTACATTTTCTTACCGGTTATCCCGTCCTCACGCTTAAATGCCTCTGGCACGCCTCCAAAAGGATATGGAATCCTCTTGGAGGCCGTATAAAGGCACTTCTGAGCACCTTTGCTGATCAGTTGCTGCAAGAGTCGAGTATAAGATATGAACTTGTAGATCTCCATGGGATAATCTCCTGAATAGAGGTTGAATGATTGGTTGGAATACCTACAGGTGATGAAATGACAAAAAGCCCTTTGTGTCAAGAAAAATCGTCTTTGGAAAAGGTCAGGATTTCGTGATATTTGTCAGCACCTTGGATTTAAGGTTTCGTGCATAAATCCAGCATAGCACATCTGCCAAATCCATGCAAGACTACCAGATCAATCATTCATCTTTTACGAGGAATTTCAAGCAGATGTATCATATAGGTAGCCTTCAATCAGAATTTCAACAAAATCGGCCTGATTCTATGGATTATTTTCCCTCCAAAACCTCCCGTAGCGCTGAAGCCAGATTCCGAAAATCTATGGGTTTCTCAATGTATTTGCTTACACCAAGGGCCTCTGCCTTTTTGGCGGACATCCTCTCACTGTAGCCGGTACAGATGATCACCGGCATACGGGGCCGGATTTTTAGAACCTCTGCGGCCAGCCGGTCGCCGGTCATGCGAGGCATGGTCATGTCGGTTATGATGACGTCGAATTGATCCGGATCGGCCTTGAACCATTCCAGGGCATCCACAGGTTTTGTGGTACTTCTGACATCATAGCCCAACCGCTCCAACCGCTGGCGATTCAGGTTCACCATGGACTCTTCATCATCCACAAAAAGGATTCTTTCAGAACCTCCTTTGATTTCTCCCTCGGGCTCCTTTTCTTCCTCAGCCGTCTTATCCAATGCGGGGAAATAGATCTCGAAGAGAGTTCCTTTTCCAAGCTCACTCTCAACCCTGATGCCACCACCATGTCTCTTCACGATGCCGTGAATTACCGAAAGGCCCATTCCTGTACCCTTGCCGACTTCCTTGCTGGTGTAATAGGGATCAAAGATCCGATCCATGACTTTGGGATCAATGCCTTCACCCGTATCCCTCATTCTAAGTCTGACATAGGCACCAGGGGATAGAACCCAATCAAAGCACGGTTTTTCTTGCCCAAGAATAATCTTTTCAAGGGTCACTTCCAGAAGTCCCCCTTCTTTAGACATGGCATCGGCCGCATTGGTTACCAGATTCATCACAATCTGATTGATTTGGGCGGCATCACCCATAACGGTACAGGGATCATCCGAAACGTGCTCTCTGAACTCCACGCTGGTAGGAATGGCGGACCTGAGCATTTTCATGGATTCTTTTATGATGGGAGCCATATTTAGGGGTTTACTCTCTCCATCAGTCTTGCGGCTGAAAGCGAGTAACTGCTGGATCATGTCCTTTGCCCTGATGGAAGCCTTTTGGATTTCCTTCAAAGAGTGACTTGCCGGATTCCAATCGGGAACGTCAGCAGAGGCCAGTTCTGCATTGCCTAAGATAATGGCCAGAATATTGTTGAAATCATGGGCAATTCCTCCTGCCAGGGTCCCGACGGCCTCCATTTTCTGGGACTGATGGAGCTGGGTTTCAAGCCTCTCCTTTTCTTCCTCCGTTTTCTTTCTCTCGGTAATATTCCTGCTGATCTCAATAAGATTTACAATATTACCCAATTCATCTTTAATAGGTACGGCATAGGTATCCCAATAGGACTCTCCGTGGATGCCCTTCGATTTCGGCTGGTGCAAAGCAGCGTGTTCGATCTTACCGCTCTTAAGTGCCTTTGTCATGGGGCATCCAGGACAGGGGGTGTCTCTTTCGGCAAAAAGCTCGTAGCAGATCTTCCCTACCAACTCCTCGGGTGTTATATTGATTTCCCTCGTCGTTGTTTTGTTTGCCCAAATGATTCGCAAGTCCCTATCAACCAGCCTGATCCTGTCAAGCGAGGAATCAAGTATAGCCCTTTTCTGGGCCTCACTTTCCTTCAGCGCCTCCACTGCCCGCTTGTTTTCTGTGATATCCCTATGGGTACCGAGGAAACGAACGGGTTTCTTATTTTTATCCCACTCGACGCATTCTCCGGCAGCCCAGATCCATTTCCAGTCACCTGCCTTGGTCTTAATCAGGTATTCCAATTCATATCGTTTGTTTCTACCTTCAAGATAATCATCCAAAGCCTTTTCAAATACAGGTTTACTATCCGGATGAACGCTCTCTTCCCACCGTTGAAAATCAAAAGCCTCTTCTCCAGGTTCATAACCCAATGTTTTCGCCCACCGGTCATCAAAATGGATATGGCCGCTTTCGGGAAACCACTCCCAAAAGCTTACTCCAGATCCCTCTAATGACAATCGAAGTCGCTCTTCACTCTCCCGTAGGGCCTCCTCAATTCGCTTGCTCTCGGTGATATCCTCATAGGTGCCGAGGACACCTGTAACGTTGCCCTCCGTATCCCGCAGTGGCACCTTGTTGGTCCTGGCCCATGCCCGGGTACCATCGGCACGGAGATAAGGCTCGATAATGCCATATTCTGGAATGCCTGATTCCATAACCCTCCTATCGTCTTCCCGAAACGCATCCGCCTGCTTTTTTTCCCACGGCAGATCGTAGTCGCTCTTTCCTACGACCTCCTCCGAGGACTTCAATCCTGCCACCTCTAACCAGGTGCGGTTGCCACCCAGGTAAATTGAATCCCGATCTTTCCAAAAGACTGCAGATGGGATTGAGTCCAGTACAGTCTGAATCATATTCCGTGAATCCCGAAGCGCCGACTCTACCTGATTACTCTTGGCAACTTTCTTCTCTAACTCATTTTCTTCGTAGGTTGGTTTTTTGGCCATCAGAACGTCCTCTGATCTATCTACCTTGGGTTCACTGGCTCGGCTAGCATATGAAATGTGATTCGATATAGTAGAAGGTCAATAGAATTGAAGAAGAATACCCGTCGCCTTCGTCCTCATCTCACAATTGATCTGGCTTTTTCTGTAAGAGGTTTTGAGCTCCCAACAGGCAAACTATGCCTATTAGGAGCAGGGCATATACAGTTTGAGGCATTCTCTCATGGGGTAACCTCATAAATAGAGGTTGAATGGTCGGTTGGAATATTTACATCAAATTTAATAGCGGGAAATGTTTTATGTCAAGAGAAATCGGATTAGGGAAAGTTCAGGATTACGTGCATAACTCATCTTAGCACATCCGCCAAATCCATGCAAGAGTACCAGACGTAAGTTAGCCTTTTTGCCTGGAAAATCCAACGCGCACTTTATATCGGTAACCCAGCATCATGTGAGGATCGTTCATCAAGGGAACGACCACAAGATATAGTGTCATCGGATCGTGACCAAAATGGCAAATTAAATTGTGCTCAGATGAGATATGTGGCTCATCACACAACATCTGCCAACGCTGAGATAGAAAGTTCGTATCACATTCCCATTCCCAACCGTGGTTAAATCCCCAAGATTGCCTTGATCTTCTCGATGTCTTTTTTCAGGGTTTCGTTTTCAGCCCTGAGCGCTTCGTTTTCAGCTTTGAGTTCCTTTATGGCGTTAACAACGGCCACATTTACCGGATGCATGTTGAAGTCCAGATATCCGTCCGGTCCCTCACTGACAGCCTCCGGAAACACCTCCTGCACTTCCTGGGCTATGAAACCAACGTATTCCTCATCTGTGGGAAGCCCACGGGAGTTCCCGCGTTTATAAAAAAAGGTAATAGGTTTCAACTCCAGAACTTCTTTTAGACCACGATCGTAATTCGCCGTGATGTCTTTGAGTCTTTCATCGGAGCTACTGCTCCAGCTACCCCCACCGGGCTTGGCTGCGGCCCCATTGACTTCCAATAAGGATCCAGGATTAATCGTGCCGATCCCGACTCTGCCTACAGTGCCTGCCGGAAATATTAGAAATGCGTTGGCGGTGGACATAGACTGTGCAGTGATGGAATAACCCCAGACAAAGGTGTGATCGGCAGAAGATGTCAAGCGCATATACCTGCCGCCTGCCCAGGAATAATCACCCTCGGCAGAGTTCAAACCACCTCCACCGACTGTGGAAACGCCGCCGCTGGCAGTGTTGTTATGGCCGCCTACGATTGTGGAAGAACCGCCGCTGGCAGTGTTGCCATAGCCACCTGCGATTGTGGAAGAGCCGCCGCTGGCAGTGTTGTCAAAGCCACCTCCAACTGTGCAATACTCCTTATTTTGGCCAGCGCTGCCTGTAACAGAACTCACAAATCCCAGATTAATATGGGTGTTTGCGCCCGACCCATAACAAGTAGCCGTGCTTGTTCGGAAAGTAGGTGATGTTACTTTATCCGGACTTATGACCACTTGCTCAGCAAATGTAATAGAATATGACAAAAAGAGGATACTCAAAATAATCAAAAAATGGAATGGATTGCTTTCAAATGAAGAAAACGGCCTGATGTGCATGATAACTACCTCCTTTTAGGTTGAAAACAGGCTGATCGGATATTCATTTGCTGTTGTCAAAGATTTTCCGGTCCCTAAGAGGTTACATATTTGATAATAACTTTCTATCGGACGTTTGCCAAAATTGTTCACGATTAGTGAATCAATACATAGGAATAACAGGACTAAAGTTTAGATATTCCAGTCATGCAAAACCAGACGGTAAGGAAACAGAAGGTAACGTGCATAAATCCAGCATAGCACATCTGCCAAATCCATGCAAGACTGCCAGACCTAAGTTACACTTTTTCCTTAAAAAATCCAACAGAGGGTTTATATCGGTATTGTAGCATTTTGATTGTTCAATGAGAACCACAATATATGGGACTTTTGTCACGAAAGTGCGGTCAATTCTTTTTCATATTTCTCAACCCATCCATCGGCACTGCATTCTTTGAAGATCTCTATTGCATTGCTCAGGTTTTTTTGGGCGTTTGATTTGTTGCCCTTTCGTCTAAAAAGTTCCGCAGCGAAGGCATAATCCCGGGCTAAATGCCAGATAATACCATTTCTTTTGTCAGCTTCGATGGCTTTGTTGATCCATTCCTCCGCTTTAGACAAGTACTGATCATCAAGATTCAATAAGATCTCACTGATGTATTTTGCCATCAAACCTTCATAAAGTTTTATCTTATTCTCTGCCTCATAACCGAACAACAACCGTAAATCAATATCCTTCTCATTATTCATAACTTTTGCCTTCATTATAGCTGCTTTGTTTATCATCATATAAGAAGGATAACCTCCCAGATGTTCAATGGCTAATTTTGACTTGTTATAATATTGACGAGATTTTACATGTTCCCCAGTTTCAAAGTAGGTCTCGCCCAGAAACCAGCTTGCCCTACCGAGCATCGGAAAATAATCAATTTTTTCAGAAAAAATAATTCCTTTCAAGAGATGTCTCTCCGCTTCATCAAAAAAGCCCTTAAAATATAAGCAAGCACCATAACTGGTATACGCTTCTGCCTTTGACAATGCATCACCACTCTGTTCAGCTAACCGTAGTCCCTCGGAACTGCTCTGATAGCTAAGATCAACCTTTCCCTGCCAATTATAAACAGTCATAGCTATACAGCTTTTCATTATTGATATGCCCTAGAGGATATTTACTGCCTCATTAATCCTCAATGAGTTCCTTAAATGATAAAGAGCACTCTCAAAATCGCAATTGTCAGCAAGGGCATGTCCTATCCAGTGACTTGCCGCCCACAGAGATACAAAATCATTTGACTCCTCCGCAATCTTTAGGGCGTCTTGCAGATACCGTATGCCCTTCGAGTAATCCTCCTGATCAGAGAAAGCATACGTCCCTATTATGGTATATATCTGAGAAAGCCTTCTTTTATAGTCATGCTTTAAAGCCAGTTTAACAATTGGCTCAACAGCTTCCTTTGCCTCGGCATGATAAGACATCTGATTAAAATAAAGCCCGACGGTCACCCTGGCATCAATTATTTTCTTCTCTATATCCTCTGTCCCCGGAAATTTTTCAAGACAGGCTATTCTTTTCTTTCCATTGGCAATCGCATCATTAAATGATGCCGCTTTCTGTGCCTTTTTGCCTGATAGCTTCGAATAATCAGCTCCCTTCTCATAATTTTCGCTTTCTATAAAATGGTCGGCCAATATACCAAGATATTCATCAATATTCTCTTTGTATAAATCCTCAATGGAATTGC
>Ga0307424_1001951_pt1 | contig 10446 bp, 8 predicted proteins | sample SalMarWE160320MG_FD_202157 | JGI IMG/M metagenome (GOLD analysis project Ga0307424, IMG submission 202157) | Salt marsh sediment microbial communities from the Plum Island Ecosystem LTER, Massachusetts, United States - WE1603-20 | ecosystem: Environmental > Aquatic > Marine > Intertidal zone >...
CTGATCATCTGATCCGGCTGAGTCCGGCTCATGCCGTCGATGAAAGCGAGGAGGGGCTCGATGAGCGCTCTGTAAGGCGATTCAACGATGGTCAGGGGTACGTCGGGCACGGCCGCCTGCCACTGCCGGCGAAGCTCCTCGCCTTTCTCGTGGTCGTCCGTGACGTGGAGGGCTATCGTCCTGCCGGGGAGGGTTCGCGCATACGATACCGAACGCAGGACGGCGCGGCTGAATTCATCCACGAGGACGATTACGGCTTGTTCCGGTGCCGTGTCCGGCCGCATGAGATGGTCTGAAGGCTTCAGCGGCACCACGGGTTCGACGCTGAGCTGCTGCTCGACGTCTTCGTAGTGGGCCTGGATCTTCCAAAAGAGGAGGAAGAGCAGGCCCATCGCGAGCATGGAGAGCCAGGCTCCTTCCTCGAACTTCGTGGCGCCGACGATCACCGCGACGACGGCGGTGGCGACGGCTCCGAATCCATTGATCGCGGCGTAAAGGCGCCAGCGGGGTGTTTTGGTCTTGCGCCAGTGGATGACCATGCCGGCCTGCGAGAAGGTGAAGGCCATGAAGACGCCAAAAGCATAGAGCGGGATTAGCCGGTGGGTTTCGGCGTGGAACAGGACGAGGATGACGGAGGAGGCGACGCCAAGAACGAGAATGCCGTTGGAAAAGGCGAGGCGGTCGCCACGAAAGGCGAACTGCCTGGGCATGACACCATCGTGGGCCATGACGGAAGCGAGGGTGGGCAGTCCGGCGAAGGCGGTGTTGGCGGCAAGGACGAGGATGAGCGCGGTCGACGACTGGACGGCGTAGTAGAAGAGGTTCTCGCCGAAGACCGTGGCGGCGATCTGAGAAACGACGGTGCGGCTCTCGGAGGGCACGATGCCCATGTGCCGGGCGAGCACGGTGGTGCCGATGAAGAACGTGGCCAAGATGGCGACCATCCAGGCCAGGGTGATCGCGGCATTACGCGATTCCGGGGGCCTGAATGAGGGGACACCTTCTGCCAACGCCTCGATGCCTGTGAGGGCGGAGGCACCGGAGGAGAAGGCTCGCAGCACAAGGAACAGGGTGACGGCGCTGGCGCCCTGGCTGATGGCATCGTGCGGGGCGGGCGCGTGAAGGTCCTGGCCCAGCGCCAGGCGAATCAGGCCCACCGCGATCATGCCGCCGAAGGAGAGGATGAAGAAGTAGGACGGGATGGCGAAGATGGTGCCCGACTCGCGGATGCCGCGGAGGTTGCCAATGGTCAGGATCGTTACGCAGCCGAGCGCCAGCGGCACCTTGAGGGCATGAAGCTCCGGTAGGGCTGAGGTGAGCGCCGCGACGCCGGCAGCGGTGGAAACGGCGACCGTGAGGATGAAGTCGACGCAGAGGGCCGAGCCGGCGACGAGGCTGGCGGACTTGCCGATGTTGGTCCTGGTCACGTCGTAGGCGCCGCCGCCGCGTGGGTAGGCGCGAATCAGCTGGGTGTAGGAAAGCGCCACGGTTGCCACGAGAAGCGAGATGACGAGGGCGAGGGGAAGGGCGTAGCGAAGGCCCGCCGACCCGGCCAGAATCAGGATCAGCAGCATCTCCTCGGTCGCGTAGGCGGAGGACGAGAGGTTGTCCGAGGAGAAGACGGCGAGCGCCTTGAGCTTGCTGAGCCGTTCGTGGGCGAGCTCGGCTGTCGCGATGGGGGGGCCGATGAGAAGATGCCGGCTTTTGGCCCAGAGCCGTCCTAGCGTCGAGGCGGGCCGAAGGACGTTTTCGGTGGCTTCGAATGCCTGCTCGCCGAGGCGGCGCAGTTGCTGTTCGTCGGCGCGCGGGACGCGGAGCGTGCGGTCGCCGGGCAGGAGGACGGGGACTGTTTCGAGTAGCTCAGGCTCCGGAGGGCCGGCGATGGGGCGCTGGGGCCGCGGGTTTCGGTTGAGTGGGGGAGCGCCGCCCTCTGGTTCGGGCGGGTCATCTGACGGATCAGAGTCGCACGGGTCCAACTCTCAGGCCTTCTTCCTGGGCACAATTATGGCGGGAGATTGTGAAAAAAGTATTAAAGCGTGATCTTCATGAAAGGAGGGGACATTCCCCAGTTGTCCGGGCGGGACAAGAAGACGAGCGAGGGCGGTCGATGAATCGTCCTCGCATCGTGTTTGAGGGGACTGCGGCTAACTGATGCGGCTGATGGTGAGGCGGAAGACGCCCTTGGGGACGCTGATCTGGACCTCGTCGCCGACGCGCTTGCCGAGGAGGGCTCTGCCGACGGGGGACTCGTTGCTGATGAGACCCTTCGTGGGCTGGGCCTCAGCGGCGCCGACAATGGTGTATTCCAGCTTCTTGCCGTCCTCGCCGGTGGCGGTGACCTTGGAGCCGACCTGCACCTGGGAGGCGTGGTGGGCGGCCTCCTCGTCGATGATGCTGGCGTTCTGGAGGATGTGCTCGATGGTCATGATGCGGCCTTCGACGAAGGCCTGCTCGTTCTTGGCCTCCTCGTATTCAGAGTTGTTCTGAGCGCTGGCGAGATCCTTCGCCTCGTGAATACGGTCGGCGACCTCGTGGCGGCGCACGGTGCGCAGGTGCTCGAGCTCTTTTTCGAGCTTCTGGATACCGTCTCTGGTCATCGGGACAGCCTTTTCAGCCATTTCCCACCCCCTGGAGCCGGGACGAGAGTCCCAGATAAAGAGAAACTGAGGAACGGCCAGTCCCTCAGTCGAATCACGTATATCGGCTCCATCGGAATCATATATGGGTCGATCTGGCCTGTAAAGTCAGGCCGGGAAAGCCGCCAGACGCTCGTAGCGAGGGCTGACAGGTAAACCGGGGGACACCCCCGGACCCGGGATATCCAAGCCGGGAGACACCCCCGGACCTGTGGTATCCAAGCCGGGGGACACCCCCGGACCTGTGGTATCCAAGCCGGGGGACACCCCCGGACCCCCGCTAAAGGGGCGGCCGGGGCGATTGCGAGGTTGGGCTGGAACGTTGCCGGGGCCGAGGTGGCTGCGAATGAGGTAAACGCGGTCGACGCGCCAGGGCGGCGTTTGAGGGGCTTGTATAGAGCTGGTGAGGGCGGCGACGGCGCGGCGGGTGGCGTCGTCCATGCCGTCGGGCAGGCGGGCGAGGGTGAGGTGCGGCTGGAAGGGGCGCTTTTCGCGGGGCCAGCCGGCGGCGGCGAGCCAGGTCTCGATGCGCTCTGCCAGGGCGAGCAGCGGCCTGGTGTCGCCGGCGACGGTGGCGAGGATGACGCGGGGGGCGCGGCGGTTTTCGAAGGAGCCGGCGCGTCCGAGCGAGAGGCTCAAGCCGGGGTCGTCCGGGACGGCGGCGGCGAGCGCGGAGGTGAGGGCTTCGAGGCGATTTGCGGGGGTTTCGCCGAGGAACTTGAGGGTGAGGTGGATGGCGTCGGGACGGATCCAACGGGGGCGGACGGCGTTGCCGAAGCGCTGCTGGACGGCGTGGCGCATTTCGTCCTGGAGGGTGGCGAGGGCTTGCTTCCAGGTGTCGGGGAGCTCGAGGGCGACGAAGAGGCGGAGGGTCTCCTCTGGGGGGCGGGCCGTGGTCACGGGGTTAGCTCACCTCCGCTGCCGCGCGCCTCTCCCCGTCGGCGGAGAGGCGCTGTGGAGGATGGGGTGTGGGTGGACCTGGGTTGGAGCGCTGAGGGCGCGATGAATCGCGCCCCTACGAAGATGGGCCTGCCCGGCGCCGCAGACGGGGGCGGTTGGCGGTTGGCCAGATTGAGAGCGCTGGTTTTCACGGGAGGTTGAGGAGGGCGGCGGCGTTGGCGCCGAGGATGAGGTCTCGGGTGGGGGTGTCGAGGCCGGCGTCTTCGATGCGGCGGCGGGAGCGGGACTGGGAGAGCAGCGGGTAGTCGGAGCCGAAGAGGATGGATCCGGGGCCGGTGAGTTTCGTGACGCGGCCGTAGATGGTGTCGTCGTAGAGGAGGCTGGTGGCGGCGGTGTCGACGCGGACGCCGGCCAGCGCCTGCTTGACCTCTGGCATGGTGGCGTAGAAGGGCAGGCCGCCGGCCCAGTGGGCGCCGACGACTTTGACGCCGGGGTGGGCGCTGATGAAGGCGTAGAAGGCAGCGAGGCCGCCGCCCTGCTTGCCGGGGTAGGCGTGGCCGACGGGCTCGGAGACGTGGAAGAGCAGGACGGCGTCGAGGTCGAGGGCGAGGCGGGCGAGGTGGTCGCCGTCCGGGCCGGGGAGGTCGAAGCCGAGGTTGTCGGGCCGCAGCTCGCCGAAGCCGCGGGCGCCGGCGTCAATGCAGCGCCGGGCTTCGGCCTCGAGGGCATCGGGGCCGGCGGCGAGGGGGAGGGTGGGGAAGGCGACGATGCGGCCGTTGCTGGTGGCAGCGGCGGCGAGGAGGTCGTCGTTGTGGAGGCGGCAGGTGTCAGGGTCGGTCCAGGCGAAGCCGAGGGCGACGGAGACGTCGATGGCGGCGGCGTCCATGGAGTGCAGGAGGTCTGCGGCGGTGGCGAGCTTCGCCTCGGGGGAGGCGTAGAGTTCGGCGAAGGTGGGGTCGGTGAGGTAGCGGTCGCGTTGCCGGGCGACGTGGGGCGGGAAGAGGTGGGTGTGGAAGTCGACGATCACGAGGGGAGTTTAGCGCAGGCGTTGGGGTGACGTGAGGAGGTGTAGACGTGGTCTGCAGGATGGATCCTGAAGCTTCGGGGTTGGGAGGTGGACCGGGGTTGCTTTGGCGCTTTCGGTCCTCGCAATGGGTGGGTGTGGTGACGCGAGGTTGTTGGCGGTTGGAACGTGAGGGCGCGATTCATCGCGCCCTCACGAAGGGGAGGGCGTGGCGAGGGCCGGGCTCCGGGTAAGGGTCGGAATGACGGGGGCATTGTTGAGCGTTGGAGTCAACTTAAGCCATGATGGGCCGGGAGGAAATGCGTGCCGGAGTGGCTGATCTGGCCAGGGCTGGTGCTGCTGGGCGTTGGGGTGGGCGCTTACGGCACGATGATCGGCGCCGGTGGGGGTTTCGTACTGGTGCCGGTGCTGCTGCTGCTCTATCCGGACGACCCGCCAGAGCTGATCACGAGCATCTCGCTGGCGGTGGTCTTCTTTAACGCCACGTCGGGGACGATCGCTTACGTGCGGCAGGGGCGCGTCGACTTCCTGGCGGGTAACTCATTCGCGCTGGCGACGATCCCGGGTGCGATCGCGGGGGCTTTGGCGGTGGGTTATCTGCCGCGCAGCACGTTCGACATCGTGTTCGCGGTGCTGCTGCTGGCGGTATCGACCTTCCTGATTGCGCGGCCCACGGCGCGTATCGTGAAGCGGACGACGCGCCGTGGCGAGGTGAGCCGGCTGCTGACGGACACGAGCGGCGACTCCTACTCGTACTCCTACAACCTGGTGACGGGGATCGTGCTGAGCGTCTTCGTGGGCTTCCTATCGAGCCTGCTGGGCATCGGCGGCGGGATCGTCCACGTGCCGCTGATGGTGCAGGTGCTGCTGTTTCCGGCGCACATCGCGACGGCGACGTCGCACTACGTGCTGATGGTCTCGGCGCTGGTGGGTACCATCGTGCATCTCGCCTCGGGCGACCTGGAGGGCGGCTACCTGCGCATGGCGGCGATCGGCGGCGGCGTGCTGGTGGGGGCGCAGATCGGGGCGCGGTTGTCGGTGCTGGTCAGGGGCCCGCAGTTGATCCGGCTGCTGGCCGGGGCTTTGATGCTGGTGGCGCTGCGCCTGCTGATCGGGTCGCTACTGTAGCGAGGTGGCGACGGCGCGGATGGTGCGCTCCTGCAGTGGCGGGCCGACGGCCTGGACTTCGTAAAAGATACCGTTGCGTTCCCAGAAGTAGTGGTAGCTGGCGTCGCCGCTGCCGTCGTTGACCTCGAGCAACGTGGCGGGGACGTTGGGGAAGAGGTCGATGGTACGGCGCGAGGAGCCCGCCGGGTCGGGCGCGACGGCGGGCGGGTACTGGGCCTGGCGGACGTGGAGGTCAAAGACGCCGCTGAAGACGAGCTCGGCCTGCTGACGTCCGGGGTTGCCGGTGACGGAGCCGTTGGAGAGCTCCTGGCTGCCGGGCAGCGAGCAGGGGTAGAGGACCGTGAAAAGGGCCTCGTCGCGGACGCGCTGGAGGACGGCATCGCCGTCGGAGCCGGGGAGCGGTTGGGGGCAGGCTTCGGCGGGCGGGCCGGTGCCGCAGTTGGCGGCGAGGTAGATCACGAAGGCCGCGAGGGCGGCGCTGAGCGCGTATTTGGCCGGCCGGGAAAGTCTAAACGCCCGCGTAGCTGTGCAAACCCGAGATCAAGAAGTTGACGGCGAAGTAGGTGAAGAGGACGGCGCCGTAGCCGCCGAGCAAGAGATAGGCGGCTCTTTTGCCTTCCCAGCCGCGCAGGCCGCGGGCGTGGAGGTAGCCGGCGTAGACCAGCCAGGTGATGAAGGCGGAGGTCTCCTTGGGGTCCCAGCCCCAGTAGCGGCCCCAGGCGTTGTTGGCCCAGTAGGCGCCGAGGGCGATACCGAGCGTGAGCAGCGGGAAGCCGACGAGCACGGACCAGTAGGCGACCTCGCCGAGGGATTCGGCGTCGGGCAGGCGGGCAAAGCGGCGCGGGTTGTTAGAGCTGGGGCCGCTGGCCTGGATGAGGTAGAGGACGGAGGCTCCGAAGGAGATGGAGAGGGCGCTGTAGGCCATGACCATGGTGGTGACGTGGATGCCGAGGATGCGGTTGGACTGCAGGGCAGGGACGAGGGGCTGAATGCCCGACGGGAAGAAGGCCAACGCGATTGCCATCATGATGACGGCGCCGGGCAACATGACGGCGGGTATGGACCGCTCGTTGAAGGCGCGCTCGAAGATGGCGGTGAAGAGGGTGATGCCCCAGCCGAGCGCGATGGTGTACTCCCAGAGGTTGCCGATAGGCGGGCGTTCGACGGCGATGGCCCGCGAGACGATGGAGAGGGTGAGGAAGCAGAGCGCGATGTAGAGGAAGAAGCGGGCGAAGCGGTCGGCGCTACCGGGGAGGGTGACGGTGACCGGGATTGCGAAGTTGCCTACGCCGGTGTCGGCGGACCGATAGGAGGTCCAGGTGCCGACCGCGGTAAGGACGTAGGCGGTGGCGGCGACGCAGCTGAAGATGAAGCCGCTGACGAAGGCGTAGTAGGCGAGGTGCTCCATCAGGAGGCTCCCGGGTATTTAAAGCCGGGGGACACCCCCGGACCCCCGCTGAAGGGGCGTCCGAGGCGGCGGCTTCGCATCCAGCGTCCCGATGCATCGGGACTTGTCTGCTCCGCCTTTCCAAGTGGGGATATCTGGGGGGACACGCCCCAGGCCCCGCGCGCATGGGCTTCGCCCCCGCGACCCCTGCTTAGATCAGGGTTCAGGGAGCGGGGCGTTGCGGGCGCGATAAATCGAGCCCCTACGGATGTGCGGTGGGAGTATGCCGCGGCGTTAGTGGGGGGAGTTGGCGGGTTCGGGTGTGCGCTGGGGCGCATCTGTTGCTCCTGGGGGAGTCGCTTCCGGGGTGGCGGCTCCGTTTTGTTTTTGCGCTTCTTCGGCCTGCTGGGCTCGTTGGGAGGTGCGCATGTGGACGCGCTTGAAGCTCTCGACGAGACCGCGGCCGCCGGGCCGCTTGCCGCGGGATCGCATCTGCTGAATCAGCTCATCGCGGTCGTGCGACTGGACCTGGCTTGCATGAGCTAGGATAGCGTCCGCCTTCTTTTCGATGAAGGGGCTGACGTCAACAAAGTAGTTGGGGTCGGGCGAGCCGACGAGGAGGATCTCGTTGACCCGCCATTCGCCGAGGCCCTCTTCCGCGTGCTGCGGGAAGTAAAGACGGTCGCGGGTGGCGGGGAAGAGGGCGTCACGGACAGCGATGCCGATCTTGCGGTGGTCGGGGTGGTTGAAGCTGGGGCGGAATCCGTCCCAGGTGAGGACGACGTCGGGCTTGTAGGTGCGGTAGAGGCGGACGAGCTGTTCGCGAAGCTCGTGAGTGGGTTCGAGGAAGCCGTCGGGATAGCCGAGGAAGAAGACCTCTTTGACGCCGAGGACGCGGGCGGCTTCGCGCTGCTCCTCTTCGCGGGTGGCGGCGAGCTCCTGGGGAGTGAAGGCGGGGTCGTGGGTGCCCTTGTCGCCGCTGGTGGCGAGGACGTAGTAGACGGTCCAGCCTTCGGCGCACCACTTGGCGACGCTGCCGGAGGAGCCGAAGTCGATGTCGTCGGGGTGGGCCATGATGGCCATGAGGGTCTTGGGGCCGTCGTGGCCGAGGGGCGGGAGCTTGGAGACGTCGACGTCGTAGCCGCCGCCGAAGGAGGGGGCGCTGCGTCCGAAGAGCTTTGAAATGAAGGACATGGGTTGGCTCCAGGGGAACTCGGTGAGCAGGGTGTCTATCGAGTCTAGCGTGTTGACGGGCAAAGGGGCAGGCGGGCAGAGGGGCAAAGTGGGAGATGACGTGAGCCTGAGTTAGGGGTGGGGCGTCCTGGGCGCAATGAATTGCGCCCCTACGAGGCGGAGCCGGTGGGGAGGAGGTCCGCGGGGCGGTCTGTGAGGGAGTCGTAGAGCTGGAGGACGGTGGCGGCGACGTTTTCCCAGCGGTAGCGCATCATGGCTTCGCGGGCGGCTTCACCGAGGTTCTGGCGCAGGGGTTCGTTTTCCAGCAGCAGCTCGATGCGCTCGGCGAAGGGCTCGGGGCAGAGCCAGGGGATGAGGTAGCCGGTCTCGCCGTCCTTGACGGTGCCGGTGAGGCCGCCGACGCGGGAGGCGACGACGGGGACGCCGCTGGCCATGGCCTCGATGGCGACGAGGCCGAAGCTCTCGTAGTGCGAGGGGACGACGCAGACGTCGGCGGCGTTGTAGTAGAGCGGCAGGGTCTCGTGGTCGACGGCGCCGACGAAGGCGACGCGGTGCTCGATGCCCCGGTCGCGGGCGAGATCGCGCAGCTCGGTGACGCGGGTCTGGGTGGACTCGTCGCCGCCTACGACGAGGACGGTGCATTCGACGTCGCTTTCGAGCAGGGCGGCGGCGTTGATCAGGATGTCGACGCCCTTGAGGGGCTCGATGCGGCCGACGAAGAGGATGATGCGCTCGTCCTTGAGGCCGAGGGCGTCGCGGGCGTCCTGCTTTTCAGCGGGTCGGAAGCGGTCGAGGTCGACGCCGAGGGGGATGACGCTGATCTTGTCTTCGATCCTGTCGTCAGAGGCGCCATAGATCTGACGCAACGAGGCGCGCTCGAGCTCAGTGGCGCAGATGACGCTGTCGGCGTCGCGCAGGACGTCGGCCTCGGAGCGAATGCGGAGCTCGGATTCGTGTTCGCCATAGCTGGCGCGGTTCTTGATTTCGCCCAGGGTGTGGAACATGACGACGTGGGGGACGCCCCAGAGGGCTTTGAGCCGCGTGCCGACGAGGCCGGAGAGCCAGTAATGGCTGTGGACGATGTCGTAGGCGGCGCCGTCTTTGCGGTTGAAGTCGAGCAGCGCTGCGTAGAAGTCGTCGAGGTGTTCGTAGAGCTGATCGGGGTCGATGGCTTCGAGGGGGCCGGCGGGCAGGTTGACGGCGCGCAGGCCAGGCTCGATCTGGGTGACCTGGGGCTGATCGGCGGTTGTGGCGCGGGTGAAGATGTCGACGTGGCAGCCCTGGGCGGCGAGCTGGCGGGCGAGCTCGATGACGTAGACGTTGAGGCCGCCGGATTTGGCGCCGCCGGGGCGGGCGAGGGGGGAGGTGTGGGCGCTGATGACGGCGATCCTTTGCCCGGGGCGAGGCGTGCTGGGAGCTTCGCGTCCTTCGACAGGCTCAGGACGAACGGTGGAGGAGGATGGGTGGGCGCTGGTGGTCATGCTGAACGGGTGAGGCGCAAGCGGTAGATCTGCTGGTCGGTGGCGCCGAGGTCGTATTTGTAGGGTTCGTCGCCGCGAAGGAAGTCGAGGCCGGACATGCCGTTTTCGATGGCCCATTGCAGGACGAGGGCCTTGGAGACGAGGCCGACGGAGAGAGAAGAAAACTCCGGGTCGTAGCCGGAGTTGTAGAGGTAGAGGTGGCTGCCTGCGTCGAAACAGAGAACGGTGGCGGCGGGCTTGCCGTTGATGCGCAGCATGAAGAGGCGGATGAGGCCTTCGGCAGAGAGCGCGGAAGCCATGCGGCGGAAGAAGGACTCCATATCCGGCGTCATGAATTCGGTCTTGTCCTGGCGGCTGCGGGTGTGGAGGTCGAGGAAGTCGTCCATGGCGGCGACGACGTCGCTCTGCTCTGAGAGCACGTCGAATTCGACGTTGGCACCGCTTTCGTAGAGGCGGCGGATCTTGCGCCGCAGCTCGTGGCGGTCCTTCTTGCCGAGGGAGGCGAGGTATTCGTCCCAGGTGGCGGGCAGGTCGAGTCGGGGCGAGACGGCTTCGAGTTCTTCTTCGACCTGGTAGCCGTTCTGGGCGGCGAAGGCTTTGACGCGCTCGCGGGTGGGGGAAGAGGCCCTGAGGCCCCAGAGGTCCATTTCGGTCCAGTCCTCGGCGCAGAGCTGCTGCCAGAGGACTGGACCGAAA
>Ga0307424_1001952_pt1 | contig 10446 bp, 8 predicted proteins | sample SalMarWE160320MG_FD_202157 | JGI IMG/M metagenome (GOLD analysis project Ga0307424, IMG submission 202157) | Salt marsh sediment microbial communities from the Plum Island Ecosystem LTER, Massachusetts, United States - WE1603-20 | ecosystem: Environmental > Aquatic > Marine > Intertidal zone >...
CGGAATTGCGTCTTTCAACAGGTAAAACCATCCGGCGTCCTTTTGAATAATATCACGCACAATATACAAATAATAACGCATCGGATTTAAAAAAGTCAGTTTCTGAATAAAATCTGGCATATTATCGATGGGGATGAAAAAACCACTGATCATGATCATAAAAACCATAATGAACCAGGAGACGAACATCGCCTGCTGCTGGGTATGTGTGATTGTTGATATAAAGATGCCCAAACCAAGTGTGGTAAATAAAAAAAGGAAAGAAAGGACAGCGAGGAGCAGGTAGCTGCCGTGAATCTGGACTGAGAAGATAAGTCTCCCGAAAAATGTAACAATTCCCAATTCAATAAAGGTCAGAATCAGAAAGGGAAGGATCTTTCCCAGCAGGAGCTGGTGCTTTTTTATGGGCGTAACCATCAGCTGTTCGAGGGTACCGATCTCCTTTTCCCGTACGAGGTTTATCGAAGAAAGCATCATCGATATAATCGTAAGCAGCACACAGATAATACCGGGGATCATATACTGGGCATTGTCAAGATTCTCGTTGAACCACATTCGTTCCTCCATTTGTACCAGATGGACGGCCAGATTTTTTTTTGTGCCCAGCCGCTGCATACTGATGGTGGAGGGTGTCATAAAAGGCATAAGCAGTCTCTGTGCATAGCCCAATGCAATACCCGCTGTATTTCCGTCAAGCCCGTCAGCGAGTAGCTGAATTTCAGCTGACTTTCCTCTCTCGTAATCTTTACCGAACCCGGCAGGGATCACCAGAGCGACCTGAGCCTGCCAGTTCTGAAGAGCACTCTCAATCCCCCGCTGATCGGTTATAAAATCAACGATGGTAAAGCGGTCTGTTTGATTAAAGGTGCGTACGATTTCACGGCTGATCCGGCTATTGTCCCTGTCGGAGATAAGTAATGAAACATTCTTCACTTCATTGGTAATAGAAAACCCAAGCACTATCAACTGGACAATCGGTACGCCGAACATAATCGCCAGCATTTCCCGTGTGCGAAATATTTGTTTAAACTCTTTTATAAGCAGATGTCGGATAATTGACATATTATTTCTCCAGATTCAGACTGAATTTACGAACCGCGTTTAGCAGTAGAATAAGGGTAAGGAGAAGAAGAAAACCGGTTTGTCCGGCCAGCTGGACAAGCGTGTTGCCCTTTAACATTATACCGCGAATGATAATCAGGTAGTATTTGGCAGGAACAATATATGAAATATACTGAAGCAGATCGGGCATTGCATTTAAGGGAAAAATAAAACCGGACAGCATGATGGTCGGCAGCAGGGTTGCAGCCACCGCGGCCATCATAGCCACCTGTTGTGTACTGACGGCAGTGGAAATCATCAAACCCAGCGACAATGCGGTGGTGATATAGATTATAGAGAGCAGTAACAGAAGCAGATAACTGCCGATAAAGGGCACGTCAAACATGATCATTCCCAGTAACAGGATAAGTACGCCGTCAAAAAAGGCGAGAACTATATAGGGAAGAACCTTGCCGAGTACGATTTCAACCGGACGGATCGGTGAAACGAGAATCTGCTCCATTGTCCCCATTTCCTTCTCACGCGTAATGGTAATACTTGTCAGTAGAGCAGAGATCATGACCAGAATCAGGGCCACCAGACCGGGTATAAAAAAATAATCACTTTTGAGATCCGGGTTATACCAGATACGTGGTTTAATCTCAAAACGAAGCGGAATGTCCAGATTACCTGTCTTGTTAAACAAGGCAATTACCCCGCTGCAGTATTGCCTGATCATAGTGGCGGCATTTGGATCGGCGGCATCAATGAGTATCTGTACAGCCGCCTGTGGCCGGCGCTGAAAATTTTTTTGAAAATCCTGATTTATTTCAAGGATCGCATGTGCCTCACGGTTAAGAAATAATCCCTCTATCTCGGAAAGCGGGCCATCGTAGTCGAAAACCGAAAAGTAGGGACTGCCTTTGAACGCCGCGATAAGATCCCGTGAGGCAGTTGAGTGGCTGCGGTCAATCACTGCCAGGTTGATATTCTGTATTTCCATATTGAGCGCATAGCCAAACATGATCAACTGAAGAACGGGCATCACAAAGAGAATAATCAGACTGCGTGGATCATGAATAATGTGCATGAATTCCTTGCGGCTGATCGCCAGAATGCGTCCGAACCATCTCTTTTTTAACCGGTTTATTTTGTTACCTTTTTTCATTGTTCACCCTGTTTACGCCCGATCTCATTTTTTACGATTGTAATAAAAACATCCTGCATAGAGGTTTTATTGTATTTTTTCTTGAGTTTGAAGGGTTCATCGAGAGCAATAATCCGGCCATCATTCATAATCGAGACGCGGTGGCAGTATTCTGATTCATCCATAAAATGGGTGGTAACAAAAACAGTCTTTCCCAGGTCACAGGTTTCATAAATGAGATCCCAGAAATTCCGGCGGGCACGGGGATCCACACCGGAGGTCGGTTCGTCAAGAAAAATAATCATCGGATCATGAAGCAGTGAACAGCCGAGGGCCAGCCGTTGTTTAAAACCAAGCGGCAAATCCCTGGTCATCCGCCTGGCAGCTTCGGCTAAACCTACCCGTTCAAGCAGAGATGTTTTTCTTTCAGCCAACAGGTCCGGGGGGAGTCCGTAAATTCCGCCGTAAAAATTAATATTTTCCTCTATAGTCAAATCTTCGTAAAGAGAGAATTTCTGGCTCATGTACCCGATACGCGTTTTTATTTTTTCCGATTGGCTGTAAATATCCAGCCCGGCTACCTGCGCGTCTCCAGATGAAGGTGCTAAAATGCCGCTGAGCATTCTGATAACCGTCGTTTTACCGGCACCGTTAGCGCCGAGGAAGCCGAATATTTCGCCTTTGGCAACCTGCAGTGATATTTTGTCAACCGCAACAAATTTTCCAAAACGGCGCGTCAAATTGTGGGTTTCAACGGCCCACTCATTCTGATTCATCGGCCCCTCCCATCTGATCAAGAAATATGTCCTCAATGGAAGGTTCCATTGACTCCCATGAACGGAGAATGCCTCCTGATTGCTGCTGCCATTGTGTCCAGAGATTATCGTCGGGAAGTTGTGCGAAACTGATATGTAAGGTATCGCCGAATGCCTGAATCGTATGGGTGAGATTCAGTTCTCTGAAGAATTCGGCCATTGCCCGGATGTTTGTGGCCTGTATCTGGAAAAGCGGGTATTTATAGTTCCGGCGCAGGTTGTCCGGTTTGTCAATCGCAGGAATTTTTCCGTTAAAAAACAAGGCTACCCGGTCACATTGATTCGCTTCATCCATATAGGCGGTTGATACCAGGATAGTTGTGCCGTCTTCTCTGATCCTTTGCAGAATCTGCCAGAATTCATCACGGGAAACCGGATCAACACCAAAGGTCGGTTCGTCCAGTATCAGTATTTCCGGTGTGTGTATCAGCGCACAGGACAGGGCCAGTTTTTGTTTCATCCCGCCGGACAGGGCCCCGGCCTGTCTGGATTTGAATGGTTCCAGACGGGAGAACCGATATAGTTCTGCAAGCCTCCTCGTTTTTTCTTCAGCAGGCACCTGAAACAGATCGGCAAAAAACCGTAAATTTTGCTCAACGGTCAAATCCTGGTAAAGGGAGAATCTCTGCGGCATGTAGCCGAGGATCATGCGGATATCCGAAATATTTCTTGTCACGTCCAGGCCATTGACATGAATCGATCCTTTATCCGGAACCAGCAGCGTACAAATGGTCCTCAGCAAGGTTGTTTTACCAGCTCCATCCGGACCGATCAGGCCGAAAAGTTCGCCTTTGCCGATGTCCAGGGAGATGCCTTTTACCGCCTTTATCTCACCGTAATTTTTTTCAAAATCTTTTATCTCGATTGCTGTCATTATTTAATCCAAAATCTAAAATTTATAATCCAAAATCCATCCCGATGTATTGTCCTTCTGACAATATATCGGGATTAAATCATCCAAGATTTAAAAGTTCAAAATCTGCATATTTATTTTGTCACAATTATTCATAAGGGTGCCGATGGCTGCTCCAAAGGAATCCTTTGGACAAACATAATGTATCTGTCGTCCCGTCATCGTGGAAGGGTCTTCCTTCGTGCATCGAAAAATAAACATATTGGAGGATCCCGCACGGGTGCGATGACAATAAAATTTTGCTAAAATAATGAAAGTTATTTGCGCTAAGAGCATATTCAAGTCAGTTAAGCGTTATGACGACTGGCATCCCATGTTTTAAAATCCCTTCTTCATTGGCAATTGAAATTTTCACCGCATAAACCAGGGAAGTGCGGGTATCGGGTGTCAGGATTGTTTTTGGCGTAAATTCGGCCTCCGGACTTATCCACATAATTTTACCGGGCAGGTTATTTTCCTGGCCGTCCGCTTTCACTGTAACCTGCTGGCCATATTTAATTTGGGAAAGCAGTTTTTGAGAAATATAGATCTTTACTTCCGGTTTTTTTATGTTAATAATTTCCAGTACAGGTGCAAACTGCGGTACCGCTTCACCTTCCTCGTAGAATGTATCGGTAATGATCCCTTCCACCGGTGCATGAATGCGGGCATCGTTGATTTTTTTACCCACGGAACTGATCTGTGCATCCAGCCGTTTTCTGCTTGCAGAAATGCTCTGCAGGGCTTGCTGGCTATTTGCCAGGGCAATACCGGCCTTTTGTAAATTATTGTTGGCATCATCGAGCTGCTGTTTTGTAACTGATTGGGATTTATACAGCGTGGCGATACGATCATGTGTGGTTTTTAAATAATCATAGTCATCCTTGGCCCGGGCCATATTGGCTTTCGCGATCGTGTTCTGGATATTTACTTCCTCAAAGGCAGCCATCAACTGGTCACGTTGAAAAACCAGTTCGGTACTGTCCACAGCAGCGAGGAGTTGTCCTTTAGTGACGAATTCTCCTGTTTGTACATAAAATTGCAGAATTTCGCCGGCGGTAAGTGCTGGAACCATTACTGCTGTACCTTCCACAGTTCCTGTATATTCAAGACTGTCCGTATCATCCTTACAACCAGGATTTAAGCACAGGATCATTATAAAAAGACTAGCACCTATTTTATTCATCGGAAACCTCCATAAATTTCTCACCAATCTCGCCGGTGGCAAAAGCCAGGTGAAGTTGATTTTTGTACCAAGTAATATAGTTTTCCTGCAATTGTGTTTCTGCTTCCGTAAGGTCGAGTTCAGCGGTATTTAAATCCAGAAATGTTGCCAAACCCTGTTCATATCTGTCTTCGGTAATACGGTAGCGGTCTTTTTCCTGGGCAACGAGTTTTTTCTGCAGTTTAATTTTATTTGCAGAGGATTGCAGATTCTCATAGGCGGTGGTGATCTGGTGCTTTATATCATTGAGAAGTTGCTTTTCCTCTATCTCCAGATTGTGGATATCCAGTTTTGCCTGCTGTACTTTTCTGGCATCACGTTTCCAGTTCCACAATTCCCACTGGACATTTACAAGAACCGAGTAGAAGCTGTTCCATTCTTGCCGGGCGATATCGCTGTGGATCTTCAGAAAATTATATGCGAAGCTGGCAGATATCTGCGGATAATATCTTGCTTCAAGCACATCGGCATAATAAGATTTTGCATTTTTTTGGGTTGACAGATTTTTGAATTCGGGTCTCAGCTGCAGGGCACGTTCAAAATAAAACGGGAAATCATTTAAAATAAAATTTTGTTCAAATTCGCTTAAAGGTTTTACCGGGGGTAGATTCTCTTCATTGAGCAAGTAATGTAAATTCGACAGCAGAATGCGATATCCATTCTCCAGTGTGGCAAGATGATTAATGGTCTGCAGTTTTCTGTTTGCCACCTCGAGGGTGTCGAAGGGTGTTGCCTGTTCAGATCGATACAGGTTATGTATCCTGGTCAGCTGGTTGTCCAGACGGCTGACACTTGTCTTCAGTATTTTCTGCTGTAATAGATTTGATTGGATGTCATAGTAAAGATTTCCCACTTCCAGAAGTACACTGTTCTGCAGCATTTTTTTTCGGATTTCCTGGGAGGCCATACTTTCCTTTGCCGAGGCAACCAGGTTTTTTGTGCTGAACCCGTTGAAAATTGGCTGTGTCACGGAAAGCGACAGCAAATCAAGTCCGACATCTCCTGAAGCACTGGGAAGATTCAGGGGAAACTTGTCAAATTTTGTTCGTGCCAGCAAGCCGGAAGTGGAAAGACTGGGATAATAGTCGGTCTGCTGAATGGAGATCTCTTCCCTGGCTTTTTTGATCAGGGTGATCTGCTGCTGAATCGTGTAATTATTCGTCAATGCAATTTGCCAGGCATTATCCAGAGATAATTCATTCTGGGCCAAAAGCATAAGTGGGTGGAAAAAGAAAAGACAGAGCAGGCCAGAAATGGTCCGCTGCAGGCAGAAAACATTTTTCAACTTCATACAACCATCCTCTATAATAAATGAATAAAGATGCTCAGATTCTGATTTTTAATTTTCCTTTTTAATCCCCTGCCAGATCAGGTCGGTAATGGCTTTTTCACGTTTTTCTAGAGATGAACGTCCGTTCAGGCTGAATCCGGGTAAAATACGGTCAAGTAATGGTGCGGCAACAAATGGAAACACACACATGCCTAACAGGCTTAATACAAAGTTTGTCGGATCGACGGGCCGGATTTCCCCTTCAGCAATAGCCCTTTCAACGCGAAGTACGACCGGATTGCCCTCAAAACCGCGCTTTTGGAAAGCCTCGATAAACCAGTCCGCCAGCTCATCGGCGGAATTTTCCAGCTCCCACAAAATAAAACGCATGACATTCCGGCGGGTAGAAATATTTTTCAGATATTCATGTACAAATTTCTGAATAAAATCATAACAGGTATCGGAAGCGGAGATGGAAGAAAATATATTATCAAGCATCAGGAATATTTCCTGGCGGAAAATCATGCGGAACAATTTTTCTTTTGAACGGAAATAATAGTGTAAAAGGGCTTTGTTTATCCCGGCCAGGTTGGCAATTTCCTGCATACGGGCCCCGTCATGCCCTTTTTTTAGAAATACTTCTCTGGCCGCCGCAAGAATCTTTTTTTCCGTATCGCTGCTGAATGTCAAGTTTTTATCCTTTTGGTTTAACCAAATAGTTAAAATGAATGGTTAAAGGTAAGGAACGATATTTTTAATGTCAAGAAAAATTTAACCAGATGGTTAAAAAATTATACCGGATCTTTAGGTTAGATTGATTAAAGGGACGGTAAAGTAGTGAAAAATGTAGTCTTTTGCCAACTCAAACTGTCTGGTATTATCCGTTCGGTATCAATCAGGCTGACCAGGTACAAGCAGTTTACCACGGAGTTGCTGATCGCTTCATTTTTTTGTAGAGGCCGTTCGCGAACGGCCTCTACGGACGGCAAAATACGGTTTTGCGAATGGCGGAATATGACCATTACGGAGATGATGAACAATGCGGATGTCAAATAACGTCCTTTTTTGTCAATCGCATTTGATTTTCGGTGGTCACAAAAATACCCGGTTCGCCGGGCAGGGGGCATTTTTCCTCACAAATACCGCATCCAATACATAAGTTTCGTATGACATACGGATATTTTATGCTTTTTTGCGAGCCATTAGGAAGGTTCACCTTTTTGATCTCAAATTTGATGGCTTTATCCGGTGTCGGGCAGTGTTCCTCGCAGACGATACAGTCCTTATTCTGTACAAATGGGATACACAAATTTTTATTAAAATTTGCCAGACCGATCGGTGTTTTCTTCTTCTTATCAGGGGAGAGTGGTAAAATCGCTTCCGTAGGACAGACCAGTCCGCATAAGTTGCAATTATACTCACAATAACCGTTGCGCATCACTGCCACAGGGGTCCACAATTCCGTCAAAGTATTATAGATGCCGGAAGGTTGAAGACAGCGGCCGTTTGTGCTGCAGATCCGTACACATTCCTGACAGCGGATGCAACGGGCCAAAAAGTCATTTTCAGGAAGGGACCCCGGGGGACGGATAAGATACGCGGAGGCGTTTTTATCTTTTATACCGATTGAAAGTAAGCCAACGGCAGCAACGCTTGCGGCAGTTGAAGACAGAAATTGGCGGCGGGAAAAATCAAATGGCGTATGGTATGGTTTCCAGCGCCATTGGTAAGTGATCGCTTTTGTTTTCGGCGGGCATAAGGCGCCGCAGTTAAAACATTCGATGCATTCAACTTTGCTGGTCCGGGCAATCTCCTGATCAGGTATCGCATTCATTTTGCATTCGACCTGGCATTTGTTACAGATGGGACAGGATTTGCCCACAATCCGCTCGTAAAAACGAAACTGCGATAACAGTCCAAGCCAGGCACCGGCCGGACAGAGATAGCGGCACCAAAAACGCCTTGAGAATTTCTCGGCAGCCAGAATTCCCGCAAAGAGCAGACCGATCCAAAACACCTGCTGGAGGAAAATCTGATCCTCCGGCATAATGAAGGCCTTAAAAATATCATAGAACCAGTAGGCCGCATCCTCCAAAAAAGGCGCTTCGCTTAGCTTCAGAATCGTTGATTCTGCCAAAAGGGTTGTCAAAGGATAAACTACAACAGTTAACGCCCGGTTGAAGAGAGCCAGAGGATCAAAATAACTCCAGAGGTTTATGGAGAGAAAGGCCGCTATAATTGTGGCAGATAGAATGGCAAATTTTAAATACCTCAAGCGGTTAAATTTTGAAGAGATCTTATTGGAAGGGGATTTGATCAGCCTGTCGGTGAGATCCAGGCTTGTTCCCAGGGGACAGATCCATCCGCAGAAAAAACGGCCGAGAAAAACGGTCACGAACAAAATCATCAGTGCCGGCCAATATAACATATTTATTTGGAAATTTTGAATAAAATCAAAAAGTGGAACGAGTGGACTGAATCGCAGAAATAAATCCGAGGATAAGCTGTCACTGTAAGGAAAACGCGCCTTCAGAAAAAGAAAGATGAAAAATAAAATAAAAAATATCTGGACCAGCCGTCTTATTTTAACCATAAACTTGAATTTAAAAATTAAACAAGATCGATCACTTTTTTGTTTAGATTTTTAAGATCGAATTTATTCAAACCGCGTTTCACCATTTCCTTAAGGTGATCCACCTGGTCCAGGTCTAAAGAAAATAATTTGAGTGCTTCCACATCCGCGGTGACCATACAAGAGCTGGCAATAAGCGATCTTTGTAATTTGACGTCTGAAAGACTTCCACCTGAGGGTCCATTCGCTGTTAATATCCGGTATGCGTCAATGATAGTAAGGGTTGGCAAAATTTCTGAGACAATATCTGCAAGTTTTACCGGAAAACCGTTGTGAATCAAACCCCGGTTATCACCGATCACCCCCATCAGATTTTTTGTACCAAGACTCACCCGGCTGAGCGAGTGATGTTTGGCAACGGGCACGTTGATCACTTTATCAGCCTCCAGATAATCATCATAGATCGCCCATTCTTTCAGGTCTATGCCATTTTTTAATTTTATCGTTGAAAATTTGTTTTTTCGGATTTGGATGACGTTCCCTTCCGCGCTCTCCGCCATTTCCTCTATTTTCGAATTCAGGTAACAACGACGGGGATTATTGCAGGTTCTGTCAAATATTTTGACCTCACGGGCGCCGGCCAGGTAACAGGAGCGGACAATTGCAGCAACGAGGTCGGGATTGGTATTGGCGGCATATTCTGGTGCCCGGTCCCAGCCCATATTGGGTTTGACCACAACAATGTCATTTTTATTTATAAAACGAGAGAAACCGCCCAGGGCCTTTATTGCCGTATCGAGCAGTTCGGATGGCTCCCCATTGTTTACACGGACCACATCTGCAACAGGATTGTCTTTATGGAAACTTAACAGGCCGGGCATAAATCCTATACCCAGAGAGCCCAGAGAACCAGTTTTGACAAAATGGCGGCGCTTCATTATTTACACTCCCGGAAATGAAAAAACTTTCTAAAATTAACAAAGAAATTGATTAAATTGTAATAAATGAAAGGTTATAAATTTCTCCAGTGAATGCAAGCGTAAAAATATTATATAGTATTTAAGGACTGGTGATGAAGTTGTATCCTCGCGTCAGGGTGTTTTTTAATATCAGCTTAATATGCTTTATCCTGAATCATATTGGGCTGGCGGCGATGACAGAAAATAGCATCACCGGCCATGTTTATGACAGGGAGAGCGGAAAACCGCTCGAAAATGTAAATATTTATATATCAAATTCTACATGGGGTTCCTCAACCGATGCAGAAGGTTCTTATAAAATCCAGAAAATACCAGCCGGTTCTCATGAACTGGTGGTCTCAATTGTAGGATATGAATATGAAACTAAGAAGATTTTTCTGAAATCAGATTCAAAACTCATATATGATTTCCGATTAAAACCGGTGATTTATGAAGCTGAATCAACCGTTGTGGAGGGTTCTATCCCCGATGCCTGGTATCGTGATCTCGCATTTTTTAAACGTC
>Ga0307424_1001953_pt1 | contig 10441 bp, 8 predicted proteins | sample SalMarWE160320MG_FD_202157 | JGI IMG/M metagenome (GOLD analysis project Ga0307424, IMG submission 202157) | Salt marsh sediment microbial communities from the Plum Island Ecosystem LTER, Massachusetts, United States - WE1603-20 | ecosystem: Environmental > Aquatic > Marine > Intertidal zone >...
GGAGGCGGCGATGCAGCGGACACTGCGATGGGCCGCTCGCTCGATGAAAGCGAGACGACGAGGTGACCAGCAGTTGTTCGGGATCATCCAAGGTGGGACCGATCCGTCGCTCCGATCAGAGAGCGCTGCCAGGACGGCCGAACTCGGTTTCGATGGGTACGCCGTCGGTGGTCTGTCTGTCGGGGAGTCCGACGCCGAACGCGACAGAGCCATCGAGGTCGTCGTCGGCGAGTTGCCGGAGGATCGGGTGCGCTACACGATGGGGTTGGGCGACACGGAAGGCATGCTGCACGCGGTAGCGCGCGGAATCGACCTCTTCGACTGTGTGCTACCGACACGGCTCGCGAGGCACGGGAAGGTCCTGACTCCTGACGGTGACTACAGCATTCGTCGAGCCGCGCACACCCGTTCGAGCATTCCACTCGACCCATCATGCGCGTGCAGAACCTGTACGTCGTACAGCCGCGGCTACCTTCGCCACCTCTACCAGACCGGCGAACCCACCGGCCTCCGACTCCTGACGATGCACAACGTCACGTACACCTTGAACCTCATGAGCTGGATGCGAAACGCCATCATGGAGGGACACTTCGAACGGTTCATGGCCTCGACGATCGAGCGGAGAGTTTCTGGAGTCTCTCGTGAGTCGCTAGCATGACCGCCGGCTCGCCGGGCGTGAGCCTCCACTCGTCATAAAGAAGGTAACGCGTGCTTGCCCAAACAGATGCCACAGGTGGAAGCCTTTGGACCTCGTTGATCTTCCTGGCGTTGCTCATCGGGATGTTCTATTTCCTCCTGATCCGACCACAGCGGGTCAGGGCGAAACAGCAGCAACAGCTCGCTGCAGCACTCGAGATCGGTGACAAGGTGCTGACCTACGGCGGCGTGCACGGCGTCGTGGTCTCCATGGACGACGACTCGGTCGTGCTCGGCCTCGAAGAAGGACGTATGCGCATCTCCCGGCGGGGAATCGCCGGGAAGCAGGAGAAGTGATGTCCAGGCGGATCACCACCCTTGTGATCGTGCTTCTGCTCGCCTATGGGGGAGTCGCCGCGGTCGTTGCCAGCCACAGCACGCCCAAGCTCGGCCTCGATCTGAAGGGTGGGACGTCCGTGATTCTTCGGGCCCCTGACGGCACCGATCCTGACGTGTTGACGAAAGCCGTGGAGATCATGCGCGGCCGTATCGAGGCGTTCGGAGTACAGGAGCCGGAGATCTCCATCAGCGGAGCCAATTCCGTGCTCGTGCAGCTTCCCGGCGTGACCGATCGAGAGCGGGCACTCCAGGCGATCGGCCAGACCGGCGTGTTGTCGTTCCGGCCGGTGTTCGCCGCTTCGTTCCAAAGCCCAATCTTCGACACGACGACCACGACGACGGCGCCTCAGACGACCACCACGGCAGCGGGGGAGACAACCACGACCGCGGCCGGTACGACAACGAGCGAGTCGACAACCACCACGACTCCGACCACCACCACAACCCTTCCGGCCGGCGTCGACCCCTCGACCGGTTTCACGATCAACGACAGCCCCGACCTCCTGCGTTCATGGGTGCCCGAATACGACTCCAAAGACAAGGTCATCGCCGGCTACGAGATCGGCACGCTCTGCAATGACGGTACGACACTCGCTACCTGCGAAGTGGGTACTGACGGAAACCCGACCAATGGGACTCCCGATCCGATGACGGGTTCCGATATCACGGAGGCCCTTGCCAACTTCAGCCAGACCACCGGCCAATGGCAGGTCGACCTCAAGCTCAACGACGACGGCGCGCGCAAGTTCCAGGAACTCACCCGGGCCGCAGCACAGTTTGCGACGGGTGACCCGCAGCGCCAGATCGCGATCGTGCTCGACGGCAAGATCATCTCTGCGCCACAGGTGGCTTCGAATGTGGATGCGAACACCGGCATCGCCGGCGGTAGCGCCGTCATCACGCTGGGAACCGGCGACAATCAGCAGGCCGAGGCGCAGGACCTGGCCGTGGTCCTTCGCTACGGTTCACTTCCGGTGAGTTTCGAGCAGGACCAGGTGCAGAGCGTGTCTGCGACACTCGGGTCGGACTCGTTGCGATCGGGACTCATCGCCGGGCTGGCCGGTCTGATCCTGGTTGCCATCTACATGCTGCTCTACTACCGATCTCTTGGAGCGGTGACGATTGTCGGCTTGAGCGTGTTCGGGTCATTGATGCTCATCGTGCTCGGGCTTCTCAGCAGGACTTCGGGCCTGACTCTGACACTCGCCGGCGTTACCGGTATCGTCGTGTCGGTCGGCATCACTGCCGACTCGTACATCGTGTTCTATGAGCGGATCAAAGAGGAACTCCACCGCGGTAGAACGATGAACGCCGCAGTCGACGAAGGGTTTTCGAGGGCGTTTCACACGATCCTGACGGCCGACACCGTTTCGATGCTGGCTGCCGTTCTGCTCTGGCTGCTCGCTGTCGGCCCGGTGAAGGGCTTCGCCCTCACCCTGGGTATCGCCACATTCCTCGATATCCTCGTCGCCTACTTCTTCACACGGAACGCCGTGGGTGCGATCGCGCACAGCGGGCTCGGTGAGGGAGGACAGTTCAGTATCCGGGCCGCAGCAGGCGGGGTACAGGAGGCATCATGAATCTCATCACACGCCTCTACAGAGGAGAGACCTCCTTCGATTTCGTTGGATCGAAGCGGATCTGGCTCACCATCTCGACCGTGCTCGTTCTCATCTCGCTCCTCGGGCTCATCATCTTCGGTCTCAATCTCAGTCTCGACTTCAGGGGCGGTGTCGCGGTGGAGACCGCCAACCCGGCCGGTGCCAGCGTGGCGGGCATACGGTCCGCCCTCGCGCCGCTCGGGTTGGAGGAGGCGAAGATCCAGGAACTGGCCGGAGGAGCCGATATCCGGGTGCAGGTCGGGTCCTTGACGTCTGACCAGTCCGAGAAGTTCCAGCAGGCAGTCGCCGATGTGACCGGAACGACGCTCAATGAGCTCTCACTCAATCAGGTGGGACCCACCTTCGGTGCCCAGATCACGAAGCGGGCAGTCACGGCGCTCATCGTGTTCCTGGCGGCCGTCGTGTTGTTCATGTCGTGGAGACTCGAGTGGAAGATGGCGGTGGCAGGTATCAGCGCCCTATTCCACGACCTCGTCATCACGTTCGGCGTGTATGCGTTGACCAGGTTCGAGGTCACCCCGGCGACCGTGATCGGAGTGTTGACGATCCTCGGCTACTCCCTCTATGACACGGTGGTCGTGTTCGACAAGGTCAAGGAAAACGTCGAGGAGCTCCACACGGACCGCATGACGATCACAGAGATCGTCAACCGGTCCATGAACCAGGTGCTGATGCGCTCGATCAACACGTCGTTGACGAGTCTCCTCCCGGTCGGGAGCCTCCTGTTCGTGGGGTCGTTCCTTCTCGGTGCCCAGACCCTTCGCGATTTCGCACTGGCACTGTTCGTCGGCATCGCTGCGGGCACATACTCATCGATCGCGGTCGCGTCGCCGATCCTCGCTTCCTGGAAGGAACACGAGGACGAGTGGGCGCGCGTTCGTCGGCGCCGGGACCGTGGGCGCGGTTCCGACAGGGAGACACCACAGAGTGCTGCGGTGACCACGCAGGCACCCTCCCGCAAGAGTGGCGCCGCACCTCGGCCTCCCAAGAAGGGCCGCAAGCGCTGAACGAGGTACAATCAGCCGGTGTTCGAGTTCGCCCATCTGATTCGTGACGTCCCCGATTTTCCGAAGCCGGGGGTCGTCTTCAAAGACATCACGCCAGTCCTCGCAGATCCCGGTGCCTTCTCGGCCTTGGTCGACCAGCTCTGTGCTCCCTACGAACCAGAGTCCGTCACGAAGGTCGTCGGCATCGAAGCACGGGGGTTCATCCTCGCGACCCCGGTCGCCGAGCAGCTCGGTGCAGGATTCGTCCCGATCCGCAAACCGGGCAAGCTGCCTGCAGAGGTCGTTCGGGAGACATACGAATTGGAGTACGGGACGGACGCGCTCGAGATGCACAAGGATGCCCTGCGTCCAGGCGACCGGGTGCTGGTCGTCGATGACGTGCTCGCGACCGGCGGAACCGCTGCGGCGGCGATCAGATTGGTCGAACGACTCGGCGCCGAGGTGATCGGCGTCGCGGTCTTCATCGAGCTGGCGTTCCTCGGCGGCAGGGCTTCCCTGAATGGCGCCGATCTGCACGCACTCGTTACGTATGCCTGACCTCTCGCAGGAGGGGATGGAAAGGGTTCTCGGTTCGTTTCGCGCTCACCATCCGGACGCCGATGCCTCGCTGCTCTCCGAGGCCTATGTTCTCGCCAGGGATCGCCACGAGGGGCAGATGCGCCACACGGGCGATCCCTACATCACGCACCCTGTCGCGGTGACGGAAATACTCGCGGAGTACGGCCTCGACACCGAGACGCTGTGCGCAGCCCTGCTCCACGATACGGTCGAGGACACCGACCTGACCCTCGAACGGGTGGCCGATCAGTTCGGCGAGCATGTGGCAGAGCTCATCGATGGCGTCACAAAGCTCGACTTGATCAAGTTCGGGTCTCGGGAAGAAGCGCAGGCGGCGACGATCAGGAAGCTCGTCGTCGCGCTTGCGAAGGATGTGCGCGTCCTGCTGATCAAACTGGCGGACCGTCTGCACAATCTCCGCACGATCTGGCCCTTTCCCGAGGAGAAACAACAGCGGATCGCTCGGGAGAGCCTCGAGGTGTATGCCCCCCTCGCGCATCGGCTGGGCGTCCAGGAGATCAAGCACGAGATGGAAGACAGATGCTTCGCCATTCTGTATCCCCGGCGGAACGCCGAGATCAACGCCCTTCTCGAGCAGCGCGCGCCAATGCGCGAGGCGTTCTTGCACGATGTCGTCGAGAAGGTTCGCGACCTCCTCGACGCTGCCGGTATCAAGGGCGATGTGAGCGGTCGACCGAAGCACCAGTACTCCATCTACCGCAAGATGGTCGCGACCGGTCTCCCGTTCGAGAACATCCACGACCTGATCGGGATCAGGGTGATTGTGGAAGATATCCGGGACTGCTATGCGGTGCTCGGCGTGATCCACTCGACGTGGCCCCCCGTACATGGAAGGTTCAAGGACTACATCGCGATGCCCAAGTTCAACCTGTACCAGAGCTTGCACACGACGGTGATCGGGCCGGGTGGTAGTCCGCTCGAGGTCCAGATTCGCACGAGAGATATGCATGAGCGTGCCGAATACGGGATCGCTGCGCACTGGCGATACAAGGAGGGTGGGACGGCTGAGTCGCTCCCGTGGATCGCCGACATGCGTTTCCTTCAGGATGAGTACGAGGATCCGACGGAGTTCCTGGCGGGCCTGAAACTCGACCTCTACCAGGACGAGGTGTTCATTCTCACACCGAAGGGAGATGTCAAGACGCTTCCGAGGGGTGCGACGCCGGTCGATTTCGCGTACAGCGTCCACACCGAGGTGGGACACCGGTGCATCGGAACGAAGGTGAACGGTCGCCTGGTCCCACTCGACTCGAGGCTGGAGTCGGGCGACATCGTGGAGGTGGTCACCTCCAAGGCGCAGGACGCAGGTCCGAGTAGGGACTGGCTGGCGTTCGTTCGTACCTCGCGTGCCAGGGCGAAGATCAGGCAGTGGTTCGGAAAGGAACGCCGTGTCGTAGCACTCGAGAAGGGGCGAGAGACGGTTCTGGCGCTCCTTCGCAAGGAAGGGCTCGGACTCCACGCCAACCGGCGCGACGAGCTTCTGACGGAAGTCGCCGCCCGGATGGGCCAACGGGACCTCGACGCTCTCTTCATGGCAGTCGGAGAAGGGGGAGTTGCCGGTTCCACCGTTGTTGCGCGTCTCGTACGTCTCGCCCGGCCGGAGGAAGAGGAGGCGGCCGAGGCCGTCTTGCCCGAGCTGCCCGCAGCGAAACCACGTTCCGACAGCGGGGTCGGCGTCATCGTGGAAGGTCTGGAGGACGTCTGGGTACGAATCGCTCGATGCTGTGCACCAGTTCCAGGTGATGACATCGTGGGATTCGTGACGGTCGGCCGGGGAGTCTCGGTGCACCGTTCGGACTGCACCAACATCAACGCGCTGGGCGAGGAACGGATGATCGACGTCACGTGGGCGCCGGACAAGGTGGGACGGTTCTCTGTGTGGATTCAGATCGAGGCGCTGGACCGTCCCCGAATGCTGCGAGACGTCACCGAGACGATCTCCGAGGTCGGGGGCGACATCCGTGCATCATCGTCGACGACGAGCAGCGATCGAACCGCTCTGTTGCGGTACGAGGTGGAGCTGTCGGACCCGGGCCAGCTCGATCGCCTCGTGGTAGGTCTCAGAGGTATCGACGGCGTCTACGACGCCTACCGTCTCGTACCCCGGTGAGGTGACTAGACACTTCGTGCAGGTTCACGATCCTTCGACTTTCCACTAAGCCAATTGGCCGTTTCGGCCGATAGCTACCGCATGGCATCCCACCTGCCGCAAGAGGACGGGTTCTCCGTCGTCGAGATCACGATTGCGCTCGTCATCCTCGGCATCGTGATCCTGATGACGGTGGGACCGACGTCGACCGGATTCAACCTCCTGACGAGGGCAGACGTCACCACGGTAGAGACCAACCTCGCGCAGGGGCGCGTCGAGGAGATTCGGAGTCTCGAATACAAGGACGTGGGTTACTCGTCCTCCCTCCCCCAAGGCGTGCTCGAGCCGACCGAAACCGTCACTGTCGGCGGCAAGGACTATCTGGTGGCCACGGATATCTCGTACTTCGGATCCGCCAACGGCGGAGACGTGATTCCCCAGGGTGGCGACGGGGTCGAGGGACACTACGACTCAGGCATCGACTTCAAGCAGGTGACGGTCACCGTGTCGCGTGCCGACGGCTCCTACGAACCGGTAGCGATGACCACGATCATCGCACCGCCGTCGCTGGCCGCCAATGACAACCTGGCGAACGTCATCGTCGATCTGACCAAGGTGGAACCGGAGGGCAGGGACGCCAGCATCGTCCCCTTCCCGAAGGTGTATCTCGTGTACGACGACGATTCGAGCTCCGTGGCGTATCCCGGCACCCCATCGGCAGAGCAAGTGTTTGCGGGAATCGATGCCAACGAGTCGTCGGGCGCCAGGTATTTCTACTACGGCCGGCTGGGAACGCACCTCGACGATGTGTCGTCCTCGACGGTCCACTGGCGTATCTACCCGGAGGACCTCGCATCGGGCACCGACAGGGTCCACGTTGCGCCGGTCGAGACGGGGATCCTCAGCATGCGGGTCTATTTGCCCGCCGAACTCCACGTCGAGCTGTACGACAGCGCCGACGGTTCCCCGGTGAGCGGCATCGGAACGCTCGACCTGAGCGGACCGACCGGGACCCACATCTTCACCACCAGCGATCCCGAATGGAACGGCAGCGGATGGGACATCACCGAGGTCGACGGTTACCGGCTGGTGCCGGGTGAGTACTCCTTCGATGTGAAGATCAATGGTTACACCGAGGTCGATGACAGGACGAACGTGGTCGTGCCGGACGGGTACCCGGACAGTCTTTCCCATACCGAGACGTTCTCGCTCGACGAGTCCCAAGGATGGACGCTGACGGTGCATGCGGTCGACGATGCCGGCGTGAAGCTGAATGGGGTGAATGTCCAGTTCACCGATGCGAGCGGCACCACCAGCGAAGCGACCGACGACACCGGAACCGCCTCCCATTTCAGCGAAGATGAAGGCGGGGGCAGTGCCGACGTGACAGTGGTCATCTCGTCGTCGCTCGGTCACCAGACGTACGGCCCCCACACCGTGACACTGACGGCTGACAGAGAGATGACGGTGGTTCTGGGTACTCCGTCGGGATACGGGCTCATCACGTTCACCGACAACAACCTGGGCGTCGACCACTACTGGTACCAGCGGAAAAAGGGGGGGGCTGACGATCCGATCGTCGTGCTTCCGAATGTCGACGGCCTGGGATCGGCGGCCGTGTCCAGCGGGAACTGGAAAGTCAGGAAGGTCTGCCTTGACGGTTCGAGCATCACACAGGGCAGCGGCCGGCATTCGTCGCCGCTCCATGTTGAACGCGGTAAAAGCGTGGTCTGGTCGATCTTGCCGAGCCAAACGTGTCCTGCGCCATGAAGCGTTTCCACGACGATCGAGGGTTCACGCTGGTCGAGATGTCGGTGACCGTCCTGCTCACGGCGATCACGCTGGCTTCGGTGGCGACGATCGTGGTCGGGTTGCTCAATGATGTCTCGAGGCAGCAGCGTATCTCGGAGGTGGAGGGCGAGGCGCGGCCCGTACTGGAGAGCATCGTCGTCGAGCTTCGACAGGCGAAAGCCCCGAAGACGATCTCCGCGAGCCGGCCCGTCGAAGAGCTCGACTGGGACAAGATCGTCTTCTACAGCGATCGGCGATTGCCTCATCCCGCGCCCGAGATGTACGACTACGAGCTGATCAACTGCACGAACGGGACCGATGGGGGAGTGTGCGATCTCCAAGAGACCATCTACTCGGCCGATACGTCGTCTGTCCCTCCCAACTACACCTTTGACGACATGGACCTCGTCAGCCAGCGGGTCGTTCTTTCCGGTGTGGTCGCAGATCCGGACCTGTCGGTGGGCTCCACGTTCTCCAGCGTGACATGGACGGGCGATCCCGCTGCGCGGACTGCCGTGACTTCCTGTGACACGTCGATTCCATCGAAGCGCTGTGACGCGACGCTCATCGTCATCGACTTGCGCGTCCAGTATCCGTCGGAGCTTGGCTTCGAACCGTATCTCCTGCACGAGGAAGTGAGGTTGCGGAATGCGTCGTGAACGTGGCGCAGCGCTCGCCACCGTCGTGATGCTGGTGATGTTCGTCAGCCTCGCGGTGATCCTCCTGTTGAAGGTGGCCACCAGCCAGTACCAGCAGTCGCGGGCGCAGGAGCGCGAGGACGTCGTGGTCGCCGGAGCAGAGGCGATTCTCGATCGCTACGCGGCGAAACTCACCATCGACTCCCGCTACTACCTTCACTGGGTCGACGAGGCGGAGCGCGCTCGGGTCTGCGAAACGGTGGGCGCCCCGACCTACGGCGACGTTGTGCAGCCGGGACATGCCTGGGACGAGCGGTGTGACACGTGGAGCTATCAGGATCCGGACCCGAACGGTGACGGGGTGACCGACTGGTTCGTACATCCCGTGCTGGACGCGACCGGCACGAACAACGACATCGGCGTGTTGCTGGAGGTCACACCACCCCTATCCGGACCAGTAGGGGTGTTGGTCGTCGGCAAGCGAGGATCGTCGATCCAGCGGCGGGCGATCACCGCGAGCATCCACGCGACACCCCTGTCCGAGTTCTACCGCGTGACCCAGGGAGACCTGTCCTACGGCGCCTACGCCGAGACGTTCGGGAAGATCTACTCCGGTGCCGACGTCGACTTCGGGGGCTCCACGACAGCGCATGCCGACGTGTATGCCGAGGGGAGGATCACCTCGGCACCCACCGTCTGGGCGGATGGCGCACAGGGATACCAAGGTGCGCCATCGTCGACGTACGGGGACATCCGCGACGTCTATCCACAGCCGCTCAACTTCAGTGACTTCTGGGACGACCTGGACCTCATCTACCAGAGCGCGTGCGAAAGCGGGGGCATCTGTCTCGACGACGCCGACGCGAGAGCCTGGAGAGTCCAGGCCTACGTCTCCGGTGGTGTCGGGAAGCTCCGTATCTGGAAATCGACCTCTTCTCACAACGAAACTTGGTGGTGGACGAACGCTGATTCCGCCTCGTGGACCGTGTGGGGGACGGTCGACGTGCCGAGGAACGGAACCTTGTGGGCCAACGCGCATCTCATCGTCGGCGACCAGTCGTCGCCCGTCGGGGTCGACGTGCCTGAGGACGGCGACAGTCTCATCGATTTCGTGCTGAAGGGATCACTCACGATGTATGCGGGTTCGAGCAGCGCCCCCAGGAACGTGATCATCACGGCCGACACGTTCTACGACGACCCGGACTCACTCGACATTCTCGCGTTGATCGCCTCCGACGAGATCGTGATTGATCCGGGGGCGGTGGGTTTGGACAAGGAGCTGACCATCAACGCGGCGATGCTCGGTCAGTCGAACGCCTGGAGGTTCGCGGGTGACGCTCCCCGCGACTCGACGCTGAACACGTACGGGTCGATCGCGACTCCGAACGTGGGAGACATCGCCGGACACATCAAGTACCGCAATTACGGATTCGATCCTCGGCTCGAGTACATCCGGCCACCGATGTACCCGCTGCTCGACACCGACTGGAGCTACGACGATTGGCGGGAAGTGAAACTCCCGGACTGGGCGAGGCTCTGACCCGCCGCTGTAGGCTGTCACGATGCTCGTCGACAGCGACACTCTCTGGCTGGCCTCCACGAACACGTATGTGGTCGCGGCCGAGCCGGGTGGGCCATGCGTCATCGTGGACGCACCGCCCGACCCCGACGGTGTGCTGG
>Ga0307424_1001954_pt1 | contig 10438 bp, 5 predicted proteins | sample SalMarWE160320MG_FD_202157 | JGI IMG/M metagenome (GOLD analysis project Ga0307424, IMG submission 202157) | Salt marsh sediment microbial communities from the Plum Island Ecosystem LTER, Massachusetts, United States - WE1603-20 | ecosystem: Environmental > Aquatic > Marine > Intertidal zone >...
TAACGGGCGGATACTCGCTCAAGACGGGAGTATCCTCGACATGATGAGCACGCCCCATTTCGCGATGGTAGTAATAATAAAGTCCACCGATCATCCACAGATAGGCCATGAACAATGGGTAATAGAATTCAAACTGCCACAGGCCGGATATGATCCTTGCTAATATGTCCATGATGTTATCTCGTGTATGGGAATGTACTCAGTGAAATGATCGGCCGTATCTCTGCCATCTGCGGATGACCGGCAATGAAATCATCCGGATAATAGCCGAAGTTATACGCTCCGTGTCGTTGTAGCACATCCATATGTCGGGCAATGATCTTTGAGTCAAGTGGTTGTTGCTTGCGCCAATCGACGGCCTGCAGTTCAAATACCGTTTTATCCAATGCCCCTGGATATTGTGCAATCTTGCTCACCAGCTTTGTCAACCACTGTTCCGGCCGCCGCGCACCCTCCATATAAGGCATGGCCATAACGGCTGTATAGTCATAATGATCCAGAAACATCGGTAATGATTGTGCAAACCAATCTTCAGCATGAGGATCAAGCACCACAGAGGCGTAAAGATTGCGCGCAGTCTTGATTGTCGGTCGGCTAAAGCGGACACGTTCGGCCAGGTAGTCCGTCCAGTCAATCAGCGCCCGGGTCTTTTGTTGCGTCCATTCTTTAAAAATTTCCGGCTGGTTCCTGATCTCATCGATTGAGTCCGGCATGTTCCATTTAAGCGTATAGAACTCCAGTGCCGCCTCACTGGCATCTTCAAAGTCATTGAGGTAGGCATCGTCATGAAACAACAACCCGGAAAAATCGCTGTGAATGGCCAGATCTTCATAGATTTCCCCGACAATTTTACGCGCCTGTTCACTGAAGGGTGAAACACGGCGGTAATCTATGGCATCTGAATTACCGGTCTTTGACTCACGCTCGACATAGGGCACCGTGCTGTCCTTCAATTTGCTCAAGTCAAATGAAAACACCGGCAACCAGGCATATACCCTGACATTGGAACGCGTCTGTAACTGCCATGCCACGCGACTGAACAAATCGGCACGCATCGGCAAATGACGGTTCGGGAAATACAGGGCATCCGCGGTACCATCGCCGTCAGGGTCTGCAAAGGCCTGGAGATACACGGTGTTAATCTCCATTTTCTTGATACGATCGAGCAACACACCCAGATTTTTTTCCTGCTGTGCGTAATCGGGATCATAGACATCATCGAGGTCGACATGTGCAACCCGGATCGGTGCCGGACTGCGCGGCTGTTGCAACAGTGCGATAAAATCGGCCAGTTGCGTATGCGCCGGCACCAGTATTCTCTTGATCAGCGAGAGGTCCGTGAGACCGTTAATACCTTCATCCAGGGACATCGTGATCGGCATACCCAGATCGCGTGCGATCCTGATCGTGGACTGATTGTATTTGCCATAAGGCCACACCATGCTGCGTGGTTTACGGCCAAGCTGGCGTTCTATCAGTTGTGTATTGGCTGTCAGGTCATCCCGGATACGTTTGAGATAGGCTATGGTGGATTCATAACCCGTGCTTTGGTCATAAAGACGGGTTGTCGCTGCAGGCAAACTGTTATGTTGAGGATTGGCCTCTATACCGTGGTGCAGATTGTAACTGTGCGAGGCGATTTCAACATATCCTGAATCGACCATCTCTCTGGCCTGTGCCCAGGTGATAAAATTGCTGCGTGGTACGTTTGTATTGCCATAATTCACCACGCTGGCGTCATCACCTTCCAGCCAACTGCCCACCACCGCCACCACTGCAGGATATTCATACAATTTAAGCAGCGGAAATACCTGGGTGTAAACAGACCGGAATCCGTCATCAAAGGTCAGCAGCACGGCATTTGGTGGCAGTCTGTGTTTGCCCTTGCTCGCCTGTACGATATCATCGAGACTCACGGGATGATAGTTGTTCTCCTTGAGCCACGAAAATTGTGCAATCAATTCAGCCGTATCAAGCGCTAAACCTGCTATACCCTGATCATGGTGCTGATCATCAAGCACTTCATGATAGTTGATGGCAATAAATGTGTCAGTTTCCTGAGGCTCCGCCGCCATGGCCGCCTGCCACCACAGTGCAACTGTACACAGGCTTACGATTATAAGTCTGGACATCATTAAAATTTCCATACCAAGCTCATGTCGAGTTGCGTGCGCAGTTCATCGTCACCATCATAGATATGACGGCTGCGTGCGATACCATAGAGAAGATTGAACTGATCGCCCAGTTCCCAATCATGTTCGTAACGTGCATGCCAGGTACTGTCGGACCCAAACCCGGATTGATGATAGTTTCCAACACCAAGATTCACGCGCTGGAGGAAGGCATGCGTATAGTGACGCGAGGTCAACCACTCGTTTATCACGGAGATACCCTCAAATGAATCTTGTGAGGGATTAAAATACGGCGCATTATCGCGGGTATTCTGCGAGGCGGAGAGCTCGATTAAACCGTCCAGTTTATATCGCGGACCCGTGACCAGGCGCTCCATGTAGGTGAGGCTGCCACCGGTACGCAGATTATCATCGCTGAAATCGATACGCTGCAGGAACAGGTCGATGCGCCGAGACTCATGAAAACGATAGCCAGTGTTTAAACTGACTGCCCAGCCATCGATGCCGTTGAGGCGCGCCCGTAGTGGAATATCATCGCTGTAACTGTCTGCAGCAAGATCAAAGCGCCAATAGTCATCGGGCATCCAGCCAAGTCTCGCACCGAACCCGGTTGTGTCATAATCTCCCGGCCCGGTGGTCAATTCACCCGTCAATTCAAGATCGCGGCGCCGGTATTCGAGACCGGCACCATAGCGGCGATAAGTAACATTGCCCTCCGGAAACTTGGCGCTGACGAGGTGCCCAAGGAGAAACGGACGATAATTAAAATGCATGGGTGCGGCATACAAATAGGTATTGATTGCCAGGTCATCAGTGCCTTCCTGGGTACCCGAATTAAAACCACGCGCGACGTCAACGCGTAATTCACTCATGTTATACAGTTCCCATAGCCGATGCACATCGACGACCCCCTTGTTACCCGGGTAATCCACTCCCAATTGTTGAATCTCGTCATCGGCCAGTTGAAACTCATTGAGATTCAGCAGCACGTTGGCATGACCCGTACGCGCTCCCAGATGCTCAGGGTCGGCGGCGTTTGCCAGCTCAAAATCCGATAGTGCGTGTCGCAACCACCCCCGATAAAATTCGACATAGGCGAGCGCGGAGCGTATATCCGCATTGTAAGGGGCCTGCATATTTAATTGATACAGCGTCTGATACGCGTCCCCAAGCTGATCGGAATACGCCCTGTCCAGCGCTGCAGTGGTATCCGCCTGCACCTTTTGTGGATTGGCTTGCACGCCAGCGTCACGCTCGATCCACACGGGTGTCCTGCTCGCCAGGTCATCAATGGTTGCGCGCGCGCGCTCATGGTCTTCATCTTCTTCATACGCATAATACAAGCCGATACTGGCGTCGAAATTATTCGGTTGCTGTGCCAGTAACTGTAAATATATATCCCGTGCCTGTTGCGGCTGTTCAAGATACAGATAGGCGTCTGCCGCATCGGCCAGTGCGTACGCAGGGATGATCACATTGTCTGCGACAAGCTGTTCATACAGTGCGACAACTTCGTTCATACGTTGGCGACTTGCCAACGCTGCAATCAAATCAAATTCATAGCGTCGTGCCAGCGGTGATTCTGCCTGCCCCTGTTTTTCCAGGGCGTCTAACTTTTCCTGCAGCTGGGTAATTGCCTTATCTATCAGGATATAGCGTTGCGATGCCGGACCCTGTCGCAGCCCGCCCCAGCGAATATCCATTGCGACGGCATCTTCCTCAATGGCATCAAGCTCATCTTTGGACAGCAGGCCCGGTGATTTGCTTGCCATGCGCAGTGCCTGATGCGGCGCACCCATCCTGGCAGTCGTGAGGATGAGTCCGCGTTGCGCACCATGATCATCAGGTGTCTTGCTCAGAATCTTTTCATACACCGCCAGGGCAGAATAATAATCCTGTTTCATGTAGAGGACATAGGCGCGGGCCTGCAGGATATCCTGCTTGTCGGTTTGATCATCAGGCGCAGCATCCAGAACTTGCAGAGCCTCATCCGCCCGGCCGTTATCCACGAGCGCCATTGCAAGCCCCTTGCGGCTTTGTAATCGTCGTTTATCTTTTTTAAGCGCGGCACGGTACATGTCGATGGCGACATCATAGTTACCCAGATTACGGGCGGACTTGGCCACTGTCTCCAGAACATAAATGGGGGTTTTGGGTAGCTCAAGCCGGGGCAACTGATCAATCACCTGTTGATCATGTTCTGCCCAGCCCAGCACGGCGATGTAATCATAGTAGTAACGTCTGTTGGCCGGATAGGTCGCAATTAATCCCTCAAACTGCTTGAGCGCAGCAGGAAATTGCCCTCGCCGCGCCTGCTGCAAAGCTTTTTGGTAGATTGCTTCGCCTGCATCAACAAATGCAGTGGTGTCGTCTGCGTTAACGATCCTGTAATCAAACATTACGATAATGGCTATGACATACGCAAAATTAAGCAATGTCCTGCATAATGCAGCATGACACTGCAGCAGAAATTGTAGATTCATTTATTGCAGATTGCGCGTCATTGCGCTGATAGCGGACATGCCTGTCGTATCCACGAACACTCAACTGGAAGAATCAGAATCATGATGCAATGTAAAAATTATTGGAAAATAATAGCCGGGGCATTTTTAAGATCTGTGATATGTGACGTATATTCTATAGGTTTTTTGCGTAAAATAAACGTAGTAAATGGCACACTATCCACCGCCAGAGAGATTTAGCTACATTAGTAATTCCTGCTTGATACACCCCAAAGTCAGCTTGATTGTCGTTTCCCTCACTATGGCATTCGCAAGTCCGTGTTTTCCATCCATTCCAATGATTTATTCAGGAATATTACTAATCCAATTGAGAATTTGTCCGAAATAGTACTATCGGCCCGGCTATTTTCTGTTCTCAGCAACTTGTCCGGGTTATTACGGGGACACCATGAACACTACGACTCTAAAATATCATGACAATCTGCAAGAAAGTCTGCGCACCTACATCGCAGGTAAGCAAGACAGTGAGTCAGCTCAGACCTGGAACCCGCTACGCTTTTTGAACCTTTACCGGCTGAGCCTTGCCGGCACGACTGCGGTACTCAGCGTCACAAACATGCTGCCCAACCCGCTGGGCAAGTATGATCTCGATTTGTTTTACGTGGTCAGCGTACTGTACCTGGCCATCAGCATTGTTAACATCCTGACTATTCAGTGGCGGCGACCCGCGTTTAATACCCAGGTGTATACCCATGTACTGATTGATATTACGGCCATCACCCTGCTGATGCATGCCAGCGGCGGTGTCAGTAGCGGACTCGGGATGTTGCTGGTGGTCGCGATCGCCGGCGGCAGTTTGCTGATGGCCGGGCGTACGGCAAAACTGTTTGCCGCTATTGCCACGATGGCGGTATTCATCGAACACGTCTATACCATGGTCGAGGGAGACCTCCCTACGACCAGTTACACGCAGGCGGGACTCCTCGGGGCAAGCTTTTTCGCTACCGCCATCCTGGCCCACGTTCTGGCGCAGCGGTTGCGCGAGACTGAGGCACTGGCAGAGCGTCGCGGTGTCGACCTCGCCAATATGTCGCAGCTGACAGAATACGTAATACAACGTATGCAGACCGGCATTGTGGTGGTAGACAATACCTGCAAGATTCGCCTGATCAATGAATCTGCACGCTTTTTGCTCGGACTGCCGGCAATGCCCGGCCAGCAGGATATCTCCCTGCTATCCTCATACCTCGCAGATCAATTGCAAAAATGGTGGAAGGACCCCGGTTATGACCCGCATATTTTCCGCGCCATCGATACAGCACCGGAGATCATGCCGCGCTTTGCACGTCTGGGTGGTGATGTAACGGCGGGCACCCTGATTTTCCTCGAAGATACCGCAGCCATGTCACAACAGGCGCAGCAGTTAAAACTAGCCTCATTGGGAAGACTCACGGCCAGCATCGCCCACGAGATACGTAATCCGCTGGGCGCGATCAGCCACGCCGGACAATTGCTCGCCGAATCCCAGCGACTCGATGCCAGCGACTCCAGGCTCACCGAAATCATCCAGGAACATTCACACCGGGTAAACACTATTATAGAAAACATCCTGCAGCTCAGCCGTAGGGATCATGTACATGCCAAGAAATTCCAGTTAAAACCCTGGCTGGAAGAGTTTATTTACGATTTCTGCAGCAGCGAACACGTATCATTCCGTCAGATCAGTCTCGATATCACGCCCGAAGATACCGAAATACGCATCGACCCGAGCCAATTACATCAAATTATGTGGAACCTGTGCAGTAACGGCATTCGTCACGGCGGTACCAAAGGGTTGCCGACCCTTGTTATCGAAGGCGGGTTTACCCGCGATTCGCGCAGCCCATTCCTCGATATTATCGATAACGGCCCGGGGATAGAACCCGAAACGGCCCAGCATATCTTCGATCCGTTTTTCACTACCGAGCCCCATGGCACCGGCCTGGGTCTCTATATCGCCAGAGAATTGTGTGAATGTAATCAGGCGCGGCTTAACTATATACAGGTTCAAAACGGCGGAGGGTGTTTCCGTATCACCTTTGCCGACCCCAGAAGGAGACAGGTGGCATGAGCCCATCATCGGCATTAGTGGTAGACGACGAGCCTGATATCCGTGAATTGCTGGAACTCACCCTGTCACGCATGGAAATCAATACCCATGCCGCAGAGGATCTTGCGCAGGCTAAAACCCTGCTTAAAAATCACCATTTCGATCTATGCCTGACGGACATGAAGCTGCCTGACGGCAACGGCATCGAACTGGTTGAATTTATCCAGCAGCAATACCCGGAAATTCCTGCCGCTGTGATTACCGCCCACGGCAACATGGAATCTGCTGTCAATGCCCTTAAGGCCGGGGCCTTTGATTTTGTCTCCAAACCGGTCGATTTACAGATGCTGCGTAACCTGGTCACTACCGCCCTCAAACTCTCCAATAAACAGCCCCCTGTTACGAAATCATCCCTTACCCTACTGGGTGAATCCCCGGCAATGCAGGCCACCCGGGCAACCATTGCCAAACTGTCGCGCAGTCAGGCACCGGTGTATATCAGCGGTGAATCGGGTACCGGCAAGGAACTCGTTGCCCGCCTGATCCATGATCAGGGACCGCGCGCAGACAAACCCTTTGTGCCTGTCAATTGTGGTGCCATCCCTGAAGACCTGATGGAAAGCGAATTCTTCGGTCATAAAAAGGGGAGTTTTACCGGCGCCATTATGGACAAGGCAGGGCTGTTTCAGGCGGCCAATGGCGGAACGTTGTTTCTCGATGAGGTAGCCGATCTACCCTTACATATGCAGGTCAAGTTGTTGCGCGCCATCCAGGAAAAGGCCGTGCGGCCCATCGGGGCCCAGAAAGAGGTGCCTATCGATGTACGTATCCTCAGCGCCACCCATAAAGGCCTGATGGCGCTTGTCAAACAGGGCAGCTTTCGTCAGGACCTCTATTACCGTATCAATGTCATTGAACTGCGTGTACCCAGCCTGCGCGAGCGACCGGAAGACATCCCGCAGCTGGCTGCGCATATCCTGATCCGGCTTGCAAAGTTTAACGGCGCGAAGACACCGGCCCTGACGGACAATGCCTTGACGACCTTGTTAAAATACCCGTTTCCCGGCAATGTCCGCGAACTGGAAAATATTCTCGAACGCGCCATGACGCTGTGTGACGATCACTATATACATGCAGGTAATCTGCAGCTCGCACCGGCACCTGCAATGAAGAATGCGCAGGCCACACCCGCTGATGTTTCCCTTGAACCATTGCTAGGCAATGTCGAGAAGGAGACCATCATCAAGGCCCTGGAACAAACCCGGCATAACAAGACGGCGGCCGCCAAACTGCTGGGGATCAGTTTCGGGGCATTGCGGTATCGTCTGAAAAAGCTCGGCCTGGATTAAACCGGCTGGCATGGGAACTGTGGCCTCATTCCCTATTCAAGTGAAGCCACCACCCCAGCGTCAAAATCCTAACAACAAAAACTGTTGATTTTCAGCAGAATCTGCGCAAAATGGACACTACCCTCCTCGGTTTACCTCCCCTTTTACTGGTGTGTTTGCGGCAACAGCCACGAATATCTGCTGAAAACGGCCATTTTTTGTGACGTAGCGCACATTTTTTGCATTTTTACTCACGTATTCAGGCCAATTTTATGTGGTTGATTAAACTCTGGCACGTAACCTGCACTGTTAGGGACAAGGCACGCAACACTCTCAACCTCACTTTGAGACCGAGCATGGCCAAATACTTGAAATCTGATATGACCAACGTTAGGAGAAGCAACATGAAAGCAACACAGAAAGGTTTTACCCTGATTGAATTGATGATCGTTGTCGCGATCATCGGCATCCTGGCCGCTATCGCCATACCGAGCTACCAGGACTATACGAGAAAGGCACGTTTTACTGAAGTTGTGAACGCCGCCGCCCCCTATAAACTGGGTGTCGAGGAATGTTCGCAAGATGGTTCATGTATCGCTGCCGGCGCCATTGCGGGTATCACAACCGGTTCCAACGGCTTCCCCGCGCTGCCATCTTCTTATCCGGCTAACGTCGCGAGCATCGCGGTCAGTGGTGCGGGTGTCATCACCGTCACGGCGGCCAATGCCAACGGTCTGACCGGTGAGACCTATATCCTGACACCGACCTATTCGGTCGGCAACAGCGTCACCTGGGCAGTAAGTGGTACCTGTACGGCCAGTGCACTGTGTAAGTCTTAATTATTAATCTACTGGATTAATACATTAATACGGACAAGCCCCTCTATGAGGGGCTTGTTTTTTTATAGCTCACGGTATTCCGAATTGATATCCACAGCTATCTGATCCCAATGCCCCCGCGCATAGAGACATAATTAGCCTCGAAAAAATACGTCGTGCTGTGATACCCATCACAAAAAATATCCCGCTAAATTAATATGCTATATAGCCGATATCTTCCATGATATGACCACAAGGATCCTCCGATGAGCATGCCGGCTGCCGAAGCCAAGTTTAATCTCAGCGGTCTCGCCAAGAGACTGGTGTCTGACGGCCTATTGGATGAAACCAGTGCCTTTGACGCCTATGAAAAGTCCGTCAAGGAAAAAGTGCCATTCGTCAGGTACCTGGTGCAAAACAAGGTCCTCAGCAGCTCCGTCGTCGCCGATACCGCCTCCAAGGAATTTGGCATCCCCTTGTTCGATATCGATGCCATGGATCTGGAGGTTTCCGCATTCAAACTGGTCGACCAGAAGCTGATCCAGAAACACAGTGCCCTGCCCTTGTTCAAACGCGGTAATCGGCTGTTTGTCGCGGTATCCGATCCCACCAATCTACAGGCCCTGGATGAGATAAAGTTTAACGTCGGCGCCAATACGGACCCGATCCTGGTCGAGGATGACAAGCTTTCCAGCACCATTGAGAAACTGCTGGAAGAACAGACAACCACCATGGATGACCTCGAGGATACCGACCTCGATGATCTCGATATTTCCAGCGGTGAAGATGAGGAAGCCGGCGGGGATATCAGCGAATCCGACGTCGACGATACGCCGATCGTCAGGTTTGTGAACAAGGTATTACTCGACGCCATCAACAAAGGGGCGTCGGATATTCATTTTGAGCCCTACGAAAAAAAATACCGGGTACGGTTTCGTACCGACGGTATCCTGCAGGAAGTCGCTTCACCACCCATCACGCTTTCCGGCAAGATGGCGGCCCGCATCAAGGTGATGTCGCGTCTTGATATTTCCGAACGTCGCGTACCCCAGGATGGGCGCATGAAAATGACGCTATCAAAAAACCGTGCCATCGATTTTCGTGTCAGCACCTGTCCGACACTGTTCGGCGAAAAGGTGGTGATGCGTATCCTTGACCCCACCAGCGCCCAATTGGGAATTGATGCCCTGGGTTACGAAGAACACCAGAAGAAATTATTCATGGAAGCCATCCATAAACCCTATGGCATGGTGTTGGTGACCGGTCCGACCGGTAGTGGTAAGACCGTTTCACTGTACACCGCGCTGAATATCCTGAATACCGAAGACAGAAATATCTCAACAGCCGAAGACCCGGCGGAAATCAATCTGCCCGGTGTCAACCAGGTCAACGTCAACCCCAGGGCAGGCCTGACGTTTGCCAGCGCCTTGAAGTCCTTCCTGCGCCAGGATCCTGATATCATCATGGTCGGTGAGATTCGCGATATGGAGACAGGAGAAATCGCCATCAAGGCGGCGCAGACCGGACATATGGTGTTATCCACCTTGCATACCAACGATGCGCCCAAGACGCTGACGCGTCTGGTGAACATGGGGATTGCACCTTTTAA
>Ga0307424_1001955_pt1 | contig 10427 bp, 10 predicted proteins | sample SalMarWE160320MG_FD_202157 | JGI IMG/M metagenome (GOLD analysis project Ga0307424, IMG submission 202157) | Salt marsh sediment microbial communities from the Plum Island Ecosystem LTER, Massachusetts, United States - WE1603-20 | ecosystem: Environmental > Aquatic > Marine > Intertidal zone >...
CCAATCATTTCCTTGGGTACGCCCCGCATCCGAAGACCAAATCCCAGATTTTGGGCCACGGTCATATGGGGATAGAGCGCGTAATTTTGAAAGACCATGGCCACATCCCGTTCTCTCGGGGAGAGGTTTGTTACGGATCGGTCGTCGATAAAGACAGTGCCTTGGTCCTGACGGATCAAGCCGGCGATGATTTCTAATAACGTACTTTTCCCACAGCCCGAAGGACCGAGAAGAACACAGAATTCCCCATCTTCCACGTGAAAGTCTATCCGGGACAGGGCAACCACCTTCCCAAATCGTTTGCTGATATTATTGATTTCCAGTGAGGCCATTCTTTTATCCTTTAATCGCTCCGGCAGACAATCCCGTAACAATCCGCCTTTGGAAAACCAGAACCATGATGACCAATGGCGCTGTTGTAATAAAGGAAGCAGCCGCTATCTCACCCCATGGGACCGTATGTTCTCCCTGAAACAAGGCAATTCCCACAGGCATTGTCTGTCTCGCCGGATCGGTCATGATCAGGAGGGCGAGGAAAAATTCGTTCCAGGCATAAATAAAACACAAGATGGAGGCTGTAAACAGCCCTGGAGTAGAGAGTGGAAGAACCACGCGGATAAAGGTTCCAAACCTGGTGCACCCATCCACTAAGCTTGCAGACTCAAGCTCTCGGGGAATCTCATGGAAAAAGAGTGTCAGAATCCAGATGGCAAGAGGAAGCGTCAGGGCCACGTAGGGCAGAACAAGGCCATGATAGGTGTTGAGCCATCCCATAATCTGAAGAAAACGCCATATAGGCCCGGCAATGGCAATCTGCGGAAACATGGCACAGGCGAGGATTCCCATAAGAATCAGGTGTGCCCATTTTTTCTTCAATCGAGCCAGGGCATAGCCACTGAAGGCACCCAAAGAGATCGTAACCAAAGTAGTGGTACCCGCAACGATAATGGAATTCAATAGATAGTGCATGATGCCATAGTTTTTTAGGGCGGAGCGAAAAAATTTCAATGAAAAGTCCGGCCACCACTGGGGCGGGATAGATGTTATTTGCGTTTGTGTCTTGAATGCAGATGAGACAAAGAGCAGAAAAGGAACCAGAGAGAAAGAGACAGCGAGACATACGCCGAAGATAAAGACGGTTTTCGACAAGAAACTTCTGCTCATACGGAGGCCTCCAGCAAACGCCTGCCGACGAACCGCACATATATGATGGACAGGATCAACACGATGAGAAAAATGCACACCGATATGGCTGTTCCGTATCCCATCCACCCTTCCACGAACATTTTCTTGTATCCGTAGAGTTGAAGCACATTGGTCGCATCTGCCGGTCCCCCCTGCGTCATCACAAAAGCCAGGTCAAATACCCGGAAGGCATCTATGGTACGAAAAAGGAGGGATATGAGTAATGCCGGACGGATAAGAGGCCAGGTAATATGCCAGAACCTTCCCCATAGGCGTGCCCCGTCCACCTTGGCTGCCTGATAAAGTTCCTCAGGGATAACCTGAAGCCCGGCCAAAATTAATAAAGCAGCAAAGGACGACGTTTTCCAGATGTCTGCAATAATGATGGCGGAAAGTGCCGTGCCGGGTATGGCCAGCCACGGAATGTATCGAGCAGTTTCAGCTCCGAAGGCGGCATAGTTTATCATTCCATAGGCATCGCTAAACAGGAATCGCCACATCTGTGCTGAAACCACTGTCGGGATAGCCCACGGTATAAGTACACATGCCCTGAGCACTCCTCGACCGGGGAAGCGATGATTAATCAGAAGGGCCATGAAAAGACCGATCAGAAGCTCAAAAAAAGTCGTGACGGCGACAAAAATAACGGTAATCCAGAAGGAATGTCTGGCTACCGAATCTCTGAGAAGTTCCCGGTAATTTTCTAGGCCCACAAAAGGGTTACCAAGCTGGGGCAATCCGATGATGATCCGATGTAAGCTGGCAAAAAAGGAGGAGGCGATGGGCACTATAATAAAACAAAGGAGTACGAGTATAACCGGCGACAGAAAAGCCAGATATAGTCTCTGGTCCCTTGGATTCATTACTTGATCATGGCCCCCAATTTGTAAAGTTTCTGAATTCTTGCCGAGGCGTTCCTGGCAAGCTTTGAGATGTCTGATCCCTTATTCACGATGGCTTGGCTGAAAAAACGCTGAAGCTCCTGACTGATCATGGGATAGACAGGAGAAAGAGGTCGAGGCCTCGCCCTCTCAAAGGCCGGTAAAAAGGCCCTCAGATGAGGCATTCTATCCTGAACATCGGGATCATTGTAAACCGATCGTCGTGTTGGCGCAAGGCCCGCCTCTAGAGCAAGGATCTTCTGTGCCTGATGTGAGGTCATATACTGAATGAATTGCCAGGCTTCTTGGGGATGTCTGGACAATCTGTTGATACCGAATTGCCAGCCGCCCAGGGTAGAGGCGGAATTATGGCCCGCAAAGGCTGGAAGCATTCCAACGCCGACTTTCCCTGCTATCTTTGATTTCTGCGGATTGTTTGCCACGGACCAGGCATAAGGCCAGTTACGATGAAATATCGCTTTCCCCTGAATGAAAAGATCTAATGACTCGGGTTCCTCATAATTTATGACGCCCTCGGGGGCGGCGTTTCCTATAATCTGATCCCGTACAAAGGAGATTGCGTTTACTACATCAGGATGATCTAGAGTGGGCTCACCTGTCTTTTGATCGATCACCGATCCCCCGTTAGACCATATGAACTCCAACATGTCGCAAACCAGGCCCTCATACTGCTTAAATTGCGCAGAGTAGATGTGGAGGATTTTCTCTTTTTCCCCTCCAATAATCATCCGTCCTTGGTCAACCATCTCTTGCCAGGTTTTGGGAGGTTTGTACCGATATGTCTGGAGGAGGTCTTTCCGGAAATAGAAAAGCCCCGCTCCAAGATAGCAGGGAACCCCGTAAATTTTCCCTTTGTATCTATTTGCAGCGATGGGTCCGTGAAGGAACTTTTCCTGATCCTGAACCGGGAACCGGTGTGTGAGATCCATGCACCACCCGGCATTGGCAAATTCTGGGGGCCAGATCACATCCATAAAAAAGACATCCACATTGGTGTCCTTATTCTTAAGACGTTGCGTCACGATAGCATGGTACTGGGTCGAAGAATGAGGTCCCACCTGAAATTTGACGCGAATTTCCGGGTTCAGGCGGTGAAATTCCTTGACCAGGCGATTCCAGACCTCGGGTTGGTTCGGTTTCCAGGTGAGAAACACGAGAGTTGTCGGTTCTTTTGCATAGGAATACTGCGCCCCAAATCCTAAGAGCGAAATAACTATGAAAAAAAGCCATTTATTCCCTAAACTTTTCATATGAACCGTGCCTTTTTCTCAAAAAACCTTGCCTGCTTCTGCATACCTCTTATCCAGGCGTTCTTTTGGCAAAGTCGTAAAATCCTGTTTGTGACGATTCACGATTTCACGGTAAAGGAGAGGTTTTCTGTAGGGATATATCTGTTCCTGGTCGCGCCATCTCTGAACCTTCCTCAGGTCAATATCGGCTTCAAGGATCGTTTCTTTCGAACCTGCTTTGACAACAGCCTCTCCCATGGGGTCAAAGACAGCGCTGTGACCAGAAAAAAAAGGGCCGGGTCTATTGGCATACACCACAAAAACCTGATTATTGATGGCCGCTCCCATGAAACGCCGCCACATGTATTCCACAGGAAAAGTTTTTGGAACGGCCGAAATATTGACAATGACTTCAGCCCCTCTGAGTGCGAGAACCCGCCACACTTCCGAAAATGCAGCGTCAAAGCATATGGTTATGCCGATTTTTCCAATAGGGGAATCGAAAAGAACCAGCTTTCTGCCGGGAACAAAATTTTCAGTCCAATGCACATGCGTTTTTGTATAACTCTGCGTTCCCTCCTTGTCTATGTAAGTCGCCAGGTTAAAATATCTTTCTCCCCATCTTTTCACCTCCCCGATAATGACTCTGGCTTTTTCTTTGCTCACGAACTGATGAAGTTCCCTGGAAATCGCACTATATCTGGCCTCTATCTTCCTGTACAAGAAAGGCTCTGGTTTTTCAGAAGAGGGATGACCATGGAGAATCAATTCGGGGAAAACGATCAGGTCATATGATTTATGGTCTTTGATAATATCCTTTATTCTTGCAACGTGTCTTTCTACATCAGGGGAGTGATAATTTATTTGCGCTATGCATGTCCTTAATTTTGTTTTCTTTTTCACATTCAGTAGATCCCTTTCTTTTATCCATTATGAGCTGAGAGTCGGAAACCCTGATCCATTCAGAACACCGGCCACGGACCATGGTGCGTGATCAAGCCGCCGTCTTCGATTCAGACTGGTCTGCCAGAAACGGGGGAATATACCTCCTTTGGATGTCCTCCTCTATTTTCTGCAGGTAAGACCGGGTGGAATCTTTGCCATAGATATCATCGCCGTACCTGTAGAGACTGCCTTTGTCCTTTCTAAGGTTTTCATCCACGAGATCGGAATCGATTTTCTTGGTGTGATTGTTGGCAATTTTTTCGATAATTCCGTGAATCCCTGAACCGGATTGAGCGGGATCCTTCGCTCTGAAACCAAGGTAGGGAGGAACACCCAGCTCAACTGATGCCTGTCTGTGGACTCTTTTTCGAAGATTGTCTTCTTCTCCCTCAATCTTCAGTTTCGGGGATATCCGCATGGCTGTCTGGATCACATCTCTATCCAGATACGGCGCCCTGAGTTCGATGGAATGGGCCATGGTGAGCTTATCCTCTCTTTCAAGCGTATCCGTATATAAAAAGGTCAGATCCTCCCAGAGTTTTTCGTGGAGACGCAGGTATCCGAATTCGCTGAGAACGTCGTTATACCAGGGATACCCCGCAAACAGTTCATCCGCAGCCTGCCCGGTGAACATGACTCTGATGTCATCTTCGGCCGCCAACTTAGCTGCCAGATACATGGGAATGGCTACTTCCACCTGCAGCAGACCGCTCTCTTCAACGTTCCGAATAACTTCAGGTAAAATTGCCTCGACCATATCTTCTTCGATAATCGTCATCTTGAGCTCAAGACCCAGATCATCAGCCACTGAGCGCGCGGCAATAATGTCGCCGGACTCCTTGGTGCCGGTGCAGTAACAGATAATATTTTTCCCCTCGCGCTGCAGAAGTTTTGATATGAGCACGGAATCGATACCACCGGAAAATATAACACCGATCCGTGACTCATTGAGCCCCGTAAGTCTTTTTTTGACTGCGTTAATTAGAACTTCCTTATAAATTTCAACAGCTTTCCTGAAATCAACGATATCGATCTGGGGGAGTTGTAGATGGAATCCTTCGTGCACCTCTACCCCTGCATTGTTATCTATCTTTAAGATATCTCCGGGATTCAGTCTTATGGGGTCATCCTGTCCATTCCAGAGGGCCTTTTTTTCTGAAGCAAAGTACGTGGTATTTCCATTCCTAGTATAATAAAGGGGCTTTTTGCCGATAGGATCTCTTGCCACGACAACGGAAGTCCCGTCTGTGACAGCAATGGCATACATCCCGTCAAGGAGGCCGATAATCTTTTTCATCGCGTCCAGGAGATCTCCCTGGTAGGTCTCTTCGAGAAGGTGAACTATGACCTCGCTATCGCTACTCGTCTTAAATTCATGCTGCTTGAACAAAAGCGATTTTAGTTTTTGATAATTATATATCTCTCCATTATGGATTAACGCAAGTTTCCCATCACAAGAAGTATAGGGCTGTGTTGTGCTTTCCTGACCCACGATAGTCAGCCTTGAATGGCCGAGGGATATATGAGTTTCCTCTGATAGGTCCCCACTCAGTTCTTCGACCTCCCTGACCCTGATGAGCTTTCCATCGAGATAAACACCATGCGTATCGGGTCCCCTATGCTCCATTTTTTGCAACATGTCATAGATATCCGTTGAGCTAATTTTTCCATTCTGAACAAAATGACCGCATATGGTACACATAATATGCTAGACCCCTTTCTTTTTCAATTTCTTCTACTGTATCTAAAAGCACCTGGTAGTATCCAAAGATTCATTTCGCGGCAGTAGAACAAAAGAAGCAGCAAGCGTAAATAAGGGAAATCCCGTACTTTTTAATTAAAACAGAGGTATTTTGATCCTGACAAAATCTTATCTATGGCCGGACGAGGACTTGTGAGACGGGGATATCAAATCTTTTTGATCGTCGGGCTAGGACTTGAAATATCAACATATTGTTTTCCGGGCCTTTCTTGGCGGCACACTTATCCGGGGCGGTGTGTGCCCCGTTTCTGTCTCATATATCCCGGTAATGTGCAACTTTTTGTGATTCTATCAATTTTGTGCTGGGCAAAGGGTCTATTCAGAATTGATATCCGGATGCTCATCAAGGAATCTGTAGAGCGTTGCCCGGCCCACTTCGAGGAAGCGCGCCGCTTTGGCCTTGTTGCCGCCCGTCTTTTTCAGTGCGGCTGAAACCCTGTCCCGATCCAGTTTTCTGGAAGGACCCCGGGTGCGGCTCTGTGACGCCCATTCACGCAGCTCCGTTGGCAGGTGTTCCCGCCTGATGCCCTCCCCCTTGCTCATGATGAGGGCGAAACGGATGGCGCTCTGGAGTTCCCGGACATTTCCCGGCCATGGATAATGGACCATCAGCGCTAGGGCTTCTTTGGAAATCCCCCTGGCCTCATACCCCTCTATTGCCGTCTTTCTCAGGAAGTGGTCCACCAGAAGAGGAATGTCGTCTTTTCGTTCCCTGAGAGCGGGTATCGTTATGGGGACAACTCGAATCCGATAATAGAGGTCTTTCCGAAAATGTCCCTTGGTCACCTCTTCGGTTAGATCCTTGTTGGTCGCGCTGATGATGCGGACATCCACAGACAGGCTCTTTTCTCCGCCCACGCGCTCAAATGTACCTTCCTGAAGGACCCTTAGGAGCTTTACCTGCACGGTCTTTGGCAGATCACCGATCTCGTCCAGGAACAGGGTGCCGCCGTCCGCAAGTTCAAACCTGCCCTTCTTGTCCCGTATGGCACCGGTAAAGGCCCCCTTTACATGCCCGAACAACTCGCTTTCAAGGAGCCCTTCCGGCAGGGCCGCGCAGTTCACCGGCACGAAGAGCCTGCCTGCGCGCGGGCCTTCATTGTGGATTGCGGCTGCAACCAATTCCTTGCCGGTTCCGCTCTCCCCCTGGATGAGCACCGGGACATCAACATCCGCCACGTCCCTGATGGTCTCAAACAGTTCTTCCATCCGAGGATCCTGCCCGACGATTCCCCTGAAGCTCTGCTCAGCCTTGAGCCGCTTGCGCAGGTGATTGAGTTCCGTTACATCCTCGAACATCACGATGGCGAGGTGGTTTCCATCATGCTCAAAGGGCGCTGCGCTGATGAGCAGAGAAAGGTCCTGGGACCGGCCGTCCAGGGAAAACTCCATTTTGGCCCTTTTTCTCTCAATACGTTGGCCTGCGACGGCTTTCAAGGCGGTATTCCGGATTGCACAAGAGCTGCATTCTTCCGAGAATCCGCATCCCTCATGGGTCTTCAGGGCATTGACACATTGAATCACGTTGCCCACCCGCTTCATCAGAGCCTGATCCTCGGAACCGCCGTATCCTTTCAAAAAGAAATTATTGGCCGCATGGATGCGCCGGTCGCCATCCAGGATAAGCATCGCGCACGGGATCGCGTTAAACAGGGTCTTTAAAAACGACTTGTTATCCAATAGTTGAGTAATTGTTTCCATCAGTTGTTCAACTGCCTGAGGACCTCTTCCTCAATTTTCACCATCTCCACACACTGTTTTTCGAAACGAGGCCAGTCCAGCTCGCAGGTCACTCAGCAGGAAAGAGTGTTCGGAATCAAAAGGGGCAGGCGCGGTATCATTACAGGTAATCTAAGAAACGCGGAGGATTTTGTCAAGAAAGGGCAGGAGCGATTCGGAAATTGTTGGCCAGGATTCCCTGGTGTGCTAACGCCCAGTCGTATTTCACGGGGTCGTCCCTCGAGTACTTCCGCAGGTTTTCTGTGATCTCAAGGGCAGCAGCAAGGGATGGCGTTCGCCGGGAAGTAAGTTTAAGGGCCGTTGCTACCTGAAAGATGTGCGTGTCGAGCGGGATAATCAGCTCAGCCGGGTTGATAAAGTCCCAGAGGCCCAGGTCAATATTATCCTTTCTCACCATCCACCTGAAAAACATGAACAGCCTCTTGCAGGCGGAGCCTTTCAGGGAGCATGGGACGAGGTAATGCACGCTTTGAAAGGTCTTTGTGATCTCTTCCACAAGCCCGAGAAATTGACCCGGCCCGTAATGTTGCCGCATAAAACTTCCAAGGGAACCATGCGTCTTGATAATACTCCAGGCAACCTTGAAGAGCCGGTGCATATCCGCACCGCGGACGAACCGGTATTGAAAAGATAGGAGTTCTCTTCCCGGGATATCATCAAGCGCAGATATGTAGCAGAGTGGTTCGCCTTTGGCAATTTCCATAATTCGGTCTATGGCCCTGAAAATTTGCGTGACGCGCCCAAATGCCAGGGAGGAAGCAATGAGCGCCACCAGTTCCTGTTCCACCGGATCTTCAAACCCGTACACATATTTGATGGGATCATATTGGAGATACTTTTCATCGTTGTACCGATGATAAAGGGCTTCCAACGCTTCCCGGTTCATTTTTTTCTGTGGCAGAAGAGTCTCCATGACACAATCAGAAAAGTACCTTTATCCCCTCATGTCAAGCCCATTTTCCCCGGTCCTTCATGTATCAGAGAAACGATGAAGGCGTACATAGCGAGCTGGAAGGGATTCTGTGGGAAGCACATAAAAAATCCCCGGACTTTCTTTTTTATGGCACTCAATGCAGGCGACAGCCTCCTCGGGCATTTTGCGCTCCATCCTGAATTCCTTCTGTTTCGCCTGATTCGGGGCGGTCTTGGCATTGGCAACAATCGAACCGGCCGCTACAAGGCCTCCCAGGCCGCATAGCAAGGCAACGATCAAAATAATCCTTTTCATTCTGCCCCCCTTCCCTAGAGCCCGAGGCCCCTGTACGTTTCAAGGTACTGCTTGTATTGATAAATGGTCCTCGAATTGTAATCAAGATTATTATGGCAATCCACGCACCGTTTCTCATATCCCCTCCTCGTGTAGACCACATCAAGATAGGCCAGCATGGCCCCCCGCTTATTGGGAATATAGAGAAGATTCCGGTGGCACTTCTGGCACTGCTGGTTCTTGAAAGAGGCATAGGCAATGCGCCGCTGCTCCTGGTGGTCATATTTTCCGCCCATAAAATGAACAATGATGTCCTTTATGCCATGGGCGGTCTTTGCATAGAAAAAATTGAACGTATCTGCCGGCGCAGGCAGGTGGCAATCCATGCAATCGGCCACAAATCCTTGGGCATTGTTGGTATGGGTGGAGGTCTTCCAGGTGTTGTAGGCAAACTGAATTTCATGGCAGGACGCACAGAATTGGGGGGTGGGGGGGTGGAGGTCCGTACCATGGTAAAATAGGTCATGCTGAAAAGGGGAAAGGCAATGGCAATGCCGATGGCAATATAGATGGCAGGCTTAATGATCCTTTTCCAGAGGGGCCTTGCATCAGTGGAAACACCCTTTATTTCTTCCATGCCGCCTCCGAAGACATTCATATCGAGGATATCAAATAGTTCTCTGCTGCAGTGTCTCCCTTGCTCCGCTCCAATAGTCGCCCAGTCTTGATGACTCTTTACGATTCCATAAGTTTTGATATGTTATTCCGAAAGCCCGTGGTGAAAGTCAAGCCTGAAAATGGTAAGAAATGCGATAAAGTCTTCCCCCAGCGTGTGACATCCAGGAAATGACCGCATACCAACTTCCCCTCGCTCCTGTGAGTCTTCTTGACACGGGGATCTTTTTTTGTTTCCATGCAGTCAAAGCAATCCATCTTGAAATCCCTTGACCTCTTTTCGGAGATTATCCGTGGAGATCTTTCAAAAAGCGTTCAAGCCCATCTCCTGGTGGGAAGGGCACACCTTCGAAACGAGACAGTCCTTTAAAGACAAAGATGATCACTTTCGAAAAATACTTCGTCGTGTGCATGTCAGACCGTCGGTAAGTCTCCAATGGCGCGGCTTTTCAGGGTTTCATCGAAAATAGAGCTCACTGGAATTGGACTGAAAAAGAGGGAGGAACAGCTTATGGACAGAAAAAGAATGGCACTTTTTTCAGCGGTGGCTCTTCTGTTCTTGGCACCGCCATCCGTCGCAGCCCAAGGCTCTCCACAGGGGTCCGCCCTGTCGCCTTCTCCGCAGCATCGGCTCGTGCTCCCAACAGGGTGGAAAGTCTTCAGGGGGCCCGGCGGCCTTGTGGTCCTTCATCCTCACGGCTGGAATATCAGGGAAAGGGGGCGCGGCGCATTTCTTGCCTACCGTGCCGGCCCGGGAGGCGCGGCTTCGGCCCTGGTACTGG
>Ga0307424_1001956_pt1 | contig 10424 bp, 8 predicted proteins | sample SalMarWE160320MG_FD_202157 | JGI IMG/M metagenome (GOLD analysis project Ga0307424, IMG submission 202157) | Salt marsh sediment microbial communities from the Plum Island Ecosystem LTER, Massachusetts, United States - WE1603-20 | ecosystem: Environmental > Aquatic > Marine > Intertidal zone >...
CAAGACCGATGTCATGTCAAAACTCATCGACAGAACGGTTCAATCAGTGAGAAGGATTAATGCAGAATTGAGACCCGGATTATTGGATGATTTCGGTCTTTCGGCAGCCATAGAGTGGGAGGCTGGAGAATTCTCAAAAAGGACGGAGATTGAATGCGAGATCCTATCAGATCCCAAAGACATGGTTTTGCCTCAGGGGCTGTCTACGGCAATCTTTCGCATATTTCAGGAAACGCTCACCAATATTACACGCCACGCAAATGCGACAAAGGTCCGGATCAACCTTACGAAGAACGCAGACAGGATGGAGATGCGTGTCAGGGACAATGGAAAAGGGATTGAAGACAAGGAGATTCTGGAGCCCAAATCATTCGGGATTATAGGGATGCGGGAACGGGTGCATTATCTGGGTGGCAACTTGAGCATCAGCGGGAATCGTAACGGGACCACTGTGGAGGTGACCATCCCTATCGACCCAAAAGGAGACATTGATGATAAAGATACTCATCGCGGATGACCATGCCATAGTTCGTGAAGGGCTGAAACAAATTGTAGCGGATACTTCCGACATGGTTGTTGCCGGGGAAGCAATGGATGGCCAGGAAGTCTTGGAGCAGGTCCGAAAAGAGGATTGGGATCTGATTCTCCTGGACATTTCCATGCCCGGCAGGGGCGGAATTGATACCTTGAAGGAGTTGAAGATTGAAAAGCCCAAACTCCCCGTTTTAGTGCTCAGCATGTACCCTGAAGAGCAGTATGCGGTTCGTGCATTGAAGGCAGGGGCATCCGGATATTTAACCAAAGAGAGCGCCCCGGAGGAGTTAATCGAGGTTATACGAAAGGTTTCCCGAGGGGGCAAATACATCAGCGCATCCCTCGCTGAAAGCCTGGTATTTCATGTAGGGACGAATTCTGAGAGGCCGCTCCATGAAACCCTTTCCAATCGCGAATATCAGGTGATGCTTATGATTGCCTCGGGGAAAACCGTAAAAGAGATTGCAAACGAGTTGTCACTCAGCGTCAAAACCATCAGTACCAATCGGGTGCGTGCCTTGGGAAAGATGGGGATGAAAAACAACGCCGAAATAACCTATTATGGCATAAAACATGGGCTGGTGAAATAGGGTCTTGCGAAGAACTCCCAAGTTGCCTCGAAGACTGCCTGTTTGTAGGACAAACACCGACAAAAAAAAGGGTCTCCGTCCGATTTACATTGGCTCTCCAAGCGTTATATTGTCAACCATATGATAAACATGCCATAGCGGCCTATAAATAACCATCAAAACGAATAAAGGAGAAAAATAGATGTTAAGAAAAACCAAAACCGTTTGTTTGCCCCTTTTTTGTTGCATGGCCCTTGCCCTGGTTCTGTTCCAGATGCCTGCCCAATGCCATGCCTTCGATATCGAGATTGATGTTTCTCCGAATGTCCTCAACATTCAGAGTGAAAGCACTATTGTCACTGTTCATACGGACATCGCCTATAGTCTTGTGGTTGGAGCGTCTGTATATCTCAACGGTGTTGCAATCGATTGGTGGAAATCTGATGACCGGGGTAACTTTGTTGCCAAGTTCTTGTCAGATGAAATAAAAACATTGGACGGACTGATCATAGGCGACTATAATACACTGACATTAAATGGGTACACTACTGCTGGAGAGGCATTTGTAGGAACGCAGGACATCCTGGTGATAAACAACGTCCCAGCAGGTGCAGGGAAAAAATAGACAGTCGGTTAACCATGGCCCATGTGGCCTTCCTGAAAAGCAAAAAGGCTCCAGCATTAAATAATTACACGCTCTATAGGTTTCCCAACATAAAAGGAAAGTGTAACTGTTTTCCACTTTCCTTTTATGTTTTGCCGACGCGAGCTCGCGGTCTGCCTATGATATGAACCGCGCAACCCCTTGTGCCGGAAACCGGGATAGTTGAATAATCTTCAGCACCCCGAAGGCCATTGCCCGCTTTGCCCAACCTGCCCTCAATAAAGTCACCCCTTTTCAGGTGCGTCCGGAAGGTTTTTCTCTGCAACAGACACACCTTCCTCGACAATATTGTCGACCTGTTGCGCTGATTGTCGAATCCCGTGTTGAACCATTATTGTATAACTAATTGTGTTTGTTGCGAAAGATCTTTTGGCACACTCCTTGTGTGGATGATAAGAGGCTATCCGAGAATGAGAGATTTTTTGCAAGGTCAAGGAAGGCGAAGATTTCAACCGCAAGAATATATTGAAGTATTTTGAGGATTCAAATCTGAGTCTGACGCGGACATTGCGGAAAATAGCCATTCTCGGACGGCCTCCCAGGAAAAAAGGCTCTACAACAAACACCAAATTTATCAAGCAGGAGGTGAATAATGGATAATCTTTCACAAAAACCAGTCGTGAGAAAAGGCTTTAAGAACATGATTGTCTTAGGGTTGGGTCTTGCGGTCATAGTTGGGTTCACCCCGGTAACGGCCCTGGCAGGTTTCCAGAATCCGGTCAAACAAACCCGTCAATTCAATGGTCAATCCCAGGACAGTTATCTGATGGGGGTTTCTGCGGGTGAAAGCATAATTATGGCCCGCGGGGGGAACCGGTCTGGTGGTGGTGGCGGAATGGGACAAAGAAATGGTGGTGATTCAGAGCGCGGGTATAAGTATGGTCCGGGGGATGGGACCGGCACAGGAGAAAGACCTGGAGATGGGACCGGATACGGAGCCAAAAAAAAGGGCACTGGAACCGGGGAGTGTGATGGCACTGGCCCAAAAGGGAAGGGCCGGGGAAACCGAACAAATTAGGAAAACTTGAATATTTTTCAGGAATCATAAATCAACCGAAAGGAGAATAAAAGGATGAAAAAGGTTTTAGCGAGTAGCGTAGTGGTTTTAATGGTATTTCTCTTAAGTACAGGTTTGGGTCTGGCTGGCAATGGAAAAGGTGGTGGTAATGGTAACGGTGGTGGCGGTGGATACTGTGGGGGTACGGGCCTTTCCCTTGTCTGTGCCGGCGCCCCTGTGACAATTACAGGTACCGTATCCCAGGAAAGCTATCTCGGCAGTGGTTTACAGATCGATACTGGGGCAACAGAAGATCCGATTGTTACCGTCTACGGTATCGGCCCCTACTGGTTTTGGGAAGATATAGCCCGACCCTCGATCGGTGAAGAGGTAACTGTCGAAGGGATGAACGTTACATTCAGCGATGGGTCGACCAAGATAATTGTTATGTCCATAACCGTGGGAGACAAAACCATTGACCTGCGTGCTGCATGTGTTGCCGGTGTGGGTGGCTGGCCTCTGTGGCGCGGCAGTAGAAATAGCAATTAATCGCACACGGAGATCTATCCATTTTTCCTCGAAAAAAAGAAGGTCCTCCTCTGGGGGGACCTTCTTTTTTTACCGCATCACACCATATTTCTTGAGTTTCTTATGCAGGGTTTTGCGGGTGATCCCCAGACGTCTTGCAGCTTCGCTCTTATTCCCGCCGGTGAGTTCAATTGTCTTCAATATGGTTCCCTTTTCCACCTCCTCTAAGGAGTGGCCGGCTTCGGGGCTTGAGAGAGGTGAATCCGCAATGGCCTCTGACAGTCCATCCTTGATATGTGAGGGGAGATCCTCTTTATCAATATATTCATACCTTGACAGGACCACTGCCCTTTCGACCGTATTCATCAATTCACGGACATTTCCCGGCCAGGCGTATCGGACCAGTTGATCCATGGCTTGCGGGGAAAAGCCTTTTATCCGCTTGTGATTCTTTTCTGCAAAGGTGGTTAGGAAATGACCGGCTAATAATGGGATATCCTCACTCCTCTCTCTCAATGGCGGTACGTTCAGGGTCACTACATTCAATCTGTAATAGAGATCTTCCCTGAACCGTCCAGACTCAATCTCCTGCATGAGGTCTTTGTTGGTAGCCGCAATAACCCTTACATCCACCTTGATAATATCTTCACCGCCAACCCGGGCCAATTCCCTTTCCTGAAGGACGCGCAGCAGCTTGACCTGCATGGAGAGGGACATCTCGCTTACTTCGTCCAAGAATAGACTCCCCCCATCCGCCTGCCGGAACTTCCCCTCTTTGCGGCGATGGGCGCCTGTAAAGGCCCCCTTTTCATGGCCGAACAGTTCCGACTCAAGGAGGCTCTCGGTTATGGCGGCGCAGTTCATCTTCACAAAGGGATCATCTTTTCTTGGGCTGTTGAAATGGACTGCGCCTGCAATCAATTCTTTGCCTGCGCCGGATTCACCGGTAATCAAGACCGTGGCCTCCGAGGGGGCAACCTGGGCCACTGTTTCCAGTAGCATGACCATGGCCTCACTTCCTCCGATGATATTCCGAGTGTCAAATTGATTTCCAAGGGCCTCCTTCAGGATGCGGTTTTCCTCTTTCAGATGGCTGTGGTCCATAGCCCTTTCCATTACCATCCGCAATTCGTCAAAATCGAGGGGTTTGGTGAGGTAGTCATAGGCCCCCTTCCTCAATGCCTCTACGGCTGTCTCTACAGAAGAGTAGGCGGTCATGATAATCACAGGAATGGTTGGATTGTGGGCACGGATTTCAGTCAATGCCTCAAGACCTGAGACCTTAATCATTCGGATGTCCATTAGAATCAGGTCAAAGGCACGGGCATGGGCCAGATCTATGGCTGCCTGGCCATCATCCGCCTCATTGACCTCATATCCCCACCCGGAAAGGAGGGTATGCAACATGGTCCGGTGGGCATGGTCGTCATCCACCACTAAGACGGTGTTTCTTGGTTTCACGAAGTTGACTCCCCCCTGTCGAAAGGTAATCGAATTGTTACGGTGGCGCCTCCTCCATAAAGGCTATCAACACTGACCTCGCCCCCGTGGGATTCGATTATTTTGTGGACAATGGCGAGCCCGAGGCCGGTCCCCGAGGGTTTCGTAGTAAAGTATGGGTCGAACAGGTGGGGCAGATCTTCATTCTTGATCCCCGTGCCTGAGTCAGAGACGATAATCCGGAAGTGCCCGGTATCATCGTCCTGTCTGAGTTCCACGGAGAGGGTACCCCCGCTCTCCATAGCTTCAATGGCATTCAGGTAGAGGTTTAAAAGGACCTGCCTGATCCTGTCGGGGTCAATTTGCACCTCCTTTGTCTGGGGATCACTGTCAAAATCCACGCGTATTTCCCTGTGACGCGCTTCTGCTTCCACCATTTTTAGGGAATCCTTTATCACGTCCTCAAGGGATGTTGTTTCTTTCTGAATATTCATGGGCCGGGCGAATTCCAGGAGCTGGCCGATAACCCTGTCCAAGCGTTCAACCTCCTGGATCATGATTTCAGCTGTTTTATGATCCTCAGGAATCTCCCGGTACCTCTCCTTGAAGTATGTTGCGAACCCTTTAATAGAACTCAATGGATTTCGTATTTCGTGGGCAACCCCTGCTGCCAGCCGTCCGATAGATGCCAGACGCTGGGTCCTCGCAATCTCTTTCTTGAGATGCTGAATCTCCGTCAAATCCCTGAAAAGTATCACCCAACTCACAGCAGGGTCGTCCTCTCTTTTCAATGAGGTGCCCACCACCTCCAAAGGAATAATCTTGCCATCTTTCAAAGGACAATCCAACTCCTTATCAATGAGACCCTGCCGGGTTTGCAGTTGATGGAAGAATTCCGACAAGGGCTGTGGCAGGATTTCCGTCGGTCTTTTGCCCATGGCACTATCGGATGATAGTCTCAATACTGATTCGGCAGCCTGGTTAAAAGAAGCAATTCTTTCATCCGCATCAATGGCCAAGAGACCGATCGGCATGTTATGAACCAGGTTGTCTGAAAAGGCCTTCACCCTTGAAAGGGAGGTCCTGGTTGATCGGTAGGCCTGTGCCAAGAAGAGAGATACGATACCCGCAAAGCCTATCAGAAGAAGGGCCAGGGCCATGAAAATGCTATGGCGGATGTCCCCCTGTCTTGCAGCCTCAACAGGTCCCATGTCCAGTCCCAAAAAAATGACCTGGCGCGAGTCGACAGCACCCCCTTCACGACTCATATGCCCGCGGCACCAGTCATTTTTCATGACCCTGATATTGTGTCCCCTGAGACTCCCCTGAATAGGTGAAAACTGACGAAACACTTCAAAAACCTTGGTGCCGTCCTTCCCGGCCACCTGACGCCATTCCAACTTTTTCGAACGGGAGGCCTGGTCTAAATCCACATTGCTTCTATACTGTTTTCCTATATTGGCGAGATCACTGTCTGCAAGGATAGTTCCCTCTACATTGGTGATGAGAATATATGCGATGTCAGGTTGCTGTGCTGTCTCTGACAACAAACTCTGGACCTGGGTCCCTCCCCACCGCATTCCCATCATACCTGTTCGAGCGCCCGCCTCAAAGGACCTGATGAGGGCCGCCCCCTTTTCCTTCAAGAGATCAATGGTACTCTCTCTTTGCCGGTTGATGGAGTCAAGTGTCAGAAAGAAAAAGATCGGCACTAAGATCAGCACCGCTCCGAGGATGACCCACGGGGGAATTCCGACCAAAGATTTTTTGGTAATTTTGTGATTCATCTCATAGTCTTTTAAGCAAGAATAGTACCAGATCTCAGATTAGGATCAAATTGCTCATCTGTCGGGTGTAAATCATAGCCATTGGTAAACGATAGTTATCCACTACTGTAACTCTTCACCAAATGTTCACACGCATCCATACCGGGTACTTTGTAACCACCTGGGTACCTTGTATGTATACAAAGTATCCACCTTTTCAGGGCAACGCGCAATAAATTAATCCATTATCATGTTCAATAAACGTAATACCCTGTCATTTTATCACGTTACACCCTGAATGATTCATTTGGCACGACCTTTGCTTTAACAGAAACGTAAAACCAAAACAAATTCAAGTACAGGAGGTGTCAAAATGAAAAAACTGGTAACTATCTTAGGAATCTTATTGTTAACGGCAGTCATTGCCTATCCTGTCTTTGCTCATGGGCCGGGTTGGGGAGGATGGGGTCATATGTGGGGCAGCAGTGGTGGCCCTGGATATTGTTGGCGGGGCGATGGGGGCGCTCGCGGTCTGAGCCAGGATCAGCGAGACAACCTGGATGCGTTGGACAGGAAATTTTTTAACGAAACTGAAACCTTAAGAAACGAGATCTGGAATAAGAACGTTGAACTGGATAAACTTTTGAATGCACAGAACCCGGATGAAGGGAAAATCAAATCCCTTCAGAAAGAGATCAGCACGCTCAGGAACCAGATGGCTGAAAAGCGCCTCAACTACAGACTTGAGGCCCGCAAAGTGGCGCCTGAAGGTTATAACGGCGGAAATGCCGGGCGTTACTCAGAACGTAGTTCCAGAGGCGGCCGGGGACGCGGCGGTTGCTGGAATTAGAGAATCTTTCAATCGGGGTGGCTAACTCAGCCATCCCGAAGCTATATCTGATAAACACAGCCGGTCCCCAAAATAACCGCCTTAAAAACGATATTCCCCCGTCACTCAGGGTTTTCATATTCAATTGCCGGATCCACATGCACAATGACCCTGTCCAGATCCTCCACTTCTTCAATTAGACAGCTCTCCACCGCCTTCGCGATTCTATGGCCCTCCATAACGGTCAGTTGCCCATCCACCACAATATGGGTCTCCATCTGATAAAGGCCTCCTGAGGTTCGGACCCTGAGGTCATGGGTATTTAGAACCCCATCCACGCTCCTGGTGCATTGGCTGATTTTTTTCATGATCTCGGGTGGAGGGGCGGTGTCGGTAAATTCACGCAGGCTTTTTCCAAGGATTTCCAGACCCACTTTCACTATGAAGAAGGAAACCAAGAGGGCGGCGAAAGCGTCTAATATATGCCAGGAAGGATTGATTAGCGCGCCGGTTACACCCAAAAAAACTGCCACAGAGGAAAGGGCATCCGAGCGGTGATGCCATGCATTGGCAACAATCAACTGGCTCTTGATGCGCCGGCCTACGCGTACAGTGTAATGATAAAGGGCCTCTTTTACTGCGATGGAAATAGCGGCCCCGATCAAGGCGAGTCTATTTGGGTGGTAATCAGCATGATGATAGATATTCAGGCCGGCCTCTATGCCCAGGTAAATGGCCGTGGCGATCAAAGACAAGCCTATTACAGCAGATGCTAAGGTCTCGACCCGGGCGTGGCCAAAGGTATGTCCTTCGTCCGGCTCCTTTCGCCCAATCTTGAGACCGAACAACACGATGACGTCCGTGAAGAGATCGGAAACAGAGTGGACCGCATCCGCTATGAGGGCCTGGCTGTGCCCAAATATTCCCGCAGCGAACTTAAAAGCGATAAGCAAGGTGTTGGCAACCACCCCGACCCAGGTTACCTTCTGACCTGTATTGCCCATTTTTTTATCAATTTGCGACATCAGTCCTCGCCAAGTTTCCGGCCGCATCTCCTACAAAAAAGGGCTGAGTGAGCCCTTAGCCCCGCCTCTGGTCTCCAAAGCAGTTGTGATACCTTCGATTGTAGCGTTTATTACGTCCCCTGCGGATTTCTTGATAATATCTGCGTTTTCTGAAACGAGTGTTATCAATTCTTCTTTTTCATTTCTTTTTTCTTTATTTTAATCTGGTTGAAATTTTATATTGGCGTAATACTGAAAGGTGAGATTAGATACCCACGAAACCATCTCAAGGTCAAGGAAAAAGAGTTCTTATGGTGAAAGAAGGCAGGGGTATGATTCAGGGCGAGGGTGGCAGAAATGACACACCACAATGTTGATATAGGCAACATATGTCAATAATTTCGACCAATGGTGCAAATTCTGACGCTTTATCAAGATAGGATGCTTTTGCTGAAACAGGAATAAGGTCCTGTTATTATTGCCATTCATAAATAATTATTTAATAACGCTTGGTTTGTGCATGATTCTTGCAGTAAATATTTCATCAAATCATTTTGAGGGCTCTTTTTAAGAATTAGATTTTATGCTATAAATTTGCCGTTATGTTAAGTGCCAATAATCAACTTTAACACACAGTTAGAAACCACGTGAAGGAAAAAACCTCACAAAGGTTATACTTAAAAAGGAAAGTTGCGATGGCGCTTAATTAACAGGCTTCTCGGATGTGCGTGCATCTTTTCTATTGGCGATCTTCAAAAAATGTAAAAAGAGGTTGCACCAAAGAAAATAACGGCATTTCTGGAAGCCATTACAATGATCACCCTGTTGGCTAATCAACGATCAGCCTAACCTCCTTTCATGATTCAACCTCCTTGGTAAAAGGCAGAGTCTTATCCCTGACTCTGCCTTTTCATTTTTTGAAGCCCCTCTCCAACCCGTCAAATATCACGAAATCCCGACCTTTCCCAAGGCTAAAATCGTCGAGTCGGAAGTCATTTAGAAAACCGATTTTTCTTGACAAAAGGCGTTTTTTATCATTTCATAAGCAATAGGTAGGTATTCCAACCAACCATTCAACTTCTATTCATGAGGTTACCCTATGCTAAAATATTTTAAAATGTGTATGCGTCGCTCCTGATAGAGCATCGTTTGCCTGTTGGGAGCTGAAATCTTTTTCCATATAGCCAAACCCATCGTGAGATGAGGACGGAAAGCCACGGGTCTTGATATTCCCCGTTGATCCTCTTTTTCGGCATTTTCTCTTTTCGGAAAGACAGTCCCGGTATGGGGAGGGACCGAGTGTGACATCAACCGAGTCAAAATGCCGCGCAAAGGGAAACAGATTTTGTTCAAGAATGCTGGAGGATATCCTATGAGACAGGTAATCGCTTTTTCATTAAAACGCAAAAGAGTCAATCCGGGCGGATTTCTATCATACAGTGTATTAATCCGGAGACTACTCCGATACAGCGCTGTTGTGCTTATGGCAGGGATGATCGCCCTGGTCTTTTTTCCTCTTTCTTTGGCCCATGCAACCCCTGTTCTCTATATCCCCAACCAGAATTCGAACACCGTATCGGTCATAGATGGCAGCACCTATTCAGCGATCAAAACCATCACAGTCAGCCAGGAGCCCTATGGGGTTGGGGTAAGTCCTGACGGAAAGACCATGTTTATTACAAACATGGCGGCCGATACGCTATCGGTGATCGATACGGCCACCAATACGGTGACAAATACAATCAGTGTCGGAGATTTCCCCTTCGGTGTTGCCGTGAGTCCGGATGGACGTTATGCCTATGTTGCCAATGCCGCGGATGACAACATCTCGGTGATCGACACCACCGGATACACTGTTGTGGCCAGTATCACGGTAGGGGATGACCCCCACGGGGTGGTCATTCACCCGGACGGTTCCAAACTCTATGTCACCAACTATTTCGGCAGCACCGTATCCGTGATCAATACATCCACTTACAGTGTGATCAAGACGATAACTGTGGGCACCTATCCCCACGGGATTGCGATCCACCCTTCAGGCGCTTACGTCTATACGGCCAATGTCCTTGGCTACAACCTCTCAGTGATCAGCA
>Ga0307424_1001958_pt1 | contig 10418 bp, 12 predicted proteins | sample SalMarWE160320MG_FD_202157 | JGI IMG/M metagenome (GOLD analysis project Ga0307424, IMG submission 202157) | Salt marsh sediment microbial communities from the Plum Island Ecosystem LTER, Massachusetts, United States - WE1603-20 | ecosystem: Environmental > Aquatic > Marine > Intertidal zone >...
GCGGACCCCGAGCGGGCGGAGGTGCTGCGCAGCCTGGGCTACGTGGGCGGGGGGGAGGTGGACACCACCGGTCCGGCCCCGGCCCGGCCCGATCCCCGGGTCGCCCTGCCCGGCTGGGTGAACGAGCAGTGGGCCAAGGAACTCTGCCGCACCGCGGCCACCCTGGCCGACAGCGAGCGCTGGGCCGAGGGCCTGGCCCTGGCCGACAGCGCCCTGGCCCTGCGGCCGGACGCCGCCGGCCCGTACGCGGTCCGCGGGCGGATCCGGATGCTGCAGGGAGACCTGGACGGGGCGGGGCGGGACGCCCGGGCGGCCCTGACCCGGGATCCGCGGGACCTGGCCTCCCTGACCCTGGCCGCGGCGGTGGCCCAGGCCGCTGGCCGGACCCAGGAGGCCTACCGGGGGTGGACCCGGGTCTTCGAGGTGGACGAGACCAGCGTTGCCGCCCTCACCTTCCTCTCCCAGTGGTACCTGCAGCACGGGGAGGCGGACCGGGCCCTTCCCCTGTTGCGCCGGCTGGTCTCCCAGGAGCCGGGGAACGCCGAGGCGGTCTTCGACCTGGGCCTGGCCGCCTATCGCCAGCGCCGGAACCACGAGGCGCGGAAGAGCTTCCGGACCTACCTCCATCTGGCCCCGCGGGCCCCGGAAGCTGCGCGCGTCCGGCAGCTCCTGGACCGGCTGGACGAGGAGGCCGGCCAGGAGTCCGAATTCTGAGCCGGCCCGCCCCGGACCCTGGCCCGCGGGGGAGCCAGACTCTATAATCCATGCGTGCCACGGAGGGTGGCATCCCTGCCGGTCGGCTGCCCGAGCGGCCGCCGCCGGCGGCTGCCGGCGCCCCACCGTGCGCCGTCCGCCAGGGGCCCGCCCCGACCCCGTATTCTTTTTATAGCAAGGAGTTATAGATGGCGGAGGACGTTCCCGGCCGGATCATCCCGGCGGCCATCGAGGACGAGATGCGGACCGCGTATCTCGACTATTCGATGTCGGTCATCGTGAACCGCGCGCTCCCCGACGCCCGCGACGGGATGAAGCCGGTGCAGCGGCGGATCCTGGTGGCCATGAACGATCTCAACCTGGCCCCGGACCGCCCCTACCGGAAGAGCGCCAAGATCACCGGGGACGTCAACGGCAACTACCACCCGCACGGGACGTCGGCCATCTACGACGCCATGGTGCGGCTGGCCCAGGAATTCTCTCTCCGCTACCCGCTGGTCGACGGCCAGGGGAACTTCGGCAGCATCGACGGGGACTCCGCCGCGGCCGAGCGGTACACCGAGGCCAGGCTCTCCCGGGTGGGCATGGAGATGCTGGGGGAGATCGAGCGCGACACCGTCGATTTCCGGCCCAACTACGAGAACGTGCGCGAGGAGCCGGTGGTGCTCCCGGGCCGCTTCCCCAACCTGCTCTGCAACGGCGCCACCGGGATCGCGGTGGGCATGGCCACCAACATTCCCCCCCACAACCTGAGCGAGATCGCGGACGCGGTGTGCGCCCTGATCGACGACCCGGAGATGGACGAGGAGGAACTCCTGTCCATCGTGCCCGGCCCCGATTTCCCGACCGGCGGCATCATCATGGGGCGGGACGGGATCCGGAGCGCCTACACCACCGGCCGCGGACTGATCAGCGTGCGGGCCCGGGCGGTGATCGAGATCATGCCCAACGACCGCGAGGTCATCCTGGTCACCGAGATCCCGTACATGGTGAACAAGGCCCAGTTGCTGGAGAAGATTGCGGACCTGGTCCGCTCCGGGGTCATCACCGGGGTGAGCGACCTGCGGGACGAGAGCGACCGCAAGGGGATGCGGATCGTGATCGAACTCAAGCGGGACGCCCCGTCCCAGGTGGTGCTGAACCAGCTCTTCAAGCACACCCAGATGCAGCAGACCTTCGGGGCCAACCTGCTGTCCCTGGTGGGGAACCGCCCGGAGACCCTGGCCCTGCGGGACATGCTCCGGGAGTTCATCCACCACCGGCGGGACGTGATCATCCGCCGCACCCGCTTCGACCTGAAGCAGGCCGAAGCCCGCGCGCACATCCTGGAAGGGCTGCGCATCGCGCTGGACAACATCGACGAGATCGTCCAGCTCATCAAGGAGAGCCCGGACACCGCCGCGGCCAAGGCGGGCCTGATTTCGCGGTTCTCCCTGAGCGATCTCCAGGCCCAGGCCATCCTGGACATGCGTCTGGCCCGGCTCACCGGGCTGGAGCGGGGGAAGATCGAGGAGGAATTCGCCCAGCTCCAGATCCAGATCGCCGAGTACAAGGCGATCCTGGCCAGCGAGAAGCGGGTGCTGGAGATCATCCAGAGCGACATGATGGATCTCAAGGCCCGCTACGGCGACGCCCGGCGGACGGAGATCCAGGCCGCCGAGGGCGACTTCTCGGTCGAGGACCTGATCGCCGACGAGGACATGGTGATCACCATCAGCCACCTGGGCTACATCAAGCGGCTGCCGGTCAACACCTACCGGCGGCAGCGCCGGGGCGGGCGCGGGGTCACCGGTCAGGCCACCCGCGAAGACGACTTCGTGGAGCACCTGTTCATCGCCTCCACCCATTCCTACGTGCTGGTCTTCACCAACCTGGGCCGGGTGTACTGGCTCAAGGTGCACGCCATCCCCCAGGCCGGCCGCACGGCCAAGGGGAAGGCCATCGTGAACCTGGTCCAGCTCCGCCCGCAGGAGCGGATCGCCTCGGTGGCCGCGGTGCGGGACTTCGAGCCCGACAAGTACCTGTTCTTCGCCACCAAGCGGGGGCAGGTCAAGAAGACCCCGGTCACCGCCTACGCCAACGTCCGCCGGGACGGCATCATCGCCATCGGCCTGGCCGAGGGGGACGAGATCATCGACGTCGTTCTCACCGACGGCCGGCGCGAGGTGGTGCTGGCCAAGGCGGGGGGGAAGGCCATCCGCTTCAACGAGGAGAAGGTGCGGGCCATGGGCCGCACCGCCCGCGGGGTCCGGGGGGTCACCCTGGACGCGCCCGAGGACGAGGTGGTGGGCATGGTGGTGCTGCAGCGCGAGGGTGCGGAGATCCTGGCCGTGACCCAAAACGGCTACGGGAAGCGCAGCGCGGTGGACGACTACCGGGTGACCGGCCGGGGCGGCAAGGGCGTCATCACCATCAAGGCCTCGGAGCGGAACGGGCCCCTGGTGGCCATCCGCGAGGTCAGGAACGACGACGAGCTGATGATCACCACCCGGCAGGGCATCGTGATCCGGCTGCCGATCAAGGACGTCTCGGTCCTGGGCCGGAACACGCAGGGCGTCCGCCTCATCAACCTGGACGAGGGGGACACGGTGGGCGACGTGGCCCGTATCGCCACCGAGGACGATTCGAACGGCGACGGGGCCGACAACGGGGCCGACAACGGGACCGACAACGGAGCCGCCGAACCCGAAGACGCCGCCCCCGGGGCCGAAACCGGGTCCGAGCCGGGCGAGGAGACCGAAGGGGCGTGAGCCAGGATCCCGCCGCCGGGGTGCAGGTGCGCATCTCGGACTCGACGGTGCGCCGCCTGTCCGGCTATTACCGGATCCTGGCCGAACTCCACGAGGCGAAGGAGACCACCGTCTCCTCCTACGGCCTGGCCCGGCGGGCCGGGGTGACCCCGGCCCAGGTGCGGAAGGACCTGTCCTTCTTCGGCCACTTCGGAAAGCGCGGAACCGGCTACGACGTCCGCTCCCTGCTCGGGGAGATCCAGGGGATCCTGGGGCTGGACCGGCGCTGGAAGGTCTGCCTGGTGGGGGCCGGGAACCTGGCCCATGCGCTGTTCGCCTACAAGGAGTTCGCGCGGGAGGGCTTCGAGATCGAGGCGGTGCTGGACAACGATCCGGCCAAGATCGGCCAGGAGTGGGGCGGGCTGCGGATCGAGCCGGTGGAGGACCTGGCCCGGGTGGTGAAGGCGCGCGGGGTGGAGATCGGGATCATCACCACCCCGGCCTCGGCCGCCCAGGAAGTGGCCAACCTGTTCGCGGCCGCTGGCGTCCACGGCATCCTGAACTTCGCCCCCCGGAAACTCTTCGTGCCCACCCCCATCAACCTGAGGAACGTGAACCTGGCCATCGAGCTGGAAAGCCTGACCTTCGCGCTCAAGTAGGCGGCGGCGGGGGCGGGGGTGGGCCGGGCTCGAGGAGGAGCGGCATGTCCCGGCTCATCGCGTCCCCCTCGGTGGTCCAGGCCGCCGGCAACCTCCCCAAGCGGATCGAGGAGTTCACCGGACACGTCAACACCGGCGACGACCGGGTGAGCGTGGCCCGCATGCGTTCGCCCGCCGGCTGGGAGGAGCCCGCCGCGGCCGCGTGTCGTATGCTGGATCGCCGGACCCTTTCCCCCCGGAGGTGACCGCGTGCCCCACAGCGTCTACGCCGGCTTCATCCGGATCACCGTGATCCTGATCTGGGCGTCGCTACCCGCCGCCCAGTGGATCGCCTTCCGGGAAATCGAGCGGCGGGGGAGCGACGCGGTGGCGGTGTTCGGCCGGAGCGTGCGGGACCACATCCTGGCCGCGCTCCTGCGCGCCGCGGCCGTGATCCTGGCCCTGATGGCGGCCGCCTTCGTGCTGTGGGCGGCGGCCTTCCTCCGGAGCCTGGACTGGTACGCCCTGGTGGGCGCGGAGATCCTGCTCGCCGCCGCCTTCTTCCTGGTGGGAATGACCGCGGTGGCCATCCGCCTCAGCCTGGGCCTCCTCGAACGCACCGAGGACGAGACCGCCGCCACCGGCCGCGGCGTGTTCCTGATCCGGGTCAGCGTCCTCGCCGCCGGCGCCGGCTACGGGATCGCCCTCTGGATCCTGCGGCCGGGTACCGCCACCGAGCTTCTCCTCTCCCTCCTGGTCCTGGGCGTCGGCCTGATCGGCATCGGCCTCAACCGCACCGGCCGCATGCCCGCCGGCGTGCTCGTCCGCCTGGCCGACGTGCTGCGGAAACGGTAGGGGAGCCGGATGGTCAACACCACACCTGTAGTAGTACATCTTTAGACGAAGTCAACCCCTGAGTGGGCTCATTCCGAGGTTCGGGTTCGTCCGATCATCTTTTCGAGCTCGCCGCTGCGGCTCTGGAGGGGGATTCGGAGGTGGCGACTTTCACGTGAGGGACTCCGCCGTGGCGGGTCCGGTGTACACACGTCGTCTCACCCCCGTTGAACCCAGGTGAACCTCATCTCCTACCGATCGTCAGTCTCCTACGCGGCCAGGCACCGTTCGAGGTCGAAGGGCTCCCGGCGGCGCCAACTGGCTGCCACCCCCACCAGGAGCCGGCGGGCCAGGGCGGTGCGCACCTTGTTCCGGTGCATCCGCTTCAGATGGGGCCCGGCCCAGGCCTGGACCCGGGGGTCCCGGCTCAGGAGCCGGACCGCCCACTGTCCCAGCAGGAACCGGAGTTCGGCGTTCCCCCGGCGGGTCAACCGGCCGTGATGGGCATGATCCGCGGACTGACTCACCCGGGGCACCAGCCCCGCATAGCTCGCGATCGCCCGGGCGTTGCGGAACCGGTCCACATCCCCCAGTTCGTACACCAGGGCGATCCCCGTCACCGGCCCCACCCCCTTCTGCTCCTCCAGCCCTCGCAGCCCCTCCTTCGCCACCTGCCGCAGCTGTGCTTCTACCCTCTCCACCTGGGCCTGGACTTCTTCCAGCACCTTCCCCAGCGCCCGCAGCCACACCCCCAGCTCCTCCGTCGGGGCCTCGCCTTCCTGCAGCCACGCCAGTCCCTTCGGCCCGTACAGCTTCCCCCGCGGCACCCCCAGCCGGTACGCGTTCACCACCGCCCGCACCTGGTTCACCACCTGCGTCCGCATCCCCACCAGCTTCCGGATCCCATACTCCCGGTCCTCCGGATAGTGCGTCGCCGCACACTGGTCGATGTCGCCCAGCCGCCACCGCCGCGCCAGTTCCCGCGCATCCCGCCGGTCCGTCTTCTTCCCCAGCGCCTTCAACCCCAGCTTCCCCGCGTCCGCCACCACCACCTCCATCCCTTGCCCCCGCATCCGGTTCACCAGCCACCGGTTCAACCCCGTTGCCTCCACCACGTAGCGGCCTCCCTCCCGCCATCTCTCCAGCCCTGCCAGTACCCGCCCTTCCGCACCCAACCCCACCAGCCGCCACCGCCGCTCCTGCACCACATCCCCATCTTCATTCATCACACACACTTGAATGACCGTCCGATGCAGATCGATCCCCACGAAGTGCCGTGCTACCCTTGCCATGTCAGCCTCCTGTGCGTTGGGGAGAGAGATCTCTTGTTCCCTCATCCCGCTTTACCCACTGGAGGCTGACTTCGTCTATACCTTCACGGGTACGGATTCTTGGGAGGGCGGACTGATGAAGACGGTTTCGATCGATGACGTATTGATGTTGCTGGAGCGGACCCCGGCGGTCCTGGACGCCTGGCTCCGGGGGATGCCCGATGCCTGGGCGAGGGAGAACGAGGGCCCGGACACCTGGACCCCGTTCGACGTGGTGGGCCACTTGATTCAAGGGGAAGAGGTCGATTGGATCCCCCGGACCATGAAGATCCTGCAGGAAGGGGAATCCGGCGTCTTTACACCCTTCAATAGATTTGCTCAATTCGAAGCTTCCCGTGGCAAGAGCCTGGAGGAATTGCTGGACAGCTTCCGTGCCCTGCGGGCGCGGAACCTGACGGCGCTGCGGGCGCTGGGCCTGACGAGCGCGGACCTGGAGCGCCGCGGCGGCCACCCGGCCTTCGGCACGGTGACCCTCGGGCAGCTCCTGGCCGCCTGGGCGGTGCACGACCAGAACCACATCGTGCAGATCGCCCGGGTGCTGGCCAAGAACTACACCGAGGCGGTGGGACCGTGGGGGGAGTATCTGCCGGTGGTGAAGGGGTGAGGGGGAGGGTGGAATCGGGGCGTACACCCGAGCCAGCTTGCTTTGCCGGTTAACCAGGTGTCAGGCGTATTTGAATTCGGCCAAAGTTCAGCTATAGTGTCGGCCTCTCGAAAAGCCCACCACGCAGGTGCGTCATGAAGAAGACCCGTAAAGAAAAACACTCCTTTTGAGCCAATGAGCAAGCGGCGCAGAGGGTTCCCCTCCGAACACCATGTCAAGAGAGGCCCGCGTGTCGTCCACGGAGAAAAGGAACTCCTCGAAAAGCTCGGGCGGAATGACCCTTGTCCGTGTGGATCCGGGCGACGCTTTCAAGCATTGCTGTCTTAAGAGTAGTCGTTTTTGACGGTTCCAATCGGGACTACTACTCTTAGGGAGTAGCGACGTTACTTGATCGTTCGGCGGCTGGATGCCCGGTTCAGGCATCCAGCCGCGTTCTACATCACCGGGACCACCGTCCAGAGCGGCAGCTCGACAAGCATCCTCCGGGCATTGCCCCGTGCGCGACCTCCGGCTAGAATCCCGGGACGACCGGATGGAACCCCAGACGCGCGCGCGGGGCGCTTCGGGGCCGCCAGCCGCAGACGTCCTACCGAATGAGGTGGAGGAATCATGTCGAACGAAGGATTTCACGAGCAGATCGGCGACCTCTCCGAGGCGACGCGGGACATGCACCGGGCGATCCAGTCGCTGATGGAAGAGCTCGAAGCGGTGGACTGGTACAATCAGCGGGCCGACGCCTGCAAGGACGAGGCCCTGAAGGCGATCCTGGCCCACAACCGGGACGAGGAGAAGGAGCATGCCTCCATGCTCCTGGAGTGGATCCGGCGCCAGGACGCGAGCTTCTCCAAGGAACTGAAGGACTATCTCTTCACCGACAAGGCGATCGTGGACCTGGAGTCCGGGCACAAGGGGTAGCACGCCGCCGGCGGAAGTCAGGCTCCGCCTGCGGCAACCAGGAGGGAACCTCGACCATGTCCTCTCGCATTGTCCCCGTTCTCACCGGACTCCTCCTGGTGATGCTGGGTGGCCTGAGGGGCTTCGGAGGCGTGGTGCTCCTGAGCCCGTTCCGGCGGCACGTCGCCACCGCGGCCGGACCGACGCAGCTCATCCTCCTGGGTCTCGGCCTCCTGGTGGTGGCCGGTCTCTGCGTCTGGGCCGGGATGGCCCTCATGAAGGGGAAGCGGTCCGGCGTCCCCATCGGCATGGTGGCTCTGGTCGCGTTCGTGGCCGGGGGTGTCCTGAACGGGACGGTCCTCTACGGCTCGCCCCGGATGGTGGGGCTGGGTGGAAACCTCCTGGTGGCCCTGCTCATGGCCGCCCTGCTCCTGACCATTCGAGCCAGGCTTCCGCGCCCTTGAGATCGTGAGCCGCTAGTGGTCGCCCATGCCTGAACTCCCCACCCTGGCCACCTTCGCCCTCTTCGGCCGGGAGCTGGAGAAGGGGGACCCCGTCTTCTGGTTCATGATGCAGCTCGCCATGCTGGGCGGCTTCCTGACCTCCAAGGCTGCTTGTGATCGAGATTTGCGCAGGCGTAGACTTTTTCGTTCAACCCTCATCAAGGAGTAACTCATGCGTATGTTGTTCACGGCCACCTTTCCGCTCGAGCCCTTCAATACCGAGGTCCGGAAGGGAACGGTGGGTCAGACCATCAACGGCATCCTGGAGGACGCCAAGCCCGAGTGGGTTTTCTTCACCGAGGCGGACGGCAACCGGTCGGTGATGATGTTGTTGGACCTGGCCGACCCGTCCCGGGTTGCGGTGCTGGCCGAGCCCTGGTTTCTGAAGTTCAACGCCGAATGCCGCTTCCGGGTCGTCATGTCGCCGGAAGAGCTGAAGAAGGCCGGGCTGGAAGACCTGGGAAAGAAGTGGGCCTGACCGGCCGACCCTGACCGGGCTCGGTTCCCTGGGGTGGACGCGGTGGGCTGAAGAACCCTCCCGGGGAACCGAGGCCTTGCCCTCCCGCCAGTTGCTCTCCTGCCTCCCCGTCGCCTAGACTCCCGCCCATGTCCTTCTACCGTCTCTGGTTCATCCTCCTCTACGCCCTGGGGTTCGCCGTCTTCCTGATGGAACTCATCCGGTTCCGCCGGCGCGACCCGGACCTCACCCGGCAGGTGGGCCTCATGCCGCCCCCACCCGCCCTTCTCAACTGGCTGGTGGTGCTGGCCATCCTGGTCACCCGGATCGGGAAGACCGGCTGGGAATGGCCGGTGGTGCGATGGATCGGGGTCGCCCTCAGTCTCTACGGCCTGGTCGTGGCCCCCTGGGCGGCCCGCACCATGGGGGGGAACTTCGTCCCCGGGGCCGGTATCATCCAGGACCACGGGCTGGTCACCAACGGTCCCTTCCGCTGGGTGCGCCATCCCACCTACTCCGCGGTCCTTGCCCTGTGGCTGGGGGCCAGCCTGGGGACTTTGGACTGGTTGCTCCTGGTCCTGTGGCCCCTGGTGGTGGTGGTCATCCTGCGCCAGGCCCGGATCGAGGAGGACCTGATGCGGGCCGAGTTCGGGGTGGAGTACGAGGCCTACGCGGAACGGACGGGGGCCATCGTCCCCGGTCTGGGATGAGCGGGCCCGGGTGAGACGGCTCCTCGACAACCTGCCACTCATTCTCGTGCTGGGGATCATGGCCGCCTTCTCCCCGGACGTCTCCATCCTCGCGCCCCTGAAAACGGAGACCAGCTACGGGGTGTGGGTGGTCATCCTGGTGCCGGCCATGGTGGCGCTGCTGGTGCTCCAGATCGTCCTGTGGATCGTCAGTCCCCGGACCCGCCCCTGGGGGCGGATCCGGACCTAGACGGGCACAACGTTCCTGGCCGGCGCGGGTTTTCAACAGAGAGACTCGTCGATTGACAATCCGCACCGCAGTTTTCCCATGAGATGTGCCATCTTTGCACAAGACCGCGATTGGAATTGACCTCCACCCGTGATCGGAGATCCTGGTAAAGGTTCAGTTGGTCGCTTGACGGTCCAGGTCCCTTCCGTCCCGACGCCTCGAAAGGGGGCCGTCTCATGAGACCGCGCAGGCTTCTCCTTTTTCCCCTCCTGGCCGCCTGTCTGATCCTCGTCCAGTGCGGAGAGGACGCCACGAAGCCGGACTCGGGCATCATCGACGAGAAAATCGGTGCTCTGTCGCAGCTCGACCAGGTGGAGCCCTTTTCCCAACGTCCGGTGGGGGATCCGGAAGTTGGTACCTACGAGGTCGACGGCGGCACCTACGAGTGGACCGAGCAGGAGTACGAGGTCGCCGCGGACTACGACGAGCAGCTCACCCTCAACCCGACCAGCGACGTCCTCTGGCCGGGGGCGGTGATCGACGGGAACACCATCGACAACGGGGACTACGTCCCCATCGTGGCGGCCCGGAAGCCGATCACCATCTCCATCTCCCTGGTCAACATCGCCGGGGAGAAATCAAGGACGGTGGACAATCCGAAGCTCTCCGCCATGCGGGAGGCCGTCTCCGACATGCTGGCCCAGGAGGTGACCGGAGCCACCGAGGCGAGGGTCACCTTCGAGATCGCCGACGTCTACTCGGAGAACCAGCTCGATATCGCTCTCGGCGTGACCTA
>Ga0307424_1001959_pt1 | contig 10418 bp, 7 predicted proteins | sample SalMarWE160320MG_FD_202157 | JGI IMG/M metagenome (GOLD analysis project Ga0307424, IMG submission 202157) | Salt marsh sediment microbial communities from the Plum Island Ecosystem LTER, Massachusetts, United States - WE1603-20 | ecosystem: Environmental > Aquatic > Marine > Intertidal zone >...
ACAATTCTAAACAGAAAAATGTTTGCACGATTTGCACGCATTGGTAACAATCTATTTGACTGATTGTGTGTGAGTTTTTTAGTTTATAGTATTTCGTATTGTGTGAAGGTAGGAAGATAGAGGTAGGGGAGTAGGATTAGACGTGGTAAGAAGGAAAAAAAGGTTAAATTTTAATCCCAAACCCTTAACAAAACTCAGCTTCTATCTCTCTGTCTTTGTAATCTGTCACGCTTTGTCTCTTTACGTTTCATCTCACGATCTTTCTTCTTACTAGGTTGAGATTTCTCTCTTCCCCCTTTTTCTCCACTTCTCAACTCCCTATCTCTTCCCATAAACTCAACCTCCGTGCCCAATTGCAACCTCTATTTTTCATGATGTTGATCGCACCGATCATTGGAGTACCTTTCGATCTAGCGGCTAATATTCTGGTGGCATTCCACCATATCCGCCAGGCGGCATCCCACCTGCACCACTAGGACCACTGGGCATTTTCGTCTTTCCAGACGCAATCACATCATCAATCTTTAGTATCATAGTAGCAGCTTCGGTTGCGGATTTGATTAACTGTTTCTTAACCACCAATGGTTCGTAGACTTCAAGCTTCTCCATGTCTTTCACTTTGCCTTCAAAAACATCTACGCCCGTCCATCTCTCGCCTTTCTCATGACGAACTCTTAGCTCTGTAAGTATGTCTATAGGATCGAGACCAGCATTTTCTCCAAGTGTTAACGGAACAGCTTCTATTGCTTCGGCGTATCTTTGAACTGCGAGCTGCTCCCTGCCTGGCAGAGATTCAGCGTAGTCTCTTAATGTTCTCGAGATTTCTATCTCGGGAGCTCCTCCTCCAGCCAGAATCTTAGGCTCTTGCACCACGTCTCGGACTACACATAAGGCGTCGTGAATTGAACGTTCCGCTTCATCTAAAAATCGATCGGTTCCCCCGCGAATCAATATAGCTACTGAAAGTGGATTCTTGCATCCTTCAACGAATGTCATTTTATCATCGCCGATCTTTCTTTCCTCCACGAGCGCTGCTTTGCCAAGGTCCTTATTGGTCATGTCGTTCAGGTTTGTAACAACTTTGCCACCTGTGGCTTTGGCAAGTTTTTCCATGTCAGATTTCTTTGCGCGTCTTATTGCCAGGATTCCTTTTCTTGCTAGGAAGTGTTGAACCATATCATCAATACCTTTTTGGCAGACAAGGACATTAGCACCTGACTTGGCGATCTTGTCAACCATTTCTTGGAGCATATTCTCTTCTTCTTTGAGGAAAGATTCTATCTGCTCCGGCGTCTCTATAGTGATCTTTGCGTCGAACTCGGTCTTCTCAACTTCTAACGCAGTGTCCAATAAGGCGATCTTCGCATTCTCCACACGTTTAGGCATGCCTGGATGAACACCCTCTTTGTCAAGGATTATGCCATTGATTAGCTTCGTGTCTGTGACAGATTCTCCCTTTTTCTTTTCCACCATAATGTCGTCCAAGTCTACTCTAATCTCGTCTCCGACTTTCTCGGCTACGTCCAGTACTGCTTCTACAACTATCTCAGCTAATTTTTCACGGTTTCCAGCGACGAGCTTGCTTGCCATAGAGGTCATGGCGACTTTTTTTAGATATCCTTTGTCTTTGGGTTCTATAGTGATCGCGATCGTTTCGAGCATCTCAAGTGCTTTGTTTGCTGCCTTTCTATATCCATCGATTATTACTGTCGGATGGACATTTTTGTTGATCAGATCTTCAGCTTTTCCTAATAGCTCGCCAGCTAAGATTACTGAAGTTGTAGTTCCATCACCAACTTCGTCATCCTGAGTTTTGGCAACCTCAATCATCATTTTAGCCGCTGGGTGCTCTACATCCATCTGGTCAAGAATTGTGCGCCCGTCACTGGTTATGGTGACATCACCCATACTATCTACGAGCATCTTGTCCATGCCTTTCGGTCCAAGAGCGCTCCTAACAGCTTCCGCTATTACCTGAGCGGCCATAATGTTGCTGTGTTGTACGTCTCTTCCTCTAGATCTGCTAGATCCTTCTCTTAAGATTTTTACAGGTACTCCACCTTGAAGTGCAGCCATTATTTATTTTCCTCCATTTTTCTTGTTCTTTTAATTTGTTCAATTCTACTCAAATTCTGACTCACTCCCTTCTCCTAGCCCTTTCGGTGTCTTCGGTTTTGAAGAAGATATGACATCATCGATTCTCAAGATCATTGACGCTGCTTCGCTGGCAGACTTGATCGCTTGTTCCTTAACGCTTAGGGGTTCGATAACACCCATCTTCTGCATGTTAGCAACTTTCCCTGTAAAAACGTCGACCCCCATTAAGTGTCCTTTAGGTTTCTCATGGGCTGCCCTTAATTCGACCATGATGTCAATCTTTTCCAATCCAGCGTTCTCAGCCAACGTGTTAGGAATAATCTCTAGAGATTCTGCAAACGCTTCCACTGCCAGTTGTTCTCTTCCCCCAATCTTAACAGCATAGTGTCGTAGTTCTTTAGCAACTTCAGCTTCAACTGCTCCTCCACCTACAACAACCTTGTTATTCTTGAATAGATCAGCTACAACAGATAAGGCGTCGTTCATAGTTCGTTCGGCTTCATCAACCATTCTCTCAAGTCCTGCACGGATGAGTATCGAAACAGACTTGGGATCTTTACATCCTTCGATGAAAACCATATCATCATCGCCGATTTTTCTTTCTTCAACGAGGTCTGCGTGACCTAGATCTTCTGGTTTCAGATCATCCAGGTTGTTTGCTATTCTCCCACCGGTAGCTCTTGAAAGTTTATCCATGTCGGATTCTTTTGCACGTCGAACAGCGAGGACACCTTTCTTAGCTAAGAAGTGTTGAGCCATATCGTCAATGCCTTTCTGACATATCATTACGTTTGCTCCAGCCTTGGTGATCTTCTCAACCATGGTCTTGAGCATGTTTGTCTCTTTGTCCAAAAACGATTTCATTTGAGTTGGATCGCGTATTCTGATCTCTGCACTGATCTCTGTCTTCTTCACTTCTAAAGCTATATTCACAAGAGCGATCTTGGCGTTTTCAACATGTTTCGGCATCCCTGCATGAACAACTTCTTTGTCAAGGATTATGCCCCTTATTAGTTCTGTGTCGAGAAGGCTCTTTCCTTCCTTCTTTATTATTTGGATATTATCGATGTCTGCTGACCATTTTTCTCCACGTTTTTCAGCTATCTGTTGTACCGCCTCGATTGCTATGTCTGCAAAATGTTCTCTTGCTGACCCTACACCCTTGCTGCTCATTGATGTTAAGGCAACCTTCTTCAATGTTTCTTTATCGTCTAGTTTCACAGCCTCACTTATGTTGTCTAGAACTTCCATTGCTTTCTCAGTTGCTTTTCTGTAGCCGCTTACGATTACTGTTGGGTGAATATTCTGTTCTAGGAGTTCCTCAGCTTTTTTGAGTAATTCTCCTGAAAGGACGACGGCAGTTGTTGTTCCATCTCCTACCATATCGTCCTGTGTTTTCGCTATTTCAACCATCATTTTGGCTGCTGGATGTTCTACGTCAATCTCGTCTAGGATTGCTGCCCCATCGTTTGTAATTGTTATGTCGCCCAAGCTGTCCACCAGCATTTTGTCCATTCCTCTTGGTCCAAGCGTAGACCTTATGGCTTCGGCAATAATTTTGGCTGCCATTATATTGTTTGTCTGTGCCTCCTTCCCTCTACTCCTGGATGTTCCTTCTTTCAAAATAAGTACCGGTTGTCCAGACTGGGTTTGTGTTAAATATGCCATAATATATCCCCAGTACTAATTTGATCGCGTATCCGATAAAGTTATGCTTCTTTGTGGATTAAAAAAGGTCTTTCTGCCGATTCTCTGTTATTTTTGAAGGGTGATGCCCGCACATTTACGAATTATGTTCATTAGTAAACTTGTAGTGCGTACGTGCAACTTTATTCTTTAATGTTTAAATCACGCCATGAGAATAATCGTATTGGAAGGGTTTTCTATGGTTAAGATCGTGGAAGATGTTTTTTCACAAGGGTTCTTAGAAGTTCATGAAAATGATACACTTTCTTCTTGTTTATCGCTTTTCAAAAATGCACGCGCAAGATTTCCATTGACATAACTGTGTAGTAGGTGGTGCAAACTGACAAAAACAGATGATGTTTTGCTGGCGTTAAGCAGAACTATCCCTGAATACGTCCGTGGCGTTGGATCTTTTCAGTATAAGGGCAAAATGTATCTTTTAGAAAACAATTTCGTTTCATCACATTCCATGAAATGTAATGTTTGTGGTAACTATCCGATTATGGACGTTTCAGTAATTAGAAACGAAGATGGCGGTAGACTGAACGCGTGTAATAACTGCATAGACATAATAACCAACCAGAATGTCTCAATATGGTTCAAAACATTCAGGAAAAAACGTGAGAATATTATGGAAAATAGGAAGTACATCGATGGCTTGTCATCAATATTAGCTGCTTACGAACGGAAAGAATTGCCTTTCAAGATATCAAGTGAAGACGTTAAGAAGTTGCGGAAGATATATGTTCAAATGTGTAACGGTTTGAATCCTAGTACAAAACAAAAGCAACTTGCAGAATGTTACATCAGCTATAGCATGGAAATTCTTCGCGGCAACAAAAAAGATTGAAGAGCAGTGAAACGCTTTAGAGTTTTGAGTCATTTCAGTTTATCTTGGTTTTATATTTGTGTCGGGTTGTCTTTCTGGTAGCGTGTGCAAAATTGACTATCATATTAGCCTAGAGCCCTTGCGTAATCGAGGAAATTACTTGGTTAGACAATCAGGTTTAAACGCGCGAAAAAACAATAAAAAAGCTAAAAGGGATCAACTTGCCCCAAAAAAGTAACTCTAAATATCGGGTTATTTTTTAGGTAAAGTGACCCAATCTGACATTCCAGAACTAATGCTAATATTGGGTTTAGGATTAAATTTTAAGCAATTATTTATTATTTTATCCGCCGCTTATACTGGTTGCTAAAAACAGGCAGTATATGAAGAGAAAAATTGCCCCTTCTTGCCATCCGATTTTTTCGTTTGACAAGAAATATGACAAGAAAAGGTTAGAAATTAGCGAAAAAATGATTAATTTTGAAAAAACCACTATGTCAACAGTAAAAGGTGCGGCTACTAATGTTACGCCTAAAATTAGGGTTATATTCATAAAACAGCTCCCCACAATGTTGCCAAGTGCAAGGTCTGGGTGCCCTTTTTTTATCGAGTCAAGGCTAGTAACTAATTCCGGTAAACTCGTTCCAATAGCGACAATAGTTGCACCGATAACAACTTTGGGAACACCTACACTTATTGCTAGAATTGGAGCGGCCTCAACAATAAAATAGGTACTTGCAACAACGCCCGCTGCACCTAAAATCGCAATCAATATGTATTTTTTTAGTTTACGCTTTTCCCCTACAAGAACTGGTCCATCGACACCGTTTCTTGTCTTTGATAGCCGATAAATGTTGTATACAAAAACCAGTAATAGGCTAACGCCGATCACTTGTCTTGCAGACCCTATATAAAGCAAAGCCAATGGAATAACAGAAGCAACCAATAGCGCGAAATGTAATCCTCGTATTTCCTCTTTTACCATTGCTGGAAGAAACTTGGCGTTGCCTGAGTATTTCAAAGAAATAAGTACAAAGATTATTCCAAGCACTAGACATATGTTTGCTATGTTTGAGCCCAGAACGTTTCCTATTGATATGCCTACATTTTCTGGTTCCATTATTGCAAATATAGCAACAAATAGTTCGGGTAAGGAGGTTGAAAAGGCAACAAGAATAAAACCAACAGTTGCTTTTCCCAGGCCTGTAGCTCCGGCGATTTTTACGGAGTGCTTAATCGTCAAGTTGCTGGCTTGGTTTAGGGCAAATAAGGCAACTATAAGAATTAAAAAATTGCCTATTAACCCTAATTCCTCAAACATATTCTACGCCTCAGTTTACGTCATACCTCTGTTTAGTTACCATTGATTAGTTTTAAAGGCGGCTAATATTGTTAACTTGTTGAATAGGCATTTACCGGCTTCCTTGCAATTTTTTTCAAGGTAATAACCATAACGTTTAAACGATTAAGCCAATAACCTTATAAACGCGTAAGCACATAATAGCTTATGGGAATAAGCAAATTAAGGTGAATAAAAAATGACAACAAAAACAAACGTAACACGTGACGTCAGACGATTTGCTTATTGGAAAAATACTTAGCCTCTGGGGCTTGCAAAAAACAAAAAAATAAAAATTGGTGTGGTTGGTAAGTGAAATGGGGAGAATCAGCGTAGCGATCTCTGATGAACTGGAAAAGTCGCTCAGGTTCAAAACAATAGAAAGATTTGGCGGGAAAAAAGTGGACCTATCAAAAGCTGTCGAAGAAGCCATAGAAACATGGATTGGCAAAGAAAAATAGGTGCGTACTCAAAAAAGCAAAATTAACATCCAACTTTTCTCCGAGATGCGCGCGAACCACACTACAATTTAAATTTAGATAATTTATTTGGAGGTTTTATTCCTTGTATGTTAGAAACAAATATAGAATGAGTAGGTCAAATCAATTTAGCGGAGTTGAATGCGGATGTTGTATTTACAAATCTACCAGTTACTGTTGGCGTCAATGTTCACTTAATCGCTGGAAAACAAATATCTACTAATAAGTGGGGTCGCAAATTATTTCGTAGTGCTTAAGTGCTCTGTTGGTAGACCTTGAACGTCGATGAACTGAAAATTAGGGAGGTGAAAAGTTGACGTTGAAACCAAAGATACTGCAAATAGAGAGATTACCAGAAACTAGTGACGCAGAAACATGGACAAAGTTCAATAAAAGATTAAACGATTTAGCAAATCAAGGATACAAAGTATTACACGCAACAGACACCTACATTCTATTGAGCAGGAAAATAGCCTCAATTAGAAGAGAAGAATAACCTCAAAGATTGAACTTGACAATATGTGTTGCCAAAACTACTCAGCGTCAATAGATGCCGAAGTGTACATTACGGTTTGGAGATAACAGAGTTCAAGAGTTCTATGAATTCCAAGATAATGAGGAGCAAGAGAATTATAAACAATAAGTATAACTTATCCGAGTCTATAAATTAGTTTAATAGGGGTCTGAAAAGGGTAAAATGTCTTCTAAGAATGACGACAAAGAAATCAACGTTCAAATAGAAACGAAATGTAAAAGAAAAGTGGCAAAGCTCGAGGCTTCGCTAAAGGAGAAGACCAAACTTGAGGAGACCTATCTTAACCAGCTCAAATACGCTCGAGCTGATCTTGAAAACCTTCAGAAACACGTACAAAGGTGCGTTGATGAAGGAGTGACTAGAGAAAAAGCGAAGCTAATCCTACAGATATTAACAGTGGCTGAGGAGGCGGACATTGTTCTGAACGAAGCGAAGAAAGTGAAGAATCCCATTCTCCTAGAAGGGATGGAGATGATAAGGAAAAAACTTTGGAAAGTAATCAGTAATGAGGGGCTATGTCCAATAGAGGCTATCGGAAAACCCTTCGATCCGAACGTTCACGAAGCTGTCCAAGAAGTTGAAACAGGTGACTACCCTGAAGGCATGATTGTTGAGGAAATCAAAAAAGGGTACCTCTTAAACGGAAAAGTCTTCAGACCCTGCTTGGTGAAAGTAACATGCTCTTCCAGACCCTGATAAAGTAAAAAATGGTAATGAAACATGAGTAATAAAAAAATTGAAAGGATATTAGGAATCGATCTCGGAACAACAAATTCAGCCGCAGCCGTGATTATCGGAGGTAAACCTACTATAATCCCAAGTGCTGAAGGAGCAACAGTAGCGGGAAAGATGTTTCCATCCGTTGTAGCTTTTACTAAGGATGGACAGCTACTTGTGGGTGAACCTGCAAGAAGACAAGCCATTACCAACCCAGAGGGAACGATACGAGAAATTAAGCGAAAAATGGGTACGGACTATAAAGTCAAAGTTTTCAGAAAAGAGTACACACCACAACAAATCTCAGCATTAATTCTACAGAAGATTCTGCGAGATTCTGAAACCTATCTCGGCGAAAAGATCACTAAGGCAGTAATAACAGTTCCCGCACATTTCAACGATAATCAGCGTCAAGCAACAATAGACGCTGGTGAGATTGCGGGCTTGAAAGTAACACGAATCGTGAACGAGCCAACTGCAGCAGCCCTAGCCTATGGATTAGACAAAGCTGGTCAAGAAATGAAAATTCTGGTCTTCAGTTTTGGTGGTGGCACAAACGACACCACTATCATGGACTTCGGTGAAGGTGTCTTCGAAGTTTTAGCCACCAGTGGAGATACAAAAACAGGTGGAGCGGATCTTGACCAAGCTGTTATGGATTATACTATTTCAGAGTTCAAGCACGAAACAGGAATTGATCTCAAGGGAGATGCAAAAGCTTTGGCACGTTTGAAGGAAGCATCTGAAACAGCCAAGATAGAGCTATCAAATCTGATAACTACAGACATAGATCTTCCATACATAACTTCAGATGCTACAGGTCCAAAGAATCTTCACATAACACTAACAAGAGCAAAACTTGAACAACTAACCAGACCTATTGTAGAGAAAATTAGAGAGCCAATACTTAGAACCTTGTCTGAAACGAAGCTGACCCAAGTGCAAATCGACAAGATAATCCTCATGGGTGGACAAACAAAAATGCCCCTTGTTCAGCAATTCATCGAGGACATAATTGGTAAGAAGCCTGAGAGAGGCATAGATCCGATGGAATGTGTGGCCATAGGTGCTGCCATTCAAGGAGGAGTCCTCACAGGAGAGATCTCAGACATAGTGCTCCTCGACGTAACTCCGCTTTCCCTTGGGATAGAAACTCTAGGTGGTGTCTTCACTAAGGTTATCGAAAGAAACACAACAATACCTGTTAAACAAAGCCAAACTTTTTCGACAGCTGCTGACGGCCAGACCGCCGTTACAGTACACGTACTCCAAGGAGAACGTAGCATGGCCAAAGACAACATAAGTTTAGGTCAATTTAATCTCACTGGCATTCCACAAGCACCCCGAGGTATCCCACAAATTGATGTGACATTTGACATCAACGCAGATGGAGTTCTGAATGTTTCTGCAAAAGATTTAGGAACTGGAAATCAGATGGGAATCAAAATTACCGCCTCCACTAAGCTTAGCCAAACAGAAAAAGATCGAATGATAAAAGAGTCAGAACAGTTTGCTGAACAAGACAAACGCGTAAAAAAGGAGGCTGAAGTTCGAAACACCGCCGATTCGTTGATTTACACGACTGAGAAAACGTTAAACGAGATCTCAGACAAAATACCTATCGAGCAGAAGACGACGATTCAAGAGGCCATTCAGGGGTTGAAAGATTCATTAAAATCTGGAGGATTAGCTGAAATAAGTGCTAAGGTCGAAGAGCTAAAAAGGTTAGCTCAAGAAGCAGGGGCAACAGTTTATCAGCAGGCTGCGTCTCAAAGAGCTCAACAACAAGCAAGCCAAGAAACTCCACCACCTAAAGAAGAACAACAGGGAAAGAAAACTGTTGATGCAGAGTACAAGGTTGTGGACGAGTAGAAGAAACAGCCTTTTTCATTTTTCATCTACTATGAAAATTCTGGTGATCTCTTAATTTGACGGGCAAGATGGATTATTACGATGCTTTAGGGATAAATAAGGATGCATCTCAAAAAGAAATTAAGCGTGCATTTCGAAAGCTTGCTTTCAAATATCATCCAGATAGAAGCAAGATACCTAATGCTGAAGAGAAATTCAAGGAGGCCTCAGAGGCTTACGCCGTACTCTCTGACCCAAAAAAGAGGCGCCAATACGATGCTTCAGGCCTAGAAGGAATAAAAAAGCAATACAAGCAAGAAGACATCTACAACCGCCAGAACTTCCAAGACATCTTTTCAGAATTTGGCTTTAATGGTAACGATCTCTTCAATCGAATCTTCGGTGGCGGTTTCACATTTAAGCAAGGTCAGCGTGAGCTTCGTCGTGGTCGCAACTTAGAGGCCCAAATGGAGATTACGCTGGAACAGGCCGCTTTCGGAACTAAGCTAGAAGTCAATTTGCCAAGAATGAAGAAGTGCACCAAATGCGGCGGTTTAGGCGTCGAGCCAGGTAGTAAGTTGGTGACTTGTCCAAAGTGTCAGGGCGCCGGAAGAATAGCGCATAGAATCAGATCTGATTCAGATTTCGGACAGGTGATCACTTCATGTGACAGATGCAATGGCAGAGGAGAAGTAGCTCAGAAGAAATGTAAGACATGTGGAGGCGACGGACTCGAAGAAAGGAGGGCAAGACTTCAGATTAAAGTGCCAGCCGGTATCGATAATGGGGATCGTCTAGTCCTTCGAGGGGAAGGCGAATATGGTCCGTATAACGGCCCACCAGGAGATTTCGTCGTGACGATAAAAGTAAAACCCCACCCCTATC
>Ga0307424_1001964_pt1 | contig 10403 bp, 7 predicted proteins | sample SalMarWE160320MG_FD_202157 | JGI IMG/M metagenome (GOLD analysis project Ga0307424, IMG submission 202157) | Salt marsh sediment microbial communities from the Plum Island Ecosystem LTER, Massachusetts, United States - WE1603-20 | ecosystem: Environmental > Aquatic > Marine > Intertidal zone >...
GAATCCATCTTTACATTAGAAACAGTCGTTCAAAAGATGCTGAAATCATCAAGCAATTTCATGGCCAATCAGGTTTTTATTGCCTTAGGCGCCTCAGTTTGCGGACCACCAGGGTCCTTGGCCAAGGGTGTCAGAGCCGTCACTGACTACGCAAAGAACGAACTCCTGTTACAAAACATCAAAATTGTCGAGGGATCCGGGATCTCGAGGCAAAACCGTATTTCCGCCCTCGACATGCTCACCATACTGAAAGAGTTTAGGCCTTACAGACATCTCCTCAAGAGAAAAGATAACGTGCTTTATAAGACCGGGTCTCTCAAGGGAATCAGGACTGAAGTCGGATATATAGGGGGATATCTCCAGGGGCCACATTACTTTGTTGTTTTTTTAAACGGGCCCAATTCTAATATTAAGGCCGTGATCAATTGTATAAAAAAGGCTATCGCCTATTAGGATAGAAAGGAAGGATTCCCGTGGGTATGATTATTTCTTAAAGAGGGCTTCAAGAGCTTGTTTTGCGTCCTGTTCTTTGCTGGGTTTTCCCAGCGATGAACCTCGCAGGACAAAATACTCGCAATAATTGGAGCGCTCCTTATCTACAACCCTTTCCGCCATAACCTCCTTGCAATCATTATAGGCATGAAGATCGTAGAACTTGCATTGCCTGCAGCATCTGAGATCTCTCGAGCAGTGAGGGCATTCATCATTTCTCATCACCTTTTTTCCAATTGTAAGCTTGTTCCCACAAAAGGCACAATTCATAGTTTCTTTTCCTCCTAAACAAAGTTTTGACAATTCAGTCCTTTAAAACTATTGTTTTTTTATGGATTCACATAGCGCCACCTTCACTTTTCTGGATCATACAGCTGATCTGGGCATCACGGTGACCGGCTTAGATCCGAAAGATCTATTTGAGAAGGCTGCTCATTCGATGATGCGGATAATGATCGAAGAGCGTCCGTCCGGAAAAACCAGCTTACTTCAACTTTCGGTCAGCGGAGAAGACTACGCCGATCTTATGGTACGCTGGTTGGGAGAAATCCTTTATCTTTTCCAGGGTGAAGGCAAGGTTGTAACCTGCATCGAAATTTGTTCCATCACGCAATCCCATATTAATGCGACCCTGCAAACCGTCCCCTTCAACCCAAAAGAGCACGAAGTCTCAGCCGAAATCAAGGCAGTAACATATCATCGGATCGAGGTTGTCTCCGAAAACGGTCGCTGGAAGGCAACGATAATTTTTGACTTATAGTAACTCAAGCATTGAGGATCCCGTCATGACAATAAAATTAGAAAAATTGGATGATTACAGATGGTTGATCCCCCAGACCGGCGCTATGCGTGTACCCGGGCTTGTTTTTGCAGACAGAGATCTAATGAAATCTATCCAGGATGATCAGAGTCTCACCCAGGTCGCAAACGTCGCAACATTGCCGGGCATCGTTGGCCACTCATTGGCCATGCCTGATATTCACTGGGGCTATGGTTTTCCAATAGGTGGCGTTGCAGCCTTTGATCTCAATAACGGTATCGTATCACCCGGAGGGGTTGGTTACGATATTAACTGCGGATGCAGGCTCATGACGACCGTGCTCCGGGCCGACGAAATCAAACCCCTTATTAAAGAGATGGTTTCGGCCCTGTTCAAGAACATCCCAAGCGGGGTAGGGTCAACCGGGACTGTTCATCTGTCTAAATCAAAAGAAACCGAGGTAGCTATTAAGGGGGCTGCCTGGGCCGTCAAAATGGGTTTTGGCACTGCCGAGGATTTGGAGAGAACAGAAGATCGTGGCGCCATGGAGGGGGCCGATCCATCAGTTCTTAGCGAACGGGCAATCAAAAGAGGGCAGAACCAGTTAGGAACCCTTGGATCAGGAAATCACTTCCTCGAAATCCAGGTTGTCGACCAGATTTATGACAAGGAAAAAGCCTCCCATTTTAACCTGTTTGAAGGCCAAGTCACTATTTTCATCCATTCAGGCTCCCGGGGTTTTGGTCATCAAATATGCGATGATTTTTTGAAGATTATGATCAAATCTGATGCTAATAGGCAAAAATCGTTTCACCTTCCTGACAGGCAATTAGCCTGTGCCCCTTTGCAATCAGACTTGGCCCGGCGCTACTTGGCTGGGATGGCTTGTGCTGCTAATTATGCCTGGGCCAACCGCCAAATCCTGATGCACTTGACCATAGAGACCCTCTTGAAGACACTTTCAATAAGGCCGGAGGAGTTAGGGATGAAACTCCTTTATGATGTGTGTCATAATATCGCCAAGAAAGAGCAACACCTCATAGATGGAGAGCAGGTCATGCTCTGTGTTCATCGAAAGGGAGCTACCAGGGCCCTGCCGCCTGGTCACGCCCTACTTCCCGAAGTTTATCGCACTGTTGGCCAACCCGTCTTGATCCCCGGAGACATGGGCACTAACTCCTACATCCTGGCGGGGGCCGAAGGGGCAATGGAGCACAGTTTTGGGTCCTGTTGCCACGGGGCCGGCCGCCTTCTGAGCAGAACCAAGGCGGTAAAAAAAGCAAAGGGCCGTTCAATACACCGCGAGTTAGAGGATAAAGGTATCTTTGTTCAATCCAGAGGCAAAAGAACTCTTAAGGAGGAGATGCCAGAGGCCTATAAAGATGTATCTCAGGTTGTTGACGTAGTCCATGGGGCTGGTCTAGCCCGCAAGGTCGCCCGATTAAGACCTTTGGGTGTGATTAAGGGTTGAACACGTCATCAAAACATGAGAGATAATATTTCTTTCAAAAACGGACTAACAGCTTAGCTATATTACACCCTCCAGGTCAAGCAAAAAACAACTAAACCGTCAGATTCCACAACGATTTTGGGGTTTCTTTTGCCATTTTGAGGCAGGAGCACTTTTGATGCAGCCACAAAAAACCGCAAAAATCACAACAAATAGAATTGGTATATAGTAAAATCAAGGGGTTACAAGAAAGACAAATTTAATTTCAGCTTTTTTACGTTGCCATCATTTTTGGTCGCTTGCATTTTTGGTCCGATCGCGAGCATATAGGTAAAGCTGTTCCGCGTTGTAGGAGCTCCTGACTAGCGGGGCGCTGGCCACGCAAAGGAAACCTCTATCCAGCGCCTCGGCCTCGTATTTCTCGAACTCCTCGGGTGGCACATAACGGACGACTGGATAGTGTTGCGGGGAAGGCGCCAGGTACTGGCCTAAGGTGAGCAGCTCGCAGCCCGCGCCACGGAGATCATCCATTGCTTTGAGAAGTTCTTCCTTTGTTTCCCCCAGGCCTAACATCAGGCCTGACTTGGTAACCATGTGTGGCACGTATTCAGAAGTCCTTGCCAGAAGCTCTAATGAGCGCCCATAGTTGGCCTGCGGTCGGACCTGAGAGTATAATCGCGGCACAGTCTCAAGGTTGTGGTTTAGCACATCCGGTCCGGCAGCGAGGAGCGTCAGAAGCGCATCCCAGGCACCGGCGAGGTCAGAAATGAGCGTCTCCACACCTATGCTCTTACACTCCCTTTTTATGGTTAGGATGGTTCGAGCAATATGGCCGGCTCCGCCATCTGGAAGATCATCCCGCGTAACCATCGTCAGTACGCAAAAGGTCAACTCCATGCGGGCAACGGCTTGAGCTGTCCGCAGTGGCTCATTCGGGTTCGGCGGATGGACGGGCGATTTGTCCACGGCACAGAATGTGCATCGCCTGGTACAACTGGGCCCTAACAGGAGGAAAGTGGCAGTGCCGCGGCTAAAGCATTCCAGCTGGTTGGGGCAGTGGGCTTCCTCGCACACTGTGTTAAGCCCACCTTCTTTAATAGCCTCCAACACACTCGCATTGCGACCGGATGAAGGGATCCTGCGCCTCAGCCAGGGAGGCTTTGGTTCAGCGGGTGCCGCCATTGAGTTCACTGCCTCAGGAATGAAGACGAAATAACGTCCATATTATTTGGAAAATGGTTCTTGGATTCATAATCGTAATCGTACTCTTAATCATAATCGTTTTTGAGTAAGATTAGGATTATGATTAAGATTATGAAATGTGGAAGTTATTTCATCCCGGAACCTCACTGTCTATTATTATTCGGACACTACCGAAAGATACCGTATCTCATGATGACATATATGGCCTTGAAGCCGTCTTTCCATCCAATCTTCTTTCCTTCTCCATATGACCTGCCATAATATGAGATCCCGACTTCATAAATACGGTATTTTTCTCTGGCTATCTTGGCGGTGATCTCCGGTTCTATTCCAAAACGATCCTGTTTTAGCCTTATTTTCTTTATGACTTCGGTCGTGAAAAGTTTATAGCAGGTTTCTATATCGGTAAGGTTTAGATTCGTAAACATGTTTGAAAAGATGGTGAGCACCCTATTCCCCACATAATGCCAGAATAGATGTACCCTGTGAGGCTCTCCCCCCATGAAACGGGACCCGTAAACCACATCAGCCTTTCCCTGAAGGATGGGGGCCATCAGCTTTGTGTACTCCATGGGATCGTATTCCAGGTCGGCATCCTGTATAATCACCATATCACCCGTAACGCATTTTAGCCCGGATCTTATTGCTGCCCCCTTTCCCATATTCTTGGGGTGATAAATGACCTCATCAACCTCGTTTATGAGTTGGGTCCTGATCAGTTCCGTGGTCCCATCATTGGAGCAATCATCCACAAGGATAATCTCCTTATCCTTTACAGGTGATGTCCTGACAAGAGAAATCAATTCAGAAAGATACCTCTTTTCATTATAGCACGGAATGATAATGGAGAGTTTCATGGCCAGATCCGTCTAACAGTAGGCGCAAATTTGCGTCAAAGAATTACAGATCAGGGGCCCCTTGTCAACAATCAAGTTGAGACCTTTGCAAAACGCCCCCTTTCGAAGTCTGCGCTTATCTGCCCAATCTCAGCGTCAGGCTCAGATTTTAATCCTCGAAATATTCAATCCCGCTGTAAGCGGGATTCCTGTGGTTAAAATCCTCGCCTTCCTTGACTTTGACCAAAATTGAGCATTTTTCAAAGGTCTCAAGTTACCACCCCAAGAGGAGGTGGCTTATCCTTGTTGTTCTGGGACAGATTTAACTTTAGATCACTTTAGTCACTGATCTTTTTTTGAACTTGACGAGCGTGTTTTGAAGTTCAATAATACAAAATTAGACCTATTGTGAAGCACCTGCTTTCACTTCATCCGTCTTCCCAGGCGATGCTTTTAGGATTTGCAACCTGTAACGTGCATCCAGTATCTTGCATCTTGCATCACGTTTCAAAATAAATATGGAGGGTTGTTCATGACACAACAGACCAAAATGGACCCTGAGATTTTATCCATGGTCCTCGACACCATTGAAAAACTTGAAAGAGAGAAACTCCCGTTAGAAACAAAGTTGGATATGGATCGGTCAGGTGAGTTCCCATCCGAGCTGATTCAATTTATGTTGGGGCCTGACATTGCCCTTCATCTTATCTTTATCCCGGAAGAGTATGGGGGGCTTGGGGCTGGGGCCACGGAGATTGCTATTGTATCGGAAAGGATGGCGAAGATGGATCTGGCCATTGCCACCTCGTTTTTGGCCATCTGCTTAGGCATGGATCCGATCAGGGTTGGGGCAACTTCAGAGCAGAGAGAAAAATATATCACAAAGATCGCAGAGCAAGGCCTTGTTGTGGCATACGGTGTCACCGAGCCAGAAGCAGGCTCTAACGTCCAGGCCCTGAAGACTAAGGCCGAGCGTGTCTTAGATGAAGAGGGCCAGGTCAAAGGCTACAAGATCAATGGCCAAAAACAGTTTATTACCAACGGAGGAGTGGCACAGCTTTATACGATTCTTGCGGATGCCCCTGATGGCCCCACTTTTTTTATTGTAGAGGCCGGGGTCGAAGGGCTCATACCTGGTAAACACGAGGACAAACACGGGATCCGCGCCTCTGACACCTGCCCACTGAGCTTGGAGGACCTTTATGTGCCTGTGGATAATCTTTTGGGAGGTGTAGAGGGTCAGGGTCTGAAGCAGGCCAACCAGGTATTCGGGTATACCAGGCTTATGGTGGCTACATTCGGTTTGGGCGGTGGCATGGCCTCTTTAGAAAAGACGGTCAGGTACTCCAAAGAGAGGATCCAGTTTGGCACAACCCTTGCCGAGAAACAGGGATACACCCACAGACTTATGGTCCCCCATGCCGTACAATTGGAGGCGGCCCGTGCATACATAGAGGAGGTTGCCCGCAGACTCGATACCGACGAACAAGATCTCCAGGTGGAAGGGTCTATTGCTAAATATTTTGCCACCGAGGCAGGCGATGCCATGGCCAATGATGGGATTCAGGCCTTTGGGGGCTATGGCTACATTCGGGAGTATGAGGTGGAAAAGATCAAGCGGGACGTTAAAATTCTGGCCATATACGAAGGCACCAGCGAAATCCAGCGAAGTATCATCTCAATGTTCCGTTTAAGGACCACAGTCCGCTCTAAAGGCGGTTTTTACCGCGAAATGGCTGACCTCCTGAGCAGGCTGCCGGAAGAGACAGGCGGTCCCACCCTGGCCAGAGCGATACTCATAATGAATGAAGTAATCTTGAGCGCCAGGAAACATAAGCTGACAAAATCTCAGCATGTGATGTTTCTGTTGGCCGATATGATGACCTGGACCGAGACAGGGAGTGCCCTCTGCCACAAAGGGGCGGTTTATACAGGGGACCAGACCCGTACTCCCTCGTTTATCAAGGCCGCGGCAAGGCTTTTTGCAAGGGAGGCGGTTGAGAAGGTTTATGTGAACGGCATCAAGATCATCCAGGGTTGTGAAAAAAGAGATGATGAAATGGCTGAAACCATGAAATCCCTCGACATGGGCGAGATCATGAGAGACAATCTGAAAGACATGGATATTATATCAGCGGAATTGGTGGCGTAAGATGTTGGAGATTGGAAACTGGAAATCTGAAACTGGAAATTCGAAAGTGGATGGTTGCATGACTGGATGATGGATGATCCATCTCTTCCTTACGCTCTGCGCTTTGCGCCTGACGCCTCGGTCACTCGCAACCCGCAAGTGACCTATAAAGAGTCTTTACACTGAAAAAATATTATCACAGACCAAAACACCCCCGTTCAGGCAAGAAAAGCCGAGACAGGGGCGGGGCCGATTACTCGAGACCTAAGATAGATCCTGCCCTGAAGCCTTTATTCCTGAAGATAGGAATCCCGAAAGATGATCCTTTCACGCCTGATCCCTTTCAATTGGAGGCCTTGGATCTGATCAAGGATTATGATGTCCTTGTAAGCGCTCCTACCGGTTCGGGAAAGACCTGGATAGCCTCCCAGACAATCAACTCCTACCTCTCCGAAGATCGCAGGGTCTGGTACGCCTCGCCCCTTAAGGCCCTTTCCAATTCCATTTACCAGCAATTCTGCCATGAATTCGGGCAACCTTATTGCGGCATCCTCACCGGCGACCGCAAGGAGAATCCGGACGCCCCGATCATCGTAGGGACCACAGAGATCCTCAGAAACCAGCTCTACGATGCAATGCATAAGGGACTCAGTCTCAGTTCGGACCTGGTTATTTTAGATGAGGCCCATTACCTGAGCGATCCTGACCGGGGAGTCGTCTGGGAGGAGGTTCTCATCTATCTTCCACCGCGGGTTAGACTCCTCCTGCTTTCTGCCACCATATCCAACCCGGAGGAGGTCTGTGCCTGGTTGGAGAAGATTCGTGGCTCTTCAAACAGGGTGGTGAGATCAGCAGAACGCCCTGTGCCTCTGGAAACGCTTTTCCTCTTCCCTGACGGACTTATCGCCTCTCTCGGCACCAGGAAGGGGTTTAACCCCAAGGTGAAGAGTTTTTTAGGATCAAAGGGGGGGCGACCGGGGCGGGGGAGGCATGAGCCGATCGATTTCGGCAAGGTCATGAGGTGCTTGAGGGAGTTAGACCTCCTCCCAGCCATCTTTTTCCTTAAATCGAGGGCGGACTGTGACAAGGCCCTTTTGACATGTTCCGCAGTGAATAAACCAGGCGATATTAAGAGACGTCTGAAAGGGACCATCAAGGCGTTCTTGAATGAGTATCCCCACCTGGAAGGACATCGTCAACTGGCCTCCCTTATGGGGTCAATGGTCGGATCACACCACGGCGGCCAGCTCCCTTATTGGAAGGTGCTCATAGAACGGATCATGAATAAGGGTCTGTTAGAGGCAATTTTTTCCACATCAACGGTGGCAGCCGGTGTCAATTTTCCTGCCAGGACCGTCGCCCTACTCCAGAGTGACCGTTATAATGGTCATGAATTTGCTGATCTGACGGCAACGGATCTCCATCAAATGATCGGAAGGGCAGGGCGGAGAGGGAAGGATAACATCGGTTTTGCATTAGTAATCCCGGGCCGGTATCAGAACCCTAAACTCATATATGAATTACAGGATTCTCCGCCAGATCCTATCCATAGCCAGATCCACATCAACTTCTCTATGACCCTGAATCTCCTTCTCTCCCACACCCCTCCTGAAGTGAAGGGGCTTTTAGCGCGCTCTTTTGCAGCATTCCAGGAAATGGAATCCAACTCATCTGAAACGAAACGCCGGGATCAGATCCTGTTGGAATTGAGCAAGATCCTTCCGGGGGCCAAATGCAATAATACCGATCCTCTTGAAATCTTAGAAAACATCCGGATGCGATTCGAATTGCAGAAAGCCTTGAATCAATCCCCAAAGCTCACCGCCTATGATTCATTTGTGAGTGCATACAGCGAACAGTTAAGACCGGGCAGGCTTTTCCTCCACAAAAACGGGAATATCTATGTGGTATTCAAGACCTATATGGATCGGGGGAGGCTAATCTGCGCTTCCCATAATATCAAGAGGGGGGATCGGAAAGGGAGACGACAGCTCAAGTTGCGAAGGGTGGACCTGAATCAGATAGATGCGGTTTTTGATCATGTTGTTGACCTACCTGAGGGGTATTCGAGGGAGAGTCTGGATTCTCTTTTAGATTCTATCTTCCGGGATGAGTTAGAGGTGCTTCATGTTGAAGTTTCCGGTGATGATTCCAGGGATGAGGAGTTAAGAAGGGTACGGGAAAGTCTGGCCTCGCTTCCTTGTGAAGGATGCGATCATTTAGAGATTTGCCACAGTGCCAAGAAAGGTAGCCTTTATAAGCTGCTCAGGGAGTTCCGTTCATCAATGGACCAGATGGAGGCATCAGGGCGCGCGCTGTGGCTCAGTTTTAAGAGGCAGTTGCGGTTTCTCAAAGAGACAGGGTTTGTAGATGAGGCCGACCGGCTTACCTCTGACGGTCAGTGGGCCTCCAACCTGAGGTTGGATCAGCCGCTCCTGATTGCCGAGGCCATCAGGAAAGGGGTCTTTGAAGAGATCTCATCCGAGGCCCTGGCCGGTGGACTTGCCCCATTTGTATGGGACCGGGGCCAGGAAATGGAGTTGAGGGTAAAAGGCGTCTTAGACCTGACCGTGATTGAGGATATGTTTGACAGACTTCTTAACTGTATTAAGGGAATCCGGATACTGAAGGACAAACGGGGATTTCAAAGCCCTCCCTTAATGTTCTGGCCTGCGGCTGCGCTATTTATGTGGGCCAAAGGTATCCCATGGAAGCAGCTTCTCTATTTCGTGCCGGCTGACGAGGGGGACATGGCATCCCTCATTATGAGGACTGCAGACCATCTCAGGCAGGTGGCGGCCCTGAGAGAAACCCACGCTAATTTGGCATCTGCCGCAGCTGAAAGTATTGGACTTATATTGAGAGAACCGGTTTATATTCTCTGATAACAGGTAACCGTTCAGGTAGACAGGCTGTAGGTGTTTAGGCTGTAGGAAAGACTCAGGCAGAGTATCTCCGCTTTCTTAAAATCGCGTTCGGTTCCTTAAGAGAGTTGCATTACCAGGTTGGCTTATCAAAGCGCAAATAGCGCGGACTTCGAAAACTAACAGCCTTTAGCCTACAGCCTAAGCAACCTGAATAATTACATTTCTTGTGAAAAAAAACGCCCGCTCATTTTTGAGCGGGCGTTTTTTAGTGTATGTAAGCTAAAACACCCCTGAAGGGGGTTCGCAGCAGTCCTTATTGTGCGGCCTCGGACTGATAATAGTCCATCAGAATTTTGGCCACCTCGGGACGTGCAAACTCGGGCGGTAGATCTTCGCCGGCGGCCAACATGGCGCGAACCTTGGTGCCTGAGAGGAACACCCAGTCGTCTTTGGTGTGGTCACTGACGCTCCCCATCATGATGACCTTGCCCAATTTCTTGGAATATGCGGTATGATCTCCACGGAAGATGTCTATGAGGAGGTCGTCCTTGGTAACATCGTCAAAGATGGTCTGGGCGTCAAAGCCGCCATAGTAGTCACCGACACCGGCATGATCTCTGCCCACGATCAGGTGGGTGCAGCCCATGTTCTGACGGAATACGGC
>Ga0307424_1001965_pt1 | contig 10400 bp, 8 predicted proteins | sample SalMarWE160320MG_FD_202157 | JGI IMG/M metagenome (GOLD analysis project Ga0307424, IMG submission 202157) | Salt marsh sediment microbial communities from the Plum Island Ecosystem LTER, Massachusetts, United States - WE1603-20 | ecosystem: Environmental > Aquatic > Marine > Intertidal zone >...
CAGCTACCCTGGGTCTCATTTTGTACCGATGAGGATGCTTACCGGCCGGAGGGACTGATGGGCAAGCGCAGTCCACATCCACGGGCTTACGGCACTTTTCCGCGCGTACTCGGTAAATATGTCCGGGAAGAAAAGGTCCTTCCACTTAGGGAGGCCATCAGAAAAATGACCTCTTTGCCAGCAGCACGATTGGGATTCATTGACCGCGGATTATTAAAAACAGGTATGGCAGCCGATATCGTTGTTTTTGACTCGGCTCAAATCAACGATCAGGCCACCTATCTCAATCCGCATCAATACCCCACAGGAATCAGTCATGTTTTTGTGAATGGAATAGAAGTAGTGAGAAATGGTCAGCAGACAGGCGCCCTGCCGGGAAAGGCACTAAAAAAACGGAAAGCCTCCGAGCCTGATTGAGTCATCTTTTTAGAAAGCGGATATATTTGTTGAAGATACCGCTGCCGGCATATGACACACCGTAGGGCAGATCACATTTATTGCAGATGGTTATGTTTTCAGGAGCTTTTTTGCGCAGCTGCTTTCTGAGATGACGCATCGCCTCACCATTCCAGATATCCCGTTCAACATCTGTGCAGGATATGATGTTACCCAATATATATTCGCTGCGCAGGTCACGGCAGCAGCCGACCGCATTTCCTTTATAATCGATCACCAGTTCAATCCAAGGATGATGACACCTATTGTATTTTTGCCGGGTTAGTTTACTGCTTGTCGACAGGATCTCCTGCGCTTCGTCGAAGGCATTATGCATCATTGCCGGTCCGATGGAAAGATATTCGTCCGGGAAGGGAAACAGTTGCCGGAGATTCTGCAGACTGTGCTGTATCGCATCTGTATCTGAAAGACCATAAGTACAAAGATCAACAAGGACCAGATGAAATCTCTTATGTTGTTCAACAGCATAACGAAGCAAAGAACGATAACCGTCAAGAACCTTTTCCCAGTCTGCACCAACTCGTAACTGTTCATATTTTTGCTTATTTGAACAAAAGTCACCCTTTACTTTTGTTAATCCGCTGTCAATTAAACGCTGGGATTTTTCTGGTGTAAAATAAGATCCATTCGATCCGATGGTAATATCAAGACCCAGTGCAGAGGCATGAGCGATAAATTTCTCAAGTTCAGGATGAACCAGCGGTTCACCATCACGGGTCAGCACAATTTCCCTCAGGGGCCAGGCTTTCATTATTTTAGATAATATGATTTTGAATGAATCGAGGGACATTTTGCCGCGTCCAAGCTTTTTAAAATGCTCATCCGGCATACTCTGCGGGCAATAAACGCAACGGAAGTTACAGATATTTGTGGTTTCAATATGGACAGTTATCGGACTGCCTAAAGATTTTTCAAGTCCGAGGCCATAGCTAACGCCTGAACGCCAGTATGTTTTAATTTTACCGAGAGAATTTTCCATTGTATATCTGAATAAACCAAAAACTAATCCGACCGCCATAAGAGCCGCCGAAATTTATCGGAGGATGCTCAAAGAGTCAATTTTTAATTATTTCCGGATCGCTTCACAGGCAGTCCGGCATCCAGCCATGCGAACAGGGCATAAAGGAGTAAACTTCCAAGCAGGCCGGGGAAAAACGGTTCAATACCTAATAAATATTCAGCTTGACCGTTGGTGGAATTCCATTGGGCATAGGTAAATAATGCCAATGAAAGTAAAAAACTAATTACCATAATGGTAAAAGTATAAGCTGCTTTTAGTTTATAGCGTGGAAAATATGCGGTTAAAACCGGGACAAGCATCGGCGGGATGAAGAGACTGCCAATGATGTACCAGAGTTTTATTACCGAAGGAAAAAGAAGACAGAGTATCACTGAAATTAAGGCGGTAACGACAAGTCCGAACCGGATATAGGGTATAAAACCGGCTGGTGAATTCTTTTTCAGGTGCCAGATTATATCACGACCAAAAGTAATGGCTGATAAAAAGGTAAAACTGTCAATGGTTGACATGATGACAGCAAGCAATCCGGTCAAAAATAATCCTTTGACAAAGGGCGGCAGCATTTTATCTGCTAAAAGCGGATAGGCAAGGACAGGCTGGATATCAGATAACAGGGCGGCCGCGTACAATCCACTGGTTACAGTGAGAAAATCGAAAATGAACCAGAATAAAATTGAAAGGAGAATTCCTTTCCGGGCAATTGAGAGGGATCCCGCAGCTGCGCATCTTTGATGAAAACCGGGATCGATGAACGTCCAGCTGGCCAAAAAAAACCAGACGATAATATATTGGGCAGAATTTCCACCTGACCAGCTTAGATGAAGCGGCGGGAGATGATCCTCTAAGAATACAAATCCACCGGAAAAGTTGAAAATAAAACCGAGAAGAATCATAAAACTAAGATAGATCAGTATAAATTGAAATTTATCGGTTTGAACAACGGATCTGAAACCGCCAAAATAGACATATAGTGTAGAAAAAAACGTACCCATTATTAAAGTGACAAGGAAAGACCAACCAAGGATCAGCTGTAACAAAAATGCGACCATTAATATGTAGGGAGCCGGGCTTGTCATAAACAGAAGAAACAGGCTTCCCAGGATTCCGACCGGTTTGTTGTGTTCCAGATAAAACATATCAGCAATCGTATACTGACCTGCTGTGCGAATTTTCCCGGCCAGAATAATTGCAAAAAGAAAAGCAAAGATATAGTAGGGGAGGCCGAAAACAACCCAGCTGGATATTCCAAAACGATAGGTAAATTCTCCTATACCTAATATACCGCCGTACCAGGTAGTGACCAGTGTGGCAATAAATGCGGAGAGACTTAATTTTCGATTGCCCAGAATATAATCATCCGTATCATGGACATTAATCCGGCGGGCGGCCCTGAAACCTATATAAAAAAGCATAATAATATAGGCAGTCAGCGCAAGGTAGTCCCAGAAGCTAAGTTGGAGTGTTTTCATGCAGGCAATAGATAAAAAGCGAACCCTTTTTGATCAATATCTGTGATTTTATGCTGTTGGTTATGTTACTCAGTCCGTTAAATCCGTTTGGGAAATCCTCATTATCGAGTGGATAAGTAAAGCCTTCCAGGCTCAGCCCTAAAACCGGAAGAAAACTGAACAGTGAGACCGTCCGCCCGGGAGGGAGATCAAGATCATAATTTCCTCGGATATAAGACAACTGCCCGAAATCATCAATAAATGTGATGGGGATGCTGAATGTCTGTGATTGTATAAAAACAAGGTTGGCCAGAGAGTGATCCAGGCGTTTGCCGAATGCGCCGAGAACGTATATTTTCTTAGGATTTAACGTACAGGCGAAACCAACCGCTTTATCCATATCATGCCTGTTCTGATCATGAATTTGAATAACTTTGGCCTCCTTAAAATAATCCAACACAACTTTATCTATGGAATCCAGATCACCTACAATAAAGTGGGGATAGATTTTATTTTCATAACAAATGGCGCTGCCTCCATTGGCCGCGATAATACAGTCTGCTTTCCGCGAATAATCCTCTAATACTTTTTTATTCATTATTTGCCCGTTGGCAATGATCAACACATGGCCGCTTTTTCTGTGATCCATAACTTTTACTAGTGATATATTTGCTGTTTAAAGACTCAATCCAATGGCAATATAATAATTGCGTACCGCACCTGGATAAAAATAACCTGTTTGTTCCCAAGGGTCATAATATCCTGCTGTCTCGTATTGTTCATCGAGCAGATTTATTACTTTAAATGTAAACCTTATCTCCGGAAAATAATAAAAATTCTTTAGACGATAACCAAGTATCAGATTGACAAGTGAAAACGAATCAATTATTCTGTCCTCCATCTGGGTATTGTCCAAATATTGCTTTCCGACATATTTTACTGACAGTGATGAATAAAGATTGTGCCAATGATTCGATACCCGAAAATTAGCAATCAGATCCGGGAAGCCGGCGATGGTGTTCCCGCTGAGATCATCAGTACTGCCATCTTCGTTTTTCTGCAGAAACCGGTCGTAATAATTCTTACTCCAGGCAAGATTTCCACTTAATTTGAGCGTCTCTATCGGCATATAATTCAGAGATAATTCAACTCCGCTGTGCACTGTTTTTTCCGCATTGCCTCTGACCGGATTTCCGTCTTTATCAATAGTACCAAGGGGCACAATTTCATTTCCGAAATCCATGAAATAAAAATTGGCTTTGGCCGTAAATAAATTATTTATATAATTAATTCCGAACTCATAGTCTAAAACTGACTCTGGTTTTACCATCGGTTCTTCCCAGCGAACATATGCTGTCTTGCCGTTGTTTTTGACCGTATCACTTTTGGCAAAAAGTGGGGGGGCACCAAGATCATCAGGTCCTGTCCAGATATCAAAGAGCTCATTATCGGATGGCTCCCGCTGGGCATATGAAATATTGCCATACATATTTATATTATCATCAAAATCGTAGTGTAAGCCAAGCCGCGGACTGTAAAAACTATAGGTGACATCGTAACGGTTCAGCAGATCTCCCTGAAACAAGGCGGTTTCATGCTGAATAAATTCATAGGTCTTATATTCGTAAAGCATATTAATTAATACCTTCGTACCGGAGAACACACTATACAGGTAGTTCAGATAGAGAGAGATATTTTTTTTATCGCCACTATATTTATAATACTGCCGCTCCGGATCATAAATACTTGGTAAATTTTTTGCCCACAGTACGGCACCGTGGTGATGACTGTTAAAGGCGTACAGGGAAGTGCCCAACGTCAATTCCGTTTCTTCTGTATTAAAACTTAATTTACCAATCCATCCATACTGATCCTTGTTCACCCATTTTTGCCGGGTCAGATCAGTCTTTGTAACGAGAAAATCACCATCATTGGTATGGTATAATACTGAATCTCCGCTGGTCTGGTAATAGCTGAGCGAATCTGAATTAAAGAGTCCGGGATCCCTGGTCTCAAACGGTAATATCCCGTATTCATTCAGGTTTGTTTCATTTTTTAGATTCTCGTAATAACCCTGACCATGAATAAAATAAAAGGTATTACTCAGATTTAAATATTTAGACAGCTGCCAGTCATTCATTACTTGAACCTGCGGCTGGGTAAAATCATCCACGGCGTTTTCATAGGTCTCTTTTTTGTAACGGCGGTCAACGGTCAGGATATTTGCCGGGATCCCGTCCCAATCAGGATGGGTACGTTCATGGCCGTTAAAAACATTCAAACGGGTGATCATATCTTTATCAACCCTTTCAATTCCCAAAAAATAGGCGAGCAGGTCGGATGAAGAATTCCTGCGGTACCCATTACTGGTAATGCGTGATATACGTCCGTAAAACCCGTAAGTATTCTGGACCATCCCCGACTGGTATTCCGCCATAATCTTTCGCGTATTAAAACTACCGCCTCCGAAAGTTATTTTTATTTCCCGCCGGGAACTGAAATTCTTCGTGTTGATATTTATAGAGCCTCCAAATGTTGACGGCCCGTAGATACTGGAGCCCACACCACGCTGGATCTGAATATCTTCCACACTTTCCGCCAGATCGGGATGATTAACCCAATAAACCTGTTGATCTTCCGGGTCATTGAGGGGAATTTCATTGATCATCACGCCTACACGAGATTGATCAAAACCACGAATCTTAAGAAATGAATAGCCTAAATTATCACCGGTTAAGGAATAAGCGTACACGCCCGGTAAATCATCTAAGAGCATAGGGATATCGCTGACCGTATAACGATCTTCCAGTTCGCTCTTGGTAATATTCGAGAAAGTGACCGGTGATTTTCCTTCACTCGCCCGGGTGGCGGTCACCTCGATAGTTTGACCTTTTAGTATAACCGGTTTCAGCATCAGCAGGATTGAAATACTGTCCGCGCGACTTGTGATCAGTTCCTGCTTCGATACACGATAACCGATATAACTGGCACTAAGTGTGAATTTGCCGTGCGGTACATGGGTAAACCGGTAATTTCCCTGTTCATCGGAAGAAGTCGCCATGTTCAGCTCCTCTATCAGCAACTCAGCACCGGGCAGGCGTGTCAGGGTCTCAGAGTCAAATACGGTTCCAGTTACTATGACAGGATTTTGGGGGTATGTTCGGGCAGAAAGGGAAATAATAAATAGGAGCAGAGTGGGTATAAATGCTCTATATGAAAAATTCATTCCGATCTCCTTTATAAAAAACCAGCGTTTCCGGCAGGAGAAAAGCGGTTTTTATAAAGAAGTACCGAATTCGTTTTACCGTTTCCCTACGCTGGCATCATCCAGATCAGGTTCGAAGGGTGTTTTCTCAGTCCCAGCTGATGGGACACCCCCACGGACGAGTAACAAATATAATCAATTTCTGGTAAGAATCAAGACAACAACGGGTAGCTAAGATAAATGCAGAACGCAGATATGGCAGGTAAAGGCGAAAGCCTGTCACCTGATTTAATTTTCGCTGGGTTTCAGTCTATTTAATTCGCTCATACGCTCCTCAATCTCTTTCTCGAGGATTTCTATACGTGTGTGCAGCTTTTCTTCCTCTTTCTCTCTGGTTATTTTTTGACTTTCGACGAGTATTGTGTCGATGGCCTTTTGTTTGTCATCTATCTGTTTGTTCAAATCCTGGATTTCTTCTACGACGAGTTTGATCGCCGGATTGTCTTTCAGGGCCCCGACATCATTCTTTATCAGATGGGGTAAAACGGCATCACCCAGTATAGTCAACTTTCTTTCAACGTTTGTACTGAGTTGTCTTATATCAAATCTCATTTTACTGACTTTGCCGAAATCTTCTGCTTTTTCGATCATTTCGGAAGCGCTTCCCCTGACGGTATCGTATGTTTCTTCTACTGTTTTCCTTATTTGCTCCAGTAAAGATGTCATAGGCACCCCCTTCGATAAATTATTAATATTATAGATTTTTCATCCGATAACTAAATGTAAGAGATTTTAAAATGGATTACAATGCGACACGCGGATTTTAAACTTACCTGAATTCTTTCATCGCACAGGTGCGATAAATAAGGATACCAGATGGGAAATAAAAAAACTCTGCTACTTGTGGAGGATGAGACTTCTATACTTTATTCTGTACAAAGAATACTTGAATTATCGGATGATTATGAAGTAATAACCGCTGCGAATGGTAAAATAGCTATAAAGAAACTGGAAAAAACAATTCCCGATCTTATCATCTCTGATATTGCGATGCCTGAACTGGATGGCATAGAATTCTGTAAACACGTACGCAGATCAGATTTAACCCGCTCGATCCCGTTCATTTTTCTGACCGCAAAGAAAGAACGCCTGCTGGAAGGAATTCAAACAGGAAGTGACGATTACATCGTCAAGCCATTTAAAGTAGACGAACTGCTGGTGAAGTTAAAGGCAATTTTTCACCGGATCGAAAACCGCAGAGAAGAGGCACTTATTCAAAAAGGCACGCTGAGTGATTATAATCTGGTTGAGATACTTGAACTGTGTATGAAAGAAGCCTTTAGTGGTGAACTGGTTCTGCATCATGGGGAAGAAGAGGGAATTGTATATCTGGAAAAAGGAGACGTCAGCAGAATCGCCTATAATGACTTCGACGAGGATGAAGCACTTGATTCTTTGCGTAAATGGACAACGGGAAATTTTGTACTCAGGCCGAAGACGATAAAAATAAAATCGAAGAAAAAAATAGCTGAAAAACAGGAAACAATAAAGCAAAAACAGGATCTTTCCGGTCCCATCGAAATCGCTGAAGACACTTATTGGGTTGGAAGGCGAACTCCTGATTCCTTATTTCAACCCAATGTATTTCTTCGCCAGTTTAAAAGCGGGCAAAAAGAGATCAATTATTTATTTAATCCGGGCCCCCTGTCTGACTATCCGGTGATTTCCCAGAAAATATCATCAATCATTGGCGACATGTCCCGGATTCATGTCTATAACCTGAATCAACAGGATGCCTATATCACTCAGAATGTACAGTATTTAAAAAAATCAAGCCCAAAAGCAATTTGTGTTTCGACAGAAGGGAATTGGCGGCTTATTGCCGCATATGATCTGGATGAACGGAATGTTAAATATATCAATAAATTAAAAGAATGGCGGGTTAAACTGGCAACGCGGCATGAACTGGTTTATATTTCCGCCCCGTTTTGTCCCACCGGCAGCGCTTTTTTTACCTATGATCAGGAAAGTCGGGTCCTATTCAGTGGTGAGCTTTTCAGCGGCATACTTGCCAAAGAACATCATGATTCCCTTTGGGTAAACGAAGCCCAGATGGATGGCATTACGGCTTATCATCAGCTTCATATGCCTTCCAATAATGCTATTCGTTATGCAATTCAAAATATCCGCAATATTGATCCGCAACCAAGAATTCTTGCGCCTCTTTACGGAAACCTGTTCCGCGGGCAGGAGGTCGTGGCTGTTCTGGATAAACTCTATAATCTGGCGGTTGGCTCAGACCTTCTGCACAGTGCGAAAACCCCGGAACGTTCGTCCCTGTATATGGAAGCTGCCAATGATGTGTTAAAAGAGGCAACTGAACTGTTTAGCAAAGATAAAGTGCTCAGAAAAATCCGTGAAGATGAACACCTGAATACGCTCTGTCAATTCAAGGAATCAGAGATGACGATGATTTCACAGCAGCCGACCCATACGCTCGAACACCTGATAACGGTGTTGGTTGAAAATGAAGCAGAAAATTTGAGCAACCAGATTAAATCAGTGGCATTGAAATCCGTGGTGGCCAAAAAATTACCTCCCATCTCCATCGGCCGCGATACAACCGAATCAATGGTCAAAATCCCGAAAAAAATATTTAAAAATTAAGCGGACTCCGAACAGCTTTTCCAAAATATCTGCTGGTTATTTTAATTTCTGCCTATATTCTCAGCGACATATCCCGCTGGAAAACAAACTGTCCAGACTGCAAAAGTGTAGCTGAAGAAGTATCTATCCTGATATCTGTGAAAAAAAAATAGATATTTGGAATAAATGATCCGGTTTGTAAATTATCAATACTTATTAATACAAATGGGATTAACATGTTTAGAGAAGAAATATGCATCACCAAAAAATTCGAGTTTTCAGCCAGTCACCGGTATTGGCGAAAGGAATGGTCAAAACAGAAAAACGAAGCAATTTTTGGTTTGTGCACGAGTCCCTATGGACATGGACATAATTACGAACTGCATGTGACGATTAAGGGAAAAATCGATCCTGAAACCGGTATGATCATTAATCTAACCAGTCTGAAGCAACATGTCACTGTGGTTCTGAAAAAGTTTGATCATAAATTCCTTAATTTGGACACGCCTTTTTTTGAGACCAAAATTCCTACTACAGAAAATGTTGCGCTTGTTCTGTTTGAGCAGATCAAAAATGAATTAGAGGGAAAAGGTGCCTTCAAACTGTTTAAAATCCGTTTGTATGAAAAATCAGATCTTTATGTGGATATCATTGGAAATCACACATGAGCTATGCCTTGATGACACTTAACCGTTGTTACGAATTCAGTGCCGCACATCGTCTGCATGCTAAGCATTTATCGGATTCTGAAAATGTGCATATTTATGATATTTGTAATAATTTGAACGGGCACGGACATGATTACCGCCTGGAAGTAAGTATAGAGGGTGTACCGGATGCGGAGACTGGTATGATCATTTCGATTGTAGAATTGGACAAGGGGGTTCGTAGAGTTCTGGATAAGCTGGATCATAAGCATCTGGATAAGGAACTCACATTTTTTAATTCAAATCTCTCAACAGGAGAAATTATCATCCGGCTGCTATGGCAGGAACTAATAAAAATCCTGCCCAATCACAGACTTTATAACTTAAAGCTGTGGGAGACGAACAATAATTATTTTGAGTTGGGTATCGAACAGTTCAGAAATACATATTCAAAGACGGAGAGGACAGGGACTTAATGGATGATTTCTTGATGGCAATAAGAAAAATTTTAGAAGAAATTGGGGAAAATCCGGACCGGCAGGGTCTGGTCGACACACCGAAGCGTATGGAACGGATGTACAGGGAATTGACACGCGGATACCGGCAAACGCCTGAGGAAATAATCAATAAGGCCATGTTTGATGTTGATTATGATGAGATGGTAGTCGTTACAAATATCAATTTTCACAGTTTATGTGAGCATCATCTACTGCCGTTTTTAGGGGTAGCGCATGTTGGTTATATCCCAAGAGGCAGGGTTGTTGGTTTAAGTAAAATACCGCGTATTGTGGACATGTTTGCCAGACGCCTGCAGGTTCAGGAACGCATGACAGCGCAAATTGCCAATGTGCTCCAGGAACAGCTGAACCCTGATGGGGTAGGTGTCGTCGTTGAGGGTTATCATATGTGCATGTCCATGCGCGGCGTTGAAAAAGAAAAAGCAAAAATGATCACCTCAACACTTTTGGGCTCTTTTC
>Ga0307424_1001967_pt1 | contig 10397 bp, 10 predicted proteins | sample SalMarWE160320MG_FD_202157 | JGI IMG/M metagenome (GOLD analysis project Ga0307424, IMG submission 202157) | Salt marsh sediment microbial communities from the Plum Island Ecosystem LTER, Massachusetts, United States - WE1603-20 | ecosystem: Environmental > Aquatic > Marine > Intertidal zone >...
CCCTGACTGGGTGCGGCAACACCTCGAGTCGCCGGCGACGCGTTTCCTCCCGTTCTGGAAGAACAACCCTTTGACTTTGAAAGCCGGGGAGGCCCCGGATCCCGCTAAAGGCGCAGTGACGCCGACAGTCGGGAACGCCCCCGCTGAGGGCGGCGACGGCACGGCGTTGCTCTGGCTGGACGCCTCCGTGCTTCGACACATGGCGGAGCGCGACACGCCCGTGCTGCTCGGCATGCGCGACGGCGTGGCGCACTTCGCCGTCGACCTCTCGTCCCTGGAAGAGCCGCTGGCGGCGCTGGCCCTGGACGGCGCCGAGTTCACCGAAACCCGCGCGGTGGCGGCGCGTCTCGCCATCGGCGAGGCAGGCACCGTGGCGCACGCGCGCTCGCTGCTCGACTGGCACAACCGGCATCGTTTCTGCCCCGTCTGTGGTACGCCGACGGAGCCGCGCGACGCGGGCTCGCTGCGCAAGTGCGAGTCTTGCGGCGCCGAGCACTTCCCGCGCACCGACCCGGTGGTGATCATGGTGGCGTGGCGGGAGGATCGCTGCATCCTGGGACGCCAGCGGGCCTGGGCGCCCAACTTCTACTCCGCGCTGGCCGGCTTCATCGACCAGGGAGAGACGATCGAAGAGGCCGTACGGCGCGAGGTCAAGGAAGAGGTGGGACTGGAGGTTGACGAGGTCGTCTACCGGCGCTCGCAGCCGTGGCCCTTCCCGTCCTCGCTGATGATCGGCTGCTTCGCGCATGTCACCAGCGACCAGGAGCACGTCGACCCCATCGAGCTCGACGGCGCGCGCTGGTTCACGCGCGAGGAGATTCGCAAGGCCGTCGTCGACCCCAACCCGGAGAAGCACGGCTACGGCGTGCCCGGGTCCATCGCCATCGCGCATCACATCATCAAGGACTGGAGCGAGCAATCGAGTTAGCGGTTTCCCCCGTCACCGCCCGCCGGACTGAAGAGGCGACGACGTGATCGTCGTGAAGCTGATCGCCTTCACCATCAGCGGCGTCTTCTTCGCCGCCGTCGTGGTCGTCGCGCTGACCATCTTCCTCATCGTCACCGGCTCGCCCTCGACCTGCGCCACGTCGGGCTGGAGCGCCTTCCCCGACGCGGCGCTCGCGGCGCAGCTGGACGCGCGCTGGGCCCTCTTCTCCGCCGAGTCGATGGTCGCGCCGGCCAGCATCGAGATCTCGGACGCGGAGGCGACGGCGCGCGGGCGTCAGTACGTCGAGGACGAGGACATCCCGATCGATGACCTGCGCATCCTCTTTTGCGGCGACGGCAAAGGCCAGATCGCCGGCAAGGTCGCGGCGATCGGCATTGACGTCGATTTCGTCGTCACCGGGCACCTCGATGTCAGCGGCGCCAGGCCCGTTGTGGCGCTCGACTCGGTAGACGTGGGCAACATGCCCGGCTTCGTTGCCGACAAGGTGCTCGACATCCTGCTCAACAACGACAAGCGCACCCTGGAGCTGGACGAGAACCTCAGCGGCAGCTCGATCAGCGACGGCCAGATCGTGATCAGCGGCGGCCCGTAGCCCGCGGCCTAGTCTCCGACGCTGCCGCCTCTCGCCGCGGCCGTCGCGGCGTCCATCGGCTCCGTCGCCCAGCCCGTGGACGAGAGGTCGATGCGCGCGCCGACCGGGTCGAGGATGAACGCCTCGTTGAAGCGCCCGTCCTGCGGCACCTCGGAGCGTCCGTGGCGCGCGCCTGCCTCCACCGCCGTGTCCGCGGTTTCGGCCACGTTGTCGACGCGGAAGCCAAAGTGGTGCAGGCCCTCGGCGCCGGTCGGAGCGGCGGGCAGCAGCGCCAGGTTGATCTGGCCGTCCGTGAGGTAGACGGCGATGCGATCGCCGTTGGGTCCGGCGGGCTGACGGAAGACCTCCTCCATGCCGAAGGTGGTCTTGTAGAACTCGGCCAGCGCCAGGTTGTCGCGCGCAAACAGCGCAATGTGCTCGATACGTGCCATGGGACACCTCCTCTGCTCGAATGCGTGCCGATCCTACACCGCGCGTCCAGCCGGCCGCGTCGCGGGCGCCTCTTCTGTCGTCCGGAGCTGCGAGAGCAAGCGAAGGACCTGAGCGGCGCGTCGTCCAGAGACGGGGTGCGGTAGCTTGATCGTTGTGCCGCCGTAGGCAGGACGCTACGTCGGGCTAGAACGTGGCACTTGGATTCTCCGGCTGACGCCTCAGAATGACAAAGGGCGGCGCCTCAAAGTGACGGTGGCTACAGCCCCAGCTTCGCCGCCATGTCCCGGAAGTCGTCCGCCACCACGTCGAAGTCGCCGTCGGCGGGACGGGGGCGCTCACGGCCGGGGCCGGATTCCAGGGGCCGGTGCACGTAAGCGGTGCGCAGGCCCAGCTTGCGAGCCGCCTCAAGGTCGCCGGTGTGTGCCGCCGTCATCATCACCTGCCCCGGCTCCAGCCCCAGGATTGCGACGGCGCCGAGGTAGCTCTCCGGGTCCGGCTTGTAGTGCTGGAACAGGTCGCAGCCCAGGATGCAGTCCCACGGCAGCCCGGCGAACTTCGCCATCTCCGTCAGCAGCGAGAGGTTGCCGTTGGACAGCGGGCCGATGACGTAGCGGCTCTTGAGGCGCGCCAGGCCGGACGGCGCGTCGGGCCAGGCGTTGAGGCGGTGCCAGACGAGGTTGAGCTGCTGCTTGTCGGCCTCGCTGAGGCTTATCACGTTGAACTCGGCCAGGTTCTCGTCCAGCGCCATGCGATGCAGGTCGTCCAGCTTGGTCCAGGGCAGCTCGCCCGTGCGCACCTTGTTCATCGAAGGGCCGTACTTGCCCCGCCACGCGTCTGCGAACGCGGCCCAGTCGATGTCGACGCCCCGCTGCGGCTTCCAGTACGTCTCGCCCTCGGCGATGATGCTGCCGCGCCAGTCGACCACGGTGCCGAAGGTGTCGAACACCATGGCCTTGACGGCCATCGGGTCAAAGTCAGATGCCATCGGTACTCCGAACTAGGGCCGGGCCGGAAATGCCTCGTTAGTCATTGCGAGCGGCGGAGCCCGAAGCAATCTCACGAAGTTCCGCCGGCGTTTCGCGTGAGATTGCTTCGCTGCGGCTCGCAATGACCCTCTACAGGACTGCTACTGCGCCGGCGTGCGGACGCGCATGCCGCTGACGAAGGGCTTGACCTCGCCCGTCGCGACGTCGAACTGGTAGCGCCACTGCTTCGCCAGGTCGTTGCCGTAGACGTGGATCGCCAGCGTCTTGGCGTCCGAGATCTCGACGGCGTGGATGTCGTTCGGCGGCAGGTCGAGGCAGGTCGTCTCGCCGGTCTTGACCACGCTGGGCTCGACTTCCTCGAGCTCCGCTTTCCAGGGCTTGGAGCCGTCGTCGCGGCGGGCGTAGTTACGGTTGTGCTCCATGCCGTTGATGATGCCTTCCATGGCCCAACCGTTGTGGTTGTGGATCGGCGTCTCGGCGTGTGGCTGCCAGACGACGCAGAGGATGCTGAGGTCGTCGGCGCGGTAGATCGGGAAGCCCTTCTCCGGGTCGGCGCTGCCATCCGGCGACACCTCGGCGAGACAGTCGGCGCGGGCGATGATGCGCTCCAGCGGCGAGGCGAGCAGCGCCAGCGTCTTCTCGTCGCTGAGACGCTTCTCAACGATCTCCCTGGCGTCCTTGATAAACGCCTGCATGCTGTAGGTACCTGACATCTGCGACCTCCGGCTGAATCGAACTGAATGGCCTGACTCTATCCCCGGGGTGGCGGGATCGCAAGTCAGGGAACCAGACGCGGCGCGGTGTCGTCTTCAAGGCAGAGGGAGCCCGCATCCCTCACCGCCAACGGGCCGAGGGACAACCGCCACAACCTCGGCCACAGACATCGTGACGTGGGGGACCGGCATGCTGGCCCCGTACGTCACGCGTTTCATCGCGTTACTTCCTCGGCGTCAGCGTGATGTCGAACGTGGCCTTGAGGCCGTTGCCGTCCGGCTCGAACTTCAGGATCAGCGTATCGCGCACGCCGAACACCGCATCCGAGTCGAGGTACTTCGATTCGGAGTCGAACAGGTGCGTCGTCACCGGGTAGTAGCCCGGCGCGCTGACGATGAAGTGCGTGTGCGCCGCGCGCATCGGGTGGCGTCCTGAGGCCGTGAGGAAGGCGCCCACCGGGCCGTCAGTCGGCACCGGGTAGTCGACGGGCCGTACGGAGATGAAGTCGTAGTGGCCGTTGGGGTCCGTGGTGAACACGCCGCGCAGGTTGTTGGGGTCCTGCTCCGGGTCCTGCTGCGGGTAGAGCGCGTTGCTCGACGTCTGCCATACGTCGACCGTTGCGGCAGCGATCGGCTTGCCGTCCAGCGAGCGCACGGTGCCGGAGACGTGGAAGCGCGGGCCGCCGTGGTCCGTCTCGATGATCGAGTCACCGTTCTGCCGCTTCGGCGAGTCGCTCTGGTAGAACGGGCCCAGCACCGTGGCCTCGGTGGAGCCGGCGGCGCCTTCGTAGTTCATCATCTCGACCAGGCTGGAGACGCCGGTGACGTCGGAGAGCAGGATGAACTCCTGGCGTACCGGGTCGCACTTCTGGCCTACCGCGGTGAGGAACTCGATCGCGGTGGTCCACTCATCCAGCGTCAGGTTCACCTCGCGCACGAAGGCGTGCGCGTGGCGGAGCGCCGCCTCGGTGATCTCGCGCAGGCGGGGATTGGACGCGTTCTGGAACGTCTCCAGGACCTGTTCGAGTAGCTTGTCTTCAGCTGTTGTTGTGGCCATCTCTGATCCCCCTTTGGGTGCTTCTGAACTCTCACCGTTAGGCTAGCACAACGGATTCGGCACGCGTGCAGGGCCACTCGGCCCGTTCAGCTACCTCGCCGACGCGTCCACCACGACGATGGCGCGGCCCGTAATCTCGCCGCGGCTCAGCGCGTCGTAGGCGTCGCCCGCCGTGTCCAGCGTGAAGCGCTGCGTCACCAGCTGCTCGGTGCTCACCTCGCCCCGCGCGACGAGCTTGACGACCTCCGGCACGTCGGTGCGCATGCGGGCGCCGAAGCTGCCGTACATGCTGACGCTGCGCCGCACCAGGCGCGTGATCTCGATCGGCACCGCCACGGACGTCGGCGCCAGGCCTACGATGACGACGCGCCCACCGTCGCGCACGGCGTCGAACGCCGTCGTCACAGTCTCGGGTCGTCCCAGCGCCTCGAAGGCGACGTCGACGCCCTTGCCGCCCGTCAGCGCCCGGATCTGCGCCGCCGGGTCGCCTTCGAGGCCGTTAACGCCCTGCGTCGCGCCCAGGCGCTTTGCCGCCGCCAGCTTGTCTTCACGGATGTCGATGGCGATGACCTCGGCGGCGCCGAACGCGGCCGCCATCTGGATGATGTTGGAGCCGACGCCGCCGACGCCGACCACCGCCACGGTCTGGCCCGGCCGCACGTCGCCCTGGTGGCGCACGGCGCTGTAGGCCGTTGGCACGGCGCAGCCCAGGATGCACGCCTCCTGCAGCGACACCTCGGGCAGCAGTGGGAACACCGCCGTCGCCGGCGCGACGGAGTACTCGGCGAGGCCGCTCATGCTGTACATCGCGAGGTCGCTGCCGTCGGCGCGATGTAGGCGCGTCTCGCCGTCGTAGAAGACGCCCTTGGCGCGATGCACGGCGAAGAAGTTCTCGCAGAGGTCGTCGCGGCCGCGCGCGCAGCCGGGGCAGCGTCCGCAGGGCAGGATGAACGTCGTCACCACGCGGTCACCCGGCTTGACGCTGGTCACGTCCGGCGCGACCTCGACGACAGTGCCTGACATCTCGTGCCCGAGCACGGTGGGCGTCGGGTAGGGCAGCTCGCCTTTGATCACGTGCAGGTCGCTGTGGCAGACGCCGCAGGCCGCGACCTTGATCAGAACTTCTCCTTGGCGAGGTTTCGGTTGTGGTATATCCTCTGTGATTAAAGGACTTCCAACACCTTCGAAGACGGCAGCCTTCATAGAGCCTCCTGGGGCAATGCCACCGCAGTCGAAATGACTCGGGGCTTCGCGGGATGAGAATGACGGAACGCAAATGTATCACGCAGCAGGTATGGGTTGCCCCATGTCGCGCGTAAAAGGCGCCGGTACTGTGGACTTTACACACTAACACCCCAATTCAGCCTTCTTCGTTCTTGATTCGCTTCCGCGCGGCCACATCGCCGCGGCAGCAAGGGTGTTTTCATCATGCAATCGCAAGTGCTTATCGAAGCACGCTCTCTATCCAAGCGCTTCGGCAGCCTCGTCGCCGTCGACGGTATCGACTTCGAGGTCGTGCGCGGCGAATGCTTCGGCTTCCTGGGCCCCAACGGCGCCGGAAAGACCAGCACCATCCGCATGATCGGCTGCGTCTCGCCTGTCGGCGGCGGCACGCTGCGCGTCCTGGGCATGGATCCGGCGCATGACGCACGGCGCATCAAGGCGCGTCTCGGCGTCGTGCCGCAGGAGGACAACCTCGACCCGGACCTGACCGTGCTCGAGAATCTCCTGGCCTACGCCCGCTACTTCGACGTGCCGAAAGCAGACGCCATCGAGCGGGCCTGGGAGGTGCTCGACCTGCTGGCCCTGCGCGAAAAGGCGGCTGAGCAGATCGAAAACCTCTCCGGCGGCATGAAGCGCCGGCTGACCGTCGCCCGCGCCCTGGTCAGCCAGCCGGAGCTGCTCATCCTGGACGAGCCGACCACTGGCCTGGACCCGCAGGCGCGTCAGCTCTTCTGGCAGAAGCTTCGCCAGCTCAAGCGCGACGGCCTGACCATGCTGCTCACGACCCACTACATGGAAGAGGCTGCGCAGCTCTGCGACCGCGTCATCATCATGGACCAGAGCCGCATCATCGCCCGCGGCACGCCGGCCGAGCTGATCGAACGCATCATCGGCGAGCAGGTGGTCGAGGTGCGCTTCGACGGCCTGGATGGCGCCAGCGCCCGTGCGGCGGTGCGGCAGCTGGCCCAAGGCTTTGAGGTCGAAGAGACGGAGGACGTCGTCTTTGTCTACGAGCAGGACGGGCGGCGTCTCAGCGATCTGGACCTCAACGCGGCGCACGAGCTGTCAAGCGACGTGCTGCTGCGCCGCGCCACGCTGGAAGACGTCTTCCTGCGTCTCACCGGCAGGGGGTTGATCGAATGATGGCCGCACTGTCCGCCGACGTCTCCTACCGCACCGTCAAGGTCTGGCTGCGCAACCGCGACGTGTTCCTCCACGTCTGGAAGGCCGAGATGATCTGGCCCCTGTTCGAGCCGCTGATCGTCATGCTGGGGCTCGGCCTCGGGCTGGGCCGCATCGTCGAGCTGGAGAGCGGCCAGGATTACATCCAGTTCATCACACCCGGCGTCATGGCCGCCTTCCCCATGTGGGGCACGATTGCCGAGGCGGGCTGGGGGGCGTACAACCGCATGGCCAACCAGCGGACCTTCGCGGCCATGATCGCCACCCCGGTCAGCCTGGATGACGTGATTACGGGCGAGGTCCTTTGGGGTGCCACCAAGGGTGTGATCAGCAGCGTCTACATCCTCATCGTCGCGCTGGCGCTGACGCCGTTCTGGGACCTGGTGCAGTCGCCGCTGGTGCTGTTCGTGCTGCCGGTCAGCTTTCTTGCCGGCCTCATGTTCGCCTCCATGGCCCTGCTCGCGACGTCGTTCGTGCGCAGCAACACGCAGCTGGCCTACTTCGTCAGCCTGGTCGTCATGCCGATGTTCTGGGTCGGCGGCGTCTTCTTCCCGCTGTCGGAGATGCCCCGCACGGTGCAGATACTGAGCTGGTTCATGCCCCTGCGCCACGTCGTCGACATCCAACGCGACCTGGTCAGCGGCAACCCCGGTCTCGCCACGCTGGCCGACATTGCCTGGATCGTGGTGGTGACGGCGTTGCTCTACCGCGCCGTGCTCTGGTCCATGCGACGGCGCTTGATCAAGTAATCAGGGTTATCCCCGATTACGCCACTTCACGGCCCCGACTAGCATCGCGTTGACAGGTGCAGCGGGCCGCGTGTTAGGTTGATGGCCCCCCGCCGTCTTACGGCTATGAATATCGATCCCTTTCCCGAGTACCTGACCATCGAGCAGGCAGCTGCATACCTCTCCTTGAAGCCGGCGCAGGTGCGCAAGCTGCTGCGTGAGTTCGGCCTCAGCGAGTTCACGCGGGCGCAGATCGGCAAAGAGGTGCGCATCAAGAAAGAGCACCTCGACGCCATCAACCCGGCGGCCCAGCCGTCACAGCAGCAGCGCACCACCCGTCGTGGCGGCGCCGCCTAGCTGATCAGCCCCTCGCGCCGTAGATAACCCGCGATCGCCTGCAGCACCGCCTCGGGCTGCTCCAGCTGCGGAAAGTGCCCCGCGCCCTCGATGTCGACCAGCTCCACGCGGTCCGGGAACTCGTCGCGCAGCAGGTGGCCGTTCTGCGGCGGCGCTGCAGGGTCCTGCGCGCCCTGCACCACGAAGATGCGCTCCGACCCGCCCGGCCACCACTCGTCCGTATTCGTCGCGCGGCCTGCCTCGCCCCACGCCGTCGCCGCCGCGAAGGAGTAGTCGGGCCAGGGGAAGTAGTCCGGGAAGTGGTTGCCGGGCGCCAGGAAGCAGGCTTCGGCCGCCGCCAGCCGCTCGGCCCACGGCAGCGAATCGTCTCGCCAGCGCGCGGCCGCCGCCGTCACCTCCGGCGCGGCGGGCACGCGGCCCCCGGCCGCGATCAAGATCAGCAGGCGAACCAGGTCCGGCCGCAGCGTCGCCACCATGCGCCCGACGCGGTTGCCCCCGGCGTGGCCGATGAAGATCACCGGCCCGCCGAAGCGGTCGATCACGGCGATGGCGTCCGCCGCCATGTCGTGCAGCGTGATGCCCTGCATCGGCCCCATGCTGCCGCCCGAGCCACGCGGGTTCATCCCCACGAAACTGAGGCCGAGACGTGTGAGGCGCTCGGCAAACGCCGCGTCGCTGCGGATGCCGCCGAAGGCCTCCGGGTGCATTAACAGCAGCGGCCCGTTGGCCTCGCCGACCATGACTTCGATGTGTGAGGTCGCCGTGTCCACGAACTCGAATCGCATGGCGCTACTTTCGGCGCGCGCCGCCGATGATGCAACCAGCATCCGAATAGCTCAGAATGGGCGGAGCTGACTGATCGGCCGCCGGAGGAGTTCGCGATGCTGACATCCGAAGACAACGAGACACTGACCCGCGTCGGTCCCGGGACGCTTATGGGCAACCTGCTGCGGCGCTACTGGCAGCCTGCGCTGCTGTCGAGCGAGCTGCCCGCCCCGGACAGTCCACCGGTGCGCGTGCGACTCCTGGGCGAAGACCTCATCGCCTTCCGCGACAGCAACGGCGACGTCGGCCTCGTCGCCAACGCCTGCCCCCACCGCGGCGCCTCGCTGTTCTTCGGCCGCAACGAAGAGGCCGGCCTGCGCTGCGTCTACCACGGCTGGAAGTTCGATGTCAGCGGCGAGTGCGTCGACATGCCGTCTGAGCCCGCCGAGTCCAACTTCAAGACCAAGGTACGCGTCGATGCCTACCCAACGCACGAGGCGGGCGGCGCCGTCTGGACCTACATGGGGCCGCGCGAGACGATGCCCGCCTTCCGCCCCATCGTCTCGCCGGACCTCGAAAAAGACCAGTGGAAGGCGATGAAGGTGAAGGGCCTCTGCAACTGGGTCCAGGGCCTGGAAGGCAACGTCGACGCCACCCACACCTCCTGGCTGCACCGCCGCCTCGAGTTCGAGACCTACAAGCCGGACGAGACCGACGCGCCGGGCTACCCCTCGCTAAACATGACGTTCCTGATCTGGGCCAGCGACGGCGCCCCGGTGCTGGAGACACACGACACCTGGTACGGCTTCCGCTATGCCGGCCTGCGACGCACGCCCGGCGGCCACACCCACGCCCGCGTCACCGACTTCATCATGCCCTCGCTCGCCTACATCCCGATCGCCCCCGTCGGCGGCAACGACTGCATCGTCATGGTGCCGATCGACGACGAGACGCACTGGCGCTATCACATCTCCACCAAGCCCGCGGTACGCATGACGGACGGCACGTTGCAGGTCATCCCCGCCAACCGCCCCGGCGGCATCATGGACCGCACCTGGACGCCGGAAAACGACTACAACATCGACCGCGCCGACCAGAAGCTGAACAACTACACCGGCATCTCCGGCGGCGCCATCCCGCAGGACCAGGCCGTGACCGAGAGCATGGGCACGATCTACGACCGCACGTCCGAGTACCTCGGCACCAGCGACCGCGCCATCATCCGCATGCGCCGCATGCTGATCGACGCGGCGCGCAACCTTGCCAGGGGCATCGAGCCGCCGGCCGTCGACTCGACGCTGGACTACAACGCCTTCCGCTCCGCGGAGAAGATCCTCGCCCCGGACGAAGACTGGCGCGTCCTGGGTACGCAGGCAGACCCGGTCATGGAGCAGCTAACACCCCTGCTCGCC